>Ga0164296_1001145_pt1 | contig 29140 bp, 23 predicted proteins | sample GEODES057metaG_FD_113533 | JGI IMG/M metagenome (GOLD analysis project Ga0164296, IMG submission 113533) | Dystrophic lake water microbial communities from Trout Bog Lake, Wisconsin, USA - GEODES057 metaG | ecosystem: Environmental > Aquatic > Freshwater > Lake | place: USA: Trout Bog Lake...
GTGCGCTGTATCAAAAAAATTACCTATCGTAATGAATTTCTCCGTACCGTCTGCAATGAAACTACCCTGCACCTTTATCCAGTTCAGCGTGTCATTGATGATCTCTTCCTCCAGTATCTGCGGCGTGTATTGCGTTTGCGGTTCATCACAATGGGTAGTAGTATCTATTGTCCCATCATCAAAATAGGCACCTATGTGATTAATTGCGTACGCAGACCGATTCGCCATATTTACATAAAAGGTGACGCAATAGGACTGTCCCGATAGAAGGGTGTTACTCAGGCGCCCTTGTAGATAATCCCGATAATTTGGCAGCCCAGTTATCCCATAATTATAATACAAATTAAGCTGCATTAAGGCATTGCCAGTGCGTGCGTATTGAAAAAACCAGCTGCTATAAGGTACAGTTGCATCTCCCCATATACTGCATGCATTTTCATAATCAGGGTTACAAGCAAGAGGCGGCACACCCGAAGTAGGCGTCCAACTGGTATCGAGACCATTCCAATGTAACGCATATCGTACCTCATCCGTACCATTGGGGCACTCAGAATACTGCTCAAAGCTGCCATTCTGTATAAAGTTTATCTGTGCATGCGCTGTTATGCATGCACAGATAAACAACAGGGTTAATTTTATTATTTTAGTCATTTCTTACCTTTCTATTACCAATTTAAGGTTACTCCTTCTCTAACTTAAAAATCTTGCGTACTCCATCGGCATCAGTTAGTTGTAGCATATACAGGCCTGATGAAAGACCAGATAGTGAAAGTGTGTTGCTGCTTTGGTGCCATACCCCCTCTCTGGCACATGTGCCCAGCATTGTCAATAGCCGATACGGGCATTGACAAATTGTGCCACTAACTGTAATTTCATTATGTGCAGGGTTGGGATACACCCTTACATCTGTCACTGACTGTGTGTTGATACCAGTCGGGTGTACTGTTACATTCACGGTATCGTAGGTGACTGTGCCGCACAGATCCATGCTGACCACATAGGTGGTATTTATGAGCGGGTGCACTTTTATGGTGCCACCGCTATCGATAGGGGTAGTGCTGCCGCTCACATACCAGTAACAAGGCATACCATCGCCATTAACTGTTACGCCTATTGTGGCAGTATCTCCGCCAGTTATGCTCACGTCAGGGCCCGCATCCGCTACTGCATTGCTCGGTATTACGCTAACGTCGTCTATCAGGTACCAACCAAAATAGGCAGTGGATAACTGGATATGCGTGGTATGCGCGGTATCAAAGAAGTTGCCAATAGTTATATACCTCTCTGTACCGTTAGCGATAAAGCTGCCCTGCACCTTTATCCAGTTTAGCGTATCATTAATGATCTCTTCCTCCAGTATCTGCGGTGTGTATTGGGTTTGCGGCTCATCGCAGTGTGTGGTAGTATCTATCGTACCGTCATCAAAATAGGCACTAATATGGTTTACAGCATATGCCGACCGGTTGGCCATGTTTACATAAAACGTAACACAATAGGATTGTCCAGCAAATAAGACGTGGCTGAGTGGACCTTGCAGATAGTCGCGCGCATTGGGGATACCAGACTCACCATAATTGTAATACATAGTATTTTGGATCATTGCACGACCAGTACGAGCATATTGGAAAAAGAAAGAATTATCAGGAATTGTGCAAGATCCCCAAATACTACATGCATTTTCATAGTCAGGAAAACATGCTGGAGGAATTACCCCAGAACCTGGAACCCAACCTGTATCCAATCCATTCCAATGCAGAGCATAACGCACCTCGTCTACACTATTTGGGCATTGGCTATACTGCTCGAAGCTCCCATTCTGCACATAATTTATCTGTGCTTCCGTAACAAATACGGAAGCACAGATAAACAGCAGGGTTAATTTTATGATTTTTATCATTCTCTATTTTTCTATTACCAATTTAGGACTTGTGGTAGCCGGTATCTAAATTTCCAATCTTACGGAGTAATAGACTTCAAGAGCAAGTTACGTGCCAAACACACGCATTTCCTAAAAAAGTTCACGAACGGTCGTTTTTGTTCACGAACGGTAAAAAACGGGGGTAATTTTAAACACATTAAACTATTATCACACTCGTTTTGACGCTAATTTCCACCCCTCTATAAATGTTTATACGAAAGTATACGCCTCTGGTTAAATTGCTTACAGGCGAAAAAACGGAGCAAATGCTCATGACACAACGTGCCATTGCGAAGCATATAGCACTACAAGTAGTTATTCCGAGCTACCTGTGGCACGACCCGGAGCCGCTCCCCAGATGAGCGGGTGTTTGGGTGTAAAGTTGAGTAGTATTTTTGAGATGAACAAAACGGGTGGGCCTAAAAAAGAAGGAAGGTGCAAACGCCGGCTCTCCTCCAATCTGGAGATTGGTCACCACCGTGACGGAGACGGAGTCTACGCCGAGCGAAGGTTTATAACTGATGAGATCTTATGCCACCTCGATCATGCCACCAACGAGAATGGATAAAAACAAAAATAGCCCCGTCAATGACGGGGCTATCGATATAGAAAGTAGTTGAAATTACTTTACCTGTGCAACCAGAGCTTTGAAAGACGCCGGCTCATTCATAGCCAGGTCAGCCAATACTTTACGGTTAAGGTCGATGTTCTTAGCATGGAGTTTACCAATGAACTGAGAATAGCTCATACCTTCTTCACGTACGGCTGCGTTGATACGAACGATCCACAGACTGCGGTATTCGCGTTTTTTCAGCTTACGGCCTACGAATTTGTATCCGAGACCCTTTTCGAGTACGTTTTTGGCTACGGTATATACGTTTTTACGCTTACCATAAAAGCCTTTTGCTTGCTTTAAGATCTTTTTCCTTCTCGCACGAGAAGCTACTGCATTTACTGAACGTGGCATAGTAAAATTTTAAATAACTGTTTATGATTATATTTAGGCCCTGTATCCCTGAATGGAAGAAGGCAAGTTATTTCTTATTTCAAACCCAACAAGTGCTTCACCATTGGCTCATTGCTCTTGTGAACGAGACCGTGCTGACGCAGGTGGCGCTTACGGGTCTTTGATTTCTTGGTCAACAAGTGACTCTTAAAGGCTTTATACCTGCGTATCTTACCTGTACCTGTCACTTTAAATGTCTTCTTCGCACGTGAGTGCGTTTTCATCTTTGGCATGATATTCAAATTTGGGACTGCAAAGGTAATGTAATTTTTGTATTGAATATTGAAAATTTGTTTGCGATACTTATATTTTTTTTATCTAAATGAAATACAATGGCCGTTGATAACCAGTGCGGGGGCAAATCATTAATTTCTGAGTTGCAATATTAATTCTTCCTTCTGCAACAATCATTCATTATTTTTACGGCGTAAAGACAGACAATGGCGATACTTAGGTTCAGGATATATTGGGAAGAGGATGATCTGACCTACCGTGATATAGAAATTCAGGGTAATCAGACTTTTTTAGATTTTCACAATTGTATATTTAAAGCATACGAATTTGACGGCAAGCACCCGGCATCCTTTTACGAAAGTGATGACAAATGGAACTATGGCCGCGAAATAAGCTCAGAGGTACTGGTCAACAAGAAAGATGCCCCTGCCCTGTCTATGTTGAAGACGCCGGTATCGGCATTGGTATCTAAACCCGACCAAAAGTTTATCTACGTATACGATCTGGTAAAGAAATGGACGTTCCTTGTTGAGCTGATCCATGTGAATAAAGAAGAGGTCTTCAAACGTGTATATCCTTTCCTGCTGCGTAAAGAAGGCGTAGCCCCTGCCCAGTATGGCATTAAGGGCGTGAACCCGGACAAGCTGATGGAAATAGAGGAAAAATATGACCTGGGAGCGGAAGAAATGGCCGAAGGATTTGGCGATGAGGGAGAAGGTGAATCAGGCGGCGGAGAAGAGGAACCACAAGACGACAGCGCACAGGAAGTATATTGATCAGCTTTTTTCAATAAACCATTTTGGCCCATAACGGTACAACAGCGCTCATCATACAGGGCCCTACTGCTGTGGGCAAGACTGCCGTATCTATACAGGCAGCGCTGCAATTGCATACAGCTATTGTCTCTGCCGATAGCCGACAGTGCTACAAGGAAATGAGCATAGGCACTGCCAAGCCGTCAATTGAAGAACTGCAGCAGGTGCAGCACTACTTTGTAGACGAATACCCCGTAACTACCCACCTCACCGCAGCGGACTATGAGCGTATGGCCCTGCAATATCTCACCGACATCTTCAGCACCCGAGATGTGGCAATAGTATGTGGTGGCACGGGGCTCTACATCAATGCGCTATGCAATGGACTTGATGATATGCCCCCCACAGATGCAGCTATAGAGGAAGAAATAAACCTTGCCTATAAGCAGCAAGGGATGGACTGGCTGCGGGCAGCTGTGCAACAAGAAGACCCTGAATTTTATGCATGGGGAGAAATACAGAACCCCTCCCGACTGCTGCGGGCCCTGATCTTCCGGCGCTCAACAGGCAAAAGCATCACTGAGTTTCGCACGGGACATAAGAAAGAGCGGCCATTCCGTATCGTAAAGGTGGGGCTGGAACTACCCCGCGAACTGCTCTATGAACGCATCAATAAGCGGGTAGACATTATGATGCAGGAAGGAATGCTGGAGGAAGTAAAAGCTCTGCTGCCCTACAGGCACCTGAAGAACCTGCAGACCGTAGGCTACTCGGAACTATTTGAGTATATAGATGGAAAGTGCACACTACAGGAAGCTACAGAAAAGATAAAACAACACACCCGCAACTATGCCAAAAGACAAATGACCTGGTTTAAGAAAGACCCGGAAGTGCACTGGCTAAGGGCCGATGACAAAGAAGTGGTGAGCAGAATACTTGGGATACTGGAATCACAGTACGGACATAAGGACAAGTATTAAGGGCGCTATAACTATATAATACCCACCAGCTTTGGCAACCACCATATAATACCCAGATTCGCTTTTAAGTTTTTCACCTTTATATGCTATATACAGCATCATAATGGGAGCTACAAGTATCAGATAGAACGCACCTAATGACGACATACCCGACCAACCCCATAACACAGTTGTCAAGAACAACAGTAATAACACGCCGTAGTTTGCGAAAACAACTAATAAATGGATCTCCATAACAAAATCTTCTACTTCCCTATTTATCTTTTGCAATGAGCGCAAATACAGATATACTCCCGCAGCAGGAACTAAAAGGAAGACAATAATAGTTTGGAGTATTTGTAAAGCAGGCATAATACTCAAATATACGGTCTTCCGGTACTACTACTCAATCATTACATTATTTGCATACCATATATATAGTTACTACTTTTACCAGGTAAACTCAAACCGGTGACGCCCATGCTTAAAAAGATACTTCTGCTTTGTACCGTACTATCACTGTTGCACGCCTCGCTGTTTGCGCGCCCATTCGATCACAGGCATAAGGTTGCGGCTAAGACCACGACGGCGTCGCCGGCTGAGAACGACTATGATATGACGTACCTGAAATTCAACCTGCAGGTGAGTGATACATCGGTATATGTAGCAGGGGATGTAAGTACTACAGCGAAGGTGTTAGCGCCCTCGTTCAGTAATTATGTTTTTGAGCTGGACACTACTTTATATATCGATTCGGCCAAAGTGGGAGGCGTATTGTTACCGGTAGTAAGTACCGGCGTAATAAGGACCATCACCCTACCTACTGCATTAAGTATGGGAGCCACCTTCACCGCACAGGTATATTATCATGGCATGCCACCGGGCGGCAGCGGCAGTTTCTTCAACGGCATTACCCATATGACGACATCGGCAGGTACCCATGTGGTGTTCACCGTCAGCGACCCGTATGTGGCTATGAACTGGTGGCCGTGCAAACAATCTATAGACGACAAGATAGACTCGGTGGACATGTATGTGACCACACCTGCAGGTGTGAGAGATGGCAGCAATGGCTTATTGCTGGATATAGACTCTACCAGCAACCCCGGCTACTGGACGCACCACTGGCATACCAACTATGCTATTGACTACTACCTGATATCTATTGCCGTGGCACGCTATGCCGAATATAAATCGTACCTGCATTTCAGCGGTAGTACTGACTCTATGCTGATACAGAATTTCTTCCTGGATACTGCGACCTTCAATCCTGCATATAAGCCCAACTTTGATAGCATAGGTATGTTCATCGATTACTTTTCATCAGTGTATGGGCGTTACCCCTTCTGGCAAGAAAAGTATGGTGTGTGCTACACTACCCTGCCCGGCGGCATGGAGCATCAAACCATGACCACCATTGGTGTGCCCAGCACCTACATTATAGCACATGAGCTGGCACACCAGTGGTTTGGCGACCACGTTACCTACAGCACCTGGGGTGACGTATGGCTCAGCGAAGGCTTTGCTACCTTCTCAGAACAACTTTTTCTTAGCCACTTCTGGAGTGCAGCAGCAGCCAAGGCACACAGGCAGGGACTGATGACCAGTGTATGGGGAGCGCCATGCGGTAAAACATATGTTGATGACACGACGACAAGCGACAGCTTATTCTACCAGAGAACGGTATACAACAAAGGGCAGGCGGTCATTACTATGCTGCGCTATATGGCACCATCAGACAGTGTGTTCTTTCAGGCTCTACGCACCTACCAGCAAACGTATGCCTTCGGCCTTGCAAGCACAGCCAACCTGAAATCTATATTTGAAGCAGCCTATGGCGTAGCGCTGGACACCTTTTTCAACCAATGGATCTATGGCCGAGGTTACCCGATATACAGTGCTACCTGGGACCAGGTAGGCTCGACAGTGTATGTAAAGCTGATACAGACACAATCGTGCCCGATAACACCCCGCTTCAGCACACCACTGGAACTGCAGCTGCATGGCGCGACAGCAGATACCTTCATTAAAATATATAACAACCAGGACACGCAGATATATGTGTTCAACTGGCCACCTACCATGACCAATGCCTACATTAACCCTGACTACCTGACGATATGCAGGGTTAATGGTATCATCTCTAAAGACCCGCAACTGGGCGTAGGCATGCTGCAGCTGCAGCCTATTAAAATATCACCCAACCCTACCAATAACTATTGGGAATTGCAAAATACACAGGAAGGTATTGCGCTAGAACTATCAGACCTCACCGGTCGTAGTGTATGGCATGGGAAAACCAATACCGGCAACACTATAATACCCGGACAAAAATTACCCCCCGGCAATTACACACTAAGGCTAGGCGATAGTTCTGCAGAAACGCTACAACTGGTGCACTGGTAAACAATTGTGTTGAAAAAGAAAGCTGAGATCTGCCACCAGTAAAATATGTTTGGTCACTTAATAAAAAGATAGGCGCAATTTATTTATATAAATAGTTACTTTTGCACAAAAAGTTAAAAATCAGGGAAATAATGAAAAAAATAATTGTACGTTTTGCCGTTTTAATTGCTGCTTGCGGCATGGGTAATATGGCTTCAGCACAAAATATCTATACGTACTGTGGTGTGCCCGGCGTAGCCGGCTACTCGGGTGATGGCAGCTATGCCACAGTAGCCCAATTGCAGGGCCCACGTGGAGTTGCTGTAGATGCGTCAGGCAATGTATATATAGCTGATAGCCGTAACAACGTTGTGCGAAAGGTGACTGCCGGTGGCACGATATCAACATTTGCCGGCAATAATACAGTTGGCTACACCGGCGACGGAGGCCCGGCGACGGCAGCACAGTTGAGTGCGCCCGGGGATGTAGCCGTTGACGCGGCAGGCAATGTATACATTGCAGATACGCGCAATAACGCGATACGTATGGTAGCCACAAGCGGCACCATTACTACTATTGCAGGCAATGGCACATTTGGCTATACCGGCGATGGCGGCCCGGCGACCGCGGCTCAGCTGAACAGGCCCGCAGGTATTGGTCTGGACGCAACCGGCAAAATGTACATTGCCGATACCCGTAACAACGTAGTCAGAGCTATTGATGGGTCTGGCAATATCAGTACGATAGCGGGAGTAGGAACAGCGGGCTATACAGGCGACGCGGGCGCTGCGACAGCAGCCCAGCTGCGCAGACCGGCAGATGTAGCTGTAGATGCAAGTAATAATATCTACATTGCTGACAACGCCAACAACGTGGTACGCATAGTAAGCAGCACCGGAACAATAAGCACTTTTGCCGGTACCGGTACTGCAGGCTTTAGCGGTGATGGTGGCCCAGCCACTGCAGCAACGCTAAGAGCAACCAATGGCATAGCTGTTGATGCATCGGGCAACGTCTACATATCAGAAACTTCGAACGCAGTGCGTATGGTAAACAGCACCGGCACTATCAGCACCATTGCCGGGAATGCTACCCCGGGCTATAGTGGCGATGGTGGCCTGGCTACTGCGGCCCAGCTTAATAACCCTGTTGGTCTTGCATTCGATGCATCCGGCAACATATATATCGGCGATGCGGGTAATGACATTGTAAGAAGGATAGGCGCAGCGGTAACAGGTATATCTATCACGTCTAACACAGGTACTGCAGTATGCCTTGGCAGTACTACCCATTTTACAGCATCTGTTTTTGCTTTCAGCAACCCACATTACCAGTGGCAGGTAAATGGCACGGTGTCCGGCACAGATAGTTTTGGTTTCACCGATGCCGCACTTGTTGCAGGCGACGTGATCAATTGCACCTTACTGGATAGCGCAGGCAACCCTGTTGCTATTTCCGGTTCGCTTATCATGAGGACAATACCCTCCGCAGGTACCATTACCGGCCTTACTACTTTATGCGTAGGCTCTACCGTACGTGTAAGAGATACTCCTACAGTTGCTGGTGGATTCTGGGGCATTACCAATTCGACGGTAGCCACACTCTCTGCTGCGGCACCATACCGCGTTACCGGTGTAACCCCCGGCACAGACTCGGTATTCTACTACCGGACCAACGTATGCGGCTCTGATACCGCATGGGCACCATTCACCGTTATTCCTAATATTTATGGCATGATCACCGGACCGTCATCAGTTTGCGCTAATGGCACAGCTACCTATGTAGATACACCTGCAGGTGGCGCATGGAATGTGAGGCCAGCAGCTGCCGGCACCATAGATCCTGCTGCGGGCACCTTTACCGCAGGCGCCAATCCCGGTACTGCTTATATCTTCTATGGCACTCCTTCATGCTATGTGAGAGACTCGATTACCATTGACTCGCTTCCAGTGGTAGATCCTATAGCAGGACCAACAACCGTGAACATGGGCTCTACCATAACACTCACAGACCCTATGGCCGGCGGTGTATGGAGCAGCAGCGACACTACATTGGCGACCATAAGCAGCACCTCAGGTGTAGTTACCGGAGTAGCTAACGGCACAGTAACCATCACTTATACAGTTACTAACACCAATGGCTGTGTGGGCATAGCTACTTATAGCGTATATGTAGACTTCCCTGCAGGTGTAGCCAGTGTGCAGAACACAAACGGTTTCAACATTTATCCTAATCCTGCATCGGGTGCGATCACCCTGCAATGGAGCAGCAACCTTACCGGCAGCGGCAATATGTTAGTGACTGACGTTACGGGCAGAAATGTGATGACATCTTCCGTTGACTTTACATCGATCAGGAAATCAAATATCAATATCTCCTCATTGAAACCCGGTGTTTACATGGTGAACATACAATCAACTAACGGTTCTTACAATACTAAACTGGTAGTAGAATAGCATAAAGACATTACCATAAAACGAAAAGCCCGTTCAGATAACTGAACGGGCTTTTCGTTTTATGCAGTGTAATACATTTATACTTTCCTTAGTTTGCTTACCAGGTTTTCTTCCGGGGTAAGCATGTCGCGCCAGCATCTGGTCATTTCTTCGAATAAAGGCAGCGTATTGTTGCCGCCAAAGTCGTAGAATTTATTGATACCAAACTCTTTTGCGATTATCTTAGTGATCTCTTTTGCCTTGCGGCTATCGCCTGCCAGTATCATCTGCACTTGCTCTTTACCAAAGATCGGCTTCAGCAATTGTTCGTATCCGGCAGTGTTGAAAATTTTAGTGATGTGCGGAGCACCTGTTATAGCTGCAATAGCACTAGCAGTATTCACTCGTTCGCTGTCATCAGAAACCACGTTTGCCGTGACATCGATGATCACTTTGCTTCTTACATCACCCAGCCAGTAGGCTACTTCACGCACATTTTTTGGTTCTGTTGCGATAATGATAAAATCAGCACGTTCCGCGGCTTCTTCTATACTGCATACCGTGACATTGTCGGCATGCTGCCAAAGTGAGTTGATCTCACCTGTTCCAGCTAAAAACACCTCATGACCTGCAACATTAAGTGCAGCGGTGTAGACATCACTTACGTTACCCTCGCCAATTACCGCGACGTTCAACGACACAAATCTCTTATACCCCATTCGTAATGGTTTTTTAAAATGAAACAATAATGGCAACGGGTTGATTGTTTTCAGAGATCAAGCGAACCTTATCGGCAGCATATGATATGGATGTCCATAGCCATGCATTCAGGTAAAGAACTCTTTTGTTTTCGTGGAGATAACTAGATGTTGGTACACCAAATCTCGTTAATTTGTGTGACAAAAACAAAAAATAACCGGAAAATATTGACAGAAAAATCGGAAAATTCAAAAAAATATAGTAAACAATTGTCGGGAAGATAAATACATATCTATATACCCACAATATTAAGAAAACTATTTTTGTTGGTGTTTTCTCTACCGCCCTTTTAGCGTGAAAAAGAACTTATTTACGTTTAAAGAACACGAAACCATTTGACTCTCCTATGAAGATGAACTGGGTAAATGCCATGTACTTAGCTTTATCCTGCACCTTACCAATAAAGTAGGCGGATTTATCGATAGCGCCATTGATCAGCCACTGCTCATTGCTCTTAGTGCCCATGTAGTATTCCTTTGGCGGAAAAGGTTGTTTACGAGCATAAAAGAGATTGGCGTAGCTTTTATAACCCATGGGATGTATGTACACATCCTGTCCTTCAAAGCTCTGGAAGAACTCAATAGCAGCGCGCTGTGAGTATGCCTCTACTTTAGGCGTAAAGTGATAAACGGTTATCTGAATGATGACGAGCTGTGCGAGGCATAGTGTAAGGATACCACGTCGGAAATTTTTACTCATCATCAGTATGGCCGCCCAGATTATGACAAGATATAGTACACCCCATGCGCACTCTGTATAACTCCACGGAACACTTGCCTGCAAATTACCCACCGCAAACTGATCGTCAATATATGGGATGAGTTTGCTTTTGTTGATACCCACAACAGGTAGCAGCGAGATGCAAATGGCCAGTAATGAGCCTGTGACAAGAAGCACGATGCGTACTATCTTTTTCATTTTTATGCCACCGGTGCTCATGCGGTATAATTGTAAAGCCGCCAGGTAAGTGAGCGGGAAGTAGCAAAGAGATGAATAGTGAACGATCTTGGTTTTGACAATAGAAAACAGGATGAGGACCACCCAGAACAATATCCACATCCAGCGGGTAAAGTCTTGCGCGGCAGCACCGTCCTGGCCCTTACGGCGTGTGTACTGGAACAGGAAAGCCGCTGCAGGAAAGCAGCCGACCAGTAAAACAATAAAATGGTACAGAAATGGGCCTCCGTGATCGGCATCCTCGGTGGAGAACAGGCGAACCTGGTAAGTAAGGAACTCAGTCATGAACCACTTGCCATAGGCCATGCCATGCGCCGCAACCGAAGCTCCCAGCCACAATAAGAAAGGAATTGATGCGCATAATGTGATAGTGAGTAATTGCCTGGCGGTGTATCCGTTAAGCCCCCTATTGATGACCAGATAGACCATAAATGACAAGCCAGCCACCAAGATAGCTACGGGCCCCTTGGTGAGCACCGCAATGCCAAGGAAGAGACCGGCTAAAACAGAGTGTAATAACTTCTTGTCTGAAAAACGAATAAGGTGGGTCTGGAAAAAAGCTACGAAGATGAAGAAATTGAACGTAGGGTCGATAATGCCTGACTTGAAATAGAAATGCGGCAACCATGTAGCAGCGTAGAGCAGCACCCACCAGGTAGCCATCTTTTCATTCACCACTTTCCTGCCTGCATAAAATATAGTAAGGAGCGTGACCACACCCATTAATGCATTGGGAAAGCGAGCAGCGTACTCGCCAACGCCAAATACCTTCATTGCCAGCACCTGCATCCATATAAATACCGGAGGCTTCTCCCAGAAAGGCATAAAGTCGATCTGCGCACGCAGGTAATCTTTACTGACAATCATTTCACGAGCACACTCTGCAAAGTTGATCTCATCCCAGTCGAACAGGTGTACGTGGCCCAAAAAAGGAAAGAACAGGAGTCCTGCAGCTAGCGTGATAATGATGTATTTAAGGTAAGTCGGCATTATTATAAAGTGGCTTTGCTGCCATTGTAAAGTTAAAGTCTTTATTTATCGGTTCTTTCCCCTCTTCCACACTATCCGATCTCTGTATTTATTCATTATTGAGAAAATAACGGTGGTGACCGCTCCCCCCAACAGACTGCCTGCATACACATCCTCAAAAAAATGAGCAGCAAGGTACATACGGGAATAGCATACACCTATAGCCAGTATAAAGAACAGAATACCCAGTTTTTTATTTTTGTCGGTGAGCAGCAATGAAAGGAAACAGAAGAAACTAAATGCGCCCTCACTATGCCCAGAGGGAAAACTGCGATGAAACAATTCCGGCCAATCGGCCGAAAAGTGTATCCAATGCGCCTGATGAAAATAATTGAGCGGACGAGGACAATCGAAATAGGATTTAAGCCACTGCTGGAGCAGAAAGGGCACCAGGTTGCACAAGGTAGCGGTAATGAAAAACCACCAATTGCGGAATGGAGGTAATATCATCAGCAACAGCAGCAGTGCCGTAATGACCTGTCCTGTTCCCATCCAGGTGACGTAATACATGACCGGGTCCAGCCAGCCCGTGTAATGAGTATTGAAGAATGCAAATAGTTCCTTTTGGCTAAAAAGCATTTGCAGGAGAGCGCCCACGATCACCCATGCCAGAAATAGCTTATGAAAGTACTTGTTGTATGATATGTTGAGACTTCTAAGCAACCGGGGAGGCTTTTGGTAGCGGCAATATCCGCTTAATATATCGCCAGATACGGATATACAGGTCTTTAGTGAACAATGGTGAATCGTTTCTTGCCGAGATCATCAACCACACACCTACAGGCATGATGATAAATGCCGACATCCACATACCCCCCCATGGCGGCAGGCTACCTGATTTGGCTAACTTCTCACCCGAGATATTCAACATAAGAAAGGTAATGAAGAATGCGATGGCAAAAACCAATGGTAAGCCCAAGCCACCTTTACGAATGATGGCACCCAATGGCGCTCCGATAAAGAATAACAAAATACAGGCAAAGCTTAGTGAAAATTTACGATGAAACTCTATCCCATACCTTAAGTAGTTATCATTTTGAAATTGCTCCAACTGAGAAGTATTGTCCAGCAGCGATTTAAAATTCTTGATGTTATTCGTAGCCTGCGTGAGCATTTCCAATCTCTTCTCCTCTGGTATCCTATCCAGGAAAGAAGTCTTGTAGATGCCGGTAGTGCCCGATGATACTTTGGTAAGTTGCCTGCTTAGTAAAGTATCCTGTTTGGTTTTGCTGTTGAGCGTCACGTAAGGAGAAATGTAAGATGTGACCATAACAGACGTATTACTGCGTGTGCGTCGCATACTGTCAAGGCTTTCTGACAGCTGTTTTACATCCATCATCTGGTAGGCATTTTTGAACAGGTCTTCATTATGCCGGGTGAAATTAAAAGCAGAAAGGTCGAATACCTTATCCCATTTGACAAAATGCATCCTGGTTTGGGTGTAATCCTTGTCATGCATGCCATGTTCATAACCCTCCTCATAACGCCAGCCGTCTTTCAGACGAAAAACAAGAGCCTGTTTATCAGGGGTAGATATCATCTGGCCCTCTTTGGCTATGATCACTTTATTGGCGCCCAGTCCATCTGTCTGATCATATATAACTATGTCGCGAATAGTATTGCCATCCTGATCCTTGCTCCCTACCCTGATGGAGTACCCCGTTATATCGTTATTGAACTGCCCTGGCTTGATATTTAGTGTTGGCTTCGAGTTACGCACGTCATACAATAAAGAGAGCGCCTTAAGATTGGCAACGGGGATGACATTGTTGTTGAACAAAAAAGCCAAAGAGCTTATGCCCAAAATGAACAGGAACATGGGCCTCATGAACCGGAGGAAAGAAATGCCCGAGGATTTGATGGCTACAAGTTCGAAGTTCTCACCCATGTTGCCGAAGGTCATAATGGAGGCCAACAACACGCTTAGCGGCAACGCCAATGGCACCAGCGTCGTAGACATGTAGAGTAATAACTGGATGATCATCCACGCACTAAGCCCCTTACCTATCAGCTCATCCATATACAGCCAGAAAAACTGCATAACCAGCACAAAGAGTGCCACGAAAAAAGTGATGATAAAAGGCCCGATGAAACTACGGATAATGAGTATGTCGAGCTTCTTTAGCAATACGGGATTCGTTTATGATTGCAAACCTACAAATTTTAATGGCTTAAAGGCATGGTAAGCCTCCGGCTTGCGGGCACCTTTTATATAAAGAAATGTGAAATAATAAAATACTATGCCCGAGCGGCAAAGACCTTAGTGAGTTGGCGGCGCTTTTTTGGGCCTTACATTGCTCAGGCACCCTACATACTGCTGTATGCTGGTGGCTACTTCGGCCGGCACCTCTTCATTGGCCTTGGCCAGCTGAAATTTGATGATCTTTTTCGTAGTGAGCGTTTTCATTAGTGAGGGCGTGATGGCCAAATAGGCTACCCTCATTGATGTGCCATCGCCTTTGGTCTCATGTTCTATTTTCAGCGTATCATTAGTTATTTTAGACTTATCGTCGAACTCGATGACCACCTTCTTTTCATCCATCTCAACATCATTACCATCTTTATCTTTGCCCAGCAGATCGCTGAACTCGCATGGGATGGTCAATACAAGATTGAAATTGTCATACTCATAATCGGGATTGGTGCAATAACTGCGCTTAACCCTGGCTGCGGGAGGGGCATCTACATCATAGGGAGATTCAAATACAAACGTGGTATTGTTCTCGGTCACTTCTTTTTTTATATCCTTACATGGATCTTGTGCAAAACTGACATTGGCCAGAGCAAGAAATGCGAGTGTAATAGCTAGCTTCATAAAAATGTGTTTGTTATACCTCCCATAAAAATATACATAATCGCATTAATTACAGAAGGTTTTAATAATTTATTTTCGGTGACCGTGTCATCAATGCATTCTATCTCCGCGAGGCTTAAGCTGGCTGAGCACTTCTTTTTCCATATCCAGCCATTGCTGCAAGGCCCCGCGCACTTTTTCTTCAGGATAGTATTGCTCTGCGAGGTCTATGAAAAGGCGGTAATGCCCTGCCTCTGAGACCATAAATTTATGGTAAAATGCCCGTAGAGATTCATCGGCCAGATTTTCAGACAACAAGCGGAAGCGCTCGCAACTGCGGGCCTCAATAATAGCGCTGAACATCAGCTTGTGCAGCAGTATATCTTCTTGCTTGTGTTTGGGTGTATTGAGTATCAACAGGTTCACATATTCATCTTTACGTTGGCGACCCAAGGTATAGCCTCGTTTGTTCATCTCTGCCACCACCATGCGGAAATGGCCCCACTCCTCAGTAACCACGGGAGCCAGTGCAGCGGCGATGGCCGGCCTATCGGAATAGCGGGATATCAACCCAATGCAAGTGGTGGTTGCCTTTTGCTCGCAAAAAGCATGGTCGGTAAGTATTTCTTCCAGCGATATAGATGCCAGATCGGCCCAGCGAGGATCAGTAGGTAGTTTTAAACCAAGTATGCTATTTTCTGCAGTGCTCATTGTAACAATTTGTGTGTGCGATGCCGTAATTCATGGCGAATACGTCGTTATTATATCTTAAACGATTTCAGTCTTGCGTTTTCCTGAATATTGCCTGTACGCTTCAGTACCCCCCAACTCTGCAATTGCCCCTTAAATGCACGCCTGATAGACTTATAGAGGATATACAACATCAGCCACCGATAGACAATACGCTGAGGTATCATCCATACCAGTTTTAATGGGTTCTCTTTTTCAAAGATGAATGCCATCAGGCCAACGGCAACATCGATAAGCATATACAGACCGTAGTAAAGGAGTATGGTACCTGCATTACCCGTGAGAATACCGATCAGCATCAATATGTCTGCCAGCGGAGCTATGAGCGGTATCAGTATCTGGAAGATGAGGATGTTAGGCAGGGCCACCATACCCAGGTTGCCATAGGTGCTATTGAAGAGTGCATCCCTGTTCTTCCAGAAAGCCTGCATGACCCCAAAACTCCACCTGAAGCGCTGTTTCAGGAATTGCTTCATGGTCTCCGGCGCCTCGGTAAGTGCTAATGCCTTATTCTCATTTTTAATGATGTAGTCGCCGCGCAGCATACGTATGGTGAGGTCGCAGTCTTCTGCAAATGTATCGCTGGTGAACCCGCCTACTTCTCTTATTGCCTTGGTGCGGAAGGCACCTATGGCACCCGGTACTACGGTGATGGCATTGATATAGGCGAATGCATTGCGATCAAAATTCTGACTCGTGATGTACTCTATACTCTGCCAGCGCGTGAGGAAGTTGCGTTCGTTACCCACCTTCACATTACCGGCTACGGCACCTACACGCTTGTCGACAAAATGGCGCACTAATAATTCCAGCGCATCTGGCACCAGATGAGTATCTGCATCAATGCACAATACATATTCGGCGGAAGTCTGTGCTATACCAAAGTTGAGTGCAGATGCTTTACCCCCATTAGGTTTGGTAAATACTTTAACACGGTCATGATCTTTAAAAGCGCCTGCTACTTTTTCGTAAGTTGTATCCTTACTGCCATCATCTACAAATATGATCTCGAAATTAGGATAGGTACTGTTTAGTAGTTTATGCAGTGCATTGACAGCGTTCACTTCCTCATTGTATGCAGGCACGATAATGCTTACTAAGGGGCTACCGGCAAGAGGTGGCAGGTTTTCCTTTTTCTCTCTCGTAAACTCTTTAACAGCAAGAAATGCAAGAAATAAAATTCGACCGATTGAGAGTATGATACAAACAATGAAAAGATACTTCAGGGTCTGCCATATCACGAAACCAAACTCAGCCATATAGTAACTGAACTGCACCAGATAGTAGCTTTTATTCCTGGGTACCGGAGGCATTAATTGGTCTCTTTTCTCATTGATGAGGTCTGCAATAGTGGTAAATGTGTAGCCCTTGTCTTTGAAATGCCTGATGATGCGTGGCAATGCCTTTACGGTAGCTTCGCGGTTGCCGCCGGCATCGTGCAGGAGTATGATATTCCCTTTATCTTCCTGCTGCAATACACGGGCATATATACTATCAGCGCTTATGCCTTTCTCCCAGTCATTGGGGTCTATAGATTCGCCAACGGTGAGGTAGTTATTGGCTTTCGCAAATGCAACGGGCTCCAGTTCCTCCATGGTCTCCGGCTCGGAGTCAGCATTATACGGTGCGCGGAATAAAATAGTAGAGTGACCGGTAATACTCTCCAGCAAAAGTCTTGTGGTATTCAATTCCAGTAATGCCCTTTTCTTGCTTATCTCGGCAATGTTGGGGTGGGTAAAAGTGTGGTTGCCAAATTCAAATCCTTCATTGTACATCCTCTTCACGATAGGGATGTTGTTGACCGCATTAATGCCTATCATAAAGAATACTGCCGGCACATGCTCCTTACCGAGTATATCCAGTATCTGCGGAGTGTATACATTGTCAGGGCCATCGTCAAAAGAAAGTACGACCTTCTTTTCCTTTTTACCATATTTGCGTATCACAAAAATGGATGGCAGGCTCTGGTAGTCTTCGTTCGCCACGAGGTCTTCAGCAGTATCTATGAACGTTTCTATATGGCCCGGTTTGGGTATACTGATAACGTCGAGTATCTCTCCCTCGCCTACATAATCCACATCGTTGCTGGCATGAACATCTTTCAGCTTCTTGTAGTCAAAACTATCTACGCCATTATCACTAATATCCTTGTTATAAAACGTCCACAGGCGGCTATCTTCTTCTCCCAGTCTCCACAAGGCCACACCCGCTACACCATACTCTGTAGCAAACCTCATAGTGTTGAAGTTAGTAGCTGCATCGGTGAAAAACACCGTATGCTCTATGTCGTTATCATCGTTGTATTTGTAGCTGAGATTGAAGGTGCCCGTGTCAAAGACTACTTTACCTTCCGACTCCGAAGCTATACTCAGGGCCTCGCTGTAAGATACGTCGGTACCTGTGGCGCCCTTCGGCCAATCGTAGCCATATCCTGCTATCGCCAGTACCAGCTTTTGAGCGTCTACTTGCTTCTCGGCTTCCTCTATAGCCGCTTCTATATATTTCTGCGAGCTAATGGGGCCGGGTTGCGAGCCGCTGTTGTGCTCGTCATAAGCCATGAGGAATATATAGTCATTGTATTTAGACAGCTCTTTCAGAGCATAATCACTGTTAAAAGGAGATACATCCTGCGTAACAATCAGATGCTGCGCATGCATGCGGTCATACAACTCCTTCATAAAAGAAACCAGCGTCTCATCATTGTCCTCCTTCAGTTCCTCAAAGTCTATATTGACGCCCGCAAAATGGTTTTGCCGCACGATGCGAATGATATCTTGTATCAGGCGCTCTTTCTTTACCGGGTCGCTGAATATTCGATGTAAAGATCGGCCATCAAAGTCAGTCCCTGAAAAGTTGGATATAACGGCAACAACGGGTACTCCTGATGCCTTGATGATCTCCTGCCCTCTTATATCACTATTCACCACCACAGTGTCACCTAGGGAGTCTATTGTCATCCACAGGGGCAGGAGCATATTCAGTTTAGATAGGTTATTTTTCAAAGAGAAATAGGCCTGCTCGTCGCTGGCGTCATAGAATGCTGCACGTAAGGGCGCTACATAGGCATGCTGGCTGTCGGCCTTGCTTACATATCGTATGTGTTTGCCCTGACCGGGTTTCACGTTCAGGTATTGCCCGAAGCCCGAGTATTTGCTGTTTATTTCATCCATTGCGGCATTCTTGCCATTGTCCATTATGGCCTTATATCCATTGCTGTCATTTTTCAGTTGAGGAATGGCGGGCATAAATTCCTTTACCACGGCTACGCCTAATATTGTAGCCATTAATAATATAACTATAATAATGATCCTGAACGTCCATTTGAACCGCTGCCAGCGGGTTGGGGAAGAGGTAAGGAAAACCTGTTTTTGCTCTTGTGACATGCGTGGCAAATATAATGCAAAGGGTGGAGGTGCGCATGACAAAACACATCCGTATTAAAACGGTAAAGTCGGCTATACTGAAAATACGAGCCCGCTCGGCACCGATATGTGTTAATTTCTATTATATTTAACAGTGGTGCTGTTTGTCGTGAGTAAAATCATAAAGGGGCTAATGCTAATTCCCTTAACTTTGTCCGGAATAGAATTCTATGAAAAAGACGCATATCGTTTTATTGGTATTGGTTGTTGTCGCTATTTCTGCGATGTCTGCTACTTTCCTCGATTTCAGTACTTATGAAACCTTCGGCTCAGCTGCAAAAAATCCGGGCAAATCTTATCATGTTATTGGTTTTCTGGATAAATCAAAGGGAGTAACGTATGACCCAAAGACCGATCCTAACAAGTTTACCTTTTTTGCCAAGGATAAATCAGGAAGTTTCAGCAAGGTAATCTTCCTCAATGGCGCTCCCCCACGTGATATCGAAAAGTCAGAACAATTGGTAATGAAGGGTTATGTGCAAGGCGACGCTTTCTACTGTAATGGAATACAGATGAAATGTCCTTCGAAGTACAAAAAAGACATGACCATAGGAGAAAAGGGGTAACTACCCCGCAAGAATACTCAATTCTACCATTGCCTGTAAAGGCCATCATACATCACTACACTATAAATGACTACGAATTTCACAGGAGAGCACTTGATACCAGGGCAACTGGGCTATTTTTTTGTAATTGTATCGTTTGTAGCAGCCTTATTCAGTACGTTCAGTTATTTCATGGCGGTAAGGGCCGAAGTTAAAGACCCTTTGGCCGGCAAATCGTGGACCACATTCGGACGGGGTGGCTTTATCACACATTCTGCGGCAGTGGTGGGCATATTCGCAGCGCTGTTTTACATTATAGAGAATCACCTTTTTGAATATCATTACGCATGGGAGCACTCCTCGCGCGATCTACCTGCCAAATATCTTCTTTCTTGTTTCTGGGAAGGACAGGAGGGGAGCTTTATGCTATGGACCTTCTGGCAATGTGTGCTTGGTATCATAATAATACGTACTGCCAAGGGGCTGGAAACACGCACCATGGTGATCATCGCGCTTACGCAAACTTTTCTAGCCAGCATGATATTGGGCCAGTATATTGGTACGGATATTCAGATAGGCAAGATGCCCTTTATACTGCTGCGTAATGCCATGCAGGGAGCGCCTATCTTCTCGATGCCTAACTACATGAGCTTTATCAATGATGGCAACGGGCTTAATGTATCGCTCCAAAACTACTGGATGGTGATACATCCTCCGGTGCTTTTCCTTGGCTTTGCACTTACACTCATACCGTTCGCACTATGTATAGCTGCACTGTGGAAAGGAGAATACAAGAGTTTCGTAAAGCCGGCTATAGCATGGTCTTTACTGGGAGGTGCTGTGCTGGGCACGGGTATCATGATGGGTGGTCGCTGGGCCTATGAGTCGCTGAACTTTGGCGGCTACTGGGCATGGGATCCCGTAGAGAATGCCTCACTGGTGCCCTGGCTGGTGCTGGTATCAGGCTTGCATACGCTACTTATATATAAGAGTACCGGCAGGGCACTGATCGTGAGCTTTGTTTTTCTGATGTTATCTAACCTGCTGGTATGGTATTCTACGTTCCTTACCCGTACAGGTATATTAGGTAAGACCTCGGTTCACGCGTTCACCGGCGATGGTCAGGCGCTCTACTACCACCTCCTTATTGTAATGGCTGTTTTATTGGTCCTTGCCATGGGTGTATTGATATGGCGATGGAAGCAATTGCCCCGCATCAAGAAAGAAGAGGAAGTACTTACGCGTGAGTTCTGGATGTTCATTGGCTCTGTGATCCTGTTCATTGGCTCTGTGCATATTATATTAGAAACATCGATCCCGGTGTGGGCGCCATTGGCCAAGTGGATGACGGGCAAAGATTTTGCACCGCCTATCAATGTAATGAAGAGCTACAACGATGTGCAGGTGTGGGTAGCGATAGTGATCGGTTTACTGGGTGGTAAGACACTCTTTATGAAGTATAAAACTACAGATAGCAAAACGCTGTGGACGCGTGTGGGCATAGTGTCTGCTATATCGCTCGCCATGACATTGCTTATAGGTTTTGGCCAGCATATATCAGCACCCCAATATGCCATTATGCTGTATGCCTGCTGCTTTGCTATGGTATCGAGCGTATACTATGGTATAGTTATACAGAAAACAAAGATCAAAAACCTGGGTCCGTCTGTAGGGCACTTTGGCTTTGGCATGGTGCTGCTGGGCATCTTATTGTCTTCTTACAACAAGCATGCTATCTCTTTCAACTCTGCCGGTTTCAATATGAATACTGAAGGCCCTGTTGATGAAGCCAAGGCCCGCGCTAATAATGAAAATCAGGTATTGTTCCTGGGTACCACTACTGCCATGGGCGACTATTATGCTACGTACTTCGGCGATAGCAGCGTGCCGGGCAAAGACAGGCGCTTGTATTATCGAGTAAAATTTGAACAAGTAGACTCTGCTTCCCACAAGATAACAGAGAGCTTTATTTTATACCCTGATGCTTTCATCAACCCGAAGGGTAATGAAGGACTGGCTGCTAACCCCGACACCAAACACTACCTGACGCACGACGTCTATACCTTCATCAGCCAGGCTACAGACAAGAGCAAGTCTGACAACAGCACATATGTGAGCCACAAAGTAGAAAAAGTGGGCGATACCATATTCCTGAGCAGGGGGTACATGATCTTTAACGGACTTAAAAAGGAAGTGAAGAACAGAAATTATGTGCCTGCTGAAGGTGATCTATGCGTAAGTGCAGACCTCAAGGTATATGACCTTCGCGGCCCGGTGCAGGACATAAACCCCGCTTACATCATTAAGAACAAAGAAAGCATCACCCGTATAGAAGATACAGTGCACACTATGGACGTTTATGCACGTATTGAGAATATCACCGTAAAATCGCAGGACTCTGTAACAACTGAGATAATGGTGAAGCAGACAGACCCTAAAGACGATTATATAGTGCTTAAGGCACTTGTGTTTCCTTATATCAATGTGCTTTGGATAGGTGTCATAGTTATGGTTTTAGGATTTTTCATCAGCATTGCCAAGATCATTAAGACAGGCAAATTCAGCGAGGAGTAAAATCCCGAAACACTCGGTATCTGCTCCTCAGTTTCTTTTTTCAAAATTGATCTTTAAGTACCTGATAGCGTTTTCTTTTTGACTATTTTCACATAAAAAATACGTCATGTCCCGTACCATCTCGTTGCCTGTGAAGGATACTACCCCTATGAACGCCTATGTGGCTACCCCCGCGGGAACAGGCCCTTTCCCTGCTGTTATCGTATTTCAGGAAGCGTTTGGGGTCAATCATCACATTAAAGCAATAGCCGATAGGCTGGCGGCCGAAGGATATATAGCAGTAGCACCTGAGCTCTATCACCGCACCGCGCCTGCCGGATTTGAAGCCCGCTATTACCAATTCCCGATAGTTGCGCCGCATTTTCAAGCGGTCACTGTCGATACAATAATTGAAGATAGCCAGGCTGCATATGACTGGCTGCAGACGCAGGGCAATGTGGTGAAGGACAAGATAGGCGTGATAGGATTCTGTCTTGGAGGCAGGGCTGCTTTCATTGCGAATACCGCCATCAAGTTCTCTGCAGCAGTGTCTTACTACGGAGGATACATGCATACCGTTGCCGACAGGGCAGCTACTGCTCACGGGCCTCAATTATTATTCTGGGGCGGCAAAGACCAGCATATACTACCCGAGCACGTGAAGACAGTTGTTGAGGCATTCAAAAGATCGGGTAAGGATTTTGTCAATGTGGAGATATCTTATGCAGACCATGCTTTCTTTTGCGATGAGCGCGACAACTACCATCCGCAGGCAGCAAGAGAGTCATGGGGAATAACGAAAGAATTCCTGAAGAATAAATTACAAGGGTAGCTTACTCTACCGCCAGCCTGAATACATAGTCGTTCATATAGTAGCCGCTGCCAATATCAATGTCTTCCTCTTTGTATTTGCTGAAACCATTCTTTTGGTAGAAGGCAATGGCAGATTGATTGTGAATGTTGACATTGAGCATTAATGCAGTTGCCTCGGCCTTCGTTATTTCTGAAACGACATAGCTGATCATAGACTTGCCTATCCCTTTGCCCTGCAAACCCCGAAGGACATACAATTTATGCAGTTTGAATACTTTTTCAGCAATCAAGCCATAGGAGGCAAAACCCACAGGTTCCTCGTCGCTGTAGCAAATAATAAATTGATGGCCGGCATCCCTTATCTGTTCAGCTAAGGATTCTGGAGCGTAAAATTTCTCCAGCATATAACTCACCTGTTCATTGCCCAGTATCGGGGTGTAGGTTTGCGGCCATACCTGCATAGTAAGTTGCCTGATAAGGGGTATATCTGATATTTGGGCCTTTTCGATGGTCAGCATGGTAAATATGTTTGCCCTGAGGCTTTTTTACTTCCTTGTAAAAACTTATTTTTGGTGCAGTTATTATGAAAAACAGAAATGCCGTAAGGTATTTCGGCTTCCAAAGTTATTGTAATTGATCAACTAATTTTACTGTCATTAATAGTCGCAAATGAGAAGGTCTGTAAAAAACATTTTATTTATCACGGCATCGGTTGCTGTATTATTTGCTTCCTGCAAGAAAGATTATCATTGCCAGTGCACCTACAATAATCGCGTGATGCTGAACAATGACCTTGGCACACAAAGCCATGGTGATGCCAGCACGCTGTGCAATTCCTATGATTCTACCGTTACCGGAGAAGTTTGGAATTGTACGCTGTACTGATTTTACTTTCATTGATCACTTCATATCCTCTTATAGGTTATTTAAATGCACCTCTCAAAATGCAGAAAATGCCTGTATGAAGCATATTCAATATTTTATTTCAACTCCCCTCTATGCAAGACTTATCTAATTTCGACCCTAATTCTGTAGGGCTTTCCGCCAATAATATTTTCGGGTTGCCCTTTACCGAAGAGCATGCCGAACTTGTATTGCTCCCTGTGCCCTGGGAGGTAACGGTATCCTACCGGGTGGGCACTGCCCGCGGTCCCGACCACATCTTTGATGCGGCCATGCAGGTAGACCTGTATGACCCGGACGTAAACGATGGCTGGAAGAAAGGCTTTTATATGCTGCCTGTGGATAAAAACATCCGCGCCAAGAGCGATTATCTGCGTCAATGTGCCGAACTTATTATAGCGCATATGATAGATGGTGGCGTAGTGGCTGAAAACGAACAGCTGAATAATAAGCTGCACGAAATAAACGAGGGCGGCAAGCTGCTGCGCGACTGGGTATATGAAATGACCCTGGGCCTGCTGAAGAAGGGCAAAAAAGTAGGCCTTATCGGTGGCGATCACAGCACGCCTCTCGGCTTTATCAAGGCATTGTCTGAAATGCATAGCGACTTTGGCATCCTGCAGATAGACGCACACGCAGACCTGCGCATAGCCTACGAAGGGTTTACCTATTCACATGCCTCTATCATGTATAATGTGCTGGACCAGGTGCCTGAAGTAAAAAGATTGGTTCAGGTCGGCATTCGCGATTATTGCAACGAAGAGCTGGAAATGATAGAGCAGAGCCAAGGCCGTATCAAGACGTTCTTTGATCGGGACATAAAGGCTCAACAGTATGAGGGTGCTACCTGGAAACAAATATGCCTGCAAGTGATAGATACCTTACCTCAAAAGGTGTACATCAGTTTCGATATTGATGGCCTGGACCCAAAGCTCTGTCCTAATACAGGTACACCTGTGCCGGGCGGCTTTGAGGCAGAGCAGATATTTTACCTGTTCCGTATGCTGCATCAATCAGGCAGGCAGATCATAGGTTTCGACCTCAATGAGGTATCCGGCGGCGACCATTCCAGCGATGGCATAGATGCTATTGTCGGCGCCAGAATGCTTTTCAAAATGTGTAATTACATGGTGGCATAGTTGATCACATTACCCGGTAATGCCTCAAAGAATAAGGGCGTCCTTCATAAGAAGGACGCCCTTAAATATTTACAGAGCAAATTGGCAGGTAATTACTAGATACTTGCCAGCTGCACCTTCTGCAGTATCTCCATCAGGTTTTCTTTGTATTCCGTATCTGTCTCCATCAGGTTTTCCACTGTCTGGCAGGAATGTATCACCGTAGTGTGATCAAATCCACCGAAGTGATCACCTATTGTCTTCAACGACTGTTTGGTAAACTTCTTGGCAAAGTACATGGTAATTTGACGAGCCAGAACCACTTCCCGTTTACGGGTCTTGGTGAGCAGGCGCTCGTAAGGTACATGATAATATTCGCATACCAGCTTCTGTATGTTCTCTATGGTCATTTCACGGGCCGCCGTCTTCACGAAGTTCTTCATTACCCTCTTGGCCAGGTCCATGTCTATTTCCTTCTTATTCAGCGTAGCCTGTGCAAACAATGCTATCAATGCGCCTTCCAGCTCACGCACATTGCTTTGTACATTATAGGCTATATACTTCACCACGTCGTCAGGTATCTCTAATCCTTCCTGGCGCATTTTTACGCGCAGTATTGCCTGCCTTGTTTCAAAGTCAGGTGCCTGTATATCAGCATTTAATCCCCAGCGGAAGCGGCTGAGCAAGCGCTCCTGCATACCCTCCATATCACGCGGAGCTGTGTCGCTGGTCAGTATGATCTGCTTGCCGCTCTGGTGAAGGTGGTTAAATATTGCGAAGAACACATCCTGTGTCTTTACGGCCGGCACAAACAGGTGTATGTCATCCATGATCAATACGTCTATCAGCTGATAGAAATGTATAAAATCATTTACCTCGTTATTCTTGGAGTGATCTATGAACTGGTTGATGAACTTTTCGGCGCTTACATACAATACCGACTTATTCGGGTGCATCCTGCGGACCTCATTACCTATTGCCTGCACCAGATGGGTCTTACCCCATCCCACGCCGCCAAAAACGACGAGCGGGTTAAACGAGGTAGCTCCGGGCTTCTGCGCCACGTGTATGCCTGCTGAACGGGCTACACGGTTACAGTCACCCTCTACATAATTGTCAAAGGTATAATTGGCGTTTAGCTGAGGGTCTATCTGCATGCGCTTCAAGCCCGGTATCGCATATGGAGTCTTAATATTATGCGGATCGTCCCACTTCAGGGGCATATCCACATAGTTATTTTCTTTATTAGGCCGTGTCTGCGTGCTGCCCGGCATATTGATCGATGCTGGATTGCGCTGTGCAGCACTACCCTCCATCATAATGCGGTATTCAAGGCGCGGCGGTTTACCCAACACACGTTTTATAGTCTTTCCTAACAGCTCCACATAATGTTCTTCCAGCCATTCATAAAAGAACTGGCTCGGTACTTGCAGCGTCACAATGTTCTCATTAAGGCCAACAGCTTTGATAGGCTCAAACCATGTTTGGTAAGTGCGCCAGTTTACGTTGTCCTTAATTATTGTCAAACATTTTTCCCAAAGGTGCTCCGCTTCAGCAAGTGTGTTGGTATTAGTACTATAAAGGTCTTTATTCATATCGCGAAACAGCGTTCAACAAATTTTTAAATTATTTTTTCTCCCCCGTAAAAGCGACTCAAATTAAATTTCAGGCAGGTGAAAAAATTCAGTTCGCTCTTTTCTTTAGTCTCTATAAAGTTATCGTTTTTTTCACACGTGGGAACTTATTTTATTCCTGCGTTAAAACAATCACTCTTTAAAAACTTAGGGCGACGAAATTGCTAACATTTTGTTGAAAAAAAAAATCATTTCTCTATTGTTATTTTAATAAGGATTACAGATTGGGCATTCAAAAGTTTGGAGCAGATTTTGTAATGGCTCGTCCAACCATTTTTTTAATAAACAACTTTTTCTTTTTCGGATGCTTAAAGAAAAAAGAACGTTCTTTCAAGAATAACATTTCCCGCAAATCCTTTACTGTAGCCAATTTCAGAGGATCAACCAGCTATTTTTGTCATTAACAAAAGTAGCAAATATTCGCAAAATAACATTCCGTGTTGTTCCGCTGCGTCTCCCTGAAAAATATTTTTCGTACTTACCACAAAAGAAATTTTTTATTACGAAAATAGTTGTAATTAAGTAAATGTTGTACCGTGAAAACACCCTTTCTTTTTAATCAAAAATCCGACGATCATAAAGTGCCGTCACCACTATGTTTCAGGGCAAAAACATGTTTTTTTTCATCCAGATCTCACACTGCTTTTCCAACTGATGCCAACATTTTTCTTACCGCAAAAGAAACTGCAGAAACCTCACCTTGTCATAACCCGGGAAAAAGAAGCAGCATAATGTCCAAAAAAAGTGGCCTGCAATTTCTCGCAGGCCACTGTCGTATTATTTTCAGCTTTTTCTTTAATTATATCGACCTGTTCGGGTCGAATGCTTCCAGTTCATTGGCAACTGCTGTCAGGAAGCTGGCACCGATCGAACCATCTACTATTCTGTGATCATAACTCAGCGACAGGTACATCATGTGGCGTATTGCGATCACATCACCGTCCTTGGTCTCCAGCACCACAGGCCTCTTTTTGATAGCACCTACTGCCAGTATCGCTACCTGAGGCTGGTTGATGATAGGCGTCCCCATCAGGCTACCGAAAGTACCTACATTGGTTACCGTAAAGGTACCTCCCTGGGTATCATCTGCCTTCAGCTTATTATTGCGTGCGGCATTGGCAAGGGCATTTACGTCTTTGGTCAATCCCAGCAGATTCTTGGTATGTGCGTTCTTTATTACAGGCACTAATGGAAAATGATCTTAGCCTTTCGCAAACTGTCGTACAAGAGTATTGTTGATCCTTATCAGGTAGACACCAGGTTGCAGGTGGGAGACATTGATAGATGATAGCGAAGTAGTTGATGTGGACTGCCAAACGGTCTGCCCCAAAAGGTTAAGTATGGTTGCGCTGTAAACAGGGATAGATGACCTGATGTGGAGCGTGCTTGTTACCGGGTTAGGGTAAAGGTTTATTTCATCTGTATTAACTGATAAGGGGTCTAAAGTAGCAGGCCAACCCAATCTGCGTATTCGGTCATTACTGAAATCGGTAAAAAAGATGACACCGGAAGTGTCCATGGCTATACCGGCAGGAGCATTTAGTTCTGCAGCAGTTGCCGGGCCTCCGTCACCACTAAAGCCTTCTATTCCATTACCTGCTATAGTGGTAATAATACCGGCAGTGACCTTGCGAATCCGTTCATGGCTTGCATCGGTTATATAGACGTTATCGTCTCTATCCGCCATTACACCAATTGGGTGATTCAGCCCTGCGGATGTAGCAGGCCCGTTATCACCAACGGTAAACACACTACTATTACCAGCAAAAGTGGTGATGATGCCTGATGTATCAATTTTGCGTATTACACCTTCAAAGTCATCAGCAAAGTAAATATTATCTGTATAGTCAATGACAATACCATATGGAGCGTTGATCATAGCGTTTGTAGCGGGGCCATTATCGCCTGAATAACCTGAAACACCAGTACCTGCAATGGTGGTGATAATGCCTGAAGTATCTACTTTACGTATACGGTGATTACCAAATTCAGATATATACAAATTGCCATACTTATCCTTAGCTACCCAGTGGGGGGAATATACAGCCGCAGTATCAGCCGGAATATTATCCCCATTATAAAGAAGGCTACCATTACCTGCTACAGTTGTTATTATACCTGCCGTATCTATTTTACGCACACGGTTATTATCAGCATCACAGAAATAAATA
>Ga0164296_1001146_pt1 | contig 29134 bp, 25 predicted proteins | sample GEODES057metaG_FD_113533 | JGI IMG/M metagenome (GOLD analysis project Ga0164296, IMG submission 113533) | Dystrophic lake water microbial communities from Trout Bog Lake, Wisconsin, USA - GEODES057 metaG | ecosystem: Environmental > Aquatic > Freshwater > Lake | place: USA: Trout Bog Lake...
ATGGCCTCGCACGTTTGGTGTAGTTGCAATAAAAATTCTTGTTCGCTTTGTAATAAGCAAGTTTCCAACTTCGATCGGGTAAACGACCCGATGCCTCTGAAGGTAAATCAATTCCGGTTGGTTTTCCTACACCGAAAAGCGCGGCGTTTTTGAAAAAGTAATCATTGAGATTCTTCTTTGGAGTGAGGCCACCGTCTTTCACCCATTGGTCATATCCGATTTGATACCAGATCGTGTCGCAGGAAACTGCGATAGCCGTTTGCAGAGACATAGTTCCTTGAACGCTCGTATCGTCGTTGTGAAAAACCTTGTTACCAAATTTTATGGAATATGGACATTGATAATTTCCATTGAGGTTGTAACCAGCGTGAGACGCAGCCACCACTGATAACACTTTAAATGTAGAAGCGGGGGCATAAGTTCCGTCAATTGCGCGAGATAGTGCGGGCACTCCATCGGCATCACTAAAGAGCGCTTGGGCCTGGGCTTCGGTGAGTCCCTTCTGCCACATGTTCGGGTCATAGGTGGGATATGAAGCCATTGCCAACACACGGCCGGTGTTTACATCCATGACTATTGCAGCGCCGGAGTCGGCCTTATTTCCCTGTGCCCGCGCATTCAATACGCTGTCTGCAAGCGCCTTCTCTGTTGCAGCCTGCAAGCGGGCGCTGATATTGGTAACCAAATTGTTGCCAGCTATCGGCTGGCTGACAGTAGCCGTGCTCGTTACATGTTCGGTGCGATCAACTATAACTCGCTTAATTCCAGGAGTGCCCTGCAAGTACTGGTCGTACTGATACTCCAGCCCCGACTTTCCAATAACTTGATTTTGGTAATACTGCTTGTTGGTGTTTGCCAAGTCTTCGGCCGTAACTGAACCCACGTAACCAAGTACATGCGCAGCATTTTCTCCCGCGAGGGATGGATAACTTCTGATCGGAACTGGTGCGGCGTTAATGCCAGGATAAAGATCAGGGTTCTCAAGGACCTTAAGGGCTTCTGTCTCTGTTGCCTCTTTTGTCACAGGGACGGGCTGATAAAGCGTGCCATTCCAACACCCGGCTCGTTTGCCGATTGGCAGCTCACCGCATAGTCGAGTTCGAACGTATAAATCGGCATATTTCACGTTGAGTAACTTTGAGACGCGTAGCAGAACCGATTTGCCTTGATCTGGCATTTTGTCCAGAGCGCTTCGATCTACAGTAATAACGAGCCCTGGGCGATCTGCTGCCATAGGCAACCCAGTGTCATCAACAATCGCTCCTCGAATTGCTGGGGTCACAATGTCCCGGGACTGAATGCTCAATGCGGCACTTTGATATTTGCCACCTGCCGCGACCTGCAGATAAAACAAACGCCCAAGCATCGCAAGCATGAGAGAAAGCACTAGGGCTTGAACCACAATCAAGTTGAGTCTGGAACGTTGGCTCATAAGCGTTCCCTAGAAGTCATCGTAAATTCTCGAACCCGCGAAATGGCTGGCAAAAAGACCGGAGTAAAGATCAAAGTCCAGAGCAAATTCCCCAGTACAACAATCATGTCATGGCCAAGTGACCCATTTTGTTCATCGAGAAGTGAACCAAATCCAAGGTATGCAACAAGGGCAAATGTCACTCCCCCACCTACAAAAATTACGAATGTGATTGGAGATGATGTGAGATCTGAAATTGAATCTTTATTAACGGCAAAGAGGAAGCCGATCAAAGTCAAAATCAGCGCCCATTGTCCAAATGGTGCGTTGGAAGTTGGCGAAAGATCAAGAACTATCCCCGATAAAAAACCTGTAACAAGCGCACCGTTATGATCTTCAAAAGCAATCATCGAGATCGCAATCGCTAAATAAAATGAGAACCCCGAAATTGGGAAGTGAATGAGTGATACGGCGGACTCTTGCACAACAAATAACACGAAGAAAAATGCGAGGGTCGATGCAATTCGCGCGGGACTCATTTAAGGCAACTTTATTTCTTCGTGGTTGGTGAGGCTATGGGAGCGGGGGCAGGTGATCCGCTGGGCAACGCTGAAGTGGTTGGCGCTGGTACTGGCGCCGCCGTTACATAAACGGTCACTGTTGGATTTGGCGTTGGCACGAGCGGTTTGCTCGGAGCAGTCGTGGGAGCGCTTAATACGACAGCAACCACCCCGAGATCGTTCAAATTCGCATAGGAGGAGACCGAGGCGGATTGAGTTAAGGAGTCAGGTGCTGTGTCTACGCCAGTCACCACGCCTACGGGAACACCAGGAATAAATGGTTTATTTTCCTCAGAACCATTTGTAAGCAATATATCGCCGGTTTGAATACTTCCCGCCGGATCTAAAAGGTCGAGCTCATACGTATTGGAGCCAAGTCCAGAGAGAACACCAATGCTCTGACTCCGGGCAATCTTCACTCCAACTTTGAAGCTCGGGTCGCTCATCAGAAGAACAATTGAAGAACTTGAGGTCGTAGATTTAACAAGGCCAATTAATCCATCTTCCGAAATCACCGTCATATCAGGACGGATTCCAGAGGAACTTCCTTGGTCGATAGTGATGGTCTGCGAAAAGCTAGAGGCCGATCCGCGAGCGATGACTCGAGCCGCAGCCACTTTGTAATTTCCTCGGCCAGCTAAGTCAAGAACTGACTTCAGTTGTGACAACTCACCCTTTATATCTTCCCCCCGGGCAAGCTGACTCTTTAATTGCTTATTGAGGGCAATCTCATCCTGAAGTTCTGCGTTAGTTTTCCCGAAATTCTTTACATCGCTAAAGAATCTGCCAACGGGTGAGAATATTGTCGAAACAGTTTTTTGCACCGGGGACAAAATTGTTTGAGTGACTGAGCGAGAACCTTTGGTCAGGCTCACACCGCGCAGATCTAATGTAATAAAGAAGAGTGCGGTCACCAACAATATGACGAGCAGTAATCTGGAACGATTTCCGCCGCCACGTGCCACAGGTATCTCCTATTTAAATTCTGGACGAATTGAAGTTATCGACGTGGTTCAGAGATCAAAACCTTTTCGAGGGCTTCGAATTCTTCGACACACTTGCCAGAACCTTCTGCTACAGCTTGAAGCGGGCGCTCACAGATGTGCACAGGCATTCCAGTTTCAAGGCGAAGGCGCTCATCAAGACCGCGCAACAAAGCGCCGCCGCCAGTAAGAACGATTCCGCGATCCATGAGATCACTCGCAAGCTCTGGTGGGGTCTTGTCGAGGGTGCTCTTTACTGCGTTAACAATCTGGTTGACCGGCTCTTCGAGTGCCTTGCGAATCTCTTCGGCAGATACAAATATGGTCTTTGGCAGACCAGTAGCAAGATCGCGACCGCGGATTTCAGCATCGAGCTCACCAGGGAGCTTGAAGGCCGATCCGATAGCCATCTTGATCTCTTCGGCTGTGCGCTCTCCGAGAAGAAGTGAATATTCGCGCTTTACCCAATCAATAATTGCTTGATCCAGCTCATCGCCACCGATACGAATTGAAAGCGCAGTAACAATTCCACCGAGGGAGATGACTGCAACTTCTGTGGTTCCGCCACCAATGTCGACGACCATGTTGCCGGTTGGTTCGTGGATCGGTAGACCTGCACCAATCGCAGCCGCCATTGGCTCTTCAATGATGTAAACCTTGCGTGCGCCAGCTGCATAGCCAGCATCTTTTACTGCACGTTGTTCAACGCCAGTAATGCCTGATGGCACGCAGACGACAATGCGTGGCTTTGCCAAATAACGACGGCGGTGAACCTTTTGAATGAAATAACGAAGCATGCGCTCTGTTGTGTCGAAGTCCGCGATCACGCCATCCTTCAGCGGGCGAATAGCGACGATGTTGCCTGGGGTACGGCCGATCATGCGCTTTGCTTCTATGCCGACCGCAAGAATTGCGCCAGTATCCTGATTAACAGCCACAACACTTGGCTCATTGAGAACAATTCCACGTCCACGGACATACACCAAGGTATTTGCCGTACCTAGGTCCACGGCCATGTCACGACCGATAAATGACATACGACTCGGCTTCTGTTTGCTCACAAGAGACCTTTCTTACTTTACGAATTCGGGGAAGAAGATGCTGATTTCGCGATCCGCTGATTCAACAGAATCTGAACCGTGAACGATATTTTGTACAACCTTGGTGCCTTGATCGCGTGCGAGATCTCCACGGATAGTTCCTGGTTCTGCAACCGTTGGATCAGTTGCACCAGCTAACTTTCGAAAACCTTCAATGACGCGATTTCCTTCAGCGATGACCGCAACGATCGGACTAGACATCATGAACTCAACGAGTGGTTCGAAGAATGGTTTGCCTTCATGCTCTGCGTAATGGCGAACTAATAGATCGCGATCCGCATTCATCATCTTGATTGCAACGAGTTGGTACCCCTTGGATTCAATGCGGCGCAATACTTCACCGACCAAATTGCGCTTCACGCCATCTGGCTTCACCAAAATAAGGGTTTTTTCCATTCCCGTAGTGTATTGGCAACACCTACCGGGCAAGAAATGGGGAACTACCTACCGCCGGAGCCCTCTTGATTTTGCGAATCTGAGGGCGGATTGGCAAGTAATGCGGCACGCGCTGCCTCTCCCTTCTTTCCCACGATATATGCAGTAATCCATAAGAGTCCGAAGAGTGCGCCCATGAAATACATCGCTGGAACTACCACGCCGTAAGCAATGAGGCAGATCTGCCAAAGGGTTCCGAGGTACCACCCAGTCATACGTTTCATGAGTCCGGCGGTGAGCAGGATCAATAGTGCAAGGGCACCGCCTAGCGATAGGGCTAGGGCTCCGTGCTTCTCCATCGCAAGGAGCAGCGCGAATCCCATAACCAGCGATTCCATTGCCAGCACAGTTGCTCCCAGAATTCTCATTCTTGTGCTCCAATAATTTTGCGAACGATCGCGCGAGATTCCCCGGCAGTTACGACGCTGCCTGTAATTACAACAGCTGATACACCGTCACTCACTTGATTGATTAGCGTGCACTGCTCCATTGCGTAAGTAATAGCCGATCTCAAATCAGTTTCAATAAAAATTCTCTCTTCACCAAAGATTGGCATTGCAAGTTCTGCCAAACGTTCTGCAGGCATCGCACGATTCGAAGTACTTTGAGTGACGACGAGTCTGTCGATCACCGGTTCTAATTCTTGGAGTACGCCGACCACATCTTTGTCGCCGAGAATGGCCACAACTCCGAATATCGACTCAAAATCGAATTCGTTCTGCAAGGTGGTCGCTAGGGCATGTGCGCCATGTGGGTTATGTGCAGCATCCACCAGAACTGTGGGATCGCGATGCAGGACTTCAAGCCGTCCAGGTGAATCCACTTGAGCAAAAGCCCGACGCACAACTTCGTCATCAAGCTTCACGCCCGCAAATGCCTCCGCTGCAGCTAAAGCAACTGCGGCATTGGTAGCCTGGTGAGCGCCATACAGCGGAATGAAAATATCGGTGTAGACGCCGTGCACGCCATTGATCGTGACAAATTGTCCACCTACTGCAAGGTCACGCCTCGCCACAGAAAACTCAACGCCTTCACGGTAAGGAATTGCAGCGCGTTCCAAAATCTTTGCAGTCAGTACAGTTGCAGCTTCTGCAGGTTGAGCTGCAAGTACAACATGAGATTCCGGTTTAATGATGCCCGATTTAGTCCTGGCAATCTCTGCAATAGTGTCGCCGAGATACTCCTGATGATCGAGCCCAATCGGTGTAATAACAGAGACCTGGCTAGCGACCACGTTTGTGGAATCCCACTCCCCTCCCATACCCGCTTCGATAACCGCAATATCTACTGGGAATTCAGCGAAAGCGACGAATGCGAGGGCCGTCATCGCTTCGAAAAACGAGATCGGATATGGCTGCTTGCTATCGATAAGGTCAAAGTAGAGCGCGATGTCGTTATAAGTCGCAATCATTCCCTCAGGTGAAATCGGTTCACCATTGATTGCGATGCGCTCCAAGAAGCTCTCGAGATGTGGGCTGGTGAATCTGCCGGTTCGATAACCAAGCTCGCGCATCAATGAATCAATCATTCGCGATGTAGTTGTCTTGCCGTTCGTACCCGCAATATGAATTGTTGGGTATGAAAGTTGCGGACTTCCTAGCGCGTCGCATAGAGCCGCAATGCGATCAAGTGAACGGTTGATATGGCTTTCGGGCCAGCGCTTGAGCAATGCTTGATAAATCGACTCAAGTACCGCAAGGTCTTCGGGCGTGGTCATCTCTGCTCTATTCAGTTTACTCAGCCGGCAGCGCAGCGAGAGCGGCGTTAATGCGCTCAATATCTGCAGTGGTGGCTTCAAGGCGCTGGCGAATTTCCGTTACTACTTCCATTGGGGCCTTTGCCATGAAACCTTCATTTTCCAGCTTTACTTTAGCGGTCGCCATATCTTTCTGCGCTGTCGCGAGATCTTTTGTTAAGCGAGCACGCTCCGCCTTAACATCTATTGATCCAGTGAGATCGAATTCGACGGTAACTTTTCCGATTTCAATCTTTGCGCTGTAATTACCATCAGCACGGTCGGCGCGAACAATAAATCGAATCGAATCTTCGTAGGTTTCCAAGTCATCCAAGCCCGCGAAACGAGCAACAATCTTTGCAGAGGCTTTGATTCCTTGGTCATTCCTAAATCGACGAATCTCGGTGATGATCTCTCGAATCTTAGTAACTGCGGCTTTCGCTTCCTCGCTCTGGTGGGAAACAAATGTCTTTGGCCATTGCGCAACAACGAGTGACTCATGCCCCGTGAGGTTGCACCAAATTTCCTCAGTAATGAATGGCATAACGGGATGTAGAACACGCATCAAGTGATCAAGGACGTGGCCCAGCACCCGAGCTGTATTCGCTGAATCGTCCCCTGCGAATGTTGACTTAGTAAGTTCTAGATACCAGTCACAGAGATCATCCCAGGCAAAGTGATAGAGCAGCTCCATCGCCTTCGCAAACTCAAAGTTCTCAAGGAGAGTATCTACGTCTGCAATAGTTTCATTGAGACGTGTAAGGATCCATTGATCGACGAGGTTGAGATCGTCAAACGCTGGAAGTTCTCCTTCAACGTTTGCGCCATTCATGGTTGCGAAACGAGTTGCGTTCCACAGCTTCGTTGCAAAATTCCGAGAACCAGCGATCCACTCTTCGGCAAGCGCTTGATCGGCGCCCGGATTTGCCATGCGTGAAAGAGTGAAGCGGAGCGCATCAGAGCCGTACTTATCCATAAATTCAATGGGATCAACGCCATTGCCGCGACTCTTTGACATCTTCTTTCCGAATTTGTCGCGCACCAAGCCATGAAGCGCAATCGTGTTAAACGGTTGCAGCCCATCCATTGCGTAGAGACCCATCATCATCATGCGGGCGACCCAGAAAAAGAGAATGTCATAACCGGTTACAAGGACAGACGTTGGATAAAACTTTTCAAGGTCTGCACTCTTTGCAGGCCAACCTAGCGTGGAGAATGGCCACAACCCTGAAGAGAACCAGGTATCAAGAACATCGGGATCCTGCGTATAACCTGCTGGTGGTTCTTCATCCGGACCGCAGACCACGATCTCATCATTAGGTCCGTAGAAAACTGGGATGCGATGGCCCCACCAGAGTTGGCGTGAAATACACCAGTCGTGCATTCCATCGACCCACTCAAAATATCGGGGGGAAAGTGTTTCCGGTTCAATCTTTACGCGACCATCGCGAACGGCATCGCCGGCGGCCTTTGCAAGTGGTCCAACTTTTACAAACCACTGCTTGGAAAGAAGTGGCTCAACAATTGTTTCGCAGCGACTGCAGTGACCGACGGAGTGAACATATGGGCGCTTTTCAGCAACAACGCGACCTTGTTGGCGGAGCGCTTCCACAACAGCAACGCGAGCCGTGAAACGATCCATTCCATCAAATTCAGTGTGAGAACCCTCCATCACGGCGTGAATATTCATGATGATTGGCATTTCGATACCGTGGCGCGAAGCCATCTCGAAATCGTTTGGATCGTGGGCGCCAGTTACCTTTACCGCGCCGGTACCAAATTCTGGATCAACGAGTTCATCAGCGATGATAGGAATCCAACGATTCGCAAGTGGAAGCAAAACTTTCTTTCCAACCATATGGGCATAACGCGGATCATCTGGGTGGACCGCAACCGCTCCATCACCCAACATTGTTTCTGGTCGGGTGGTCGCAACTGTGATCTGTAGATCGTCATCGCCATAACGCACCGATACGAATTCACCGGCAACATCAGAGTGTTCAACTTCGATATCCGAAAGCGCGGTTAAGCAACGTGGACACCAATTGATAATGCGCTCTGCGCGATAGATCAGTCCATCGTCATACAACTTTTTGAAAATCGTACGAACTGCATATGAGAGACCTGGGTCCATCGTGAAACGCTCGCGTGACCAATCGACGCTGGCACCCAGTCGTTTAATCTGCTCCAGAATCAAGCCACCGGATTCGTGCTTCCACTCCCAGACTTTTTCAACAAACTTTTCACGTCCCAAGTCATGGCGCGACATACCTTGGGCAGCCAACTGCTTTTCAACTAAATTCTGTGTCGCGATACCGGCGTGATCCATTCCGGGAAGCCAGAGCGCTTCAAACCCCTGCATACGCTTTCTGCGGGTCAAAATATCCTGGAGCGTTAAATCAAGGGCATGGCCGATGTGCAATGAACCGGTGACGTTCGGTGGCGGTATGACGATTGTGAACGGTGGCTTCTCGGAAGTTGCGTCAGCTTTGAAATAGTCAGCGTCGATCCACTTCTGGTACAGACCGGACTCGATGTCCGCTGGAGAGAAACTCGGGGCAAGCTCCGGGCGCTGATTCATAAGAGCAGAGTCTAGATTAAGTTAAGCGCTCTTCTCTTCCGTGCGCTTTTCTCCCTTTACCGACCGCTTTGGTCCTGCTCCCCGATTAACGTAGGTGGGAATCGCCTCTTTCATCACAACTTCAGGTGTGATGACAACGCGCTCCACATCCTTGCGGGATGGAACTTCATACATGACGGCGAGCAAGGTTTCCTCCATGATGGCGCGAAGTCCACGCGCACCGGTACCGCGCTTGATCGCAAGGTCAGCCACAACCTCAAGCGCCTCGGGAGTGAATTCCAGCTCTACCCCGTCAATGTCAAAGAGGCGTTGATATTGCTTAACCAACGCGTTCTTTGGTTCGGTCAAGATCTGCATGAGCGCTGGACGATCGAGGTTCTCGACGCTGGTGAGAATTGGCAGGCGGCCGATGAATTCTGGGATCATGCCGAACTTCAATAGGTCTTCCGGCATGACATCGCCAAAGGTATCGATCTTGTTGATTTCAGCTTGAGACTGGAGCGTCGCATTAAAGCCCACGCCCGCCTTGCCCTTGCGGCCTTCAATAATCTTTTCTAGTCCGGCGAATGCTCCACCGACAATAAAGAGAATGTTGGTCGTATCGATCTGTAGGAACTCTTGGTGCGGGTGCTTACGTCCACCTTGTGGTGGAACTGAGGCGGTCGTGCCCTCCAAAATCTTCAGAAGCGCTTGTTGTACGCCTTCACCGGAGACATCGCGGGTGATCGACGGGTTCTCTGATTTGCGAGCCACCTTATCGATTTCATCGATATAGATGATTCCGGTTTCAGCCTTCTTGACATCAAAGTCAGCTGCCTGAATGAGTTTGAGGAGAATGTTCTCAACGTCCTCACCAACATAACCTGCTTCGGTCAACGCTGTGGCATCGGCAATTGCGAATGGGACGTTGAGCATGCGTGCCAGGGTTTGCGCGAGCAAGGTCTTTCCGCATCCGGTTGGACCTAGGATCAAAATGTTTGACTTCGCGAGTTCGACCGCATCATCACGATTACCAATATCTGATTGAACGCGTTTGTAGTGGTTATAGACGGCAACAGAGAGCGACTTCTTTGCGCGATCTTGTCCAACGACATATTGATCAAGGAATGAATAAATTTCTTGTGGCTTTGGAACTTCAGTAAGTCCAAGCGCCGAAGTCTCGTTGAGTTCTTCGATGATGATTTCATTGCAGAGGTCGATACATTCATCACAGATGTATACGCCTGGGCCGGCAATAAGTTTCTTGACCTGCTTCTGCGTCTTTCCGCAGAAAGAACATTTGAGCAGATCGCCAGTTTCGCCAATTCGGGTGGTCATGGATAAATCGTAAATGGAAAGCAAAAAAGCCGGGTGGTTTTTTCCACCCAGCCTGTTCGCTTAGAGAATAATCCCGTGCAGTTTTTCTGCTCTTGTTAGTGCTTGATTGCTTTTCTGCTCGCCAAGACTTGGTCGATGATTCCGTAGGCCACGGCTTCTTCGGCGGTCAAAATCTTGTCGCGCTCTATATCTTTAGACACTTCTTCTACAGATTTATTTGAATCCTTTGCAAGCATCTTTTCTAGGAGCGAACGCATGCGCATGATCTCCGCAGCCTGGATTTCGATATCAGAACCTTGTCCACCGCCCTCTGAATAAGGTTGATGAATCAAGATGCGGGCATTCTCCAGCGCCATGCGCTTGCCCTTCGCACCTCCAGCGAGGAGAACAGCTGCAGCAGATGCAGCCTGACCCAAGCAGATTGTCATGACATCTGGACGAACGAATTGCATGGTGTCATAGATCGCAGTCAAAGCGGTGAAAGATCCGCCTGGTGAGTTGATGTACATCATGATGTCGCGGTCAGGATCCATTGACTCCAAAGTCAGGAGCTGCGCCATGACATCGTTTGCAACGGTGTCATCAATCGCTTGGCCCACGAAAATGATGCGCTCTTCAAAGAGCTTTGTGTAAGGATCAAGTCTCTTATAACCATATGAAGTTTTCTCTTCAATGGTTGGAAGCACGTAGCGGTTTGTGATCTCCTGTGCGTTGTTCATCTCGTTTTTCATGCTGTTCCACCACTTCCTGAAACTTGTCCTGCCGAACGAACAACGTGGTCAATAAGACCGTATTCCTTCGCTTCCTCTGCATCAAACCAACGGTCACGATCAGAGTCAGCCGTAATCTTTTCGACGGTTTGACCTGAGTGGAATGCGATGAGTTCAGCCATTTTGCGCTTCGTAAACTTCATTTGATCCGCTTGGATCTTTATCTCTGTTGCTGTACCACCAATGCCTCCGAGAGGTTGGTGCATCAAAACGCGAGCATTGGGCAGCGCGTAACGCTTTCCAGGAGCACCAGCAGTCAGCAAGAACTGACCCATCGATGCAGCAAGACCCATGGTCACTGTCGCAACGTCATTCTTGATGTATTGCATGGTGTCATAAATCGCCATACCTGCAGAGACCGAGCCTCCCGGCGAATTGATGTAGAGGAAGATGTCCTTCTCTGGGTCTTCGGCAGCCAGCAACAACATTTGGGCGGCAATCGCATTCGCCATGTTGTCTTCGACTTGTCCGACCATAAAAATGATGCGTTCGCGAAGCAGACGCTGGTAAACCTGGTCATCGAGACCACCCGCGAATTGCGCCGCCGAACGTGCGGTAATTGGATCCACTATTCCTCCTGACATTAATGCTGAGAGCCCAGCATTAATTCCTGTTACGACAGTAACAATCTTTCGAGGCTAACGCTTCCCAAAATTGGGCACTTTTATCTGAAGACTGTTCGCCCTGAGAGAAGTTTTATTCGGCCGAATCCGACTCTGCAGATTCCACGGATTCTGGAGCCTGCGGACGTAGCGCCTCGAGGTCAACAGCCTTGCCTGACGTTGTGACGACCTTTACGCGGCCGAGTACCGAAGCCAAAGCCTTTGCACGAGCAACCTCAGAGACCATCGTTGAGACCTGGCCATTTGCATAAACTTCTTGGACATACTGCTCTGGCGACATGCGATAACGAGACGCTTGACGAACGAGATATTCAGTTAATTCATTTTCGTTCACTGAAACATTCTCAGCCGAAACAATCGTGTCCAAAATTATTTCGTATGTAATTTGCTTCGTTGTCTGGGCAGTAACTTCGGCACGATGCACGGTGTCTCCCAGGCGACCTTCACCCTCAAGGTGTTGATTTACTTCATCATCGATCAAATTCTGTGGAAGTGGAACGTTGAGAGTTTCAACCAATGTCTCAACGAGTTGATCTCGAGCAGCAGCACCTTGTTCCAAGTGCTTAATCCGTTCGATGCGAGCCTGCACATCGCTCTTCAATTCTGCAAGTGTGTCGAACTCCGAAGCTAACTTTGCAAAGGCATCATCTAGCGGAGGAAGTTCGCGGTGCTTAACTGCCTTAACGGTTACATCAACATCACCGGTTTCTCCTTCTGGCATTCCAACCAAAACAGTAGAGAAACGCTTTCCTTCATTTGCTGACAAACCGATCAATGCTTCATCCAGTCCATCAACCATGCTATTTGAACCTACTTCATAAGAAATGTCGTTAGCAGTCCCGCCGTCGAGCGCTACGCCATCTTTTGAGGCAACTAGATCAATCGTTACGAAATCTCCGGTTTCAATTTTCTTCTCAACAGTAGTTAATGTTCCAAAGCGAGCGCGCAACGCATCAACTTGCTCATCAACTTCTGCATCTCCAACTACAACGTCATCAACTGTGACAGTCATTTCAGAAAAGTTGGGCAGTGCAATATCTGGACGAACATCAACTTCAACAGTAAATGAAACTTTTTCGCGATCTACAAGCTCGGTGATATCAACTTGTGGGCGACCGATCGCTGCAACTGAATGTTCTTTTCTCGCTTGAGAATAGAACTCTCCAAGCGAGAGATTGATTGCCTCATCAAGCACAGCTGCACGACCAACACGTTGTTCAATAAGTGCTGCAGGAACTTTTCCTTTACGGAAGCCAGGCACAGAAATCTTCTCTGCAAAAGCCTTGTTAGCTTGTACGATAAAAGGTGCGAGTTCTTCAAATGAAACTTCGATTGAAAGTTTCGTGCGAGTATCGGTGAGTTTTTCTACGGCGCTTTTCACGAAGGCCCTTTCGACAAGTCGGACTGATTTCTGGTCGGGGCGGGGAGATTCGAACTCCCGGTCTCCTGCTCCCAAAGCAGGCGCGCTAGCCACTACGCTACGCCCCGTCGGCGTAAGTGAGGAGTCTAAGGGTAGAAGTTCACATCTCCCAACCAGACCCGATACCCTTACCCCCGGAACGCACGTCCCCCCGAAAAGGGCGCCCTATCAAGGCACCCCTCCGAGGCAAAATGCGGGTGTAGCTCAATGGTAGAGCCCCAGCCTTCCAAGCTGGCCATGCCGGTTCGATCCCGGTCACCCGCTCCATCTCCGCTTATCTCTAGTTCAATGCACCCACTGACTGTATAAATGCAGAGCCACTTAGGGTCATAGCGTCCGCTCCCGTGGTTGGTCCGGAATCAGTTGCAGTCAAAGAAAGAGTCGAACTTGGGTTCGAGCTTGAAGTCATTATGGTTCCGATCACAATGAAGGACTCTTTTGAATATGAAACAGCGTCACCATCATTGGAATAGCCGAATGAACTCGAAACTCCATAATTGATTACCGCTGATGGATCGGAACTAGTAAGCGATAGGCCTACTCTAATTACGTAAGAAGGTGCTTGTATGGAAGCCAACCTTCCGTTGACGCTAATCATGAATTGATAAGACTTCGAAGGTAGTAACGCACCAAAACCTACACTCGAATTTGATGTTCCTGCAGTGGAAGTACTTAATACCCATGGAGTTATATTCACGACCTGAACTTGAGACGGACCTGTAGGTCCCGTAGGTCCCACAAGTCCTTGCGATCCTTGAATGCCCGTAGGGCCTTGTGGTCCGGTTGGGCCTGCTGGACCAGCAGGACCTTGTGATCCTTGCGAACCTTGTGGTCCTGAAATTCCAGTGCCACCGGTTGGGCCTGCTGGACCCGTTGAACCCGGCAGTCCTGTGGGTCCTGTGAGGCCGATTGAACCATTTTCGCCGGCAGGGCCGGTGAGTCCAATGGGGCCTTGTGAACCAGCAGGACCGGGAATCCCCTGTTTGCCTGTGGGTCCAATTAATCCTTGAGGTCCCGTTAATCCAATTTGTGATGTTCCTTTTTCAGATGTGCCGTTCTTGCCGTCGGTGCCATTTGATCCAGCTGGTCCACGCAATGAAACAGGTGCGGGCCAACGACCTTGAAACTTTGGGCCATAAAAATCGAGAGCTACTGTGTCAATATAAAAGTCACCGTCGTTACCTATGGCATTAGTTGGAGCAGTCTTCCCATTATGAATTGTGTTAGCCAGAGTGGCTATTGGACGTCCTGCCATATGAGCTTTCTTAGTTGCGTTCGTTGCGAATGCGTTTGATGGAAATACCGAAATCAACATTGCACTTATCAATGTTGTAGTGATGGCAATCGATTTGAACTTTGACGGGTGATTCACTTACGCCCCCTATCGGGGTAAGGGCATCCACTGATTGGACACATCCGTAAAGTGTGAGAATGCTGAGAGATTATGGGAAGACGAATACATCTATCCATTTCTTACGTTCAATGGGAACATTACCTTGCGATTGCATACCCATAATCTATAAATAACTCCCACGTGCATCTCAGGAGCATCGTCTTAATTTTTCAGAATCAAACGTTTATCTACTCCCATACGGATGTGAGGGCATCTGTAACTAACCGATCGAAAGGCAACTTTCGATTTAACGAGGGAGAGAAATGAAAGCAAATAAATCGATAGTGGTAGCGGGTTTAATCGCCGCGCTATCAGTTGGTGGAGTCGGAGTTGCATCTGCTTCTACTCACTCATCATCACGGCCAGTCTCATCGACATCAACAACTCGACCATCGGTCGCAAATGTAAATCCTGATGCTGCTGTTCTTGCAAAGCTAGTAACAGCGGGAACAATTACTCAGGCGCAGTCAGATGCCATCTTGGCAGCACTGAACGCAGCGCATGCATCAGTGGGACAAGGGGGTCCTGGAAGAGGGCCTGGATTAGGCGGCCCAATGGGCTTTAATCTCCGCCAGGACGAATCTGTCGTGACCTCGACGCTGGGTATTACAGCATCGGCACTCGAATCCGATTTAGCTGCAGGCAAGTCACTTGCGACTATTGCGGGCTCAAAGACTGCTGACTTGATTAGCGCACTTGTTGCGGCGGAAACTAAAGAAATAAATGCTCGCGTGACCTCTGGTGAAATCACTCAGACGCAAGCAACTACATTGATTTCAGGCCTACAAACTGCGGTGACAACAGCCGTAAATGCCACCCCCGGGACACAGGGTTTTGGTGGCCCAGGTCATGGACATGGTTTTGGAGGTGGCATGGGAGTTCCTCCAGCCGGCTCTTCAACCGCTCCTAGCGGTACCCCAAGCAACTAACAGCAACACGTCCGCGGACCTTCGCCAGAAATGGCGGAGGTCCGCTTTCTTTTGCTTAGATTGTGGAATGCGAATCCACATCGGAAGTGACCACGCTGGTCTTGATTTCAAGAATCGAATCGTTGCTCACCTGACCGAACGCGGCCACGAAGTGGTCGACCACGGTCCGCACACATTTGATCCAGTTGATGACTATCCGGTCTTTTGTATTCCTGCCGCCGAGGCAACTGCTTCAGAACCCGGCTCGCTCGGAATAGTTTTGGGCGGTTCGGGCAATGGCGAACAAATTGCCGCAAACAAGGTAAAGGGAATTCGCGCGGCACTCGTGTGGAATGAAGCTACTGCAATAGCTGCAAGAGAACATAACGACGCGAATGTGATCGCAATCGGTGGTCGCATGCACACCGAAGAAGAGGCGCTGGCTTTGGTCGATCTGTTCTTAGCGACCCCATTTACTCATGATGAACGACATGTACGTCGCATCGCTCTCATTTCGAAATACGAGTCAGAAGGCACAATCTAAGTCTTCTTAAAGTATTTGAGGTCATTCACTTCATGACCTTTTCTTATGCCCTGACCTTCAAATTTAGTTACAGGTCGCCAATTCGGTCGTTCTATAACACCACCAGTAAAGCGATCATCTCCTTCAAATGTTAATTCGATCCATTCTGCGTAAGGAACCCAGTCTGTTGCGATATGAATGTAACCACCGGGTTTGAGCTTCTTATAAATGAGATTAAGAAAGTCCGGCTGCACTATTCGACGCTTCCAGTGACGTCGCTTCGGCCATGGATCTGGAAAAAACAAATGGAACGCGTCGAATGTGTGATCTTCATAATGGTTTCGCAAAATGATGTGGGCATCTTCTTGCATTAAGCGCAGGTTCGACAGTTCCAAACGTTCAATGTGGCCAAGCAATGCGCCGAGGCCAGGTTTGTGAACTTCGACACCGATGAAACCCACGTCTGGGAAGCTTTGAGCAATTTGTGCAGTGCCCTCCCCCATCCCCGTGCCGATTTCCATGATGTACTTCACTTTGTCAGGAAATAATTCGCTTGGGTTGTAAATACCTTCAAGCGGCAGTCCATAAGTCAACCAAGACCTGTCATACGCATTTTGCTGAGCCAAGGTTTGGCGGTCACCGCGCAACTTATAGCTGCGATTGTCGGGGCGTTCCATCGCCAAGTCCTCCAAACATCAACGGTAACTTCATATTAAGATGGCAAGCCTATTCACAACAATCTGAAGAAGGAAAAAATGCCTGGTTTAAACCTCTCTAAAGCTGAAGCCCTTGAACGCTCCGCGCATCTCACTGTCCACGGATACGAGGTCTTCCTCGATGTTACGGGCGATAAAGAGACGTTCATCGCCCGCACCAGAGTGACCTTCAGTTGCAACCAGACAGGCTATGACACCTTCATTGACACGATGGCAGAGCGAGTCATCTCTGCTTCACTCAATGGTGCGCCGGTTGATACTTCGAATTTCGATGGCCAATCCATATTCTTAAATAACCTCCAGGCCGAAAACACTCTGGAAGTAGAAGTCGAGTCTCTTTATTCGAAGACCGGCGAAGGCTTACAAAAGACTATCGACCCCGTCGATAACGAAAGCTACATTTATTCGCAGGGTGAGACCGCCCACATTCGAAAGATGTACCCCTGCTTCGACCAACCCAATCTCAAAGCAACATTTACGCTCTCTGTCTTGGCGCCACAACACTGGGAGGTAATTTCCAATAACCCTGTGAAGGAAGTACGCCAGGACGGCGACGCAAAGTACTGGGAGTTCACAACTACGCCACCAATATCAACTTATATAACGGCAGTAGTTGCTGGACCATATGCGCATTTCCACGACGAGTATGTGGGTGAACGGAAAGTTCCACTAGGAATGTACTGCCGAAAGTCACTTGCAGAATTTGTTGATGCCTCCGAGATATTTGAAGTTACCAAGCAAGGGTTTGCATATTTTGAAAAGATTTTTGGACTGGCCTATCCCTTTGAGAAATATGACCAAGTTGCAGTAACAGATTTCAATTTCGGTGCTATGGAAAATGCTGGAGTAGTGACATTCCGTGAAGAGATTTTGGTCTTCCGTAGCCGTGTGACAGACCGCAGCCGCGAGCGTCGCGCACACGTCATCCTCCACGAGATGGCACATATGTGGTTCGGCAATATGGTGACCATGTATTGGTGGGATGATCTATGGTTGAACGAGTCATTCGCCGAGTGGACTTCATTCTTAGCTCTAGTCGAGGGCACTCGATTTAAGAACGGTTGGGTCAGCTTCATTGGCGATGGAAAGAGTTGGGCATACAAGCAAGATCAGCTCGTAACCACTCACCCAATTGCCGTGGAAATGACTGACATCGAAGCGGTAAATGCCAATTTTGATGGCATTTCCTATGCAAAGGGTTCATCTGCATTGCATCAACTCAGCGCATACGTGGGCCGTGATAATTTCATCAAGGGACTTCGCAGCTACTTCGAAAAGTACGCCTGGAAGAATACGCAGCTCTCAGATTTGCTTGATGAACTCAAAGCGACAAGCGGCCGCGACCTCGATTCATGGAGCGCTACTTGGCTTAAGACTGCCGGTATAAACACATTGCATCCCGTACTCGAAGAGTCGGACGGGCGCTACGCAAAAGTCATTATCCGACAGAGCGCACCAGCCGTACCAGCGGGATCAAGTGAAGTCCGCCCCCATCGACTAGCAGTTGCACTTTACGACGTAATCAGCGGTCAACTTGTTGCTCGAAAGCGCACGGAAATCGATGTCATCGGTGAATTTACTGAAATCCCGGAATTCGCAAATGAGCGAGTCGCGAACCTATTTTTGATCAACGATGGAGATTTGGCATATACAAAGATTCGATTTGATCAACGTTCCATAAATACATTAACCACTCACTTCGCGAACATCACCGATCCCATTGCACGCGTAATGACTTTGCTCGCAGTGTGGGACATGTGGCGTGATGCCGAAGTTTCAAATGACGATTTCTTGCGCCTTGTCCTTGAAGGAATTAAGCGCGAATCGTTGATTACCTTGATGACTTCAATGGGATTAGACATCGTGAACTGTGTGGAAGTGTTCTCGAAGGATGAATCAAGAGATTCACTCCGCGCACAGGTTGCCTCTGAAATAGAGCCACTCCTTCGCAACGCAACTCCCGAAAGTGACATGCAACTTCAGTTCGCACGTTTCTATTCAATGCTTGCCGTAACCCCTGATCAAATGTCATTTGTGCAAGAAATGTTTGAAGGCAAATTGACTGGACTCATTGTTGACAAAGAGTTGCGCTGGTTCTTTGCGACGATTCTGATCGAGCGCGGCTACCTCAACAAATCTGATATCGATGAGTTGCTGGCCGCGGATGACACCATCACCGGAAAACTCAGTCACAAGGAAGCAACTGCCGCCATTCCAAACGCTGCCTCCAAGGCTGAAGCCTGGCAGGCTCTCACAAAAGGTGAACTTTCTACCTCAGAGCGAATGGCAATCGGCCGTGGTTTCATGCGACCACGTCACGCCGAATTACTGGCTTCCTTCGTGGATCCATATTTTGATGGACTATTGGAAATGTGGGACAACACCTCATACGAGGAAGCAAGTTCGAAAGTCGAAACTCTCTTCCCTCGCTACGCCATCAACCCCGAAACTATAGAGAAAGCAGATGCATGGCTTAACGGTTTGGGTAAAAATGCACCCGAGGTGTTGCGGAGATTAGTGAGTGAAGGTCGAGATGACCTTGCTCGTGCCTTGCGAATTAAATCGAGGTAATTAATTACTTCTTTTTTGGTCGGCTCGACAGAAGAACAATTGAAGTAATCCCCAAGAAAAGTCCGACCGGTGTGACAACAAAGATCAGAAATGTCTGGGCAAATGTGAGTCCCTTGCCCGGATCCATACCTGGCTCCACAGTCGTCATAGGCAAGTGGTTCAGGTGATTGAGGATATGCGAGATCATGGGGAGAAGTGTATTAGACGTCGGTTGGGAAAGTTACGCGGAGGCAGCTTGTGACTGCATCTGCTCGATCCCATACGGCTGCAAATAGCTGATCCAACGGGCGTCGGGGCGCCCGGTACCCAGAATTCGCCACGCGGCTCCTACCGGTTCACGAGGCACATGACGTAACCGCCAGCCAATCTCTTTCAATGTGCGATCGGCCTTAACGTGATTGCACTTGTGGCAAGCAGAGACAACATTTTCCCAAATGTGGGCTCCACCACGACTACGTGGAATCACGTGATCGATAGATGTTGCGGGAGCTGAGCAGTAGACGCACTTTCCGCCATCACGTGCAAAGATCGCACGCCTGGAAAGTGGCACCGCATGGCGATAAGGAATGCGCACAAATTTGTGCAAGCGAATTACGGCTGGCAAAACTACTTCGCCACCAGAGTAGTGAAATACGTTCTCGGAATTCTCTACAGCGACAGCGCGTTGATTGAGCACCAAAATGAGTGCTCGTCTCTCTGTAACGACACCTAGTGGCTCATAGGTGGCGTTCAGAACCAATGTTTGTGGCACCGAACTTGCTCCCTAGAATGCAGCGCGTGGCTCGCGCCGTTAGGCGAAATCTTGCCCTACATCGGGGCAAAATGTCAGTAATGAGCGATGAATTTTCGGAAACGCTTCCCGACCTTAAATCAGGCTAATTTCATTCGGGCTGATTGAGCAGTGACTCCGCTGCATATTGCATGTACTCCCAGAGACGGGCTTTGAGCTCAGGTGCCGCTTCCACCTCATCGACCGCTGACTTCATATTGCGAAGCCAGGCATCTCTTTGGGTCGGGCCGATATGAAATCCGGCGTGCCGCATCCGTAAACGCGGATGCCCCCGTTGCTCTTGGTAGGTCGTGGGACCTCCCCAATATTGCTCCAAAAACATCATTAAACGCTCAGCCGCACCATGCAAATCATCTTCTGGATACATGGGCCGCAAAATCGGATCAATCGCCACGAGCGCATAAAAATGCGAAACCAGATTCTCGAAGGTCTTGCGACCCCCGAGTTCCTCGTAGATATTGTTGTCAGCCATTGAAGACTCAGTACCTCAGATTCGCATCCAGACCGCTGTATCGGTCTCCAGAATGTCGCTTTGAATCGGATTTGATGAAACCAATACTGTGCCCGCAGGCAGCGGTATCGCCTTTCCAAAATTTACATAGCAAACAAAATTGCCAGGGCGCTTAAAAGCTAAGACATCGGCACCAGCCGCGATCCACTCCATCGTCCCATCACCCAATCCAGGTTCTTGGTGGCGAATAGCGAGCGCAGTTCGGTAAAGATTTAAAGTCGATTCTGGATCGCGCTCTTGGAGTTCAACTGCAAGCGTTCCCCAGTGTTTTGGTTGCGGCAACCAAGAATCGGCATCTCCCAGTTTGAGGTTATTTGAGAACCCGTAAGAACCTGCGACATTTGCCTTCCAAGGAAGTGGAACGCGACACCCATCGCGGCCAGGATCGGTATATCCACTCAACTTCCAGCGCGGGTCGGTGAGGCGGTCTTTGGGAATGCCCGTCGCTTCAGGTAACGCTAATTCTTCGCCTTGGTAGATGTATGCCCCACCAGGAAGGGCAAGCATCAAAAGGGCAGCAGCGCGAGCGCGCTTGGTTCCACGCCTGATATCGAATTTCGTCACATCGCCAAATCGCTTCTCAATGGTGTCAACACCGCCGCCGCGCAGCCCTAGATCGAACCTATTCACAGAGCGAGTCACATCATGATTTTCTAGCACCCAAGAAGCGGGCGCACCCGTCGTGGTCAATAATTCAAACGACTCTTTGATGTTTGTGGTGAGCTCTTTAACATCCCACTTGGAGTCGAGGAAGTGAAAGTTAAATGAGTTCGCGAGCTCATCGGGGCGAATGTATTTAGGTAGTGACTCCTTTGAAACCCACGCCTCCGCCACACCCATGCGGTCACCAGGATAAGAATCGAAGATTTGGCGCCAGGAGCGATAAATCTCGTGGACTCCATCTTGGTCAAAGTACGGCGACTTCTGTGCCGTAAGCAGGTCACCGGCTTTAATCTCGTCAGGAAGACCGGCCTCTTTGATCATTCCGTGAGCGACATCGATCCGGAAGCCATCCACACCAAGCTTCAACCAAAAATGTAGGACCTCTTCAAAATGCTCACGAACTACCGGGTTATCCCAATTGAAGTCAGGTTGTTCCACGGCAAACAAATGCAAATACCACTGTCCAGGCTTTCCGTCGGGCTCGATCACCCGCTCCCAGGCAGGTCCACCGAATATTGCCTGCCAGTTGTTCGGAGGGAGCTCCCCGTGCACACCCTTTCCATCGCGAAAGACATAGCGCTCACGCTCTGGGGAACCTGGAGCCGCTTCGAGGGCTTCTTGGAACCACTTGTGCTTATCCGATGAATGATTGGGCACGATATCGATAATGAACTTAATGCCTAGCGCATGTGCTTCATCGATCAGCCGCTTCGCTTCTTCAAGGGTGCCGTAGTCAGGCTCGATATCCATGTAATCCGCGACGTCGTAGCCATGATCCATTTGAGGTGACGGGTACCAAGGTGTAATCCAGATTGCGTCAACGCCTAACGTCTTGAGATAAGGAAGACGCGAGCGAATGCCCTCGACATCACCTTTTCCATCCCCGTTTGCATCCGCAAAGGAGCGAATGTAAATCTGGTAGGTCACGGCGTCACGCCACCATGGACGTTCAGAGCGATTCAATGTAGTCATGAAGGACCCCTCTATGTATAAATTTAAATGAAATTAACGAGTTAGTTTGCGATATGTCACGCGATGCGGACGAGATGCCTCGACTCCGAGTCGCTTAATTTTGTTCTCTTCGTAGGCTTCGAAGTTTCCTTCAAACCAGAACCATTGCGAGTCACCCTCATATGCCAAAATATGTGTAGCGATACGATCTAGGAACCAGCGATCGTGGGAGATCACAACGGCGCAACCAGGAAATTCTAGAAGTGCATTTTCAAGTGATCCTAATGTTTCAACATCCAAGTCATTTGTAGGCTCATCCAAGAGCAGCAAATTTCCACCCATCTTGAGTGTGAGCGCAAGGTTCAAACGATTTCGCTCTCCACCCGATAGAACCCCTGCTGGCTTCTGTTGATCTGGACCTTTAAATCCAAAACAAGAAACATATGCGCGCGAAGGCATTTCGACATTTCCAACCTTCATGAAATCAAGGCCGTCAGAGACAACTTCCCACAAGGTCTTTTTGGGATCGATACCGCCACGAGATTGATCTACATAAGAAATCTTGACGGTCTCACCAATCTTTACATTTCCTGAATCGGGGGTCTCAAGACCCAGAATCGTCTTAAAGAGCGTTGTTTTACCTGCTCCGTTAGGCCCGATAACTCCAACGATTCCATTGCGTGGCAAGCTAAACGAAAGGTCATCGATCAGCAAGCGATCCCCAAAACCCTTCTTCAAGTTATCGACTTCTACGACGACATTTCCTAAGCGTGGCCCCATAGGAATTTGGATCTCTTCGAAATCTAATTTGCGCTGCTTGTCAGCCTCGGCAGCCATCTCTTCATAGCGCGCTAGTCGTGCCTTAGATTTCGTCTGGCGGCCCTTTGCGTTCATGCGAACCCATTCGAGCTCCTCAGCCAGGCGCTTTGCACGCTTTGCATCTTTTTGGCCCTCAATCTTCAAACGAGCTGCTTTAGTTTCAAGGTAGGTTGAATAGTTACCTTCGTATGGATAGGCACGGCCGCGGTCCAACTCCAAAATCCACTCCGCAACGTTGTCGAGGAAGTAACGATCGTGGGTGATTGCTACAACTGTGCCTGGATATTTAGAAAGGTGCTGCTCAAGCCAAAGAACGGATTCAGCATCCAAGTGGTTAGTGGGCTCATCGAGCAAGAGGAGATCGGGTTGTTGCAACAAGAGCTTGCAAAGCGCTACACGACGTCGCTCACCGCCGGACAAGACTTTTACGTCAGCGTCACCAGGTGGGCATCGAAGTGCATCCATGGCTTGCTCTAGCTGCGAATCAAGATCCCAAGCATTTCGGTGATCGAGTTGTTCTTGCAGGGTTCCCATTTCGGCCAACAACTTGTCGTAGTCAGCATCGGGGTTCGCCATCTCTTCAGAGATTTCGTTGAATCGATTGAGCATCGCCATCGTCTCAGCGACACCTTCCTGCACATTCTCTAAAACATTCTTCTCATCGTTTAACGGAGGCTCTTGTAACAAAATGCCTACGGAATAACCTGGGGTTAAGAATGCTTCGCCGTTTGATGCGGTCTGCAATCCAGCCATAATTTGTAAGACTGTTGACTTACCGGCACCATTAGGGCCGACCACACCGATCTTTGCGCCGGGGTAAAACGCCAGAGTTACATCGTCCAGAATTACCTTGTCACCATGCGCTTTACGCGCCTTTTTCATCGTATAAATGAACTCAGCCATGGAGCCAACCTTATCGGTTAGAATTACCCGACTTCGAACAGAAGCCGATCCCCCAGCACTTCATATGCGCCTGTAGCTCAGTCGGATAGAGCACTCGCCTTCTAAGCGAGTTGTCGCAGGTTCGATTCCTGCCAGGCGCGCTCTTTATGATTTAACGACGCCAGACTTAGCCGCGCGTAGACCAGGGATATTTCGTGCAGGTTTGGAGTGGCGAGTATCGCCTTCAGGGCTAGCAAGTTGTCTCTCAAGATCGGAAAATGCATCAATAATTTCGGGGGCTTCAAACGTCCTATTTCTCGCCCCACGATTAATTTGGCGCAATATTCCAGCGTCTAGCAGTTCGGCAATCGCACTATTAGTAGCCATTAAAGATGTTCCGCACAGGTTACTTGCGCTCTTAACAGTTAAAACGGGGACTCCGACCAATTTCTGTAAAAGCAGATCCACAGATGATTTCTTTCGAACACTCCCAAGCTTTAATCGCCAATTATTTTCAATAGCGCGCGCACGCGCTTCGAAATTCATGGCATCCACAATGGACCTTGAGCAAGCTGTAGCAAAACGACCAATCCAAATATTCATTCCAGTTACCGCTTCGCTCGAATTAACGTCTCCCACAAAACGTGTTGCAGTTAATCCGGCAACATAGTCTTTGGCCCATGTTGCTAATATGAGTGAGACCGGAGGCAAAACCCTAGTTGCCAATCCTCTTCTCTTGAGGATCATCTGAATAAGGATTCTGCCCGCACGTCCATTTCCATCTATAAATGGGTGAATAGTCTCAAATTGTGCGTGGGCAATTGCCGCTTGAACAATCGCGGGTAAGTCATCGGTGTTACAGAACGCAACGAGGTCCTCCATCAACTCACGGACTAACTCCCACGGAGGGGGTACGAAATCCGCAGTACAAGGATTGAAGTCACTTCCACCAATCCAATTCTGTTCCTCTCTCATTTTCCCGCCATACGCGCTTAGTGGAGTGCCTGCTAATAGGCGTTCATGAATCGAGAGAATTAACTCCAGTGTTATTGGTGCGCCTTGGTGGACTTGTTCAAGGCCATAAACCATTGCCTGAATGCCAGCAAGTACCTCCATGGCCGTTATGTCAGATGCAGATCCATCGAGGCCGCTGTTTACCTCTGCACGAAGGATTCTTTGCGCACCGACTACCAAGCCTTCGATCTTGGAAGACGCCACCGATTCAGCTCGCAATAAAATGCGAGAGAGAGCTTCGGTGTTTACTAGAGATGATGCCTCTGTATTAAACCTGACCATTGCAGACTCGGCGGCGACAACATCAGTGCTGACGCCCCCATCAAGGGAAAATTGCCGCCCGTAGATTTTGTCTGGTATGAAGCATTGATATTCCCCTGGCTGTCGATCTCTTCGAGAGATCCCCGTGGGGTCTCCATGCCAAACGCGTTTCTCAAGCGCTCCCACGGAATCACCCCATGTCTGCCAGCAAAAGAACCTTTATCGGTCACTTTTCTTAGTAAAGTTTAACAGATAACCTTTATTAAGAAAGACTCTTATTAAAGGGTATCCGCTGCGCCGGCGGCTCAGGGCTGAATAACCACCGAAATATCCGCACGACGCCCACTCCTAGCTTGCTCATCGGGCGTTTGGGGCAAGCCAACGCCAGTAGCCGTGATTGGAGCATTTAAGCCATGTTGAGCTAAATAGGTGAGGACAGTATCTGCTCGAATCTGCGCCAATGAATTGTCTTGGTGACTAGATTCCCGAGAATCGATGTAGCCACTGACCGTAACGTTTTGTACTTTCATAGTGCGGATCTGCAACAAGAGATTGCGAAGTATGGATTCATCTGTGTTGGTCAATATGGATGAATCTGAAGGGAAAAAGATTGCGGGCGCATCAAATTGAATGAGCTGCGCCTCATTTGGAGTGGAGCCCGTCGTTACGTTTGTAAGAGATCCGGGAAGGGATGATGGAGGGCCGGTCGGAACATAGTGGAAGTCTTGCTCGGCTAGTAGCGGCGCGGAACCGTCATAGACCTGCAATTGATAATTACCTTCTTGCAATCCAATTAAATTGATAGTAATAGCTGTTGGAGTTTGAGACCAGTTAGACGAAGGAATCTTTACCGTATTGAGGCGAATTGCAGTGACAGTCTCCATGAAGCGTCCAGTGATCACCACCTGAGTCGTATTCGATGTGGGGACATCTTTAATTGATATTCCATTAATCGCAGATTGTTGGAGAGGTGGCAATGCTGCAGCCAAAGGCGTCGGAGTGGGCGTCGGAGTGGGGGTTGGTGTGGGGGTTGGTGTGGGGGTTGGCGTCGCAGTGGGCGTAGAGGTTGGTGTGGGGGTTGGTGTGGGGGTTGGCGTCGGAGTGGGCGTCGGTGTGGGGGTTGGCGCCACAACTAAGGAATCGGAATAGCGAGCAAATCCGTAATTGGGAATTCCGTTGATGGTGATACTCCCCGCGGCAATAATGTCGCCAGTCGGAGAAAAAGCGAGGGTTTCAACGCTGTCGTTTGTGCCGCTCGAAGTTGCGTTGTAGCCGTTAGTTCCAAAGTTTGTGTCGAGCGCTCCGGCAGATGTGTACCTAGCAACCAAAAATGACGTTGGGCAACTTCCCAATACTCCCGTGCATATATATCCACCAACAATGATGTTCCCAGCGCTATCAATGAGTGATGCAGATAGCTGCGTAAAAGTACCGAGGTTTGAAGAAACGAATCCGTTGCTCCCAAAACTATTGTCCAATAGACCATTCTGGGTATACCTGACAATTTGAAAGTGTCCAGCGCCATCGTCAGTTCCCGATGCAACGATTCGTCCTGCTCCATCGATTTTTACCGATGTGTAAGAACTACTTCCGTTCGGGGTCCAGACATTAAAACCATTTCCAGATCCCCCAAATGAATGTACGAGCGAGCCAGTTGAATCAAATTCGCCAACGACATTTCCTGAATTAACGCTTCCGACTACAACGATCGCATCATTAGCGGTGATAGCTAATGAAGACAAGACATCGCTATAAAAAGTTGCTCCCGCATCTGGTGCTGCAGTGATTATTCCTCCAGCGCCAAACGAAGAGTCCAATTGTCCGTTGGGGAGGTACCTGGCGATTGCAAAGTCCTCATTAGGGGTAATACCTGAAGTGTCAGTGTACGAACCGCCTGCGACAATTCTGGAATGGCTATCAATTGCCATTGAGACGATTTGATCGCCAGCATTTCCGGGGGTATGTAAGTTGCAACCATTGGTCCCAAATGTTGTATCAAGAATTCCACTTGCGGTGAACGCGCACAGCGCAAATACTTGAGCACCATTAATTTCAGCATCCCCTCCAGCAATGATGCGACCTGTACTGTCAATGACAACAGCTGTGGCCTGATCATCGACTCCGAGGTACGCCCGGGCATAACCTCCCACTCCAAAGGTTGTATCTAGTTGACCGTTAGAAGTGAATCGCGCAATCTCAAATGCACCGACCCCAGTGCCGTTTCTAGAAATCCGTATCGCTGCCACAATTTGGCCAGAGCTATCTACGGCTACTGAGTTAACTTGGTCGTAAGGACCATTTTGGAGATAGGCGAAACCATTTGTTCCAAATGTCGTATCTAAAGTTCCTGGTGCGCTTGCGTCTGCTGGCAATAGGACAGCGAAGGCAAGTCGTGCGATCAAAAGCAATGTGGAGACGGCAACCGCAATTTTGAAGGCAATATTTCGCGACTGGGTATGTCCGGGAAGAGCTATTTTGCGGCTATTCATCGGGACCTCGCGCCACTCTCAGGATTGTGCATTCAGGGTACTCCTAAAAATAACCGGAAACGAAAAACCCGGCCATACCCCCTCAGGATGGCCGGGTCTCTCTATACAACTAATACAGAGCTAGTTAATAGCTTGTATCAAGAGGTTGGAAGCTTTGCCAAGAGTGATGCAACATAAGCGGCAACTGGGCCACTCTCTGCCGCATAGCTTGGAGCAGACTTCGCACAATCTGATGAAGCAACATACTTCAAGAAACTGGTCATAGCAGCTGCGTTAGCGCCGGTCTTTGCAGTGTCAACGAGAGCGTAGGAGACGATACCCAAGATGTAAGCACCTGGGGTGGTTGTCTTGTAGTTGAACTGATAGAGACCTGTTGAGCTCAGTGTTGCACCAGCAACGAATGCTGATGTGTTTGCAGCCGTTGGGCCAGCGAAGTCACCGTTAGCATTTCCGAGGAACGCTGTGCGGAGCTTGCCGGTTGCATATGAAGTTTCTGCATAACCGATTGAGTATGGCGTTGCGTTAAGACCAGCAGCTACACCTGTTGAACCAGAGTAAGCCTGGATGCGACCGATGTTTCCTGGGCCGTTGATGACGCCTGGGAATACGTTTGCGAATGTCTTATCAGCTGGCTTTGTCCATACATCAGAATTGGTCTTTGTAAAGAGTGTTACAAAGTTCTTTGTTGTACCTGAAGCATCTGAACGAACAACAAGGTGGATGGTTTGGTTAGGAAGCGTGTAATAGCGCTTGGTCTGTGTTGTACGAAGTACGACAGGAGCACCAGTCTTATCCTTCTTCACTGATCCATCTGGATTCTTTGCGTAGACAACAGTAGTGATGCTCTGGTTGTTGTCAGCAACGATCTCTGAATCGTTCCACTTTGTAACTTTGCCAGCAAAGATATCTGACAGTGTTTGCTCTGAAAGGTAGAGGTCCTTTGTACCAGGCAAGTTGTAGATAACAGCGATTGGAGCCATTACCAATGGAATGTTGATGATTGAAGATTTGGCTGGAACGTATCCAGAATCAGAGAAGTTAGCATCGAAAATGCCAGCATCTTCATTCTTTTGACCAGTTCCTGAATCTGAAGAGTTGTATGTGAAGGTATTACCTGTGCTGTTCTGCCAAGCAACCTTGCAAGTATTGAGAAGCGTGGCATCGAATGACGATCCACCAGCTTGAATTGATACGCCTGAAGCAAATGCGCTCTGAGCGGCGAAAGCTGCAACAGCCAACGCTGCTACTGCAATCTTGAATGACTTTGAAGCCTTCATGGAGTTCCTTTCAAGAACTTACGAGCCGAATGGTCGTGATTGGAAACTTATAGTTTTAAAGGAAACTATTGGTCGCCACTTAGTGAACGGTGAACAATCAATATATGAACAGTGGGTTAACAGCCTTTATTAACCGAAGCGACCTGTGACATAGTTCTCAGTTCGCTCATCTTTAGGGCGCGAGAAGATGTCATTTGTCGATCCGACTTCAACCATCTGTCCAGGTCCACCATCAGACAAGAAGAATGCTGTGTAATCTGAAACACGAGCAGCTTGTTGCATATTGTGAGTCACAATAACGATGGTCACGCTTGAAGAAAGTTGAGAAATAGTTTCTTCGATGCGAAGAGTTGATCCTGGATCCAGTGCAGAACAAGGCTCATCCATAAGAAGCACTTGCGGACGAACAGCGAGCGCACGAGCGATGCAAA
>Ga0164296_1001149_pt1 | contig 29114 bp, 23 predicted proteins | sample GEODES057metaG_FD_113533 | JGI IMG/M metagenome (GOLD analysis project Ga0164296, IMG submission 113533) | Dystrophic lake water microbial communities from Trout Bog Lake, Wisconsin, USA - GEODES057 metaG | ecosystem: Environmental > Aquatic > Freshwater > Lake | place: USA: Trout Bog Lake...
AGTTCAGTTCTACAGCGCAGAGCGAATGAGAACACTGCTGAATTGTGGTATACATTGAGATCTCCTAGATCCACTTAGTCCGTTGGTAGTCCGCACAACGCGTCACAAGCGCCGCAGCGCATGACGCTGACACCTTCACGCCACTGAAGGGCCGCATTACAGGCGGGACACTGCACACCCATCTCGCCGGGGGCACGCGTGGTGGCGTCGACATTGATCGCGGTGTGAAGACGGACCGCATTCTTACGCTCGGGCAAGCGGCCATTCGCAGCTTTGCGCATCACCCCACGTTGAGAGGCGAAGCCGATGAAGATCTGCTCCAAGCTGCTCTGCGTGACGCTGAAATCCTGCACGCCGACGGATGGAGTTGCCAGTTGGAGCTGTTCAAGCGCCGCAAACGCGACGCTCAGGCCGGTTGTGTGACTATCATCGCTGCTACCGACTGGCAGCGCATATGTCAGCCGTCCCGCCTGCTCCTCTTGCAACCGCGCCGCGGGAAGGACGGCTGCTATAGCGGTTGCAACGCGGCCTGCATGGTGGGGTGCGCATCTCACTTCAATGGTGTAGCCGCTTCCGTGCGTACTTTTCAGGTGCGCAGCGCTGCCGAAGCACACGAGACGGCCGTCCACCATGATTGCAATGTCTTGACATAGAGCCTCAGCCTCGGCAAGAACGTGCGTTGTAAGCATCGTCGCTCGCCCCGCCATCGTGCCGGCAAGGACATTCCACAGAGCACGTCGTGCCTCCGGATCCATTCCAGAAGAAGGCTCGTCGTACAAAGCTAGGGGCGGCGCACCCACAAGCGCGACGCATGCGCCCAGCTTTCGCTTGTTGCCGCCGGAGAGCTGCCCCGCCAACGCGTTGCGCCAGTTGGATAGGCCCATGCGTGTCAGCAGGCTATCAGCCATTGCGCCGGCGGTGACTGCATCCTGACCGCGGACAGCAGCGTAGAAGAGCAGGTGCTCGCGGCAGGTCAGTCGGTCGCACACCGCGTCCTCTTGCGGGCACAAGCCCATACGCTGGCGGACAAGGTCTAGCTGGCCGTTGACGCTGTGCGGCGTCTCACCAGCAGCGCTGCCGCTGTTGCCGCGGATGAGCGCGTCGCCAGCGGTGGGGGTAAGCTCGCCAGTCAGCAATCGGAACAGCGTGCTCTTGCCGGCGCCGTTCAAGCCAAGGAGACCGAGACAGCGCCCTTCAGCAATGCCCAGCGTGATGCCTCGCACCGCAGCTTTGCCGCCACGATACGTCTTGCGCAGGCCTTGCACCGTCAAGAGGTCGCCTGCGTCGCCGCCAGCGTTCTGGATGCGATGTCGCTCGTCTGAAACGTCTTCATCGTCCTCTTCGCTGGTGTAGTCCTCACTGCCGTTAGCATTCGGAGGCGCATCCGAAGCGATGTGGCTCCACAGCCACAGGACGCATCGCTCAGCGCTTGCGAAGACGTCGTAGTCGATGCACAGCGTCAGCGCCATGAACACAGCCGCCTCAGCTGCAAGCACGCGCATCTCGGTACCGGAAATGTCTCTCGCCCATGGACTCTCCATGGGCTGAGCAGCCTGGTTCTGAGACAGCTTGAACAAGACGATGCCGACGTTGTAGTGCGGCAGCCAACGGAAGAGCACTTGCAGAGCAGCCCACGTGCCTCGCGCTTTGCCCAGAGCACTGAGTCCAACCAGCACGACGGCGGCGATGAGCTGTCCGACGCCAAAGAAGAAATACACGCCCATTTGCCCAGCGAGCGCGTTCATCTCATCGCCGAACGGGAAGTGCAGCAGGTAGGCCAGTGGAATGGCGGCCAGACCGAACAGCAACAGCATTACAAAGATGACGCCCAGAGCGCCGCCTTGAGTATACGCCGTCACATCGGACGCGGCAAATGCGGCAGTGAATAGCGCGAGCGGGATGCAGAAGTTGAGGAGGTCCCAAGTCAGCGTTGCCGCCCAGAATGTGGATCGGCGCACTCCAGAGACGAGCGCCAAGTGGCGGCTCCGTGCCCTCTTTTCGGCCACGAGGAAGACGGCGGCGCTGGCGGAGAGACTGCCCAGTGCGAGCACAACGCAGAGCCCGGCAAGCATGTTCAGAATGAGGCCTTGTCCTGCAGATGGCGGAGTGGTGGCAGGCAGCGGGTGGTTGACCACTTGGATGCTCGCCGCCCTGCCCAGGAGAGCGCTGTACACGGCACTGTTGGCCACGCTCTGAGCTGCAGGCAGCACGTGGTATGCAGTCGGACTGGTTTCCAACACAAAAGAGAAGCTGCGGTTCCGCACGCTGGCCGCCTTCACGAACACTGCGCCGCATGGCGAGCTTGTGCCCTCCTGGATGCAGTTCTTGTGCGCACTCGTTCCTGCCAGCAGATACGAGTCCAATGTTGCTAATGTTGCAGCTCCTGGCGGCGTGCATCCCAGCGCTGCGCAGTCCGTGGTTGAAGGTTGGCAGAACAGAGGCCGGGTCGTCACGCCCAGCGACGCAGCCAGTGCAGACAGCGACTCGCTGCTTGCAGGTGCAGCGGCGCCGTTCATGGCGATAGGGCCATCACAACTCCACACAGAGCTCACGTTGGTGTCCCACGCCATGGTGCCTGGCGCAAAAACGTCGGGTCCCAGGGCGGTCGCCGTCGGCGCCGATGCGCCAGCCATGGGCTTGTTGCCCAGGAACGAAGTGCCCATGACTGCGGCTGGGAAAGTCGTGTCCCCGCCGCCGATGTGACACAGGCCCAGCCCCAGCGCCAGGAAGATGAGGGGCAGCAGGTACTGGGTGCACCATCCGAGACGGTCACGCTTCGCGTTCAGTGCACGCTTGCGGATGACTGCGGCAAACTGCTGAGCCACCACGCGACAGCCTGTGCGCAAGGGACGCGCCGCAGTGGGTAGTGCTCCATCATTATCGGTTGAGCCTGTTGGAGCCACCCGGCGCAGGTCGCCTGCCGCGCGCTTGCGGTCAAGTGATATGTCGCGAAGCGTGTCAGCTGCGACACGGTCGCCAACTTGTTGCACGAGAGCTGTTGAGTTCTCCGCAATGGACAGGAATACCTCCTCCAGTGTACTGCAATTCAAGCCGTAGCGGTGACCTTGCTGATCCAGCACGGCCAGTAGCGCAGGCAACGCGGCCACGCTGTGTTGGGGCAGCAAGAACGAGAGCTCTGCGCCGACATGTGACTCGCACACCGCATCGGGCACATGGGCGGTCACGCAGTCGCACACCTGCTCCACATCGCCAGCCTGGAGCAGCAGCGTGAGATGGTAGCCCAGCCCAAGGCGGGACTTCAGGAACACTGGGCTGCCAAGGCACGCCAAACGGCCGCGCGTCATGATGCCGATGCGGTCGGACAGCAGGTCTGCCTCCTCCAGGAAGTGCGTGGTGAGAACAACCGTGCGGCCAGGTTTCTGAGCGCGAATGAAATCCCAGGCGCTGCGTCGGCTCCACGGGTCCATTCCTGTCGTGGGTTCGTCGAGCAGCACAACCGATGGGCCGCCGACGAACGCAATTGCGAGAGAGAGCTTACGCTTCTGGCCGCCGGATAGCGTGCTGCTTGCGGCCTGCGCCTTGTCACCAAGGCCCACTGACGCAAGCATGTCACGCGCGAGCGCAGGCGCCTTTGCTCGAGAGACGCCCCGGAAGACAGCATACAGCTCCAGGTGTTCCGCGCAGCTTAGCTGCGGCCAGAGTACATCGTGCTGGGGACACACGCCCAGACGCGTGCGGATGTCAGCCATGTTGGTGGCCACTGAGAAGCCGTCCACCCAGGCGGAGCCGCCAGACGCGGGTAGCAGGCCGCACAACACTGCGCATGTCGTCGACTTTCCAGCGCCGTTATGACCAAGCAAGCTGCTGATGTGGCCCCGATGAAAATCGAGGGAGAGGCCATCGACAGCTGTGATGGTGCCCCCGCCATCTGCAGCGGGGAACTCCTTGGTGAGCTGGCGGAGAGAAACCGTCGCTGCAGGCCCTACTGGTGGTGCCTCACATGCTCCATCAATCAGCGCGTCGCGGGCAACATCGCCGTCTGAGGCCGGAGAAGGCGGAGTGCCGGCATCAGACTGCCGTGCGAACAGCGACCGCCAGAATGAGCAGCTAAGAGGGAACCACCACGGCTGTGTGGTTCCATACTGCGTGGGCCACACCATGTCGAGGTACACCGCAAGCAGGGCGTAGAACAGAGCGCTGCCCAGGGTGATGAGAAGCACACCGCCTGCACTGAAAGTGCCACTGCCAGCGGTGTCACTGATCAGATTATCGAAAAAGCTGTGTGAAGTGACGCCCAACTCGGCATTTTCAAGCAACGCGACCGCGAAACCGAACATGTAGATACTGCTCGCCGGAAAGATGCACACCGCAGACCAGCCGCTGTTGCCCAGGCTGCCCTTTCCAGAGACCACTCCCACAGCCGGCGCCCATGTAAGGATGTATACGAGGCTACCCGCGATGGCGGCAATTTTGCTGGTGCTGAATGTGCAGCTGAGTGCGTAGGTGAAGCACACGAGCTGGAAGCACCATACAAGGTAGAACGCCCACATGAGCACACCGCTGCTGTGCTTGAACGGGTATGTGCCGATCAGCGCCATGAGAGTGGCCACCACTGCCAGCGGTAGGTAGTGCGTCGCGAACCAGGATGCCCAGTACGTGCGATTGCGCAGGCCACTCATCTGCATTGCCTCGCGGATGCGAAGCTCTTTCTCCATCACCAGGCTTTTGAGCATGATGACGACGCTCACGAGAAAGCTGAACGTGAAGATGAGACCAAAGAACAGCGCGGCGAAGCTGCCGCCCAAGTTTGTGCTGTACGCGATGTACGGAAACGCCTTGATTGCTGAGTCGAGGATGACATCCGAAACGCCAGACAGCTTGAGCAGGCCAGCTTTCACCGGATCGCGCTGTGTGTTCAGCGCTACCAAGGCGCCATCGAATGCGCGCTGGTAATTGAGAAATGCCCAATAGTTTGTCCAGTCGTTGATTGGCCCGACAACCCATTGGGCGACAGGCACGGATGCCCAGGCCGAGCCGAACTGGCCCGTGCCGGGTACGTCGCTGGCGTTCGTCCGGATGGTGTATTGCAGCGTGTCTCCTCGCACGCTTGGCGGAAGCGCAACCACTGCGGCCACAGTTTCGCTTGCGCCCGGCTGAGTCGCGGCTGCCACAGCCGCTTGCTCTGACGGAAAGCCGGTCATGAACTCATTGAGCCAGGGCTTGTAGCACGCGGCGTTTGCTAGACATGCAGGCGCGCAGAAGCTGTTCAGGTCGCCGCTGATGATCCGCGAAGTGATTGGCAAGCCGCCTGGGCGCGACACCACGTATTGTGCGCAAAGAGCCACATTGGTTAAGCACTGTTGCGCCTTGCCCTGCCCCACCAGCGCCGCCACGTCCACAGTGAAACTTGACGCGACTGCCACTGTCCGCATGAAACTAGGCTTCTGGCACAGCAGCTGCTTAGCCGCCATCTCGGCGACTTGGACAGCATCAGCAGAGCCATTTGGGGCGAAGAAGAGTTTGTATGCGCCTCCCGTCGGCAGATGGCTGCTCCATGAAAGATCTGACAGCGGTCGAGGGTCGTACAGCCGCGCTGGATTGGTGATATCCGTGATGAGATAGCGCGGCAAGCAGAGCAAAGCCAGGAAGAACAGAGGCACAAGGATCTCCGCCACTGCAAGTGGGGCATTCGAGGTGTCAGCTCAGGGGGGCGCAGTACTGTCCCCGGGAGGAGAGACGCACCCGAGCAACAGCAGATGACGCCTCTCGTCTTCAGCCGCCAGTTCTTCTGCAGCATTGCCCGGAAGACTGCAGCCTCGCTGACGGGCGGGTGCACCAGCGCTGAGGCCTCCTGCTGACAAGACTGCTGTCGGTGGTCGGCAGCAGCGTCTTGCTCCGCGCACAGCGCATTCCACGCACGCAGCTGCACCTCCCGCGGACTGCCCCGCGCTAGGACATCCGCAGCCACTGGCGCCATAGTCAGGCCCCCCAGCGCCACGGCGCAGGGGTGGCTTGTGATGAGCCCGAGGCACTACCCACTCAGACGTCCGTTTCTTCGAGGCAAGGCTCAGTGAAAGTGAGCATCTCAGCTTGGAGGCACCGAGACACGTGTCAGTTTCACCGTGTACGTCAATGCATGGCCGTCAGGCGCAACAGCTCCTCCAGGGAGCTGTGTCCCTGGAGGAACGCCAAGCGCAGCAGGAATGGTCATGCGCCGCACACTGCCGACGTGCATGCCCGCAATGCCCTCTTCAATGCCCAAGCACATCGGCGGCTTCAGCGGGCGGGCTTTGAAGAAAAATGCGAGCTGCCGATTACCGCTGTCGAAGAGAAGCGTTGACCCATCTTCAATTCGCAAATCAATCGCAAGCAGGTAGCCGCGCTGCGGAGCCGTCTCACCACCGCCTCTCCTGATGTCCGTGTACCGCAAGCCCGACGCAGTGGTCACTTCCGTTGCATCCACAACGTCCACTGCGACGCTCTCGCGAGCCACCTCGCCTCGTGTCTTCAGTTGCTCGCTCACGACGCCAAACGTGAGCACACCAAGCCACGCCAAGCCACCAGCGAGGCCGAAACGTCGCGTGAGGAACGTCGCGATCGCGTCGGTGCTGTCTGCCTTGCGAGCCCGCTTCCCCTGCCGCCGGGGAGCCTCCACCTCTAGTTCCGTGTCATCACGTTCAACTGCGGGCACACGAGGTTGCTGTTTCCCACTGCTGCTCTCTGGAGCTTTTGCTTCTTCAGAGCATTTCACCCGGCTGAAGCGTGTAATCCCGGTGTTTGTCGACCGGTGTGGGTTACAAAGACGCGGCATACGAGCGCTCACAGGCAGTGGAGCGAGCATCATCTCGCTAACGAATAATACTGCTCCTGCGACGCGGCAAACACGTCCTCAGCCACTGCATGCATTCGTGGCAGGTACCGGCCCATCGCAGTGCCTGTTGTGCATGCATTCACGTGCCTGGTGATGCCTGCTGCAACCTCATAACACTCACGTCCGTCCGTAGCGCGCGAGCGCCGGTGAGGAACGGGCAGGAATGCGTCGCGTTGTGTCTGCCCTCAACAGCTGCGTGCGGAGTGCACGCACGACGCAGACGGAGTTGCACGCGTGCACATGTGTGGGTGTGTCTACCACACGCTGTGCGACCACGCAAGCCCAGGAGGCGGACAGTGTGGGTGCGTTCTCACTGTGGTCTCTTGGCATGTACCCCCTTCCTCTGACGCTGATACCCGGTGTGCTGTTCCTTCTCTCTGTGGTAGGCGCTGACCGTGCGTCATCGGGTGTGCGTGGTGACGGCCTCGTGTCGCGTTTCTACAAGACGGTGTCTGTTATCAGGTCACCCACAGACGCAGGGTGGCATGTCACCCTCGACGGCCGCACGCTGCGCACTCCCGCCAAAGCGCAGCTGCTGCTGCCCACACATGCGCTCGCGTTAGCTGTCGCTGCTGAGTGGGAGTGGCAGGACGCAAAGAATATAAGGCCTTTCACGATGCCGCTGATGGTGCGAAAGCTGTCCGAGAGGACGTTTGATGGGGCTGCAACAGTGCGCATTCCTGACGCCTGCATGCCATTTTCCTCTCACCAGGGTCTGTGCAGTACCGCCGTTGACCGCATTCCGCTCACCCGTGGGCCCACGATCACTCAGCTGCTCAAGTTCTTCGAGACTGACAGCCTGTGCGTGCGCTCCGACAATCCCCGGCTGGCAGCGCAGCAAGCTACTGCGTGGGAGCCGCTCTTGGATTGGGTGCACACCGAGCTGGGTGCTCGCCCCGCAGTGAGCGACAGTATCTTTGGTGCGTTGGACATGCAATGTGGCACACATGCCATCTACGCAATTGATGACTCACATATATTTCCATCTCCGTCGCCAGGGCCGCAGCAACCACAGGCGGTCGTTGAAGCGCTCACCCAGGTCCTGGTCCGTGCTGATGACTGGCAGCTAGCAGGCATCACTGCTGCAAGTGCGGCAGCCCGCTCCCTCATCGCGGCGCTTGCACTGGCACGGGGCCGTATCCGCCCTGCAGAGGCACCCATCCTGCTGCGTGTGGAGGAGAATTTCCAGACGGAGGAGTGGGGTGTGGTAGAGGGAGGACATGATATTGATGCAGCAGACTTGGCAGCCCGGTGTGCTGCGCCCGCCGTGTTTTTGGGCCTGTTGCGAGACACATAGCACCGTGCGCGCGATGGTTGGTGGCATGAACACACGCTGTGCGCCACAGTTGTCCCCACACACTCATGTGTCTTTGTCCGACTACCCAGCAGCGCACGGTGCGCCACGCCGGCTCTCACAGTCAAGCCTTCTTTACGGAGCTCTTCTTGCCAGTCTTGGGCAGGCCGAACGGAGTGACGGCCACTGCAACGAACCAGATGACTGGGCCAGCAACTGTCTCCGGGCCCAGCGCAATTACACCGCTGAGGACCATGAAGAACAGGAACGCGAGGTCGCAGATGCCAATGACAACTGTGCCCAGTGTGTAGCACAGCCATGGGTTCTCGTTCAGCCAGAGACCGCGCGCCACGAACAGGCCCAGCACCCCGGCGCTGCCGACGTCGGTCACGAAATTTAGGAACAGGTACGTGTTTGCAAACACGGTGGCCGCGTCAGGAGAAACCTTATACGCGCCGTGCGGGACTTTGGCGCCGCCAGTGAGCATGTGGAAGCAGCCAGCAGCTCCCTCGGTGAGGTACACGCGATATCCTTCCAGCGGCACCCACAGGTGGAGCACGCTCCAGAGCAGGAACAGCGCAGCGCCCGCTTTCTGTGCCGCAGGCGTGCCGGCCATGATATCTAGTAGTGCGCACTCGAAGAACTTCCGCACTGAGACTGCCACGTGGCTGTCAGCCCTGGCCAAGCTCCCCTCGACCGCGCAATGCTGCACCTCCATGTGGCACCCGCCGTGTCGGCGGCTAGGCCGCAGCTCGCGTCTCGACGCCCCGTTTCCGTTCCGGCGTCTCAGTCCTTGCAGACACCCCTGTTCAAGACACGCGCTGTTCTGCGCAGCTCTCTTTCGTGCCGCTCGGTAGTTAAGCCCGAGCGGAGTGGCCCGCTGGACGACGTGGAGTACAGCGACTGGCAGGAAGGTGCGTCCAGTGTCCGAGGCACCTCGCCCCGCACGAGTGACTCACTCGACCGTGTCGCGCTGCACGGAACCCTGCTGTGCCTGGCCCGGTGCAGACGAGTATGTCGTACACGACGACGCCGTGCCGGACTCGTTCCAGTTCAACCCGAGCAAGCGGTGCGCGCGTGACGCCACGGGGCGGCCGGAGCACCTGTCTACAGTGTTGTCTGACGCGCCCTCCCAACCCACTGCTCCCGCCTCCTGCGCACTCCAGCGTGAAGCTAAAGATCACGCCTGAGACGCTGGAGAAAGCTGCCCGCCGCGCAAAGCGGGAGTTCATCTGTGCGTCTCGCGGCCATCCCTTTTCGGTTGCAAGAGCACAAGTGCCGTGACTGACGCACGCTGGCGGCGGCACAGATGAACACACCTTGTCTGAGCTCTGCATCGAGCTCGTTAAGCTGCAGGTGCGGGGCTCACAGTCCGGAAGGCTGCGCGCCGGCCGCTCTGCTGTACTTGCTCGCCAGCTCTCAGACGAGCTACCCACACGCTGACTGTGACTGTTGTACCCGACCTCCCTTTGTGCAGGAATACGTCAAGGCGAAGGGCCTCAAGGTTGTGGCGCTCTTTGAGGGCCGTGATGCAGCCGGCAAGGGCGGCGTCATCAGCCGCATCGCCAGCGCCATGTCCCCCCGCATCTGCCGTGTCGTCGCCCTGTCCGCCCCAAACGAGCGCGAGCGTACGCAGTGGTATTTCCAGCGCTACGTGGCGCACCTGCCGGCGGCGGGCGGTGCGTGATGTTGAACTCATCGGGGGAGGGCGTGCAACCGCCCCACTGACTCCCACCTAAAACGTGTGCAGAGATCGTGCTGTTTGACCGCAGCTGGTACAACCGCGCTGGAGTCGAGAAAGTCATGGGCTTCTGCAGCGAGCAGGCGTACGAGCAGTTCATGGCAGAGGTGCCCGTTTTTGAGAAGATGCTTGTGGACTCGGGCATCGTGCTCGTCAAATACTGGCTGGATGTGAGCGACCACGAGCAGGAGATCAGATTCGAGGGACGCCTGCATCGCAGCTGGAAGCGGTGGAAGCTGTCGCCAATGGACCTGTTTGCGCGTAGCCGGTGGACGGAGTACGCACGCGCACGAGATGCAATGCTGAAGCGAACCGACAGCCCGCACGCGCCCTGGTTCGTGGTCCCGTCGGATAACAAGAAGGCGGCGCGCCTGAACTGCATCTCTGACCTCCTGAGCCGCATTCCTTACGAGGAGATCCACCCGCCGCGGATGGCGCTGCCTCCTCGTGACAGCGCGGACACACACCCGGAGTATGGGCCATACCAACATCCGCCGCCCAGTGCATGGCGCTACGTGCAGCCTCTGTACGACGGTGAAAACCTCACCGTGATGGGCTCCATTGCGGCCGACACCCCTGGCGATGATGGTGGCTCACTGACGCCGGTGCTGAGGGACCGCATCTCTGCGATGCTGGCCCCGGCAACATCCTCTGACACAGAAGAGGAAGACTACGAGCTGTTTCAGCATTCCAGCGACGACTAAATCGACGAGAAAGTCGCGCACTACTTCGATGTAAACGATGGATGTATCATGTGTCCGCAGCCACCAGCTGCTCGTTCTTATGCTCCGCCGCGGGCGCGATAGATGTGTGCGGTGCGACATAGCAGTCCCTCAGCACACACCCTGCTCCGAGCACCGCGCCACTCCCTATGACTGAGCCCTGCACCTGCGCACCATCGCCGATGGTGACGTCGTCGTGCACCACGCAGTTGCTCACTTTGGCACTGCTACCCACCCGGCAGCGGCGGCCCATGACGGAGCGCTTCAGCGTGGCTCTGTCTCCCAACTTGCATCCGAAGCCGACAATGCATCCAGGCCCCACCGCGGACTTGGCGCCCAGCTCCACTTGTGCGTGCACGAAGTTGTCGTATGCTTTGTTCAGGGGCAGGCCCGTGATGTGTCCAGCCTCGGGGAGCGCAAGGTCGCGATTCAGCTCCACATACGCCCGCAGGGAGTCCACCCGGCAACAGAAGGCTGACTCTGCAGTCAACATGACGCCCACACTCGCATTGACGCCCCCTAGAATGCCATCAGAGAGGCCTTGAATGCCAGTGCCGATGGCGGGGGGCATGCTTTGTCGGACATCGGCGCTGGATGCCACTGGCGAGATGGTCAGCGTAGAAGGAGTGACAGGGGCCACTATTGTGGGCGCTATTCCCCCTGGAATCAACGCCGGCGGCAGAGAAACCGATGCCAGGAGATGCCCCGCGCCGGGCAGTCCACCACTCGCCATCATGTCATCCGCAGACAGCGGCGATGGTGGCTGTTGTTGGTGCGCCTGTCCGATGCCAGCCACCCCGCTGCTGCTGCTCGTGCGCGCATGCTGGCCCAACTCGAACTGCTTGCGGACGAGGTACGGAAGCAAGTCACGGCGCAGGCTCGTGAAATGCGGCTTTGCTTCGAGCAGCAGTTGACGCACGACGTGGGCCACGTTGAACACATACGCCTGCACATCCACCAGCCCCGTGTGCACAGTCACATCCCCAGCAGCGCGCAGCATGCCTCGCGGCAATGGCAGCGTCTCCTTCACGTCCTTGCCGGCAGCGCAGAAACACAGCACTTGCCGGCTGGCGTCGAGCCCAACGTAGTCCACTCCAGGCGGTGGCTTGCCTGCCTTCCCCGGCTCTGGAGTGAGACTCGCTCGCCGAGGTGCGAGGAGCACAGTCGCAAGCGCCTCGCTCGTCCGATGACGCGCGATAAGCGTGCTCAAGGGAACGTCACAGACCAAGTCCCCTGAGACGACCACCACCTGGTCGTGCTTCAGCTTCGGTGCCACCGCGCGCAGAGCGCCAGCAGTGCCTTTGTCCTCCGGCACAGCTGCCAAGTGGTGGGGCGCGCGCGTGAGTGCAGAGGCCAGCTTTTCGTCAAAGCAGGCAGGAGAGCGAGACATAGCAAAACTCCGCGTGGAGAGACGCACCGACGACGGTCAGGTTGCAGGCACCCTTGTATTCATCTGTGACCCAGGACTGAACTGCCGCAGCGGCAGAGTCCCCGGCTGCAGGCAAAAGAGTTGTATCGTCACGGTGAGCGAGTGACGCCGCCGCACGCTGCGGGGAAGCCGTGCGCACCTACAACCACTGTAGCTTCTCTCAACCCAGCTGCGCAGACCCACTCCACAGGGTAGCTGATCAGGGGCGCGTTCGCGAGAGGTAGCAGCGCTTTCGGCGCCTCTCTGCTGGTCAGACAGCCGAAGCGGCGGCCGATTCCGCCGCCAAGGATGACCACCGATGTTTGCGAAGGCATCGCACCTGCGATGCGCCGCTCACAAATTGCCAGGTGACGTGGCATGCTCAAGAGTTCGAGTAGCGCCTCGCCAAGAGCGCGCAAGGATGCTGACGGATAGCACGTGCGTAAATCACTGCAGCTGCTCTCTGTCTGTCCGTGTCCCTCACGCCTTTCTCTGCTCTTTTGTACAGGAATGTTGGCGCCTCTGCGACGCCGGGCAGTGCCGGCGCTAAAGCCAAACGGGTGCAGCCGCTGGAGGCGCTGAACCCGTACACCAGTAGCTGGACGATCCGTGTGCGCGCTTCGGCGAAGCAGGCCGTGAGGAGCATCAAGACGCAGCGTGGGGACTCCAAGGTGTTCAGTGTGGACCTCACAGACGAGCAGGTGCGTGCTGCCACACTCCTCAGGCCTCCGGGCAGGACCACGACTGCTTGGTGGAGGCCCCGATGCTGCGGCGCGTGTGGTGTTTAGACAGCCCACAGGACGGTTGGTGGTGGCTGCCTTTGAGGGAGTGACAGCCCCCGCCCGGCCCTCTCTGGTTTGAGTCTCCCGCCACCCCTGTCCGCACGGTCGCTGACACCCCCACGCACTGCAGGGCGTCACATGCCGCGCAACTGCTTGGCGCGAGGCTGCGGACAAGCTGCACAGCCTGTTCGAGGACGGCAAGGTGCGCGTTGGAGGAGGCTGAGGGGCTGCAAACAAAGCGCCCACACACGCGGCCTCCTCGTCTCGCCGTGGGAGCCGCATCTCCGCTGCGCTGACGCCCCTCGTGACCACCACAGGTGTACTACGTCACCAACGGCCAGCTGAAGCCCGCGGACCGACGGTACAGCAGCAGCACGTTTGCCTATGACATGACGCTGAACGATACCACGGTGGTGGAGCCGTGCACCGACGCGCCCGTCATGGAGGCGAGCGCCCTGCAGTACGACTTCGTGCCATTCGACAAGCTGTTCAGCAAGCTGACCAGCAAGGCGGCGGTGGACGTCCTGGGCGTCGTCACCGCCGTGTCGGAGCTCTCCAGCGTCGCCCGCAAGACGGATGGCACGCAGCTGCCTCGCCGGGAAGTGACTCTCCTGGACGGCACCGCACGCACCGTGCGTCTGACGCTGTGGAACACGCTCGCGGAGGAGCAGGGGGCACAGCTGGCAGCATCCGTGTCTGGCGGCAAGCACCCCGTCATGGCTGTGAAGGCTGTCCGCGTCTCCGACTACAACGGCGTCAGCTTGAGCACCATCACGCGCAGCGCGCTGGTGGTTGACCCCCAGGCGAGCGACATGCCCGCGGCAGAGACCCTGCGTGCGTGGTACGCCAAGGAGGGCGCCACCATCACGCCTGTCGAGGCTGGTGCCGGCCTCGCCAACGCACTGGGCAGCGGCGCGGCTGGCGGCGGCGCTGGCGGCAAGGCATCCCGTCGGTCTCTGGCGTCGGTGGAGGCTGCGCCCATGGGCAGTGCGGATGGCAAGCCAGAGTGGTGCACGCTCCTGGGCTGCATCGCCCGCATCTATGGCGATGACAAGTCGCCGCAGGAGAGCACGCTGTGGTACACTGCGTGCCCGACCTGCAACAAGAAGGTTGTGGCCAACAACCATGGTGGCTGGTCCTGCGAGTCCTGCCGCTCCGAGGGCGGCTGCAAGCGGCGCTACATCCTCAAGTGCCTCCTCGCGGACGCAACCTCCGCGACGACGGTCAACATCTTCGACGAGCAGGCCAAGATTCTGCTCGGATGCAGCGCGGATGAGCTGGCGGAGAAGGAGGAGAAGCACTTCAAGCGGTACCTCGCGCATGCGCAGTGGGAGCGCGTGGCCATCAAGGCGAAGATCACGGTGGAGTCGTACAAGGACAAGCTGACACGCCGAGTGAGTGCCGTGACACTGGCCAAGCCGGACTACTCCGCGGAGAGCAAGGCGCTCCTGCTGGCTCTGACGGCATAAGCTGGCGTGCGGGCTACTTGGGGCACAAGAGAACGGTGGGAGACAGAAAGAGGTCGCGAACAGAGGGAGAGAAGGTGTGTGTGTTATGCACACAAGAGGCGTCTTGGTCCACAGCACACACGCGCGTCACCGCTGCGTTCTTATCTACTCCGCGATGGTGACCTCCACGTCGACTCCCGGCTCGATGCTGATGCTGGTGATCTGCTTCACAACGTCAGCAGGCGAGTGCAGGTCGATGAGGCGCTTGTGGATGCGCAGCTCGAACCGGTCCCACGTGTTGGTACCTGGCGCAGTCACGACAGGCGGTCAGGGCACAGCTCGCTCGCGTACAAGGGGGGCGGGGCAAGCACGAGAGGCCTTCAACCCTAGGGCTCCAACAGAGCGCCTGGATCACGCGGGGGCGCGCCCCCCCGGCAAGCCCTGTCGCGCTGCACACGCCGCGTCCCCGGGCCAGTCTCGTCGCGTACCTTCGCCGCAGGGCGACTTGCGGGTGGTGATGCGCAGCACCTTGGTCGGCATGCGCACGGGTCCCTTGACGCGAAGGCGCTTCTCCTTTGCGCCCTTGATCAGGTCCGCGCACACCTTCTCCAGGCTCGCCACCTGGCGTGAGGAGAGCGTGATGCGGATGCGGTGCACGCGCGCCGTCTCCTGCTCACCGGCCTTGCCCTCCGTCTGGGGCGGCTTATAAGCTGTTGCCATGGTTGAGTAACCCGCCGAGTCGTTCACGCCACGAGGTTGGCGCACGTAACTGAGCGGGGAGCACCACCGGTTTGGCGAAGTGCACACGAGAGGGTCGGTCGGAGGCGGGGCCCCCGAGAGACAACACGCTTTGCTTCGCCAAACCGCGCGATGGCGCCGGGCTGCACTACTACTGACACATGCTCCACTTGGGTGGATGACGAGCTAGAAGCGCGCGGCATAGACGCGCCGGACGAATTCCGACCCGGCTGCTGCGTCAAAGACGCCGAAGACGCTGCCAAAGCAGCGCGTCTCAGACGCGTTCTGCGCGCTGCAGACCCCACCATCGCAGCTGTGCAACGCCGCTTCGATGCACTGGCGGTCCCCTCAGACGCGTTGGAAGACGGGCAGCAAGACGGTGGCGAGGACACTCCTCTTTCTGACGAGAGCAGTGACTTCGGTGAAGACGACAGTGCTGGCGGCGAGCAAGTGCACAGTAGCGCGGCACTGGAGGATTTGAGAGCACAGCGACTACGTCAGCTTCGCGCAGCTGCGAGTCGAGCGCAAGACGAGGGCGTGAAACGAGGCAGCGGTGAGTACTTGGAGCTGCGGGACGCTGCGGCAGTGGAGGCGTTGGTGAAAGCACACGCCTACGTCGTGCTACACCTGCCACTGCCAGGAGTGGACGCCTGCGCGCGAACAGACGAGCTGCTGTCCGCAGCTGCGAGGACGTACACCTCCACTTGCTTCGTGCGCCTGCCTGATGCCTCTTCCGCGGGGCGCGTCACTGGAACGCCGATCGCATCGCTGCCCATGCTGCTGGTCTGTCGTCGCGGCGTCGTGAAAGCAATTGCATCGGGGCTGGCGCCATTTGGAGGGGCATCAGACTTTGATGAGCGAGCAGTCACAAAATGGCTCTCCAACGCGCGCGCTTTACGCACAGGCAGCCGCCCTGCACTTGATGAGAGCGGAAGCAGCAGCGAGGATAATACTGACGGGACTGGCGGCGGGGTAGTGGGGCCATTGGCTCCATGTCCCAGCTGCGGGCGCACATATCCTCACGAGCATGTGCGTGCGCTGAGACCTCGGGGGCTGGCTGTGCACAGCGATGAAGAGGTCTAAGAACGATGGATACACGAGAGCCATACGACTAGAGCTTGCTCTCTGCCCGCAGCTCTAGAAACGCGCGCAGGTGTTCCACCATTCGCGGCGGCCATCTTCTGATGCGCCCCACGTAATCCAGATCCCTGTACGCACGGCATCCCTCAGCGCGAGCGCAAGCTGACTCCCACGCCGATTCTGCATCACCGTTTTTGCCCAGCGCCCACAACAATGCAGCACGAGCGGCCCGGGCGTCGGCACTGTTGGGTGCACGACGCGCCACTGCTGCCAAGTCTGCCTCCGCTCCGGCATCATCCCCAAGCTGGGCGCGCATGAGCGCTGCATTTGAGGCTGCGTAGATGGCCCCGTCTAATCGCGACGTTGTGCTCGCGCCCCGGCGATAGCCTTGACTGCTCTGGAAGATTGCAGCGCTGGCCAAGTAGTCCTGCCGCGCCTCATCCCATCTTGCCAATGATGCGTACACGTTACCACGGCTGTTCAGAACATACGGATCGGGCTTGAAGCCGCCCTTTGAAGCTGCCTCAAGAGCCACGTTGTAGTCAACCAGCGCCTGCTCCCACTGGTACAGCCCCTCGTGTGCAAGTGCTCGGCCTGCGTGAAGACGTGCCCCAGTCCCACTCGCGTCATCGTCCAACTCCGCCGACAGAGCGGCATCGAAGTCCTCCAGTGCTTCCTTGAAGCGCTTGGCGTCTACACGCACTTGCGCACGCCCCTCCAGCCATTCGAGACGGCGTGGACTGGCATCTAGCGCGATGAGCTTGCTGAGACAAGCTTCAGCTGTGGCAAAGTCCTGGGCAGCAAACGCGCTGGCTGCTTCGGCTTGAAGAGCGGCCAGGGCAGCTGTGCCGTCGTCAGCAGCGACAGCACGGCGCGGAATAACTAAGGAGAACGCAGGTGCAGCAGCAGCTGCAGCGGTCAGCGCAAGGATCGAGCGGCGGGAGCAGGTGGTGGGCACAGGAAGACCACCAGCTGGCTTGACTCGCGACTTGGGCACAGCATTTGCGGCGGCGAGCAGTATGAGCTGCGGCAAACAGAGCGCGTTCATGCGAGGAGAGCTCGTCCAAGCAGGCGCGCAGTGACGTGTCAAATGCTTCGCTCCTCGTCCCGCGCATGGAGCCGCCTTCCGCGAAGCGCCCCCGGCGCAAGGCACTCGTTTTGGACAGTGACGACGAGAACGACGACTTCGTGGTCTCGCCCAAGTCGAAGGCGCCCGCAGCAGCACGTACGTCTCTGGTTGTGCCCAACACTGCCTGTGCCCCGACGAACGGCCACCAGCGTCGTCCGCAAGCCCCGCCCAGCTGTGGTGAACACCTCACTGACGTCCTACCCGCTGTCGCTTTGCAGCCAAGGCGCCGCGCGCCGACACAGCAGCAACTCCCTCCAACACCGCGCTCACGGACTCTGCTGCTGACAGACGGCCACTCCCACCGCCGCCGCCGCCACCAGCCGTGGTGAACAGAGCGCCGTCTGTGGACGTCGCAGCAGTGGTGGAGCGGCTGAGAAGCAGCAAGGCGCAAGTGAAGCACGTCGCGTGGGTTCCTGGGCGCCCCGTATGCAACGCGCCAGCCCCACACTTCGTCCTGCCGCCGGAGCTGGGCGCTGTACTTGGCCGGTCGCGTGCGTTGCCGCTGTACAGTCACCAGAGCGAAGCTATTTCCGCGGCGCTGGCTGGCCGCTCCGTGGTGGTGTCCACGCCCACAGCCAGCGGCAAGTCAATCTGCTTTCTAGCGCCGCTGCTGCACAAGCTGACTGAGGAGGACAAGCCCACAAAGGCTGGTAGAGCGCTCGTTCTCATGCCTCTCAAGGCGCTGGCTCACGACCAAGTGAGGTCCATCAGAGCCCTGCTTGAGACAGCTCGCGCCTGCGCTGATGTGGCCGAAGCGTCCGGCGCGCTGCCAGCAAAGAGCATCGCTCGTCTGCGTCGCATGTCTAATTTGACGGTGGAGACGTACGATGGGGACTTGCGCGCAGATGCTCGCGCCGATGTCCGCAAAAGCGCTGTGATAGTGGTCACCAATGTGGACATGCTGCACTGCGCGCTGCTGCCTCACCACAGCGCCTGGCCGAAGCAGTTCTGGGCGCACTTGAAGATGGTTGTGGTGGATGAGAGCCATTCATACAGAGGAGTATATGGCAGTCATGCCGCTCTGGTCCTCCGCCGCCTGACGCGAGTGTGCTCAAGCTACGGCAGCGCGCCGTCGTTTTTGTGCTGCAGCGCCACAGTCGCGAATCCGGGCCAGCATGCGGCGCTGCTGACCGGTGTCGCAGACCAGGTGGTTGTCACTCAGTCTGGAGCGCCCAGTGGGGCCAAAGCTTTGTTGTTATGGCAGCCACCAGAAGCCGCCCATCCTGCCAACGGTGTTGTGGCAGACGCTGCTGACGCACCCGCAAAGCCGTTGAGACGGAGCGCGTACCAGGAGGCTGGCGACGTTGTTGCGGAGCTGGTCTCCTACGGCATCAAACCCCTCGTGTTCGTGCCCGCACGCAAACTCGCAGAGATCGTGGCCGCCGCAACACGCACTGCGCTGCGCGAGCGCGGCCTGCTGCAAGCTGCTGGATGTGTGGAGAGCTACAGGGCAGGGTATACGCCCAGTGAGCGGCGTGATTTGGAGCGCCGTCTTGCTTGTGGCGATGTGTCCGCCTTGGTTTCAACATCCGCGCTGGAATTGGGCATCGACATCGGGGAGCTGGATGCGACAGTGCATGTGGGCGTGCCGGACACAGCTGCGCAGCAGTGGCAGCAAGCTGGTCGCGCAGGCCGGCGGGGAAACAGTCCCAGCATGGCGGTCGTTATCGCTACGGAGCGGCCTTTAGATTTGTTCTATCTTGCGCAGCCGGAGAAGCTGGCAACGCGTCAGCCTGAGGCTGCGCATATCGACCCCACAAACGTGGCGCTGCTCACATTGCACCTTGCTGCTGCTGCATCAGAGCTCAAAGTCGTGGCGGAGGATGCGCCCCTGTTTGGTGGCGAGCGAACATTCGCCGACGCCATCCGAGGAGCTGTGAATTCGCGCAGCCTGGTGTATGAGCCGGGCATCCGGGCGTACGGCTGCCCCACCAACTCCCCAGCGCAGGGGATTTCTATCCGAGGGAGTACGAGTCGCGCGACGGTGGAGCTACATGATGAGGCGCAGTACACGCCAGCGGCGCAGCAGGCGCCGAATGTGCAAGGCGGTGGCGATGATGTCGCTCATGCGCCTGCAAGCCTGGTGGAGGTCATTGAAGCCAGCCAGGCGCCGTACAAAGTACATCCCGGCGCTGTGTTCCATCATCGGCAGGCGGTGTACGAGGTGTCCACGTTTGATCCAATGACGGGCATCGCGCTGGGCAGGCGCATTCAGGACACACCGCTGACCACCGCTGCGCGCGAGCGTAGCGCCGTGCGTCAAGTGCGTGTCCACCGCTCCGCATCTGTCGGCGCTGCTTGGGCGGCGCTGGGGCGCGTGCATGTCGCCAGCGCGGTGACTGGCTTCTGCAAGATCAACCAGGTCACACAGCATACCCTGTTCGAGAGGGAGTTCCCGGCACCGGGTTTCCCTGCACTGAACATGGAGACCGATGCGCTGTGGTTCCAGCTCCCACTTGAAGTAGTAGCCCGCTTGCAGGCCAGTGGCGGCATGCGTGAAGCGTGCGCGGGGCTGCGCAACCTGTGCATGGCCCTGCTCCCATCTGTCGTGGCCTGCGAGCCTGGGGATGTGGGTACGACGGTCGTCTTTCCTGATCCCAACGCGCAAGATGGCGATGACAACGACGATTGCAGCGCAGTGACACTGTACGTGTTCGATACACACGGCGGCTGTGGCCTGTGCGCCATCGCCTTCGACTCGCTCGAGTCGCTGTGGCGCCAATGCCTAGCAGTGTGTGACCGGTGCCCTTGCACCGAGGGCTGTGCGTCATGCACTCAAGCCGCGGGATGGGGACGCTGGGGTGGCCGCGAGGCTGCCACAGGGAAGCAGCAATGCAAGATTTTGCTCCAAGGTTTGCTGGGCGCATGGATGCACGGCGCGCGAGCAAGCGTCAGCACGGGCACTGCAAAGTCCGCAGGCGTGTCAGTGGGCCAATGAGAGACGAGATGGACGATGAAATCACGCATTGATGTTGCTAGCGCTCGCATTTAATCTCATCTACCCCCCGCGACGATGACATCACGCACAAGGCGCCTTCCGCTGAAGCCATGCGTGTCGTCGCCCAGCGCTTGCTTCACGCGCGGCATGCGACTCGCCTCACTCGTCGCTTGCGCACCGCGCCCCCAGCTTGTTCTGCAGAGCATGCAGCGCCCCCAGTGCTTCTTCGCGTCCGCATTCACCGAGTTTCTGGGCCCGATGTTGACATGCTGGAAGATACACTGCTGGGAGAGGGCGCGCTGAGCACTGCGGTGGACGACGAGCTCGCTGGTACAGGGGAGGAGGTGGCCGTCTACCACCGCCCCGGCACTGCTTCAGGCGTCGTTGCGAGCTGGAAGCGGTGCCGGGTCACCGCGTTGTTCGAGGATGCAGACGCGTGGGAGGCAGCACGTCCGTCAGCTGAGCGTGCGCTAGGCGGACGGAGGCTGCAGGACACAGCCGACGCCGTTGTTCTGGAGGAGGCGCTTGACGACGACTGGCAGGAGGCAATGCGGCGGACGTATACGCCTGTTCAAGTGACTTCAACGCTGCGAATCGTCCCGCACTGGCCTGGCGAACCAGAAGAACCGCAGGCCAGCGGCGTGACGAACGTGCGCCTGGTACCGGGACTTGCGTTCGGCACGGGGGAGCACGCAACCACGCAGCTGTGCTTGACGTGGTTGCAGACAACACTCCGCGGCGGCGAAACTGTCATGGACTACGGCGCTGGGTCCGCAGTGCTCGGCTTGACTGCTCTCTTGTGTGGGGCAGCGAGGTGTGTGTGCACCGACGTGGATACTGTGGCTGTCAGCAGCGCGGCTCAGAACGCAGAGCTCAATGGCGTCTCATCAAGGCTAGAAGCGTGCGTCGTGCTGCCTGGATTGAACGATGGCCCCGCTCCAAAGCTGCAGCTTCTCGGTGGCGGCGATGGCGTCGGCGCATTCGATGTGGTTATTGCCAACATCCTCTTAGGACCTGTGCTTGACTTGGAGCCACGACTGGCAGCGTACGCAAAGCCGGGTGGCAGACTAGCTTTGTCGGGCGTTCTGGAGACGCAGGCGCACCAGGTGGTTGCCGCCTACAGCGCTCACTTCGGGGACTTGCGGGTCATCACATCCGGCGAGTGGGCTCTAGTGACTGGCATCCGATTGAAATGACACTCATGCGAACCACAGGCTCGAGAGCCGTCTCCGAGCTGAGTTTCCCCTCGCGTCTGTGCCCAGCGCGGTTATCAGATGCACCGTCAACGTCCGCCCTGCGCTGTCCCTCCAGTCGCGGTGCTTGCGTACAAGTAGCAACGCGTCATCCAGTCCGCCCTGGATGTCGCCTCCCAAGAAGCGCTGAATGGACTTCTCGTAGACAGCGTGAGGCACTGCGTCTGAATCCTTTTCAGGCGGCGCCTCCTTCGCCGCCAGTTTGTCCATCAGCCACAGCAGTGCCTCCGCTGCACTGACCTCCGCAACAGCTGGTGGGGACGCGCTGCCTGCTGCCGGCGGCGCCGACGCCATCGCCGACTGTGCTTGAGCCAAGAGGTCCTTTGCGGTCTCCACATCCGCTGACAATGCGGCAGCCATACATAACCCCGCTAATGCCTGCGCACGTAGTACGCCTGGCTCTGCACCATTCAACGCGGCTGACAAAGCCTGCGCTGCTGCCGTTGCTGATTGCCTCCTGGTCTCCACCTCTTTGGAGTCCAATGCAGCTCGCACTGCTTTCAATCCCTGTGCCACCATTTCCGCGGCGTCACTCTGCGCTGCAGCTGTCTCCGCAGACGCAGCGCTGCCGAGAGCGGCAGCTTTCTGGGCGAACGCGGCAAGCTCTGCTGGCCCCATGCCGGGCGACACAACCAGTGTCGCGGCCACCTTCTGCTTGTGCATCGCGAACAATGTCGGCACTCGACTCACTCGCAGAGCCTGAACTATCTCGGGGAACTCCTCAGCCGCGACGACCGCGACTCGGAGGGCAGGCGACGCTCTCTGTGCCAGGAACGTGAGCGTGCTCTGACTCGCCGCGTCCTCCGTGGAGTACACGACCAGCAGCAGTGGCGTGCTTGCGCTGCTTGCGACACACGCAGTGAACAGCTGCTGGTCTGTCACATCGACCACAGGCGGAAGGGCAGTCTGCGGTTGCGGCGGTCGAGCTGCGCCCCCGCTATTCGACGGAGCGCCGCCAGCTCCGGAGGGCGGTGGCGTCGCTATAGTCGCAAGACCATGGGCGGCGTATACACGCGCAGCTGCGCGAGGCAGGACGCTGTGTTGCTGCTGCTCTGCGACACACAGCGCGCGGCGCAGCACGCGCGCGATGCCAACACGGCGCATTGTCTGCTGTCTACGCGCTCAGAGAAGCGTTAAATCACTAGCCACGTTGGCACTGAGAGCGAGCCTGTGCAAGAGCAGCCTGTTCTCGGCTGTCGAGACTGGCGTGTGAGCTCCGCTTGCGCGCTGCCGCGCGCGCGGCAGGTCCACTGGCGCGGTGCGTGCTCGCGTCTGCGCTGCGGTTGTCAGCCAGCCAGCCAGCCACGGAGTGCACAGGCGGTCGCACCTTCGCCTCTGGCGCGCGCCCGCCGTTCAAGGGCGGCAGTACTCGCGTCCCGCCAGCAGCTCCACAGACTCCGCCTCCTGCCAGTCCCCGGGCCCCGTTCCGCAGAGCGACTCAGCCAGGCGGCAGTAGGGCGACGAAAGTACCCCCTGGGGCGTCGCTTGGTGTGCCGTCTTACGGCACCGGTGTTCGTGACCTGCGTGACCGGCGACAAGCTCGCATCCCGCTCATCGTGCGGCCCCGGCCCGGCGACGCAATGGGAGGCCGGCATAAAGCGGTCGAGACGGCGCAGCCGGCACCTGCTGGGGCGGCTGCAGGAGTAAACACGGAGGCGCACGTGCAGCTGCTTGGCTTGGGGCTGGACGGCACCGACGTGACTCCGTCCGTGTTGCTTGTGTTCGATAAGACACGGTTCCTGTTCAACGCGGGCGAAGGCTTCCAGGTGTGGGCTTGACACATGCGCAGTAGACAAGTGCGTGTCGACGACTGACGCGCTCTATGTGTGTGTTGACAGCGCTTCTGCGTGGAGCACAAGCTTCGCCTGACTCGGCTCGGCCACATCCTGCTGACTCGCTGTGACGCGCGCACAAGCAACGGCCTGCCTGGCTTGTTCTTGACGCTGTCTGACGTCGCTCTCGGCGCGGGCGCGCCGCCTGTGCAAGTACGCATGGTGGGGCCTCCCCGCACGGATGGCCTTCTGCGCGCCATCTCCACAGTGGTCGGTCAAGCACGGCATTGCCGCATCACAGCACATGTCATCTCACCAGTCGACGCCAATACAGCAGACACCGCGCAAGTGATCTACTCCGACGCAGTTGTCACCATCTACGGCATCCCCATAGCGCCTCTATCATCATCTCCCCCCCGAACTGCTGTCCCCGACGGCGATGGCGATGGAGCTTCGCCCGACGCAAAGCGGCAGCGCACAAGCATCAGTGCTGGTGAGCCGGAGACGCAGCCGAGCATGTGCTACCTTTGCATTCTCGCTGATGTGCCGGGCAAGTTCGACAATGCGGCTGCAGAGGCGCTGGGTGTGCCTCGCGGCGCTGTTCGGGGGCAGTTGTGCAGGGGCGAGGCTGTCACTTTGGACTCCGGCGTTGTGATCACGCCAGAGCAAGTGTGTAGCCCGCCAGTCCCGGGACCTGCACTCCTGATGCTCGACTGCCCGACACAAGGCCACGTGGACGGCGCAATGGCTGCGCTGGGTCGCTGTGCGACACTGGCCGGGGTTCGAGACCGCATCGGAGTTGTGTTCCATCTATCGCCACGCGCTGTGATTCAGACGCCGCAGTATAGCGCGATGCTGGCACATGTTGGCGGAGAGCGCACGACACACGTAATGGCAGCGCCTGCCGTGCCGTCCACCGGCGGCGCCCCAGGTGCAACAATCTATAGGTCCTCCTCTCTAGTGGCCACTCGCCTGAGCATGGTTCACCGCGATGTATTCCCGCCGCTTGTTCTAGATGGCGACGCACCTCAAACGGGTGACCTGGCCGCAGGCAGTCTCCATGCATCCGACAAATTTATCACTGGTGGTAATCTCATGCGGTGGCGTCTTCGCCCGCTCGCTAGCGCTGGACTTGATACCACGTCAGTGCCGCCGCCACTGAGCGCCACCGATGTGCGCACCGCACTTGCTGCTGAGTGGTCCACGTCTGTGGCAGGGACGCTGAAGGCTGTGCAGCACGCCTGGGACACCCACCTCCGCACACCACCCGAGCCTGTCCCGCCTGCAGTAGCCGCCTTAGCTGCAGACCGCAGCACGGCTCCCGAGCTCGTTTTCCTAGGCACCGGCGCCGCCATCCCGAGCAAGTACCGCAACGTGTCTGGCATCTTGCTTCGCATGGCAGCAGGTCCCCCTGATGCGCCATGCATGATCCTGGATTGCGGAGAAGGCAGTCTTGGCCAAATGCAGCGTCGACTAGGCGCATCTGGCGCTGTGGCGGCACTGCGCGCGCTGAAGTGCGTGTGGATCAGTCACATTCATGCTGACCACCACCTCGGTGTGCTCTCCATCCTAGCGGCACGCCGAGCACTATTGGGTGGCGCAGGCTCGCCGCCGCTATGTGTTGTTGGACCCATGCCGTTGCGTCGCGTGCTTGAATCTCACGCTATCGGTGTCGAGCCATTGAACTACACGTTTGTTGATCTAGCTGATACAACTGCTGCCAAGCACACCGCAGCCGTGCATCCTGCGTATGCAGCTGCCATGCAGCAGCTGGGATTGACGCAGTTGGTCGCCGTTCCTGTGATCCACTGCCCGCATGCCTACGCCGCAGTTCTGCACACAACAGGCGGCCTCAAGGTTGTCTACAGCGGCGACACGCGGCCGTGCGATGCGCTGATCTCTGCTGCCCGTGATGCGTCGCTGCTGATCCACGAGGCAACATTTGAGGACGCGCTCCTGGACGAGGCGGTGGCCAAGAAACACAGCCTCACCCGGGAGGCAGTCGCCTCTGGCGCCTCCGCCGGCGCGTACCGCACCCTGCTGACTCATTTCAGCCAGCGGTATCCCAAGATTCCGGTCATCGACGACACGTTCGCCACACACACGGGCATCGCGTTTGACATGATGCGCCTGAACCTGGCGGACCTACCTGCGCTGCCCGCCCTGGTGCCAGCCTTGAGAGCAGTCTTCCCCGCCAATGCAGCTGGCGATGCGGGAGACGACGACCCAGTGCTGAGTGCAGAAGATTTGCAATAACGCATCATCCGGTCCATTTGACATCAGCTTTTGTGTGCACCCTCATCGATGCGCCGCCCTGTGCATTGTCCCCACTATCCGCCTCATGCAACGCAATATCGAAGTGCGTGTACTGCAGCCGCATGTCGCCGTTGCACACAAAATGCACCTCCGCCGGCGCAGTGCGCAGCGCGACGTTCACAGCTGTGGACGATCCATCACCCAGGCGGCGGCCGTGGATGGCGAATGCCCGCACGCGCGCCACACTCAGCGTGGATCCCTGCCATGAGCAGGCAGCATGCACGACATGCTGCCCACCCGTGTCATGGCCCGTGACGCTGTCCCATTCCACATCTGGGTTGCTGCTCAACTGGTCAAAGCCGACCGTGAGCCACACATGCGCTGCCGGTTCAACTCCAGGCCCTGAAATAGAGGCCTCCACATCCAGTGTTGCGCTGTGCTGATCCACCCCGCCTCCGCCTCCAGACTCGACGCCGCCTGCGGTGAGAGCGCCTACGGATAGTCGGCGTGTCACAGTCGCCACGATGCCTGTGCGACTGTTCCCCAACGGCTGATGCCATGCAGACTCAAGCACAGCCACCGGCGTCCCGCGTTGCGACGCTGGGCCAGGCACGACCTTGAACGACGTGTTCAGGTCCTCCAACACGCGCGAGCTGGCGCGATGCGGCCCTTGCTCGTACGACAGGAAGTTGCCGTTCAGAAGCAGCGAGTCGAGGCCCCAAGATGGCGTGCGCCCCCCGTGCTGCCGAGTCCATCTCCGCTTAGACAGGTAGGTGTCGAGCGGATACCACCCAGGACCGACGCCATCCACCCATGCCACATTGCGGATGGCAGACACCGCAAGCTGGCCATCACCGACCTCTGCACTCGTGTCCGACATGAATGTCAGCCCCGCGTGTGGCGGCACCCACTGCTCGCCATCCAGCTCGGCATGTCCCCCCTGAGTCAGACCAGCAGGGCCCTCATACCGTGGCGCAGGTGGCCACTCATCAACGGCAGGCCTCGATGCAGCGTCAACAAACGCGGAAGCAACTGTAGGCCACGTGCGATGCGCCATAGCAACATAGGAGCCAGCCCGGGTGCGTGCTGCCCGGGCTGGATCGTGGGCGAGCGCGACTAGAGCGTGCGCAAGTGCCGTGGCGTTGTTGAATGGCACAAGCATGCCCGCAGTGCCGTCAGCGAGAAGCTCGGCGGCCTGGCTGAAGGGAGTGGCGATGACAGGGGCACCTGCTGCCATAGCGAGCAACATCGTCCCACTGCTCGTCTGCTCGCTCGCGCTGTGTGCTGCCACGAACACATCTGCAGCCTGGTAGGTGGCGTGCAGCTGCTCCGAGTCCATATACTGCGTCTTGAAAGTCACCAGAGATTCAGCCTTGAGCTCTGCAACAAGCGCGTGCAGTTTGTCTAGATACCCCGCCCCATGCACCGGATGTGCCTCACCTGCGACTAGCAGCTGCACAGGTCGCCGCATCTGCTCTGCAACAAGCGGCATTGCAGCGATGACGCCATCGACACCCTTTGGCGATGAAAGCAAGCCGCCAGTGAGCACAAGGAACGTGTCTGATGTCACTCCCAGCGCTCTCTTCAGCGGTTCCCGCGCGCAAAGCGGCAGCTGGGGCACGCCGTGCGGGACGTGCACGCACATGGCTCCCAGCTGCGCTGGCAGACCCACACTCGAATGCCAGCCCGCGACACCGCGACAGCCCGCCGGCGAGAGTGTCACCACGGACACACTGGCAGTAAGGAGTGCGAACAGAGCGTGCTGCACTGCCGGTTGCGGCGCGGTCTCGACCGTGTGAAGCACTGTGACGAGCGGCACGCTGCGGATGGCCAGAGCCAGAGACACCGCATATTCCCCCCTGAACCCGCCGAAGATGCCGTACTCGTGCTGCAGGAAGACGCACGCGTAGCGCTATATTTGCGACGGGAAATTGAGCGCAGGGGAGGAAGAGAAAGGCGAGTCAACACTCCCAGAATCGACTCGATTGTTGTTCATCTGTCACGCCAAGAGCTCCAGGCGAACGCACCTGCTTCAGAATATAACTGGCTGCTAGTGCGTAGTCCTCAGGCACGTCCTGGTAGATACGCATCACCACCTGGAGAACGAGCATGAGGTTTTAGTCCCTTGCGTAAGATGGTCTGTCGTCTCGGCAAATCACGGCCCACAGCAACACGCTTGACGCATAGAACGGCCACACCTCGGGGCCATATGCCGTGCTGCGCGCCGTACGGAGGTGCACCGCAATCACGTCCACTGACTTGGCCCCCAGTTCTAGGAGTCCTCCACGCAGGCCAGCGCTGAAAGTAGCCAGTCCGCATTTTGTAGGCGGCCACGTGCTGATTATCGCATACCGCTTCCCTCGAGCCACTCCGCTCTTTCCAGCCTCCCCAGCAACAGCCATCGCAGCTTCTCTCGCCTTCACCGCCTCTGGCGCCTCGTCGCGAACACAAGTGTGCTCATCTTCGCTGCGACTCCATTTGCCGCGCGACACGCTGCCTGAGGTTGAAGCCCCGCCAGGCGTCCTGCTGCCCACTGCGCTTCTTGCTGTCGGCTTTGGAACCGCGAGCGACGACGAACCAGTGCCGTGCAAACCGCTGCTTTGACTGAAGATAAACAGTAAAGTGCACGCCACAAGTGCCACAAGGCCGAGTGAAGGCCACGAGCAGCGCTTTTGGTGTCGGCGACGGCCGTGCAAAGGAAGCAGTGGCTCGCGTCGCATCATTGTCAGCGGTACTGCTGTCCAGCCCAGATCACATACTTACATGATAGCGTCGTTCTGCGGCGCAAACGGCCGCCCGCCCTATAAGCAGGGCATTCGCGAAGGCTGTTTGACGAGTGTTGACCGCGACGGTCCCTCCTCCGCTGAAACAGCCCCCCTGTCTCAAGTCGGCCGAGCACGCATGGGGTAGTCTAGGCTGTGAGCCGCCACTTGTGCTCTCATCCATGCGCTCGCCTTCACGGCGACCACGGCTGAGGTGCGCCCCAGAGTGTGGGCCTTAAGAAAGCTCTCTCAGTCCGCGCATCTTTTGTCCAGACTGGCGTATCACACTGACGCACATATTCGCTCACTATGGCGCAACTCACTCCAGCTGGGCTCGCCTGGCCAGCGTGCTGCGACAGCCTGCAGCAGGGCGCTTGTGCTTCTGCAGCTGCCTCCTCCTGCTGTGCATTCCGCTGCTTCGCGCCGCACTGCGACGCCCATACAGCACCAGCTCCGACAGCGGAACGCCCAGAGGCCGCAGCGGAGTGGCTCCGCTTCCGAACTGGGCCACAATGCCCGTGTTTGTGATAAACTCGCCCGAGGACTACGCTGCCCGAAAGTGGACGGAGCAGCAGCTTGCTTCCATCGGTGTGCGTCGCTATGAGCGCATCAACGGCGCCGTGGTGGAGGCAGACGACTGCCAGCGGCTGTCAGGAACTGGCTGCCAACAAGGCCTGGCGCTCGCCCACTTCGAAGCCTGGACACGTGTCGCTCAGCGCCGTTTGCCTGCAGCTTTGATCGTCGAGGATGATGTCACTTTCCACGAGCAGTTTGCGAGCCTTCTGCCCCGCTATTGGGCACGAGTGCCCGCTGACTGGCAGCTCGTCTGGTTGGGCAGCCTCGGCCGCGATGGAGGCGCAGTGGCGCCGCATGCGTTGACGTTGTCACACGGCCTGGCGCCATGGATGCTGCATGCGTATCTCATCTCATGGGAGGCAGCTGAGATGCTGTCCCGGATG
>Ga0164296_1001150_pt1 | contig 29113 bp, 38 predicted proteins | sample GEODES057metaG_FD_113533 | JGI IMG/M metagenome (GOLD analysis project Ga0164296, IMG submission 113533) | Dystrophic lake water microbial communities from Trout Bog Lake, Wisconsin, USA - GEODES057 metaG | ecosystem: Environmental > Aquatic > Freshwater > Lake | place: USA: Trout Bog Lake...
ATATTCTTCAAGAAACATTTTTGGAGTGATATCCATGGCAGGTCCGGCATGATTCTTGGTAGGATCAATATTGGTTAGTCGCGACATCATTCTGTTAAAATTGTTATCTGCTTCGTTAACGCCTTCCGCCACACCTTCCTTATAAGCCTTACTATATTTGTCACGCAGACGACCTATTTCGGCCTGACTAGCACCTTTGCGACCTGCTGCCGCAGCCATCTTCATATATTTCTCGCCGTGTTTTTTTACACCTGTGTAATACTGTAGGCCGCTTTCTTCAACATAGCCTTCTGCAAAAGGTTTCTTATGTTTTACATCGCCTTGCTTTTCAGCTTTCTTTTTATCCTTGTGAGCACCTGCCCCGCCAGTAGTGGCGTTCTTGGCCACAAAGTTTCTTGGCTTAGTAGCAGGAACTTTGGCCTTATCGCCTTCTTGAGCTATCAAGTTTCCGCCACGTTTTCTAACACTCCCAATGCCTCCGGGCACTGTGGCAATAGCTCCACTACCAGTAGCACCAGCAGTTTCGCTTTCTAGAATATATCGGGTTTCTGTACCCTTGGAGATTTTTTTAAATTCGTTAGTCATTGTTTTTCTCTTTTCCCATCCAATTAGCCACGGGGCTAGTTTTGTGTGTATCCGTTAATTCGGTACTACCTTTTGGAGTTAATCGAACTTTTTTAACACCAAATAATTTGCTAGTACTGTCGATAATTAAATCGTCAGCATCGGTATAGCCAACAGTGACTAATTTTAGTCCAGTTGCGCCATCTTGTGGCATTGGATAATCTGGCATACCTGCCAATGCCACACCCCAACGATACGCCATATATCCGCTACTATTATCTAAATCTGGAAAATAATGTGCGTTAGGAATACTAGATACATGATCCTTGGACATATTTTGCGATCCTAATGCTTCATTAATAAATTCTTTCGCTCTCATATTATTCTCCTACTTGGACCTTCTTTGAACCATAAGGGGCGGCTAAACCATAATTTGAACCATTCCGGAGTTCCTGGCTTAATATTATTCTGCTTCATCAGTTGAGCCTTTTCAGTACCTGTAACACTGATGTTACTTCCTTTATTTACCGCATTTTGATGAGCACGGTATTCTTGAAGCCTTGCCTCTCCACCTAATCCGCCCAAATACTGTAAACGCTTTAGTTCGTGAGCATAGTCGTCTGGAGGTAATACACAATCTTCACCGCTGTCTATGGGCTGACTATTTTCGGAAGTAATCTTAAACTGCTTCATTTTAAGGAATTCTCCATCAGCTTTAAAACAGCACTGGCCATTTTTAATTCTAAATCTTCATCAATAGGCACTAATTTGCCTTCGCCAATATTAAACTGTGTTCTCACAGAATCAGTGTATCTACCTTGTCCATCAAATCCAGGTTTGTGTGAAGTATAACTACCGCCGTCGTAACTTTCCTCGGCACCCCCCACTAGATCGCCTGCTCGTGCTGGACGCTTCATGTTGCCCTTTAGTTGTCCCGATGAACCCAGTTTGTTTTTGGGTGTGCCAGAAAAATTACCGGCAGGCATCATCTTTTCCGCCACACCTTGTTTATTATGTTTTTGTAAATCTCTTAACAACATATTAAACTCCTATTTGATATTGGCCTTTGATGATATCTTCGCGATAATGATCAAATAGTCTATCGCACAGGTCTTTACGTAATTCTTTAGGAAAAGTTTTACCTAGGTCTCCCGGCATTTTATGTTTTTTAAAAAACTCTTCGCATCCTTTCTTGACCATAGGCATAAAATCTTTAACAATTTCGCTTTTATCTAATTTGTTGTCTTTTTGTGCTCGGTGTATTTTTACAGCAATAGAGTGAAAATAGTCCTTGTGTAACCGATCATGATCAACAATAAACCAAAATAAATCATTGCCTAATTTGGTATCTTCTCGATTTTTAGACATTTCTTTATTGATGTTAATTGGGTTACCAAAAAATTCCATTAGTTTCATAATATTTTACTTTAAAGTTGTTGGCCAAGGCTCAACATATGAAGTATTTATTAAAAATTAAACAAATGAAAAATTAGTGGTTGTATAATATTGACTGTACAGTGCCGTAATTAATGGCTACAGTACCGCGAACCCATACAAAGTTACCTGTAAAATTATAGCAATTTACAGTACTGGAACTTGAAATATTATCATAATAAGTGCTAGTACTAACTGTGAAAGTAGTGTTATTTACAGTAAACCAGTCTGTTTCTACCGGTGAAGTTGCTAGACTGGCCTGCATGGTTATAGTCCCCACAAAATCATCAGTAGTGGTATACATTACAGTATGCAATCCGTCACTACTACCATAGTACCCATCCCCCTCTACTTGAAGACTAATATAATTTATAGTATTCGTAGCCGAATTTGGGTATACAATTTGAACACTAGATGTGCTATTGTATACGGGGAATGTTAAACTTTGACTTAAGGCTGACATAAATGTTCCTGATTTAGTCAAATATTTATGCTAAATCAGGAACATATTAAATCGTTACAGCGGTATTTGATCTAGATTTACTAGTAATTGGTAATGGGTCAATGAATTTTAATGTTAATTGATCATTGTTTGTACTAATTTCAACTATTCCGCCATTAGTTAATTTACCAAATAATATTTCTTTACTTAGTGGACGTTTAATCATTTTGTCAATGGTTCGCTGTAATGGTCTAGCACCCATTTTACTATCAAACCCCTTAGATACCAAGAAAGTCAATGCCTGTTCTGTGGGCCTAACAAATATATTTTTATCTTCCACAAGCGAGTTAAGCTCATCAATAAATTTCTTAACAATCATAATCATTGTTGAATGATCTAACTTGCTAAATCTAATAATACCGTCTAGTCTATTACGAAACTCCGGGGCAAAGAATTTGTTAACTGCGTCTTTAGGATCTCCGTCTCTTTCTAAACTGCCAAATCCTACCCCGTTCTTTTCAGCATCACTTGCTCCCAAGTTACTGGTCATAATAATGATGGCATTACGTCCGTCAGCTTTTTTTCCATTTGATCCTGTAACAAATCCGTTATCCATTAATTGTAGCAATACCGTTAACACACTGGGATGAGCTTTTTCAACTTCGTCTAACAATAAAACACAATTGGTATTTTCCTGTAATTGAGTAATCAGCTGTCCGGCATTATCGTCAAAACCAATATACCCCGGTGGGGCACCGATAAACTTGGCAACACTGTGCTGTTCTTGATATTCGCTCATATCAAATCTAACCAGTTTAACTCCCATGTTACTTGCCAATTGTTTAGCGGCTTCGGTCTTGCCGCACCCAGTTGGACCAACAAACAAAAAACTACCCACTGGTTTATTTGGAGATTTTAATCCAGCCTGAGCAATAAAAACTTTATCCAATAAATTATCAATTGCTTTTTCTTGTCCATATACCTTGGCTTTCATATTCTTTTCAAGATTGGACATATTTGTAGTTTCTTTATTTGTAATTTGTTCCAAAGGCAGATTGGCAATTTTACTAATTTCAAATAAAATCTCAGCATGATCTACAACGCCATTTTCTTCATCTCGTACTTTAAATCTAGCACAGGCACAGTCAATCAAATCGATTGCTTTATCTGGTAATTTTTTATCGGTAATATATTTGATACTGTATTTTACACTGTCAATTACTGCTTGATTGGTAATTTTAACACCGTGGTGTTTTTCGTAGTACTTTTTTAGACCTTTAATAATCTTAATAGCAGTTACCTCATTTGGTTCATCAATGGTAACACGTTGGAATCGACGCATTAATGCGCGATCTTTTTCAAAGTATTTACGATACTCGTCCCATGTAGTACTGGCAATAACTTTAATACCACCTTTGCCCAATGCTGATTTGAGCATATTGGCCATATCGTTACTTCCACCACTGCTGGCACCGGCACCACTCATCATGTGTGCTTCGTCGATAAACAAGATACATTTACCTTTTTTCTCAAGCGCATTAATAATAGACTTCAAGCGTTCTTCAAAATCACCTCGATATTTACTTCCAGCCAGCATGGCACTGATGTCTAAACTATAAACAGTATGTTCTTGAATAAATTTAGGTACTTTGCCTTCAAAAATCTTACGGGCAATACCTTCCGCAATAGCTGTTTTACCAACTCCTGGATCGCCAATAAGAATAGCATTTGCTTTACTGCGGCGAGCCAACACCAATTGTATTTCTTCAATTTCTTTTTCGCGACCGATTACAGGGTCAATTTTCTTGGCCTTGGCACGAGCACTCAAATTAGAACAAAATTGTATAATTGTTCTTTCTAGCCTTTCTCCTTGACCCGAAGATTCATTCACATCTTCTACAATAACTGCTTCTTTGTTAAGAAACGTAATAAATTTATCTTTATCGATATTTGCTTTTTGAATTAGGTAAGTGGCATGACTTTTCTTTTCATCAAGTATACTTAAAAAACAATCAACTGTTTCGATAATTTGTCGACGAGTCATTATTACATTTTTAAAGGCACGATTTAATACACGCTCAACTGTGTTTGTTTTCTTAGGATTATGGGAGCCATCAACTACCAGGTCTGATAGCCCAGTGTCAATATAGTCGGTTATATCTTTTTGTAACGTTTTTACATCTGCTCCAAACGCTTCCAACATGGAGGCAAAATTTTGATGGTGTACCATACTGTGGAGCATGTGCTCCACAGTAACATATTCGTGGTGTCTTTCGGCTGCCTCGGATATGGCTTTTTCAAAAATCTTTTCTAGATCTTTACTGGGTTCTAACATTAGTATTTCCTTCGTAATCTTACAGTTCTTGGTTTTTTGGGTTTTGATTTTTTAACAGCTAGTGACCATTTTAATGTACTAACTCTATCTTGAAATACTATGCCTTCTAAATGATCTAACTCATGTAGGAAGCATTTACAATTATATCCGTCAAATTCGGATTCCTGCCATTCTCCTTTACTATTTTGCCATCTTGCTAATATTTTCTTAGGACGGTTAATACTAACATATATTCCGGGGAAACTCAAGCATCCTTCCTCTAAATCTTCAGTTTCGTCAGTCCATTTAACTATGTTGGGGTTATAAAATGCCTGAGCATTATCTGGATAATCGCGATGTCCCATAACAAACATTCTAACTTTGATTCCCACTTGGGTTGCTGATAGTCCTATTCCGTCATATTTTAACATAAGTTCTATCATGTCTTTTTCTAGTTGCTCTGGGTCAACGCTGGGATTTAAAAAATCAAAATCTTCTATCTTTTCTCTTAATATGGCATTGGGGAATTTTATTATGTTCATAATTTCAATTATACAGCTCTTTTAATTTATCTAGCTGTTTTGCGTTAAGATTGGTGGGAACATCAATGTTAATCTGAAGTAATAATCTACCTTTGAATCTATTGTCAGACATTTTGGGCATTCCGTGTCCTGCTACTGATAATATCTGTCCATGTTGTGTTCCGGGATTTATTTTAACATCTAACGATTTTTTATCGATAGTAGTGATAGTTTCATTTTTCCCCAATATGGCATCTATACAATTTACTTTGATATTTAGAATAAGGTCGTCGCCTTGGCGTGCAAATTGTTTGTGGGGTTCAATTTTAACTGACAGATGTATATCACCCCTTGGCAGTTGCGGATAAGTATCATCGCCCATTCCTGCCAATCGTAACGTTGTTCCATCTTGTATACCTGCCGGGATTTTAATTTCAATTGTTTGGTCTTTACCGGTCGGTAATTGAACCGATGCTAACATATCCTTGCCAAAAAAAGCATCTTCTAACGTTATTACGGTTTGAAGATTGAAAGTTTTATTGCGTTGCGGTTGTCTGGAATTAAAACTAAATCCAAAAGGATTACTACCACCACCAAACATATGGGACATGATATCTTCAAATCCAGGAGGCATTCCACCGCCAAATCCACCACCACCGTTGAACTGTGGTTGAGGATTATCATACTGCGCTCTTGTTTCGGGATTACTTAATGTGCGATATGCTTCTTCGATATCTTGAAACTTTTTAGTATCTCCGCCTCTGTCTGGGTGATGTTGGCTCGCTAACTTGCGATATGCCTTTTTGATGTCGTCTTCTGAAGCGTTCTTATCGACGCCTAATGTTTGATAAAAGTTAGTCATAATTAAAAAAAGGTATAGTAAAGTATACTATACCTTTGAAGCTATGTCAAATATATTTATTTTTTAACAGGAACTACGTCTGAGCCTTCAAGTTTTTTATGAATTTTAATGTTCTTACAATCCTGGGCAGTTTTTCCAGTCTTTTTATCAACTACTGGTTTTCCTGCTTTATCTAATTTGTCATGGCAAACTTGTTTTGTTTCTGCTTCAGCAAACGCTGAGCTAACAAATACTGTTGCTAATAATACCATTAATAATTTTTTCATTTTATATTCCTTATAATACTGGATCTGGAGCTGGAACTGGAGCTGCCTTACCGCCAAAACCTGTTGCTACTTGTCCGGTAACTGATGATGCTGCCGGGGCACTTCCGAAACCGCCTGTGCTACTTCCAAACCCTGAAGGCGATACTGTTGAGCCTGCTGGGCCAGTTGCCGCTGAACCAAATCCGCCATTTGATGCTCCTCCAAAGCCTCCTGCTGGGGCACCGAATCCTGAAGCCCCTCCTGTTGAACCGAATCCGCCATTTGATGCTCCTCCAAAGCCTCCGCCTATGTTGTTAGTTGCTCCGCTACCAAATCCTCCGGCAACATTACCTGTCATGTTTTGTGTACTGACACTAATATTTTCTGTAGCAGTTGGATTTGCCGCTGTTCCTGCTAATTTTTCTTGTGTACGACCAAACGCACTAATGCCTAATACTGCTCCCATAGCAATATGAAATAATCCAGCACCTTGTAGTGTTAACGGATTCCATTGTGTAATTGGCATGTGCATCACTGCTTGTAACAATGACCAACATACTGGAAACACAGCCATGTCTAAAAGACAGATTAGCATGTACATCCATCCCATTGCCGGACGCCATAGTTTTTGCATCCAATCGCTATCTTTCTTTTCCTTTGCCATTTGATTTGCTCCTTTAGTGTTTAGTGTTTAGTGTTTATATAGTTAGAAAAATAAAAATACGCCTTGTAGAGACAAGGCTATACCAAGTCCGGCAACAAAGAAACTGCCCCAGAACATACTCATGCTAACTGCTAAGATGCTTGCTGATAACACAACAATGCTCAGTTGATAGAGTGTACTGGCAAATCCAATCCATGGGCTTTGTTTTTTAGCCTGATCACGATCAGCTTCTAGTTTGCGTGCTTTGGCCATTAAGTCTCGTTTACCATCGCCTGGCTCATTTTCATAACGATCAATTTTAGCTTGTAATTTTTCAGCCTTTTCGGTTTGATGACGTTCAACAGCATCATCTAGACTTTGTTGTGCTAGAATTTGCTTGATGCTTTTGGCTTCATAAAAACTCCAAACATCATTTGCTGCAATTGTGTTGTTAAGTATTAGACTACTCAACTTACCACCGTACCAACTGTTAACAGCTAGGATCAATGCAAATATGCTAATTACCATACCTGCTTTATCTTTGATACGTGCTTCACGTTCGCTACGTGATCCTGCGGGGGGTTTAACCGCGTTGGGATCTTTTGGTTGTTTTGTAATTAAATTCAATACAGAATCAAATAATGCCATAGTGTTATGCTCCTAATATTTGTAGTGCTTGTTGATAGCGGCGGGTTCTATCATCTAATCCTAGTGTACCGCCATTAATAATTTTTGTCATTTTTTCAATATCGCCAGCATCGGCCCATTCGTTAAGATTATTTGCTTCCCAAAACCAGCAAGCACTTTGTACACATCCTTCAAATGTTTTTAAATATTCACTAGCGTCATCGATACTAATTTGTATACTATCCGCAAATGCTTGATAGTTACTGCGACCAGTTAACTGAATCAATCCTCGACCGCAAAATTTAAAACCGTCACCTGATTCTTCTGAGCCATTGCCCATACGATTGGCATAAGCTCTATTGGCAATCTTTTCTTGATTGTGAGCATAATCGTTTGCGTTGCTATCGTTAAAATATTTTGGCCAAACTTTGACTAAACTTTCGGCTTTATAATTTAAATTTTCTTTTATAGCAGTAAAACCGCCACTTTCGTGACCGCATTGTGCTAGGAAAGCAGCCACACGTTTCGGGGTATTGATTTCATAGTCAGGTAACGCTTGTGAAAGAGAATCATGCCAATGATCCAAATATGGATTTCCTGGTATAATTTGAGATAATTGTTCTTTAGTTAATGCTGTCATTTTTTATCCTACTAAACTTGCTAGATTTATCAATCCAGTTATTGCTGAATTCAAAGTTTCCAAATTAGACATATCGTTCATGCTTTGATTAATTCTTGCGCTTGTGGCGATATCTGCCATGGCTTGCATATACTCATCTTTACTAAGTTGGCCTTGTTTGAACATTTCGGTATACTGATTGGCGTTATTGGCCGCTTGTTGAACTGCTGGATCTGGACTTGAAAACGCCTGTCCCAGTTGTCCTTGGAATATTTCTACACTCATCTTGGTCTCCCTGCTATAGTTTTTTGTATTATATCAGCGTTTGATTCTATGCTAGCAAATTTAATCTTACAAAATCCTGTACTCACTTTATCAGACTCGGAATATTGATCTACTAGACCTTTTGCTATAGCATGTAAATCTTGACTTGCCGATATTAACTGATCATTATGTGGAATATGTTCACTATATAAAACAAATAAATTTGTGTTGTTTGCCAGTTTAATGGCATTTGTTTTACTTGTTGCAAAGTCATCACATTGGGATTTATATATTTGCGCCTCTGCTCTAATATCAGTAACAAGTTTATATTCGTTTGGATCGTAATGTGTCATTAAGTATGCGTCTACCACGGCGCATCCAGACAACATTATTGATATTACCAATAATAGTTTTTTCATTTACCCACCTTATCAAATATAGATTTTTGTGCTTTATACCATTCAATCCAGTTATCCACCATTGCTTTACAATTGTAGTACTGTGAATAGTTTGTGGTAACCACCTCTAAAACCTGGCTTAATTCTTTAACCTGATCAGAATCTAACTGATTTAAATTTGGACAAGCAATCAACATGTCTTGCGGAACATCTGGAAATTTAACAGTTACAGGAACACCTTGGTGACTGGCACACCCCGACAATGCTGAGATAATTAATAGAATTAATATTTTTTTCATTTATTATCACCTGCTGGTTTTAAGAATGGATTTGTGGCAGCTTCATTTAAAATTTTAATTACCACTGGATCCAATTTGCATTCTTTGTTGATTAACTGTTCGTTAACTTGTATTTCCTTTTGTATAACAATTTGTTTATCGTGTACTATTTTTTTATCGTGTACAATTTTAGTTCGAATAACTGTATTAACTTTTTGACTCTTTGATTCGGCCAACGACACAGCGGATTGAGCCTCTTTAACTTTTTCTCGCCAACTCATTTCGTTAGCATAACTACCTTCTCCATATACTCCGGCAATAATCAATAATGTTGATAGAATGCGGATTGGTTCCTTATAAGGATAAAACGTTGGTATAAAGTTAATGAATAACCCCAGGATATATAATCCTACTCCTGAAAATAAAATACCTAAAATTACTGTTTGTAATAAACTATCTGGGATAAAATTTAAAAACCACACATTACCACCTATTTTTTTGTATAACAACAGCACGGGCACCGTTTCTAATTAAAAAATTGTCTCCAATTTTGTTTATATCGTAGTTACCTAAATATTTGTTAAAAAATGTTACATAACTGTTACTAGTTTCATCTAATGCCAATGGGCCTGGTACGGTTTCTTTTACATCTTCGTAATCCCCGATGGCAACAAATTTTGCTGTTAGATCACCACTGTACGGTTTGCTGAAGGTCAATGTATTATCTGATTCTAACGCAACTTCTACTGCGCCTTGATTAAAAAACTCTTGAATGTCGGCCGATTTAAATTCCAAAATCTTTTCTCTGTATTCTTCGGGGGTAATGGGAATATGTTCTGTAATTGTGGCCAAATCAAACTTTATACTGTTTGAAGATTTTTGATAACGATATTTCCAATCGTGATTATCGGTTAGTTGTGTGATACCATTTAATAAATTTTTTAAATGTCCTGGAAAATTATGGTCACGTGCTAGTTCAACAAATACCTGATATTGCCCGTCGTGCTCTTCGCCGGTACTCATATCGGCATCAAGTACAAAAGTAAATCCTTTTTCAATAAACTCTACTAAGTCTATGGCTGGATATTTTTCCTTTACTCGAAATCCCAACACAACAATGTCTTGATCTTCTCCCATCTTGCTTTTGTATTGGTCAACGGTGAACACTTCGTTAACATAATGTTTAAGATCGCCATGTCTTAGGCTTTCGTTCAATTTATATAGCTGGTGTTTCGACATCTTGTGGTGACTCCTGTGCAACTTCGTTTGGCATAGTAGTATCAGTAGTATTGTACTTCATTAATTCAGCCATCTGATTATGTGTTTTATTTTCTTTACCGATGTAAATATCTTGAATTAATTTCTTAGGCATAGTAATCTCTACTATCCAAACGGGATGAGCATCAATTTTACCTTTTTTAGTGCCGGGTCTAAAATCACTAGGTTGTTTAATTTTTCGTGGAATTAACACATGTTCTTTTTTGTACACTACTTCACATCCGTAATCAGATAATCGCTTGGCACCTTGCGGGTCTGGCATGTCTTTTCTTTGCCACATAAAACTGCATGCTACTCTGTACCGGCCAACATCTGGTCCGGCAATTAATTCGCCATCTAACCAGTTTTTATAAACATATACGTCAAGCTCGTCTAGTACCCTTTCAAAATCTTTTAAGGTATTAAACGCACTATTGTTTTCACCAAGTGTTTGCAAATTTTTAATTACGTCAAGTATATCATGTGCCATCGTTTGTTCTCTTTACTCTATTATTTATACTATCATGAGCCTGTTTAATTTTTACCCGTTTTGGGCGGATTTTGGAATTAAAATGTAAATATCATTGCAGGTCGATCTTTTCATAGGAGGCATAATTTGTCTAGAGCTAGAAAACGTAATGAAAGAGACCAGGTAAACCGCGATCCGCGATTTTTACCTGAAACGGGTAACAACTTGATACCTATCAAACCTTACCTGAAAAAAAAGCAACAAGTTCTTATAATTCCCCGTAGTATTGCGCAGGAAAATTACATAGAATTGTTAAAAAACCCCAAGAAATTCATTGTTTTTGCTGTTGGGCCGGCGGGCACAGGTAAAACTATGTTGGGTGTGCAAATGGCCATTAAATTATTTAAAGAAGGGGCAATCAATAAAATTGTTATTACAAGGCCAGCTGTAAGTGTAGATGAGGAGCATGGGTTTTTGCCTGGTACATTAAATCAAAAAATGGAACCATGGACACGCCCAATTATGGATGTATTTGAAGAATATTATCATCCAAAAGAAATTGCCGAAATGCTAGATGATGGAGTAATTGAGATCGCTCCTTTAGCGATGATGCGTGGACGCACGTTTAAACACGCTTTCATTATTGCAGATGAGTGTCAGAACACCACTGCTAGTCAAATGAAAATGTTACTTACTCGCATTGGAGAAGGTAGTCGCATGGTAGTAACTGGAGACTTAAATCAAGCAGATAGACCACATGAGAATGGCTTGCTAGAATTTTGTAATCTATACGGACAAGGAGGTGATTCGCGTATGATTGCTATGGCCAAGTTCGGGACTCGAGACGTGGAAAGACATCCAGTTGTTAAAGAAGTATTATCAATATATAAGGAAGATACTAGTGATTAAAATATAAAACAACATTGATTTAACAAGCGCAAACCGCATAACTATTTGACCTGCTTTCAAGTTATGCGGTTATTCTATGATTTAATTTTCTAAATTTCTACGTAATTTAATTAAAGTTGCTGAAAGATTGATTTCATGATCAGCACATAATGCATTATCAACCATACCTTGTTTAATAATTAATACAGCTGAATCTTTGGTTTGGTCATCGTGCCCAAACAAATCTAAATTATCGTACATCCAACGAAAGATTTCCTCCATCTCGTGTTCTTGAGCGTTCCCGCATAATAATTTTCTAGCACCTTCGATATTTCCAGCTTTAAACAACTCAATCATTTTAAACTTATATTGGCTGACCCCGTTATCTTCTAATCTTGGTGCGTTTAATTTTCCATTAAAACTATTTTGTTGTAACAAATTAATACACTTACGTAAGTCGGGATACTTTAACTTGACATAAGTATCTAAGGTATCTAAATCAAATTCGATATTTTCTTCAACTAATATAGTTGCCACACGAGCTGTAAACTCAGTTTGATCAATCTTGTTAAAATGCATGTGTTGGCATCGACTGTGTAATGGTGGAAGAACTCTGCCAGGATTGTTACATGTTAATATAAATCTAGCATGTTCTGAGTATTCTTCTATAATTCCTTTTAAGGAATCTTGTGCCGGTTGACTCAATCGATCCGCCTCATCTAGTAATACAACTTTAAATGCGCTAAATGGAATCATACTAATAAAAGGCACAATCTTATCTCGAATAAAATCAATGCCAGTTTCTCTGCTGGCGTTAACTTCAAGTATATCGTATTCAGAAATTTTAATTTCTGTAAGCAATATTTTTGCCAGAGTAGTTTTTCCGATTCCGGGCGGCCCGCTTAATAATAAATGCGGAATTGATCCTTCTTTAATCCATGCGGTGATTTGTCGTTCGTGATCAGCATCTTTAAAAACATATCCATTGACAGTTTTCGGTCGGTATAACTCAGTCCAAAGTTGTTTTGCCATATTTTATCCTATATCATTGTTAACATTAATACTATACATAATTTTATTTGATTAGTCAACATAAATATTAGTATGAAAATATACGAACTTATCTCAGAGATAAATCGAAGAGGATTCTTAAAAGGTCTTGCTGGTGCGGGAGCTGCAGTTGCTGGAGCCAATGCCGCAGGAGGTCAATGGAGTCCTTCATTGGGTCGAGTAGTTGATGATGACCCCGATAATGACATGAAAATTTCTCAGGGAGATACCTCTGTACCAAATCGATTTCAAAATCCAAAAGTACAACTAGGCAATAATACTCAACTAACTAGATATCGGCAGGGCGATACTGGTACAAAAACCACACGCTATACTGGTGTTGATCAACGTCTAGCTGACAAAGACACCATCGGTGCCGGTGTTGGTGGAGGAATTAAGCACAGCGCAATGGATTTTCATGTTCAACACAATTTTGACCCTAACACCAGTTTACGCGGTAACACTGAAATTAACCCAAATGGATCTGATCGAAGATTTGGTATTAATTTTAAGAAAACTTTTTAATTATTGATCTAAATCTATTGTATTATATTCTTTGATTAGCGCAAGTAGTTCTTCTTCGGTATTGCACAAAGTTTTGGTACTAGCCCAATCTTCTTTTTTGTTGCGACCACCAATTTCAACCATCCAGCCGTTATCATACCGATTGATAGTGATACTTTCATTTACTTTTATCAATTTTGATAAATTACTTGTCATTTCTTGATCTCCTAAAAAAATTAAATAACGCCTTAATGTTAATTAAGGGTTGGTGATTTGGACACCGACCTTGATTGTAATTGCAGTCGGGAATATATTCTTTCCGACAGATTTTACATTTATCAGCCACGTAGCAACTCCATGGTAATAATCTTTCCCAAACTTTCACCTAGATCCTGAGAATTTACAACAATATGTAGTTGTTGATTATTACGATCTTTAATGCTATCATACTTTGTAGTTTGAACAACAATTCCGCCGTTAGCACTATAAACATTTAAACGTAGCGGGTTACCGTCTAACAAGGGTTGATTATCAGTTGCGAGGAAATGTCCTTCATCTTCGTAGGCTTTTTTACCAATGTTTACAAACCATTTTTTAATAAAATTCATATTCTTTTTCTTCCCTTGTTTTGTCAAAAATATTTGTGGATGTGATTTTGGTTGTGATATAATACCCGTTGTGAATTTAAAGTTACTCATTGTTTTAATCCTTTGGTTACTTCTGCTTGAACTACACGTTTACGTAGGCTACTGCTAGAGAAACTATGATCACGTCCGTTGTATACAATCATAATACCACGTTTAGCACAAATATCTTTACCTGTAAACTCTTTGTCTTTATACTCTACACCTAATATTCTAACATCTATAGGGAGTGTTAGCAAGATATCACACAGGTCTTTTTCTGTTTGATAGACAACTATTTCGTCCACATATCTAACAGCCGCTAATTGTATCTGTCGTTCTACAATACTTTGTACTGGTGGATTTTTTGTATCAGGTCTGTCTAATGTAGCATCAGTTTGTAATCCAGCAATTAAGTAATCACAATGATTTTTACCTTCGGCTAGCATAGCAATATGCCCCGCATGACATAAATCAAATTGCGAAAAAACAATCCCAATAGTTTTGCCTTCTGCTCTAAGTCCTTTTATTTTGTCAAATATCATTAATATCTACTTCCTTGTTGTCCTGGTTCATTACTACCTGTACAGGGTAATGTGTGATCTGTGCTATGGGGACAACGTTTATTTCCACAGGTTGGGCACACTATCATTTGAGTTATTACAAAAGGTATTCCTTCTTCAGTGACTCTATCTTTGTTACAGTTATAGCACCAGCATTTCATTAATATGGTCTCTTAAGTTCTGCTTCTACCAAAAACCTTTTAAAGATATTATAAACGGTTGATGCTTCTTTATCATCTGCTGGAACTTTTATGCCACGTACAAAAAATCCTTCTTCGGTGATTTTTAATATAGGCTCTTTACATGGATCATTAGTTGTAACAAAAGATATAGTTCCCGACTCTGTAGGCGAATCTATTTTATATTCATTCATCGAATTCTCCTCTTAGGATGCGTTCCACCATTTGTTGGTCGTGTTTTTTTAAGAATTCTTCTTCACCGTCATATTTACTACAGCGATTTATAGCATCTTCCACCAGCCATTTAATACGATAGAGATCTTGTTTACATCCCCATCCGATAAAACCGGTATTGTACGGACTGTTGGCTTCGTGCGCCAATACATTGATTTGTCGTGCTATATCGGGCACATCCCATGATTTTTTGAATCCCATGCTGTTATTTTAACACAGTATTCGACGTATTGTCAATTATGTTTAATTCAATCTACGATAGATAGAATCAGGTTTTTTATTTGTTACTATCATAACATCGTTAACGTCGATCATTCGAACTTTAATTATTTTACCGTTTTTTTCTACTTCTATACTACGTGTCCATCGACCGTGCTCAATTAAAAGCCATTCGCCGATTTTTACATCTGTTTGATCTGGACCAACTGCCCAGACCTTACCCCAACGTGGAACAATTCCATCATTCTTACCATCTGAACTTGGAACAAAAATTCCGCCTTTGGTCTTTTCATTTCCAAAATCCATATCACTAACGAATACTTTTGCGCCTAACGGCTTTATGGTTCCTGTAACTTTCATTTATTCACCTGCTGGTACTTTTTTAGGGGCAGTTGATGCCGGTTTAACAGCTTCTGCCGATTCGGGGGAAGCAGGAACAATCTTGTTCACACTTGGTGCTCGTTTGGTCTGAATCTTGGCTTTGGGGTTGGATTGATAATATTCATCTATAATTTCTTCATGCTTTTTAATAATCTTGCCGCCGGCTCCTAATTGGTCTCCTCGAGCGTTCACCTTCATATTACCAATTGCTGGCATTAGTTCGTTTTGACGTGTTAATTTGTCCATATCAATTAACTTACCGCGCATTGTTCGGTTTACCATTCTGTTTCTCCTTATTTTAAAAATTCTCTAATATCAAGTTGATAGAGCAGTGAGTCAATTTTGTGTACACCTATTAAGAATAAAATGTAAGAACTGACGCTAGAGCCACGTCCCACACCCCATATAATTTTGTGTTCACGCATTGTATCTACTAGGTATTTAAGATAAAACAATAAGTCAATCATGTTATGTTGAGCAAACAATTCTAATTCTAAACTTACCCTATCTGTTTGCTCAGTAGTTGTACAGCATCTGTACAAATATTCTATTAAATTTGTACAGTAGTCATTGGGCATAAACCAATTTAATTGATTTTCTTTATCAAATTCTTCTATAGTTTTGGTTATAGGATCAAGGGAATTTAATATTGGGATACGGTCTGCGTTAATGGCCTGAGATTTATTATACTTGTTAATTATATCAATATTATCAATATATATATTTTCTAAATCTTCAATCGTGCCAGCATAGAGAGCATCAAATGCTTCTTTTTCTGTGATTAAAACTTCACCATACCTATTTGTTTTCACTTAGTCCACCTCGAACAATCTTAGGTTCAAATTTTAAACCAATTTCAATATTAAGATCGTCCCATTTAATATTATTTGTTGACCCAGTATCTAATGTATCCATATTCCACCAAAAGTCTCCGGTTAATTCTAACCCAGATTCCCCAGGATGTTCAATAGTATATTGTACATGATCACCAATCAGACTGTCAATGGTAATACAATCAATATCAAAGTATTGCTCGGTAATTGCTAAACATTTTTGAAATAGTACACATCCTACAAAATGGTCGTATGGTTCGCATGGAAATACAACTATATTATTATTAATACCTGTAATTGACTCAAGTAACGGATTATCCTTGAAAATAAATATACTGTTTTGTAATTTAATATCAACAAAAGATCTAAGTTTTTTAAATCCTATATTGATATTGGAGTTATTCTGATATTCAGGAAGAAGACTTATACTGATATTATACGTTGTGGGTAATATAATTTTTTCTGCGACAAGAGTACAGACAAAAGAAGTAGGCCATAAAAATTGTGTCATTTTAATCGATATTAATTAAATTGGTTAAATCTTTATTTTGTTTTTTCATAGTCGATTCTATTGCTAGTCGCTGTCTTTTGTTTAATTCATATTTGTACATATCTAATGTCATTATAATTTGCTGAGACGCTCCGCTCATGCCTAATCGCATAGCTGAATTGTATTTTTTACTAAGATCTAGAATTTTAGATTCAAGTTCCGGATCTTTTAACTTAGAAAGATCGCCTATTAATGGATTAAACATTATCCACCTATATTAGGACTTGTGGAAACATTGCCTGTTATTTTCATAATGTAGCAAATTGCGTAGTATGGAGGAATGTTGGCATTAGTTGCGCTAGTACCAGTTGAAGCAATAGTAATATTAGCATTGGCAAATAATGTGTTTGATGATGCTAAGGTAGTGTTGTTTCCGCCAGTTAAGTTTCCTCCTGCTGTGACATTCCCAGTACTGGTAGTATAGTAGTTAAATTGGTGTTCGTGTCCGTCACCCCCGTTTGGTTCAATTGTATTGTGAGTATGTAACGGAAGGGTTGCGTCACGACTACCGCCGCTTTGGGTAGCCACGCCTGTGATTGTCGTTGTTGGAGACCCAACAGTATCCGCATCAGCACCAACTAAAAATGTATTTCTTAAATCTGGAGTTCCGTTGGATCCATTACACAACGCCCAGCCATACGGAATAGTTGCCACGGTTCCATACCACATAATAATACTACCATATGGTAATACCTGATGGACAAAGTTTGTATTGGCTAAGTTAGTACTGTTATCTGTAGCTGTAGTTATTTCCAATGTGCTTGCCACAAATGTATTTGTTGTTTTTTGTCCATAATCTGCATAAGTTACTTCTATGTAATTTGCGTTGGCATAGATAGCTCCTTTGAAATTGGTAGCAGTTCCACTATAGGTATTTGCTGGTGTTGCTGCCACTGTGGCCAATATTGGGAAAGCAGTTGATTCTCCGTAATCACGGAATGTGGGATTTCTAAAAATTACTTGACCAGTACCAATACCATCTGGGAAGGCAGGAGTACAAGTAATTGTAGAATTAGTTGAATTAACATTGACCACTGTTAGTACAGTACTGGTGGTCATAACCCCAAAGGTCGCCCCCACAATAATACCATTTACAGAATCCACCTGGAATTGAGTAGCAGTAGTAGCACTGGGACTTGACCAATTACCTGGAACAATATTGGCAGTGATGTAGTTTGGCGTAAACGCTACATTTGCTGCCACTAAATTGGAATTTAATTGAGTTGTTACAACCAATGCCCCTTGTGCGCCAGTTGATGAACTAATTGAATAGTATTGATTTATTGAAGCATCTCCGCTGGGACTTTGAACAACATATTGTGATGCAACCTGAGTTACTGTACTTGTGCTGTTGATAATTAATTCGTTCACCAGTCTAACAAAGGTCGACGATGATGCAGCAGAGGACGAGTATTCATTAATTAACGTAAACACATTTGTTGGAGAAGTAAGCAAATATGGATTGGTTGATGGACCAAGTGGAGTACATCCAACAAAATTTACATTGGTTGCTCCGGAACCTACTGCGGTTATTAGCAATGTTAGGTCTGATGCTCTACCCTGGCCTGGCCAGTTTATTACTGTAATATTATGCAATCCGGAATTTAATTCAACATTTTGATAATTTCCCAAAGTAAAATCTATAGTAATGTCGCCTGATTGTGACCCGTTTTCCCATAGTGTTTTGGAACTATTTACTAAATTTACGTTGGATATTGTATTTCCATAAAAAGAAGTTGCTGTATTAGTAACAACTACTGAATAATCTGTTAGATATTTTGTTGAAGAGTTAATATCTGTTAACGCATTGACAATATTTTCCCAGTTATCTCTAAACCCTTGGCTGTTATTATCTTGTCCGGGTACTGGAAAATTTGCGTTTATATTGGCAATGTATGTACTAGCAGTTGATGTCACTATAAAACTCCATTATTTGTAATATTTACCGTGACCTTTATCACTTCAATTTTTTCTTAATTTCTTCAAGTTCGACACTAAGCTCCTTGATAGCTTCGATCAATAATGGAACCAATTTTTCGTATCGAACAGTTAGGTATCCATCGTCGCGGACCACAACTACTTCTGGTAATACTTTTTCAACTTCTTGAGCAATAACCCCTGCTTCGGCTTCTGGAGTATTTTTACCAATAGTGGCAGCTAATTCATTCCAATTATATGTAACTCCATTTAATGTTAACACCTTGGCCAAACTATTGCTGATATTTGTAATATTAGTTTTTAATCTAATGTCAGATGGAACCGCGTAAAATGCTGTAATATCACCGGTGGCATTTATGCTACCATTGACATAGAGAATATTGTTATTATAATCCCATGTCAAACTATTAGTACCTGTAGCCGCACCTGAATAATTGTATATAATTTCTCTATCAGTGCCTGCTACTGGTCCTACTGATCCTGTAAATCCAGCACTTCCGCTGTATCCTAATCCACCAACACTGCCTGAATACCCGGTTTGCCCCAGACCGACTGATCCGGTGTATCCGTTAGGCCCTATTGGTCCTGTGGGACCTGCCACACCCTTGATACCGATTGATCCTGTATATCCCGAACTACCCGAATAACCTAAACTACCTGTATAGCCTAGGGCCGTGCTGGCTGATCCAGTGTATCCCAATGGTCCACTTACTGTACTTGCTGATCCAGTATAACCTAAACTACCACTATAACCTAAACTACCATTGTATCCCAATGGACCACTTACTGTACTTGCTGATCCGGTATATCCCACACTACCAGAATATCCAATAGAACCAGCACTTCCATCGTATCCATTAATACCCAGTGATCCATCATATCCGTTAGTTCCAATACTTCCTGTATACCCAATTCCCCCTAAGCTGCCGGCATATCCAATGCTACCGGTATATCCTCTCGGACCTTGTGAATTACTTGCTGATCCTGTATATCCAATACCAACACTGCCTGTATACCCAGGCACTGTACTTGCCGACCCAGTATATCCCAAACTTCCAGTATATCCCAAACTTCCAGTATATCCCAAACTGCCAATACTACCAACAAATCCTGTTTGTCCTATGCTTCCATCGTATCCAATAGAACCGGCACTACCGGTGTAGCCAACAGCACCGATACTCCCGGCATAACCAATTGTTCCACGACTGCCTGTATATCCAATACTGCCTGTATATCCAACACTACCTGTAAATCCGGTTGGTCCTTGATTTCCCAAACTACCAGTGTAGCCTGTACTTCCGGTATATCCAGCACTGCCTGTATAACCCATACTACCAGCAAATCCAGTTTGAGTACTGGCTGATCCGGTATATCCTACACTGCCAGTATATCCTACACTGCCATCATATCCAGTTGGTCCACTTATGTTACTTGCTGATCCTGCGTACCCAACACTGCCAGTATATCCCAGCGGCCCCGTTGCTCCAACTGACCCACTAAATCCAATGGCACTTGCAGCTCCTATACTTCCTGAATAGCCTAAACTACCTGTGTATCCTAAATTGCCACGGCTACCTGTGTATCCAGGCACTGTACTTGCTGACCCAGTATATCCCGATCCGGCACTACCAGTGTATCCCAATCCAGATGGCCCGGTACTACCGCTATATCCAATTGGTCCTAACCCTCCAATACTACCTGTATATCCCAATGGGCCAATCGGCCCACTGGGTCCCGGAATTCCTTGTGCGCTTAACAGTGTTATTGCTTGTGGTACGGTAATAGTTTCATCCACTCCACCATCTTGAACAATAAACAGCGTAGTTGCGGTTGTGGGATTGGTTAAAATGGGTAAGCTGGTTAGATCTGGTCTATTATTCATTATTTAGGTACCTATCATGCATATTGATAGTGTATTTATTGTTCTTTTCAATTACCAAGTTGTGATACTTTGGTTGGCATTTCCTATTCTAACCCAAGAATTTACATCAATACAAACGTATAAAAAGTTTTCATCCCAGGCAATTTGGCCAGCATTACCGGGACTTGCTGGAACTAATGTAGCATTTTGTATGTTTAATGTTACTCCTACACTGCCGGCATATCCCATAGATCCGGTATAACCGCCGGGTGTTCCTTGTATACCCTGTGATCCTGTGTACCCAAAATTCCCAACACTGCCTGTAAATCCAATTTGTGTACTTGCGCTGCCAGTATAGCCAATATCTCCAACACTGCCTGTAAACCCAGTTTGTGTACTTGCACTACCTGTATAGCCAGAATCGCCAGCACTTCCGGAATATCCCAAACTGCCCGCATACCCAATATCTCCAACACTGCCCGCATACCCAATATCTCCAACACTGCCCGCATACCCAACAGCACCAGCACTACCGGTATTACCAACGCTACCAGTAAATCCAATCAGTCCCCGTGATCCTGTATATCCACCAGGGGGTCCTTGTAATCCTATACTACCATCATATCCTCGACTGCCAGTATACCCTCCGGGTGTTCCCTGACTACCTGAATATCCTAGTGGACCAGAAACTTGACTGGCTGATCCCGAATATCCTCGACTTCCGGTAAACCCGATACCGCCAAGTGATCCAGAATATCCATTAAATCCTTGTGGTCCATTATTACCGACGCTACCAGTGTATCCAATTGCGCTTGCGGCTCCAATACTGCCAGTATATCCAATACTACCAGCGTAGCCAATTTTACCAACACTACCGGCATATCCAAAATAACCCTGACTTCCTACAAATCCTTGACTGCCGGTAAATCCGATACTACCTGTATATCCACCAGGACTACCTTGACTGCCTACAAACCCTACAAATCCTCGACTACCAGTATATCCTGTTGTTCCTTGTGGGCCCGATGGACCAAAAGAACCGGTATATCCTAAACTGCCATCATACCCCAAAAGACCGGCACTACCGGTAAATCCAACGCTTCCTGAAAATCCTTGATTGCCAACACTACCAGTAAACCCAGCACTACCATCATATCCCCGAAGACCCGAACTACCGGTATATCCCGTTTGTGTACTTGCTGATCCAGTATATCCAGAAAATCCTTGATTGCCGGTACTTCCTGTAAACCCTGCTGTTCCGGTGCCGCCAATACTGCCGGTAAATCCTATAAATCCTCTTGGACCAGTACTGCCAGTAACCCCTGTACTACCGGTGTATCCCGGTAATCCAGCTGAACCAGAAAATCCCAAACTTCCACTATATCCCAATCCGCCAATACTACCAACAAATCCTGTTACTCCTGTACTACCGGTGTACCCTGTAATACCAGTAATACCAATACTTCCGCTATATCCAACACTACCGGTATATCCTGCAGCCAAACTTACAATATTTTCCAGACTCAATTGTTGAGTTCTTCCTGGTACAAAATTTAAATTTGCCACAGGTACTGTTATATTAACAGCAGTAGATGTGGTGAGTAACGGTAAATTAACTATTTGTGTCATTGTATTGTCCTTGTTATGCTATCCTAAACCAAGCCTGTGTTGCGGAATAATAACACCAAGTTGCACAGTTATCGGGGAATTGAACTCCTAAAGATGAAATTGGATTAGATAAATTATACCCAGAATAATCTAAAGTAATGCCGGTAACATTATGAATTCCATAATTTGTTATAGTAAATGTTTGACCATCTACTGCGTTTGGTGGCATTTTAATAGTTAATGATGTTATGTCAACATTGGGATCCATGAATAATACTTCAGTTGCTGTGTTACAAGTACAAGTACCATTACCTGCTCCATAATGTTGAGTATTTTTACGGTGAGCCCCATACCCATTACCTCCATAGGATGTCGATGTAATTTTAAATGTTGGAGCTCCTACATAACAAGTAATTGCAGAATTAGAGTCTGTTATAAGATCCAAATAATTACCTGGAGAACCTTGTATTCTAGTATCCCAAGTTCCCCAAGAACTTATAGTGGTAGAAGAAGTCGAGCCAAATGTTAATGCCGACACATCTGGTAAATTAATATTACCATGACCAGGAGTAGAGCTAGTCATATTAAGCCCAAGGCCTGGAATAGACACAACCCCAGTTGAATCAATAATTAATCGATCATATATTCCTACTTGTGTTGGTGGGGTAATTGGTATCCAATATGTAGAACTGTTTTTAAATGCAGTTACATCCTGAATCTTAAACGATCCGTCTGTAGCAGATGTACGCATGACATGTGAGTAACCATTATTATTCGGACCCGCAACAGTGTCTCCACTTATCAGTTGTATGGCTGAATCTCTAAATGTTCCTGAAGGTTGATATTTGGGATCTCCAGAAGATGACCATTGAGCACTATTTCCCCAACTGTTTGACAGTGCTAGTACTCCACCATCATAGTAGCGCATGGAACTGCCCGCGGCCCAATCTGGTTGTGTAGCAGGAACTGTATCGTTAGCCGGCGCCCACTCAGCTCCCCAGAAGTTTTGTCCGCTGTGCCCTTCTGCCACATCAATTCGGTTGGCAAACACAATGTCGGCAGTACCATCAGTGGTATCGCGAGCACTATATGTTGCGGGAAAAACAGTATGCGGATTGACTGCGGTGTTGTAAACTAAAGCCCAACTCCATTCTTCAGCATTGTGGTACTGTCGCCAATTGCCAAATTTAGATTCTCCGCCTGTGTACGTGATAGTGGCTCCACGACTATATCCTTGATCCACACTGTTACCAAACTGATTAGAACCTCCGTACAACGGTGCCGCATCCAGATTGATTTCTAAAATACTGCCGGTTGAATTGATTTTTACGCGGGGATAGGCACCATTATCATAGGAGTAAGGCAGCACAAAGTTGATGCCGGTGCTAGAACTGCCGGTTTGTTCAATGGTCAAACCTCCAGGATTATTTGAAAATAGGAAAGTTCCCGAGTTCACTATGGACGCAATCACACTATTGGTACCACTAGTAACCGTAATATTTCCGCTCGCATGTAATCCTCCGCCAACATATAGATCACCGCCAATGCCGGCCCCACCTACGACTAGCAATGCTCCGCTTGATGTGCTAGATGCTACTGAATTTGTATATACAATAAACGCACTTCCGGTGGAAATACCAACACTCCCATATGTGGTAGAATTTCCAGTTCCACCACCTATTAATACCTGTCCGCCTTTATTGTTGCCGCTTAAACTTGATCCTGCAAAAATATTAATATTTCCACCAAACAAATTAGAGCTAGCACCACCGTACAGATTAATTGATCCACCGTTATTGCCGGGAACATATACATTACTACCCCGTATATTAATATTATATGGAGCATCAATATTACCAACATTTGTTTGAATATTTAAATCACTATGATACGTCCCGATGCTGTTGGCAAATACGCTACCACCAACTCCTATACCACCGGCAATAATCAATGCTCCTGTAGTTGTATTTGTACTTGGTGTGGTATTTGATATAGAGACAGACGTTACTGCCAAAGTGACGCCATCGTAGGTCAATCCGTTGGTTCCTACAACATTAGTTCCGTTATTATATAATACCTGATTAACTATGCCAGCAACTGGCCCGGTAGGTCCGGTACTTCCCCAATATCCAGTAGTTCCTTGACTACCGGTATATCCGACACTTCCGGAATATCCCAAACTGCCCGCATACCCAACACTTCCCCAATATCCAGTAGTTCCTTGACTACCGGTATATCCGACACTTCCAGAATATCCCAAACTGCCCGCATACCCAACACTTCCCCAATATCCAGCAGTTCCTTGACTACCAGTATATCCGACACTTCCAGCATATCCAATACTGCCAGCATACCCAATGCTTCCGGTATAGCCTACACTGCCATTATATCCAGCGGCAGATGCAGCACCAGACGATCCAGTATACCCTTGAGATCCAGCATATCCAATACTTCCATTATATCCGTTACTTCCTTGCGATCCGGCATATCCAACACTTCCCCAGTAGCCAGTACTGCCGGTATACCCAATACTACCAGTATAGCCAATGTCTCCAACACTGCCTGTAAACCCAGTTTGTGTACTTGCACTACCTGTATAGCCAGAAGAAGAACCAGCACTACCGGTGAATCCTGCTAGTAGTCCGTTTAACGTATTTAAAGTTACTCGAGCCGTTTGTGATTGCGTAGTGACGAGAAAACTATCAGAGGTACTGATACTAGTAACTATTGGTAAATCGCTTATTCTTGTCATAATTTAATTGTCCTGTAATGGTACATCGTTTTCGTCGGTGAGTATGGAGTTATCTAAATCAAAAGTTAAAATAGATTCACTATTTCCTTGTGAACTATCAAGCCCAACTAAAACACTGTCTGGCCCAAATAATTCAAAAGATTCCGGAATTTGTTCAGAAATATCAAGTTGTTTAAATATTAAGTATTTATCGGTGGCATTGTCTTGACTGCTGGACACAATAATTCGATCCACTTCAAAGTTCAATTTTGAAAAATCAAAACCTGATAATTTAATTCTATCAACAATCTTGGAACTCTGTCCTGGAAGAGTGTAGCATAACGGTATTACTGGTATATATTCTGGTGGGGCGTATTCTCCTGTCTGGGGAGTACGCATGAACAACGGCAAACTATACTCACTAACCCCCACATAATTATATCCTATCACTAACGTTTCCAATTGTTTTCTCATATTGGCAATACTGGCAGGGTAATACACCGTATCATTTTGTGAAAATACAGAGTTAACAGTGGTTCCTTTATTGGTCATTTGCGGATCTACTATATTAACATATACAACTTCGTAAATGATCTCACCTGTATTATCTTTAGCAACAGCTACTCCAACATCGCCGAAATACAAGGTGGTTGGATAGAAATTTTGAAACAATGCTGTGGTATAAAAGTCCAATGTTAGAGACTGTATTCCAAACTCTAAATATAATTTCATGCTATTTTGAACACCAAAATTTGTATCAAAATATCTATAAATCAACCCAGGATTGAAAATTTTTGTATTGGTAATAAAGTCTTGAAAATATTGTCTTTGATTTAGACTCATAAATGGTTTAATATACACACTGGTAAATTCGGTACTTGTGGACTGTGTAACAGACAATACAAAGTCTCGGCTAACAGCACTTAATCCATAAATGTCGCTGGCCAATACTGTAAATGTATAGGTGCCTGTGGAATTATACATTGCTGATCCACTTATAGATCCATCCTGCTTTAATGTTAGCCCAGTGGGAAGTGATCCACCGGTTAATTGATAGTTGATATTAAAGTCTGCTGAAATTTCTTTTGCCTTTACATACAAATTACTGGCAATTTGTGTTTCAACGCTACCTAAATTTCCTTCAGTAATCCATTCAATACTGCTGTAAACATCACCTTGTACAATCAATGTAAAGGTATTTGTTACGGTGGCAGTAGCAGTTGTTAGATAATCTGCTTTAGTGGCTGCAACAGTCAGTGTGTATGTTTTCGAATAAGCCGGCTGAAATTCTATGTATCCGTAAATATGACCTGATGTGGAATCTAATTTTAAATCAGCCGGCAACCAAGTTAAAATATTAGTGGTTGTGATCAAACTATAAGTTATTGCGCCTTCTAGTGGATCGGCGTTATATGAAGACACATCTAAGTCAGTATTTTTACCTGCTCGAACTATTCCTAAATCAGAGTTATTTAAAAATTGTGGTAATTCTAAATAGCTTACAGTAGTTGGTAAAATATCAGTACTGATAATACTATTATTAAAAGTCAAATATTCAGAGTCGGCTCTAAACATGTCTGGACTTGCAACAAACATTTCAAACTTGTTGGTTGAGGTGCTATATCCATCTGTGGCCGAAACACTAAATTGATATATTTTAGGAACTGATACCAATTGTACTTGTGTTAAAGTTCCGTAAAATGACAACACAGCAGGGTCGTAACTATATCCGTCAAATGCTTCGGTATCATACCCACCTGTGGAGCTGGCAAATCCATTAAAAGTTAAATCATCTGTAACAAACCCAGAAATAGTGCCAGTTGAACTCAATGACAGCCCTGGGGGTAGTTTTCCCTTAGAAACATAATATGTTATAGTAGCGGTACTGGGATCACCAATGGGAGTCGCAATCAACGGGTAGTTGATCCACTGATGATTAAAAACATATTGTACACCGTTATAGCCTGCTGGTAAAAATGTTGAAAACGTATTTGTGGATGTTGAAATAACCGAAGCAGTGGTTATCCATTGAATACTGCCGTTGTTTAAAATAGTTGCTTTAAATATACGATCAATTACATTGATAGTATCAGTTGCTCTAATTACAAAAGTGCTTGTGGTTGGAACAAACACATTATTGGGTATACCAGAAATTACACCAGTGGAATCAAAGACCAACCCTGGTGGAAGACTGCCGCTCAACAAACTATAAGAAACACTGGTACCTGAGGCAACTACGGCTACTGAAGTGTTTATAGATTCGACAGCAGTAAATAAATTTCCCGACGGTGTTATCCATTGTAGACTGGTCATATTATAATATTTTTAACTCTTTGGGTAGGCATCTTTGATAGTTTTAATGGTATTATAAAATTCTGTCGCTTTAGGAATTTCTCCACTATCCATGCTATGCCATAGCATATCAAGTTGAGTTACAACTGCTGGGTATTCGTTGTTGCGCAAATGTCGGTAAGTCAAAGTTGGCGGGGTTGGCGGAACATCAGTTAATATACCGTTGATCAATCTTGCTCGATAAATTGATATATCTTGATCGCTTGTAATTGTCGACTGCTGGCTGGCAATAATATCAAGCACTTGAAGTTCTGACGGAGTACCAACTACTGTACGTTTTTCGGTACAAAAACCGTCAGTATTAAAAACATAAAAATAACCGCTCATCGATAACTCCTAAAAAGATATATTGATATATAATAATCATTAAATGTTCCATCGCTAAAAGTTGAACTGGTGTATACGTTTATAGTATGATTTCCTGCTGTGGTACTTGTGGTGGCCATTAGTATAACCTGAGCAGGAAACACCCCGTTGGCTGTTTGGCCTTTTACAAAACTATTTGGTCCAACGGGGTCAGTGTCATAACTCAATGCAAACTTAAAGTCATTGACAGAATCACTCAATTCGTTATAATCAGTTGTTACCAATGCTATAGCGGAGCAGGTACCGGCATGATCCATTGTAAAAATTGTTGCCGCTGTGGCATATTGGACATAGCTAATTAGCTCGATGGATTGAAAGTTTGTAACAGCATTGCTAATAATATTTCCTGTATCTATCAATGTTCCATTTAGATACAAAGTAGTGCCATCGTATACTAGATTGCCTGTGCTATTTCCTAACGCAAAATGTCCGGTGGTGCCAATATATGCTCCATCACCAGTCATGGTATGACCGCTAATAGCAGGACTTGTCCCGACATTTAAACTGTTGGCACTAACGCTTCCTAGTATGACAACATTTTCATTTAACTGAATTGTTGAACCACTTACACTAAATGCCGGCAACCCACTGTGATTAGTTCCTGTATAGATCAAGAAGCTACCGGAATCGATAATAAAACTACTTGCCCCGGCACTGCCATTTAAAATTTGAAATCCAGAAACGGCTCCGTTGGCATTTAAAGTAACACCGTATTGTTGTGATACACTTGATACTGTGGAACTGGTTGCAGCGACTACAGCTATGAGACCGTTTTCACCATTTAAACTAGATTGTATTGTTAGTACATCTGATGCTATACTGCTGGTACTGTTACTCAACGCAGTTAGCGAGTTTTGAACAGTACTGGAATTGGCATTGAATGTGGCAGTTAGACGTGTAAGATCCGATGATATACTGGCAGTGCTACTTGCTACAGTGGTGTCTACATAGGTTTGGGTCGCGTAACTACTGGTATTGATACTATTAAAGTTTGACTGTAATGAAGTTATTTGACTGGCAAATGTACTCAATGAACTGGCAAATGTGGTAGCACTGGTTTGTAAATCAGATAATGAACTTTTAACTGTGCTACTATTGGCATTAAATGTGGCAGTTAAATTTGTAAGTTGTGACGCTAGTGTACTGGTACTGTTACTTAAAGAAGTTAGCGAGTTTTGAACAGTACTGGAATTGGCATTAAATGTGGCAGTTAAATTTGTAAGATCTGACGCTAGTGTACTGGTACTGTTACTCAACGCAGTCAGCGAATTTTGAACAGTACTGGAATTGGCATTA
>Ga0164296_1001151_pt1 | contig 29081 bp, 33 predicted proteins | sample GEODES057metaG_FD_113533 | JGI IMG/M metagenome (GOLD analysis project Ga0164296, IMG submission 113533) | Dystrophic lake water microbial communities from Trout Bog Lake, Wisconsin, USA - GEODES057 metaG | ecosystem: Environmental > Aquatic > Freshwater > Lake | place: USA: Trout Bog Lake...
GCGAAGGGCAATGGCCTTTCGGAGCAGCCTTTTGACTACGCAAAAGTGATTGCGCTGAAGCAATCGATCAAGAACGGCGATTACAAAATCGACTTCGGTAAGCTTGCTGACTCGATGATTGGTACGGACATCTTGAACCCGGTCCGGGGCAAGTAAGTCGTTAGCCGGGTTATGATTTGATAAGCGAGCGGATGATTGCCGCTCGTTAACGATACAGCTTTATTTAAAATTGAAATATTTGAAGCCGCCGCACCCCATGTGCTTGCGGCTTTTGTCGTTTTGGACAATGGTCCATCAGGGATGGCTTAGTGCTTTAACGTGAACCCTTCGCATTCTTTGCCAACCGATTCCGCTATCGCATTTTTTAATGCAATCCACGGCTCGGATGAATGGGTCGATAGAGGCCGGTCGTCCACCGCTGTAATCTTTGTTAAGAAGCGAACGCTATTGGATGTGAAAACAAGATTGGCATCGTGAAGCTCGGCCACCGAGCACGCTCTTTCGCTTACGATTAGGCCAAGTTTAGGGGCTAGGTCGAGAATTAACCGCCTTATGACTCCAGGCAAAACACTGCCGTCGAGCTCCGGCGTAATAAGGCTATTTTGATTCAAAATGAACACGTTAGCCATGCTGGTGCAAGCGATACTGCCGGACGTCGACACGATTAACGCGTCATCGGCTCCCTTTGCTTTCGCTTGTTGCAAACTTAAAACCGGATCTAGATAGGCCAAAGTTTTCATTGAGCTTGTAGGGGAAGTGGGGTTTCGCCGAATAGAAACTGTTGCAAGCTTTGCTTGTCCAAAGGCCATGGCTTCATGCCATGGCGCGCGCGTAGCGAAAACGAGGGGCTTTGCTTGATCGGGTGGCAATAATCCCCGCGGGCCTGTGCCGCGAGACGCCGTGAGGCGAATGACACAAGGCGCTTCATCCAAGCCTGCTACCGCAAAAACCACTTCTTGAAGCAAAGCGCGATCCATCACCATGCCAAGGCGTTGAGCCGAATGGGTCATCCGGTCGAGATGAGCCTCAAGCTGAAACGGGATGGTGTTAAACGCCGTCAGCGTTTCAAAAAGTCCATCGCCGAGCAACAGGCCTCGGTCGGCCAGATCAAATTTAACATCATCGGCTTCGACCAGCTTCCCGTTATACCAGAGCATTGTCGGCTACCTTACTGTCGAGACTCAAGAAATTGCCGATGAGTTGATGGCCATATTCCGTCAAAATCGATTCCGGATGAAACTGCACTCCAAAGGTTTGGTGGTGGCGATGGCGTAATCCCATGATTTCACCTTCGTCGGAACGAGCCGTGATCACTAAAGGAGAATGTTCTGGATCGGGCAGCGTGACGATCAAGGAGTGATAGCGGCCTGCTTGAAAATGATCAGGGATACCGTTAAAAACTCCTGTCCCATCATGTATGATTGAAGAATCTAAACCATGCATGGGGCGCTTAGCACGCGTGATGATCCCCCCGAAAGCTTCGCCGATACATTGATGGCCAAGGCAGATGCCAAGGATCGGGACATGGCCGGAAAAGCGTCGGATAAGGTCGAGAGAAAGTCCCGCTTCGCGTGGCCCACAGGGACCGGGCGAAATAATAATCCGCTCCGGTTTCAAGGCTTCTATATCCGATAACGAACCAATATCATTGCGTCGAACGAGCGTGTCTCCACCTAGCTCTTTGCAATAGCGAACAATATTGAAAACAAAGCTGTCATAATTATCGAGGATGAGGATCATTTGTCTTCCTCGCCGAAGGGCAGTCGGAAGGCGCGAAAAATGCGCTCGGCTTTTACGAGTGTTTCCTCATATTCCGCAGCCGGATCAGAAAGCGCCGTAATGCCTCCGCCGGCGTGAAACTGTGCTGCCAATTGGGTAAAGGTCACTGTTCGAATAGCAACGCTCAAATCGATAGAGCCATCGACACCGATATAGCCAATCGATCCGCAATAGACACCGCGCGGCACGGCTTCGACATCGCTGATCACTTCCATAGCCTTGATCTTGGGTGCCCCCGAAATCGAACCGCAAGGGAAGGCCGCTTTGATCAGGTCCACACCATCACAGGTTTTGGCGAGTGTCGCTTCGACAACCGACACAAGATGATGCATTGAAGCATAGGTTTCGAGGCCGCAGAGGATCGGAACTTTAACGCTATGGGGTTCAGCCACCCGAGAGAGGTCATTGCGTAAAAGATCAACAATCATAGTATTTTCGGCGCGATCTTTCATGGACTCTTTTAGCCCTTGGGCAAGCTTTTCATCCTCTTTGGCCGTGGTGCCTCGTGGCGCTGTCCCCTTAATCGGCCTGGCCTCGATATGACGATCTTTCAGCGTCAAAAATCGCTCGGGCGAATTGGACGCCAGGGTAACATTTCCAAAACTCAGATAGGCCCCGAAGGTCGACGGGCTCATGCCTCGTAAATTGGAGTAAAAGCCAAGCGGATCAAATTCGTTCGGAATGGCCGTGACGAAACGCTGCGCCAAATTAGCCTGAAAGAGGTCGCCGTTCAAAATACGTTCAATCGTCCCTGAAACAGCAGTTTCAAACCGTTCACGGTCCATATCAAAACGCCACTCGTCGATTGCAGGATTGACGGTCTCTTCCAGCGTCGGTTCATCTAGGACGTTTAAGAGCCATGACATTCGCTCATCAGCCCGCTTGTCACGCGCTGCAGGGGACTGTTCGGGGTGGCCTGAGGAAAGAATAAAACTGCGGTTTTCGGCATGGTCATGGGCGAAAACGACATCATAAAACCCGAATTCAATATCCGGCATGTGCTCTTCAGGCGGTACCATACCGGGCACCGTCTCAATCAAGCGCGCAGCCTCATAGCTTAAAAAGCCGATGGCTCCCGTTTGGAAGGGAGGTAATTCTGTGTGTGCTGGTCGTTGGTAGCGATTTAATATTACACGAAGGGCTTCAAAGGGCGGCTCATTTAGGGCGCTCCCGTTCCAATAGGCGACGCCATGGATCACGCTAAACACGCCGAAAGGATCAGCCGCAACATAGGAGTAACGCCCAAGGCCTTCTGGATCTTTTCCACTGTCGAGAAAAGCGATATGCGCATAGTGTTGCAGCTTGCGCGAAACCTCAAGCGGCTCACGTGCAGAAATCTCGCGATAATGGATAGGGCCATTTGACATGGCGTTTCCTGCTTACAGGGGATTTAGACGACAAAACCAAATAAACTAAAGCCTATGGAAGCGTCTGTTCCAATCACGCCTGTGGGGCGACGGAAATCAGCCGATCAACTTGCCAATCCATCCCTTTTTCTTAGGTTCACCCTCGGCTTCTGGGGCGGGCGCGACAACTTCGCTGAATTTCTCGAAGAAATCACCAGCCAGCTTTTTGCTTGTCGCATCAATCAACCGACCGCCAAGCTGGGCGAGCTTTCCACCAATCTGCGCTTCGACCGTATAGTGCAGAACCGTTGCATCGCCATCGGCTTCAAGCGACACTTTCGCTCCTCCTTTGGCAAAGCCCGCAGCTCCGCCCGATCCTTCACCTGAAATCGTATAGCCATTCGGCGGATCGAGGTCCGACAGGGTCACTTTGCCGGAAAAAGACGCCTTGACCGGTCCAATTTTCAGTGTGACCTTCGCCGTCATTTCATTATCGGACGTCTTTTCAACCGTTTCGCATCCTGGAATGCATTGGCGCAACACGTCCACATCATTGAGAGCGGCATAAACGACTTCGCGAGAAGCCTCAATGCGTTGCGAACCTGTCATATCCATGGCGCTGTTTCCCCTCGTTGATGCGGTCTGAACTTTTGAGCGTTGTAGCCTATTTAAGCTTTGCTTGTCACCTTGGGGTGACGCTTCCAAACTCAACAATATGCAACCAATCGGCTAAGAGCGGCCACGCCATCAAATGGCGCTCAATTCCTTCAGGCAAGACATTGACGGTGAGATGATCAAGCCATTGTCCCGTCAGCCCAAGGTCAGATGCCAGTTTAGCGCTTTCAATGGAATGAGGCACCGATTGTGCGGGTGGAAGCTCTTTTCCTTGCGGATAAGCGCCTGAAAGTCGGTCGTGAAAAGAAGCCCAGTAGCGATTGGAAAGACTCAGCTTTACGGCTTCGATCGTTGCCTGCGCGCGGGCTTGATCCTCATCATGAAAGAGATGCTGACCCAAAACATTCGAAAACAGAATCGAGTGCTCGGGATAGGCTTCAAGGATCGAGTCGAACGCTTTGAAAAGATTCAACTTATGAAAAGTAAGCGATGTTCCCGCACGCGCGAGCGCAAGGCCATGATTGAACCGAAATAAAGCGGGTGCCAGCGGATCAATATCGACAGCATCTATCGTTTTAAACCGCGTCAGAAACGATGACGGCAAGCACCAGCCGGCGCTCGGCCCCATCAACAGGAGGCGTTCGGAAGGCGGCTGCCACTGCGCAAGATGCAGCGCCAATTCGGCTTTAAATCCTGCCCAACGCCATTGGCGCCAAAGCGCGCGCCAATGCCACACTGGACCGCCGCTCGGAATAAAGAGCGCGCCTTCATAAGGATCGGTTGATGCCATTCCGATCAGGCCGCGAGGTGACTCGCAAAAAACTCTAATGTTCTAGTCCGCGCGAGTTCAGCGCTTGGCTTGTCATAGCTACCGCGTTGATCGCAGTTGAAGCCGTGATCGGCGTGATAAACATAAACAGGCACCTTTGGCTGCGCCTTCTTGATCTCATTCACCCCTTCAATCGGGATGTGTTTATCAAGCTCACCGAAATGCAGAATGGTTGGTACCTGCGGCGTCTCGTCTTTCATGGCGATGATGCCGCCACCATAATATCCGGCGACCGCCGAAAGGCCCGAGAGTTGGCAGGCCGAGGCGTAGGCCATTGTTCCGCCCCAGCAATAACCAACCAATCCCACTTTGCCGGCCTGTTTGGCATAATCGATGGCAGCGGCAATATCCAGCAAGGTCTTTTCGCGCTTGACTTGCTGCACAAGAGCAAAGCCCTTTTGCATATCGTCTTGATCGTATCCGACTTCAAACCCCGGTTCTGCGCGATCAAAGAGCGCAGGCGCTATCACCAGATAGCCATGGGAAGCATAAAGGTCGGCCACGCTGCGGATATGAGAATTCACCCCGAAAATTTCCTGCAACACGACCAAGCCAGCGCGCGGCTTTCCGGCCGGTTTTGCGACATAGGCACTGATTTCAACACCGTCTTTAGTCTTTAACGTGATCGTCTCGCCCATTGTCTTTACTCCGAATCCTGAAAGCTACACTTTAATTCTTCGCTTAACTGTCACCTAGTTCTGTGACAATAGCGCTAATAACGCGTGGGTCTGTCGGCTCTGTGGCCGTGGGGAAGATCGCTGCAAGCCGACCATCACGCCCGATCAGATATTTATGGAAATTCCAGCGAGGCGTTTCCGATGGCTTGAGCTGCGCCGTCCATTGATAAAACGGATGGGCATCCGCGCCTTTCACAACCTGTTTGGCCGCAATCGGGAAGGTGGCGTGGTATTCGCCCTGTGCTGTAGCCAAAATTTCATCAACGCCACCGGGCTCTTGACCGCCAAAATCATTTGAAGGGACGGCGAGTACGATAAGACCACGCGGGCCATAACGCGTATAAAGCTGCTCCATACCCGCCAATTGTCCGCTAAAGCCGCATTGGGACGCGGTATTAATCACGAGAATTGGCTTGCCTTTATAGTCTGCCAGCTTGATATCGCCGCCCTTTAGCGCCGGAAAGGAAAAGCGATAGGCGTTAATGGCGGTCATATCGGTTGCTCGGGCGAGGGAAGGTGCAAAAGCGAGGCTGCCCAAGAGAGCCAAACCCTGTCTGCGGCTAAAATGTCGCATGGAACGCTCCTGTTGTTATCATCAATGTGATGGGCATACGCTTCAAATCAATAGGTGGATGCTTCCATTTCCACTTTCCATGTCGCGAAAGCGCTGTGGCATGACGATGGTAGCCTATCCATGACCCGCCTCGTCAGATTATAAGCCCGCCATGGATGTGATGACGCAACAGGTTTTTGACGCTTCGGGGCGCCGATTAGGTGGTTATAGCCGCACGCTTGTCATGGGTATTCTAAACGTAACGCCCGATTCCTTCTCCGACGGCGGTCGTTTTGATTCCATTGAGCGCGCGGTTATCCATGCCGTTGAAATGATGGAGCAAGGCGCGGATATTTTGGATGTCGGTGCGGAATCGACACGGCCCGGGCATGAAGCTGTCCCGGCGGAGGTCGAAATAAGCCGCCTGATTCCAGTTTTAGATGCGCTGAAGGGGCGCGTTTTCTGTCCCATTTCGGTCGATACGACGAAGGCGAAGGTTGCCGAAGCCGCACTTGCTGCGGGTGCTACCATCGTCAACGATGTTTGGGGCTTTCAAAAAGACCCAGCTCTCGCTGAAATAACAGCCGCCAACGGGGCGAGTGTCGTCTTGATGCATAATCGGATCAATATTGATCCGATGATCGACATTGTCGACGACATGCTTCGGTTTTTAGAAAACTCGCTATCAATTGCGCTGAAGGCAGGTATTTCGCTTGATCGTATTTCGCTGGATCCCGGAATTGGCTTCGGTAAGACCTTGGAACAAAACATCACGGCTATAACGCATCTGTCGCGTCTTAAGACATTAGGTTGCCCTTTATTGGTTGGTGCTTCTCGCAAATCGATGATTGGTAAAATTATTGACTCGACGACCGATGAGCGTTTGCCCGGAACGCTCGCTATTCATACGACAGCTATTTTGAATGGTGCGGAAATCATTCGCGTGCATGATGTAAAAGAGGCCGTACAAGCCGCCCGTGTGACCGATCGTTTGAAGGATATCTGATGGACAAGATCCGTATCAATGTCACGAAGCTCTCGCTCTTTGCCTATCATGGCGTTAATGACGAGGAGCAGCGGTTAGGCCAACGCTTTTATGTCGATTTGGCTCTGACCGTCGGAAAAGTATCAGCGACGCAAACGGATTTGCTTGATGGTACGATTTCATATGAGCATGTCATCCAAGAAGTATCCGCGGTTTTCTGCGGCGAGAAATTTCGAACCATCGAGCGTGCCGCGCGCGCGGTTTCCGATAGGGTCATGGCCCGCTTCCCAACCATCGAGTCCTTAACCGTTACGGTGCATAAACCATCAGCTCCCGTGGCTGCTATTTTTGATGATGTCGCTGTTAGTGTGGAAGCCCATCGGAATGTCTGATGTTCTTCTGAGCCTCGGAAGCAATATGGGCGATCGTGCCGCCAATATTGCCGAGGCTGTTCGACGTTTGAATGATGAAACGGGCGTAAGTGTTAAGGCGTTGTCGCCACTTTATCGCACGGCTCCCGTTGGCCCCGTCGCGCAAGATGATTTTATCAACGGTGCTGTGCGGATTGAAACGACGCTCGAAGCTGAAGAACTCATGCGCCGCTGTCTCTCGATTGAGGCGAGCATGGGGCGTGACCGTGTCAACGGATTACGCTGGGGCCCAAGGATTATCGATATCGATATCATCCTCTACGATGATCTGAAAATCGAAACCGAAGCGTTGACGTTACCGCATCCACGCTTCCGCGAACGTGCATTCGTTCTTGTGCCGCTTGCCGATATCGCTCCATCGTGGATGATTGATGGTCACAGGCTAGATGAACTAGCATCGAGCATCGACCATGCAGGGATCCAGCGCGCTTAACGGCTCCAGTTGCGATAACGATCCGGCTTATCCATTAAATCGGCTTTAATCCAGCTTCAATCTGTGCCCGACGCCCTTCCAAAAACGGCGGTAAGGCCAGCTTTTCACCAAGGCTATCCATCGGCTCATCCGCGTCAAAGCCGGGACCATCGGTTGCAATTTCAAATAGAATTCCATTCGGCTCGCGGAAATAGAGCGAGTGGAAATAGAAGCGGTTTACCTCACCCGAAAACGGAATTTTGAGGGCCTTCAAACGCTCTGCCCAGGCGTGATACTCATCCATATCGGGCGTGCGGAAGGCAACATGATGCACCGCGCCTGCACCTTGTTGCGCCATTGGTAAATCTTGCCGTTCAACAACATGGATTTCGGCGGCAGCGCCACCGGGTCCCATTTTATAAACATGCACGCGATGATCGGGGCTGTCGGGCGATTTATAATCGCGTATTTCTTCCATGCCCAAAATTTTCGTGAGCGCTAAATCTGTATAACGCCGATCAGCAACGGTCAGCGTAATCGGACCAAGCCCGCGAATTTGATGCTCCGCAGGTATTGGGCTTTTTTCCCACGGATAGCTTTCACCCACACCACCATCATCGACAAGAGCCAAGCGTTGACCTTCCGGATCTTCAAACAGCAAAGTAAGACGACCATCGTGCACATTGGTCTTTTTATAGGTCAGTCCCGCATCTGCGATGCGTTTTTCCCAATAGCTGAGCGTGGCTGAACCATTCACCCGCAAGGCCGTGCGCGAAATCGAATTCGTGCCGCGTTGCTCAGGTCCCACGGGCCAATCGAAAAAGGTGATATCCGAACCGGGCGATGCTTTGCCATCGGCAAAAAAGAGATGATAGGCGCTTACATCGTCCTGATTGACGGTCTTTTTCACAAGGCGAAGCCCCAGAAACTGCGTGTAGAAATCGTGATTACCTTTTGCATTCGCGGTAATTGCCGTTAGGTGATGAATGCCTTGAAGTTGCATCTTACTCTCTCCGATTTCACTTTTTCTGAACCAACTTTATGGAGGTATAGCCCATTAAACAAAAGTTTTTCCCATTTGCACGTAAACAAGTTGCACCTTGCGGGCATCCTTTTAGCGTTATCGGACGTAAGCCTGTCAGCTATCATAGGAATTTTCAGTGTCCGATTTATCCCAACCTCAGCAATTAACCGTCTATTTTGATGGCGCATGCCCTATCTGTCGGTTCGAAATTGATCATTATAAACGCTGCGCAGGTAGCGAAAATGTAAACTTCATCGATGTTGCTGCGCAAGAATTGCCCGATTTAGGGGAGGGACTTGATCGCGACAAGGCCTTGGCGCGGTTTCATGTTCGCCGTGCCGATGGATCCCTTGTGTCGGGGGCCGAAGGTTTTGCGCTTGTTTGGCAAACGCTTCCAACTTTCAGGTTTCTAGGTCGAATCGCGAACTGGCCGCCGCTTCTTGCCCTCATGGAAGCGGCCTATCGCGGCATTTTGCCCATTCGGGCCCGAATTTCCGCCTTATTGCGCTAAAAATGCAGAGCTGCGCTTCCAAGATAGCGGTTGCGATTAAAGCGTGAATAAATCATAAGCATGCTTATCATAAGCTTGGTTATGCAATGTCAGTACTTTCGTCTCCCCGCCGTGAACTCGGCTTTTTATTGTCGGACGCCGCCCGTGCCTTGCGTACGGTGGTCGATCAACGGGCGCGTGAATTTGGCATGACACGGGCGCAATGGTCGGTTCTCGCCCGCGTTCAGCGCAATGAGGGCTTGAAGCAGTCAGACCTTGCCTCGCAAATTGATATTGCTCCAATCACACTGGCTCGGATCATCGACAGGTTGAGCGCGACGGGCCTTGTTGAACGTCGACACGATCCGGAGGACCGCCGAGCCAATCGGCTTTATCTCACACCTGCCGCCCTGCCAGTTTTAGAGAAGCTCGCCGCAACCGGTGAGGGGGTGATGAGGGAAGCGCTCGCAGGCCTCGATGAGGCAGCGATTCAAGCGCTATCGCAGCAATTGCTGAACATAAAAACGAATTTAAAGGCTGGCCAAAAGCCGCTCGCTGTACCGATTGAGAATGGAGACGATCATGACTGATGCAACGCCGCAGATGACGGAGCGCCAATCAAAGCTGAGCCGGCGCATGATCTTGCTGGTGGGTATCCCTGTTGTCGCGATCGTCGGCGCCGCCACGGCCTATTTGATGGGTGGACGCTATATTTCAACTGACAATGCCTATGTCGCCGCACAAAAGATTATCGTCACCCCATCGGTGGCAGGCCGTGTCATCTCGATTGCGGTCACAGAAGGACAGCGTGTGAAGCCGGGTGATCCGCTTTTTGTGATTGATCCCGGTTCCTATGAACTCGCCGTTAAACAAGCAGACGCGCATTTGGCCCAAACCATCACGGGGTTTGAGAGTTTGGGTATCACCTTGAAAAGCGTCGAGCGACAAATCGAGCTTGCCAAGGAGACGCTAAATTTAAGGCAAGCGGATTCCGATCGGAAGACAGATTTGCTCGCAACCAAAGCAACATCAAAAAATGACGTCGATAGCGCTAATATTGCTTTAGCCAATGCGCGCAATGCGCTTGAAGCATTGGTTGCGCAAAAGGCAACTGCGCTCGCTCAATTACAAGGAAAAGCAGACCTCGTGATTAATGATTACGCACCCTATATCGAAGCAAAGGCTGCGCGTGATCGTGCTGTTCGTGATTTTGATGGCACCATCGTGCGTGCGTCCATTTCAGGTGTTGCTACACAAGTTCCATCGATCCAGCTTGGTCGCTATCTGACACCGGGTACGCCAGTTCTTGCTCTTGTTGCTGATGAACATCCTTGGATCATGGCCAATCCAAAAGAGACAGACCTCACTTATCTTCGGGCAGGGCAGTCTGTGTCGATTTCGATTGATGCCTATCCCGGTCGGATATGGCACGGAACGGTTGCTTCCTTAAGCCCAGGAACGGGTGCAGAATTCGCCGTTCTTCCGGCTCAAAACGCCAGTGGCAATTGGGTTAAAGTCATTCAACGCGTTCCGGTTCGCATTGAGTTTGTCGATGGTGGCGATCTGACTTCCTTGCGTACGGGTATGAGCGCGCAAATCGAAATCGATTCAGGCCATAGTCGCTCTCTTTCATCTCTGTTTGGAATAGCTGCTGCAGCGCACGCAGAAGGGCAATAAATTTCAAATGGCCGATAAGGATTCTGAAGCGTTCAAGCGCATCGCCATCACCATTTGCGTGATGATGGCAACGATCATGCAAGCGCTTGATACGACGATTGCCAATGTGGCCTTGCCCTATATGCAAGGCTCCTTAGCAACGACACAGGATCAAGTGAGTTGGGTCCTGACGTCCTATATTGTGGCGGCTGCGATTATGACGTCGCCTTTAGGCTGGATGTCGATGCGGTTTGGCCGCAAGAAACTATTTATCGTCTGTGCCGCAGGCTTTACCGTCGCATCGATGTTATGTGGTGTTGCCCAAAGCATTGAGCAAATGGTTTTGTTCCGTCTATTACAAGGCGTATTCGGTGCGGCGCTCGTGCCTTTATCTCAAGCCGTAATGCTCGACGCTTATCCGATTGAACAGCGCGGACAAGCTATGGCCATTTGGGGTATGGGCGTGATGCTGGGTCCTATTATGGGGCCAACGCTCGGGGGTTGGCTAACGGAAGCACTGAGCTGGCGTTGGGTGTTTTTCGTGAATTTGCCTTTCGGCATTCTGACCGTTTTAGGCCTTTCCGCCATTATGGAAGAAACGCCTGCGCGAAAAGATATTCCCTTTGATTGGCTCGGCTTTATCGCGTTATCTATTGCTATCGGATCTTTCCAATTAATGTTGGATCGCGGCGAACAAGTAGGCTGGTTCGACTCGATTGAAATTATCGCTGAAGCGGCGATTGCAGCATCGGGTCTGTATATCTTCATCGCTCATGCGTTGAACACAGAACGGCCCTTTATTCCCTTGGCCGTTTTTACCGATTGGAATTTCACGGTTGCTCTATTCTTGATGTTTATCGTCGGTATTATTTTGCTGGCTTCCATGGCGTTGATTACCCCCTTCATCCAGAATGTTATGGGATACCCTGTATTAGCCGCAGGGGAATTGTTAGGCGCGCGCGGCATCGGGACACTGGTTGCGATGATGCTCGTAGGGCGCCTTTTAAAATCGATTGATTCACGACCTCTCGTGGCTGCTGGCCTTCTCATGTCACTGTGGTCGATTTGGCAGAATATCTATTTCTCGCCCGATACATCGGCTTGGTGGATTGCCGAAACCAGCATTGTCCAAGGTCTCGGCTTAGGGTTTATTTTTGTGCCCCTAAACAGCGCGGCCTTTGCAACGCTACCTGCGACATTGCGTACCGATGGCGTTGCGCTTTGGACCTTGATTCGAAATTTAGGCAGTTCCATCGGCGTATCGATCGTCATTTCGCAATTGGTTTCTGGTACTTCACTCTATCGGTCCCGTATGGCCGAATCGCTGTCGCCCTTTAGTTTTGGACTACCGATGAGTGGTGTGTCGGATATTCTCGACCCTTCGACGACGATGGGGCAGGGTATGATCGAAGGCCTCGTTATGCGTGAAGCGACCATCATCTCTTATAGCAATGACTATTTATTGATGTTTGGCGTTACCCTTTTGGCTATTCCATTGGTTTTCCTGCTCAGAAAGCCCAGCGGTACACCTGCAGCTCCGGCGCCGGCTGCTCATGCAGATTAAGCCCTCCTGTGCTGTGGGTGACTACCGGCCCTGCGTGGGCGCGGACTTCCAAATTGACGATCATGCGTTAAAGTTGTCATCATGCAATGTAAGATGCCGCTTTCGTATGGAAAATTGCGATGAACTCTAAAAGCCCTCCTTCTGTCGAAAACTTGATGGTTGATGCCATAAAATCAGGCCTTGAGACGTCGTCTATCCTTCTTGTTGACGTTCGCGAGGCTCATGAGTTCGAAGCGGGCCATATTCCTGGCTCGGTTCTTGTTCCGCTATCGATCTTTAATGTCGCTGATATTCCAGATGCGGCAGGTCGTCGCATCGTGTTGTCCTGTCGCTCTGGAAGGCGCTCGCTAACCGCTGCCGCAATGGCCTTTGAACAGGGCCTTTCGATCGATGCGCATTATGCTGGCGGCTTTTTAGATTGGGTCGATCATAATCAACCTGTCGAAACGGGATTGTAATACGGCAAATTCTCGCCAATATGTCATAAAAATCTGTATAATTCGTGTGAATTAAGTCAAATCAGGGAAGAAGCCATGAGCGTGAAAAAATTCGGAATCGGTCAACCCATTCGTCGTGTCGAAGATGTTCGCCTTCTGACCGGTGGCGGCCATTACACGGCGGATTATACACCCGATAAAGAATTGGTATCCTTTGTTTTGCGCAGCCCCTATGCGCACGCCAATTTTAAAATCAAGGATATCGAGGCGGCCAAAGCCGTTAAAGGCGTTAAGCTTATCTTGACCGCCGAAGATATTGCAGAGTTTGGCGATGTACCGTGCTTGGCCCCTCTTGAGAATGACGATGGGTCGCAAAATTACGTTGCTGATATTCCAGTCCTCGCAAAAGGCTCGGTAAAATTCGTAGGCGACGCCATTGCCTTTGTAGTGGCCGAAACCTTGAATGCCGCGAAAGAAGCAGCCGAAGCGATTGATATTGAGTTTAAGGCTCTTCCGGCCGTTTCCGACATCCGCTCGGCTATGGTGAAGGGTGCGCCGCTTGTATGGTCACAAGTGAAAGACAATTTGGCCTATGAGCAAAATCTCGGCGATCACAAAAAGGTCGATGGAATATTTGCTAAAGCCCATCGCGTTTTAACCATTGAGATCGAGAATAATCGTCTGATCACCAACTACATGGAAACGCGCGGCGCTGTGGGTGAATATGATAGCGCAACCAAAACCATGAAGCTTACGGTGGCTAGCCAAGGTGTCCACGGCTTGCGCGATACGCTAGCTGAAAAGATTTTGAAGGTAAAAGCCGACAAGGTTCACGTGATGACCGGCGATGTCGGCGGTGGCTTTGGTACGAAGAGCTTCATGTATCGTGAATATCCTTTGGTGCTTGAGGCTGCACGCCGCCTGAAGCGTCCAGTGAAATGGATTGCTGATCGTGCCGACCATTTCTTGGGCGATGCCCATGGTCGCGACAATATCACAACAGCTTCGATTGCCGTCGATAAGTCAGGCAAGTTCTTGGCGCTTAAAGCGGATGTGATCGGCAATCTCGGTGCCTATTGCTCGCAATTCGGACCTTACATCCATTATCTCTGCGCCTCTATGATGACGGGCGTTTATAAAACTCCAGACATCGCCGTTCGCTTGCGTGCGGTTTACTCCAATACGGTGCCTGTTGATGCCTATCGTGGCGCCGGACGTCCGGAAGCAGCCTATAATCTCGAGCGTCTCGTCGATTATGTCGCCCGCGAACTCGGCATGAAGCCGGAAGTTATTCGTCGCAAAAATTTCATTGCGCCGACATCGATGCCGTACAAGACGCCAATCGGCAAGCGCACTTATGATACAGGTGATTTCGATCAACACATGACGCAAGCCATGGATGTATCGGGCTGGTCAAGCTTCAAGGATCGCCTCAAGGTCTCCAAGAAAGCCGGCAAGCTGCGTGGCATCGGCATGGCCACCTATATCGAATGTACGGCATGGGGTGATGGTGAAGAAGTTGCCGTTGATCTCGAAAAAGACGGCTCAGTCACGATCTATTCCGGTACGCAGTCGAACGGTCAGGGCCATGCAACGGCCTATGCTCAATTTGCTTCCCAGCATCTCGATTTGCCGCTTGATAAGATCAAGGTCGTGCAAGGCGATACCGCACGCGTTGCAACAGGCCACGGTACGGGTGGCTCGCGTTCGATCCCGGTCGGTGGCGTATCTACCTTTGTTGCTGCCAAGGATCTTTCGGAGAAGCTCAAGAAATTGGCTTCCGATAAACTTGAAACCAATGTAGCCGATCTTGAAATCGTCGATGGTACGGTGCGCGTTGCCGGCACCGATAAGAAGATGACGTTTGCTGACATTGCTAAACTGCCTGGTGCAACGCCCGATATGACCCGCGGGCTTGGCAATTTCACCCCGCCGGATGCTACCTATCCAAACGGTACCCATATCGCCGAAGTAGAAGTGGATCCGCTGACGGGTGTTGTGGAAATCGTCAACTATACGATCTGTGACGATTTCGGCATTGCGATTAATCCAATGCTGCTCGCAGGCCAAGTGCATGGTGGCGTAGCTCAGGGCATTGGCCAAGCGCTTATGGAACACACGGTCTATGACAAGGATGCGCAGCTGATTTCAGCAAGCCTCATGGACTACACGCTACCGCGTGCCGATAATCTGCCGAACTTCCATTTTGAGACAAAAAATGTTCCTTCAACGACCAATCCTTTGGGCATTAAGGGCGCGGGTGAGGCAGGTTCGATCGGCTCAACGCCAGCGATCATGAATGCGGTGATCGATGCACTTGATCACGGCTACGGCATTCATCATCTGCAAATGCCTGCAACGCCATCTCGCATTTTCGAGGCTATTCAAGCCGCAAGCAAAATGGCCGCTGAGTGATCGTCCTTCAGCGCTTTTAGACATAGGAAAAACGGGCCGAAAGGCCCGTTTTTTATTCCATCACGGCGGCTTTTAAGATGCACACCATGGTGGCGTGCGCAGGCGCGTCTGATACGTTTCTAACAATATGCGGCCTGTCGCAGCGATAGCGGAGTGTTTCCCCCGCTTTAGCCGTTTGTACGACGCCCGCGACTTCCACTTCATATTCACCTTCCAAAACGGAAAGACATTCTATGGATCCGCGTTGATGGGCGTCAGATTCAAGCACGCCGCCTGGTTCGGCGTGAACATCATACCATTGTAGCCATTCAACCGTCTTGATCCAGCCGATAATACCAAGTCGGACTTTGCCATCGTCGGATAAAAGGATCGGCGTATCGCCGCGTGACGTGCGATCGATGAAGGGCTCGTCTTCCGAAATCGATAATACGCGTTCAATCGAGACATCAAGCGCCTGCGATAGGCGCCATATGGTTGCAAGCGTCGGGTTCGTCTCGTTCCGCTCAATTTGGCTGATGATCGATTTGGCAACGCCCGATTGTTCCGCAAGCTCGGAAAGCGAGAGGTGATAGGCTTTCCGCAGCCGTTGAATGGTTTTACCAAGTTGGCCCGAAAGCGCATGAGCGCCGCTCTCAAGCACGCGTACCTTGTCTTTACCTTCGACGCCCATAGCGGAAAAACTCCTAAAATCGCAGGCTGATTATATCAGCGAGCGTTTGATAGTAAGAACACTTTTGTTAATTAAAACAGTCCAAAATGGCAAGATGAATTTCAAACGCTTCGCTTTGATAGCCGGAAAAGGGCGGCCATGGCGAAGGTCGCCAGCAAGCTGATACCTAGAACAAATAAGATGGCAGGCGAGGGACCGAAGCTCGCGAGAATGGCACCGAAGACGGCAGGTGCTGCAGCCTTGACCATCAAAGCGGGTGCCGCCACCAACCCCAATCTCCGGCCATATCCGTCTGATCCAAAGAGCGCATAGGGCACAACGCCACGGGCAATTGTCGCGAGTCCGTTGGCCGCGCCATAGACGAGCCCAAACCCGATGGCAACGATTGGCCCTGCCGTCATCACGAGGGGAATTACAAAGGCAAGCGGCATGAGAATAACGGGGATCATTCCAAGCCCGACAGCGCTTAGCCGCCGTCCATAGGCCAGTTCAATGATGCGCGCGCCGACTTGCGCAGGCCCGATTAAGGAACCTGCTAAAATAGCCGATGCAAGATCGATGTGCAGGGTTTGAAAGAGCGTAATGACATGCACGGAAAGGGCATTGGCAACAAAGCCTAATGCGGCCAATACAATCGAAAAAAGCATCATCGCGGACGTAAAGCGCTCGCGTGGAATGAGGGGAGCCATCAGTGCCTGAGGAGTGGCCGTCCGATCATCTTCATTATGCTGTACAGTATCCGCTTTTTTATGTGCTCCTTTCAACGCAATGAAGATCAACGGCGCGCTGCCAAATAGAATTAAACCGGCATCAATTACACAAATGCCACGCCAATCCATGAACTGAAGCAAAGCCGATGTTGCAGGCCAAATAACCGTTGAAGCAAAGCCGGCAATTAGCGTGATGAGCGAGATCGATTTCCGCGTTGTCTCACCCGCAAATTGAGCAATGGATGCGAAGGCTGAATCATACAGACAAGCCGACATACTTGCCCCAATGATCGCCCACGCGACCATATAGGTTACACCATCTTTGGAGGTGCTTAAAACGAGCATTCCGATGGCACCCATAACAGTGCCGATCAACATCACAGGTAAGCCCCCAAAACGATCAATGCGGCTCCCCGCTAGAGGTGAAAAAAGGCCTGTTACGAGTGTTGCAACCGCAAATCCCGAATAGACAAAAGCATCCGACCATCCAGTTTCAGCGACAATATGTGGTCCGATGAGGGCAAGGGTATAATAGAGCACGCCCCAATTAATAATCTGGGCAAAGCCAAGCGCTGATAAACGGAGTTGCAGCTGTGGCGTGAGCCAATCCGGTATCATTTCCAGTAACGATGAAAATGATGCACGGGTCCGCTACCCTTGCCGATATGGAGCATTTCTGATGCAGCAAGTGCTGCGGTTACATAGGCCTTCGCGGTGCGAATTGAGTCCGAAAGCGAATGCCCTTTGGCAAGCTCCGCCGCAATCGCTGAGGACAAGGTACATCCCGTTCCATGGGTATTTCTTGTGGCGATACGGGACGCTTTAAAATGCTCGATATGATGTTCTGTCACAAGAATATCGATGCTTTCATCGCCCGTACCATGGCCGCCTTTCATCAAAACGGCATGCGCGCCGCGTCCAATAAGCGCTTTGCCTTGCCGTTCCATCGCTTCGATCGTTTGCGCCATTGTGTCATTTAAAAGCGTAGCCGCTTCGGCTAAATTTGGCGTGATCAACTGTGCTCTTGGAAAGAGACGCGTGACGATAGCATCAACCGCATCATCGCGGATCAAGCGATCACCACTTGTCGCGACCATGACAGTATCAAGCACGGTAAAAGCGGGCTTCCAGCGATCAAGCCCATCCGCCACGGCATGAATAATATCGGTTCGGCTGAGCATTCCAATTTTCACGGCATTGACATTCAAGTCAGAAAAAACGGCATCGATTTGCGCCGTTACAAAATCGGCTGGAGCATCATGGATCGCGCTCACGCCCATTGTATTTTGAGCAGTCAGCGCCGTAATAATACTCGCACCATAAACGCCTAGAGCCGAGAAGGTTTTAAGGTCGGCTTGAATACCCGCTCCGCCCCCTGAATCAGATCCTGCAATGGTTACAGCAATAGCAGTCATTCTCATCTTCTCAGATCAGGGTTTCCGGTAACGGATGTTCGGCGGCATGCCGCGCTTGGCTCATTCGCCTTTCGCGATAAACGACATAAAGCCCCGATGCAATCACGATGGCAGCTCCGGCGAATACGGCAGGGTGCGGGATATCGCCAAACAAGAAAAAGCCTATCGCAACGGCCCAAACGAGGCTGGTATATTCAAAGGATACAATCACCGAAGCATCGGCAAACCGATAGCTCGACGTAATCAGGATTTGCCCAATGCCGCCTAAAAAGCCAGAGCAAATTAAGAGCAAAGCTTCATGAGGCGTCGGTTGCCGCCACGCAAAAAGCGAAAGGAAAAGTCCAATCGTTGAGGTAACAAGCAGGAAATAAAAAACAATCGTACCGGTTCGCTCAAGCTGGGCGAGCTTGCGAATTTGGATCGATGAAAATCCGTTGCACGCGGATGCTGTCATTCCTGCAAGCGCACCAAGCGCTGGCCCTGCGGTTAGAAATGCAGACACTTCGCGTTGGGCCATATGCGGTGCAACCATAACAAGAGTACCTAAAAAGCCAACGGCTACAGCAAACCAGCGATAGGGCTTCACATCTTCTTTTAATAAAAAAGAGGCAAGCACGGTTGCAACAAGCGGAGCGAGATAGCCTATGGCGGTTGCATCCGGCAAGGGAAGCAAAGCAAGCGATGCAAAGCCGAAATACATTCCACCCGAACCGGAAATAGACCTTACGAGATGGCCTGAAAGCCTTGTCGTCTTGACTGCACTGCGCAACTCATCGGTCCACCACAGCCAAAGGCCGAGCGGCACAAGCGCAAAGAAGGCACGGAAAAACATCAACTCGCCAATTGGCATATCGGCACTGGCAAGCTTAACCAAAGTCGACATCGCGAGAAACGCGAAGGTCGAAATGATTTTAAGCCCAATGCCAATAAGCGGGTTCAAGTGACGCCTGCCTTACCTCTAGGATCAGAAGGCCGAACGGAACGCGCCGCCATCGATCAACAGATTTTGTCCGGTGATGTAACCTGCATGAGCACTCGCCAAGAACGCGGCAAGATTGCCGAATTCATCCGCTTCACCCAATCGCTTGGCTGGAACATTATTAATCCGATCCGCGCGGATTTTATCTTCCGGAACATTTTGCCGCGCAGCCGCATTGGCAAAATTATTGCGAATACGGTCGGTGTCAAACATGCCAGGCAAAATGGCATTGATCGTCACATTCGCATGCGCCACGTCGCGCGCCACGCCTGCCAAAAAGGCCGTGAGGCCAGCGCGCGCACCTGAGGAGAGATCAAGGCCGCTCAAAGGCGTTAAAACCGAGGCAGAAGTGATATTGATAATCCGGCCAAATTTCCGCGCCACCATGCCATCAATCACCCGTTGAACGAGCTCAATTGGCGTCACCATATTTTGCACAACGCCGCCTAAAATGGCCTCACGGTCGAGGGTACGAAAATCCTTCAGCGGCGGGCCACCATTATTGTTGATCAGGATATCGGGCTCAGGGCACGCGGCAAGAAGTGCGTCCTGTACGGCGCGCTCTGAGACATCGCCGCCGACTTCATGAACAACCGCGCCCGTCTTCTCGCGAATTTCCTTCGCGGTTGCCGATAGAATATCCATCTGGCGGCCATTGATCGTGATTTCGCATCCGGCTTCCGCGAGGGCCATCGCGCAGCCTTTGCCCAGTCCCTTGCTTGAGGCGCAAATAATGGCCTTCCGGCCAGAAATTCCGAGATCCATGACGCGTACTCCCTATCGCTCTTCAACGAAGATAAGACGGTATAGCTCTCCGCGGAGCAAGGGCCAATCGCGGACATCTGCCATTCCCAAACAGAATGTGGGGTTAAGCGCCTTGCTCAGCGGCTGGATTGTGGCCGTCACTGCTCTCATCCCCGTCAATCTGATCATTAGCGGCCGGCCCAAGAGGCGTCTCGCTTAAGGTGAGAGGACCATAGGAATGAATAATATCCGTTAATCGGCTTTTGATATGGCGGTGTATTTCGGCAAGCGCTTCAAATCGGCGCATGGATGTCATTTGTTCCGATGATAAGCGCACCAATTCGGTAAGTTGGTGGTCAAGTTCGGCCAAGGCGTCATTTTCGCTGTTTGATTCAGCAAGCCGCGCTGCAATATCGCGGGCCGCATCGGCGACAACGGCCATTTCGATACAGGTTTTTTCACTTGTCAGAACGAACTCGTTGAGTTTTTGCGGACCATCATTCGTTTTTGAGGCGTCACCCGTCAGAGCTGCAACCAGCGTATCGATATCGCTGCTTAACCCTATGAGCTTGGTCCGCATTTCAATGCTGCCGTCGAGCGGACCTGACCGCGCGATCACGCGCTCGAGCCGCGAAAGGGATTTTAATAGGCTAACCGTTTCGGTCTGCCGGTTTCGGACAGCGAATTCAGCCAGAAACCAGCGTCCGCGCGCAGTTTCCATAACCGCCTGCTCAATTGCCTCAAAGCTTTCCTCGTCGGCCAGAGTAGCTTGCGACCGGTCATCCATGGGTTATATCGTCCTGAGCTTAGATTTTATCCAAAAATATCGTTCAATAGCCGCATTATAGCTGCGTTATCTCAACGGATCGTTACCGAGACCTGTGGTAATTTTGAATACAACTAACCTGTTGACGGATCTCAAAGGATTATCGCGGTGCACCCAAATAGCGTGATATCTGGGGTTCAAGCGGCGCAATAAGGCATTTGAGCGGGCAATTACATGGCTGATAGGCCCGGATTTACGTTTTCAACGGGACCAAGCGGACGCCTTCTTTTGTTGGAGGGCGCTTGGTCGTCGGCCTATGCCGATGATGTTGAACGGACGGCCGATCTTTTACAAAAGACATCCGGAACGGGTCCATTGGTGATTGACCTTAGCCGATTGCTATCCTTTGACACATTGGGAGCCCTATTAATCAATCGGGCGATACGAGATTGGCAGAGTGCGGGTCGTATCGTTTCCGTTCAAGGTGCAAGCGACGCCGCCCGTGTTCTTCTTGATGAGGTTCGCCTTGTATCTGCCCCCGTTATCATCGCATCAGGTGAAAATAAGGCGGTGGGCCTCATCGCCGATATCGGTGAAAGTGTCGTCGTAGCCGGGCGTGACTTTATGGGCTCGACAAGTTTTCTTGGCCAGGTCATTGCGGCTTTCGGCAAACTCATTCTGGCACCCTATCGGATAAGGTTTACATCGATTGTTGCTCAAATTGAGCATGTCGCTTTTCGCGGCGTGCCGATTATCATGCTGATCTCGTTTCTTGTCGGCGCTATCGTGGCCCAGCAGGGCATCTTTCAACTGAACCGATTTGGCGCATCCACCTTTGCCGTGAATCTCATCGGTATTCTCGTCCTTCGAGAATTGGGCGTATTGCTGACATCGATTATGGTGGCAGGCCGATCAGGCTCGGCCTTCACGGCCGAATTAGGGTCCATGACGATGCGCGAGGAGGTCGATGCCCTTCGTGTTATGGGTTTAGACCCGATCGAAATATTGGTCTTGCCGCGCGTTATCGCCCTTGTTCTAGGCCTACCATTACTGACCTTTATCTCCGATATCTCGGCACTCTTTGGTGGCGGCGTCGTCTCATGGCTTTATGCGGGTATGTCCAGTGATGTCTATTTGGAACGCTTGAAGGACGCGATTGCTTTACAAACCATTTTTGCGGGCCTGATCAAAGCGCCCTTTATGGCCTTGGTCATCGCGCTCGTTGCGTGTGGCGATGGACTTTCGGTTCGGGGATCGGCTGAATCGCTTGGTCGTCAGGTAACCGATGCCGTGGTTAAGTCGATCTTTATGGTCATCGTTGTTGATGGCATTTTCGCCATGTTTTTCGCTGCGATCCGTTTCTGAGGGTGACGATGACTGATCCTTCACACGCCTTGCATCGCGAAACGCTAAAGGAGGTCATTATCTCCGTTCGCAACCTCGTCGTTGCCTTTGGCCCCAAGCGGGTGATGGACGGGCTGACGATCGATCTGCGGCGCGGCGAGATTATGGGATTTATCGGACCATCCGGTTCGGGAAAATCCGTACTGATGCGGAGCATTTTAGGACTCATCAAAAAGTCGTCAGGAATGATCACCGCCTTCGGCTCAGATCTTGATCAAATATCACAGGCTGATCGGCGTTTGATTGAACGCCGTTGGGGAGTGCTCTTTCAGCAAGGCGCGCTTTTTTCCTCGCTGACGGTCTTACAAAACGTTCAAGTTCCAATGCGGGAATATTGGCATTTATCGCCGCGGTTAATGGACGATCTGGCCTATGCAAAACTTGCTCTTGTCGGATTGAAACCCGATGCCGCGTCGAAATTTCCGTCCGAATTATCGGGCGGCATGATTAAGCGCGCAGCCTTGGCGCGTGCCTTAGCGCTCGATCCTGAAATAGTCTTTTTGGATGAGCCGACCTCCGGCCTTGATCCCATCGGGGCAGCCGAATTTGACGAGCTGATCGTAACATTACGTAACACGCTCGGCCTCTCTGTCTTTATGGTGACGCATGATTTGGGCAGTCTCTTTACGGTATGCGACCGGATTGCGGCATTGGGGAATGGGCGCATCATTGCGGATGGCGATATTGACGCCATGCTTCAATCGGATCATCCGTGGTTGAGATCGTATTTTCACAGCAAGCGGGCAGGATCGATTCGGTAATGCGGAGTAGTGTCGGATAAATGGAAACGCGCGCTAATTATGCCATGATCGGCCTGTTTACCCTGGGCGTCATAGCTGCGGCCTTTTTATTCGTGTGGTGGGCCGCGGGTCGCGATACGCGGGCGCAATTACCCTATCGTATTCAATTTACCGGATCCGTATCTGGCCTCTCCCGCGGTTCGGTTGTGCTGTATAACGGTCTCAAGATTGGCGAGGTAACGTCGATTGCCCTTTCAACATCAGATCCCGGCAAGGTGATTGCCTGGGTTTCGGTTGAAGGAACAACGCCGATTAACGAAGACACGCGGGCCCGTTTAGAATTTCAGGGATTAACGGGTGTGGCTTCCATTCAAATGACAGGGGGCACGCCGAATTCCAAACGGCTTCTGGTCAATGATGTTACCACGCCTCCTTTAATCATTGCTGATCGATCTGATTTTCAAGACCTATTGGAAAATGCACAGCGCCTCTCGCGCAGGGCGGACGACGTATTAGCTCATGCTGAAAAAATATTTGCAGATAATGATACGCCGGTAACCGAAACGATTAAAAATATTCAGACCTTCTCACGCGGGCTTGTTGCTGATCCGGATGCGATGTCTAAGATCTTAGGTGCTACCGCTAAAGCCACCAGCTCTATTGCGGATGTTTCGGTAAAAACCGGGGATTTGGTTGATCGATTAAACAAAGCCGTCGACCGGCTTGATAATGTTCTCGCTGGCGCTGAAACTGCGATCGGATCAGGCGAAATTAAGGGCTCAATTGTTGAGATCGGCGATGCCGCCCGTTCCATTCGTGAATTGGCCAATCATCTCGATAGCCGCACCGCCGATTTATCCGATCGATTTGGCGTTGCTGCCACCGACGGTCTGCGTCAGCTAAGCGGCATCGTTGTAGACAGCCGTCGTACGCTCGCGGAAATCGAACGGGCGGTGAGGGAGTTCAGACAAAACCCGCAACAATTGATCACCGGTGCAAAACCTCCGGTACCATCCTATGCGGGGCATTGATATGCGGGCATTTTTCTGGAAATCGGCATTCGTCTTGCTCTGTTGTGCGAGCGCCGGCTGTGCGTCTGGTCCGCCTGCGACCTATGATCTTTTATCGGCTCCGACAGTCGGTACTTTAAAGCCTCTATCCTTAAGCCTTGTTGTGTCCGAGCCAACCGCACCGCGCGCTTTTGATACGGATCGGATGATTGTACGAGAATCCGATGGCTCCATTAGCTATGTCCAAGGCGCTCAATGGTCCGATCGGGCTCCCGCTCTGCTTCAAACGAGGCTGATCAGAGCGATCGAGAAAAAGGGATATTCTGTCGCGCGGGAAGGTTCCGGCGTATTGGGAGATTTGTCGCTGAGTACGGAAATATCCTCTTTTAATCTGGTGCCAGGCTCGCCGTCGCAAGCTGAGATCGCTTTGGTTTTTAGACTGATCGATACCAGGGAAGGTAAGTTGGTTGCTAGCCGCTCTTTTCAAAATCGCGTCACTGTCGAGAGCATGGCCGGAGCCGATATTGCTGCGGCCTTTGACAAGTCGATATCCGAACTTACCCCGGCAATCGCCGACTGGGTGTTGGCTCGCCACCTTTAAGCCGATCATTCGATATTATTGACGCGAAGATACGATAATTTCGGCAGGGCTATCGCTTAATCTCACCCAGATATTTGGGTTGCGGGCCGATTGCCGTTCAACAAATCGGTATCCGGTTTGCTCCCAGCTGAGAATGGCATCAGCCTGATTATCAAGAATGAAATCGCCTCGATCCGTAACAACCGTTAGGACAGCATGCCCTTCGTGTCGACGATTATAAACAATCGTCATCAGCAAAGCCGAAGGCGATAGCTTGAGCGCGATGAGCATTTTTCGCTTTAATAAAGCGAAGTCTTCGCAATCACCCTTGTGATCCGTCGGAATATCCCAAGATTCAGCAACGCCCCAATGATCGAAATCCGATATTGGTTCAATATCGTGATTGACGACCTCATTGATGTTTCGCAAGGTTTGCCAGACCTCAGCCGTTAATTCGATTTGCGGCGCACCAGTAGTTTGTGAGTCACATTCTTGCGCATATTTTCGACAGAAATCGCGCCAGCCAAAAGGAGCGGGTAATTCGCCAATGGTGGCAGCGGCAGTTGCAACCTGAGGAAGCTTTTCATCTTTAGAAAAACTAAAGGTTGTAGAAGCCAGCACGCAAGTGGACAGAACGGCGAGGGTAAGTGCAATTTTTCGTAACATGGGGACCACATGAACGGTATCCCGTCCGCCCAGCGCTAGGTTAGCTAGCTGAGTTTTCGGCGATTTACGGTTAAGTGGGCTTAATGTGGCTCGAAAAGACTTGTATCTAGCAAAGATAATATTGAAAATTTTACAATAATATCAATTATTTATTGTTATATTTTCTGGAAAAAATTGAACTAAATTTTAAAAACCCTAAGGGAAATTTCTATCGTTTGAGATTGGATTTTTATAACGACGGGCCGCAATGGCTTGACCTTTGTTATCGCTCCAGAGACAAAGGCCTATTGGCTGAATAGGGGTAATGCGTGAAGCGGGAACCAATCTTTAATGTGCCCGCCGTGGTGCTCGGACTAATTGCAGCCATGATTGCTGTTCACGCCGTAATGGATTGGCTGGATGCGGATACCGCCAGCGAATGGATCATGGCTTATGGCTTTGTCCCTGCTGATGTATCGGAGCGACTTTCGGGCGGCGTATTGCACCATCTTATGGATCTCGCCGCTGCAAAGCCGGATGATAACAGCCTGATCGGAACATCCGAACTTGCCGAATATTTATTAGGCCAGCCCAGCGCCTTGCCTTTTTCCTTTTTAAGCTATGCCTTCTTGCACGCGAGTTGGGCGCATGTGCTGATGAATTCGGCTTGGCTCTTGGCCTTTGGCAGTCTGGTAGCACGGCGTTTGGGTAGCGTTCGATTTTTATGCCTTTTCGCGGTGTCGGCATTCGGTGGTGCGGCTGCTCATTATCTCAGTCACACCGAAGATGTGATGCCGATGATTGGCGCCTCGGGCGCGGTTTCGGGCATGATGGCGGCAGCTATTCGATTTGTCTTTCAGCCGGGCGAGTCTTTGTCAGGCTTTTCGTTGAATGCGGCTGGAACCTATCGGGCCCCAGCTTTGCCGCTTGTGCAAACTTTTCGCGATCGCCGTACCTTGCGATTTATTTTACTGTGGTTAGCCATCAACATCGCTACCGGTCTTACAGGCGTGCCCCTTGGGCTAACCGAAGGTTCGATCGCATGGGAAGCGCATCTTGGTGGATTCTTGGTCGGCTTATTGGCATTTTCATTCCTCGATCCGCCACTCGAAGCAATGGATGAAAAGGCTTAAGCTGAGCCATAGCCATAAGCATTTTTGCTCACAAAAGTTTGATTGCCAAATATTCAAAACTGATTGATCATATTGCTCGTTATCGTGCGTTGGATGCGCGGTACATCAGCGTTTCCATCGCGCGGATTGGTGAGGCATGGCCTCTCTTTTCCATGGCCTCACATCGTATAAAACTACGGGGAGGAAGGTCATGAGTGTTAAACACATACTGGCCCAAAAAGGCCGTAATATTGAAGCGATTGGTCCCGATACTAAATTAGCGCAAGCGATTCTCCATTTGGCGTCGAAGCGTATTGGAGCTTTATTGGTCATTGATGCGGCTAACAGCATTGTAGGCATTCTGTCCGAGCGTGATATTATTCGTGCGCTCGTCGCCGGTTCCCATGCACTAGAAGATAATGTCCGTGATCACATGACGGAATTCGTCGTGACATGCTCGCTCGATACATCGGTGGGCGAAGTGATGGATATCATGACACGCGGGAGGTTTAGACACGTCCCTGTCATCGCGGATAACGACGTAGTCGGTATCGTCTCGATTGGCGATGTTGTTAAACATCGTCTAGCGGAGATGGAAAGTGAGAAAAGCGCAATTATCGCCTATATCGCGGCGGGATAGGCTTTTCACACAAAGGTCAGTTTGACTTTACCATCTTCCGCAACGCCATCGACTTGGCGGTAGAAACATTGCGGCCTTCCGGTATGGCAACATCCGCCATCACCGCCGACTTCGACGCGCAATAAAAGGCAATCTTGGTCGCAATCTACCCGGATTTCTTTCACGGTTTGAATTTGGCCCGAGGTTTCACCTTTGAGCCATAAAGCCTGACGCGAACGTGACCAATACCAAGCCTGCCCGGTTTCAAGAGTCTTGGCGAGCGCTTCGGCATTCATATGCGCCACCATCAAAATATCGTTTGTCGTAGCATCCACCGTTACCGCGGTGATGAGACCTGATGAATCAAATTTTGGCATCAAAACCATGCCATTTTCGACGTCTTGCTGATTGCCCTGAGGAGATAATCGAGGGGAAGCTGTCATCATTCGTACTCCGTGCCCAAAGAAAAGCCCCGCATTGCGGGGCTTTTTATCACAGTATGACCGCGAATAAAGGTCTGACTATCGGGCGCGATAGCCTTGCAACATCGTCATGAAGCGCGCTTGTTCAGCCGGATCGTCACGGAACACTCCGGTAAAGCGGGTCGTAATCGTTGAAGCGCCTTGCTTTTGCACGCCCCGCATCGACATGCACATATGCTCGGCATCGATCAGAACGGCGATACCGCGCGGATGCAACGCCTCATCAATGGCGTCGACAATCTGTGCCGTCATCGTTTCCTGGGTCTGCAAGCGCTTGGCGAAGACATCCACCACACGGGCGAGCTTGGAGAGCCCTACAACGCCTTCTGAAGGGTAATAGGCGACATGAGCACTGCCCACAAACGGCACCATATGGTGCTCGCAATGCGAGGAGAAGGGGATATCACGGACCAGAACCATGTCGTCATAGCCGGCGACTTCTTCGAACACTTTATCGAGAACGTCGGTTCCGGTTGATTGATAGCCTTGGAAGAACTCGTCATAGGCCTTAACGACCCGCTTAGGCGTGTCCAACAGGCCCTCGCGTGAAGGATCATCACCGGCCCACGCGATCAAAGTCCGCACGGCCGCTTCCGCTTCATCGCGTGACGGACGCACAACGGGCTTCGGCTTTTCGACCGTCTGCTGCATGTGCTTGAGAGAAAGGGTCTTAACCACGGCGTCCATGGTGCCTCCAATTGAGTAAAGATAGCGTGTTTACGGCGCTAAATGAAAACTGGACCATTCAAGATCAAATATTTTACGCTAAAACCGATCGATTTTCGTATAACCCTCGTAATGTGAGGTAACGCGTTCTATATGGGGTAGCATGCCTAATTCCGCCAGTATCTTTCTTGTTTGGGTTCAGAATGATTAATGAAATATACAATAAGCGCATTCTTGAGCTGGCCGCCGATATTCCACGGCAAGGGCGGTTACCCCATCCCGATGCGTCGGCAACCGTCCATTCGAAGCTCTGCGGATCAACTGTGACCGTCGATATTTCTATGCAAGACGGGAAAATCACTAATTTTTCTCAAGAGGTGAAAGCCTGCGCACTCGGTCAGGCGTCATCTTCTATTATGGCAAGGCATGTCATCGGTGCGACGCCTCAAGAAATGCGGGATATTCGCATGGTTGTTCGGGCTATGCTGAAAGAGAATGGTGTACCTCCCACCGGCAAATGGGCGGATCTCGCCGTTTTAGAACCGGTTAGAGACTATAAAGCGCGTCACGCATCGACGCTTTTGACGTTTGATGCTGTGGTAAAGGCTCTTGATGAGATTGAAGCCCGCGAAGCGATTAGTGGGCAGGCGGCGTCAAATTAATGTTTAAGGATGCGCCAACGCGCACTTCATCGTTGAAAGTCGCGGGCTTGTTGCTTTGCGTCGTCGCGTTGGAGAGCATCACATGATCAAAATTAGCAAATACCGACGTTGACCAATTTTTTCCTGCAGCGAACTTAACCAAACCGGCCGCGCCAAAGCTGCGGGCATCAATCCCGCCGCCTGATAGACCGAGCGTGGAATAGTTAGCGCCATATTGCGCAGCTGTGTAATCCGTTCCGCTCATCCCGATCCGGGGCCCAGCGGATACAACGAATTTCCCTACCCGTTGGACATAATCAGCACCCAGCGTGCCGGTCATACCGGCGACGCCATCGGTCCCCAACCGGATCTCGCCGCGAATCCGCAGCGTATCGGGGGAGGGCCAATATTCAGCGAATACACCGGGTTCAACCACCCAACGCGAATCGGATGCTGTAAATGTCTCGCGGTTCGCCCGCATCGGATCATAATGTCCGACGGCTCCCATCGCGATTGATGGATTAGGGCTGAACAGGACAAGGCTCAAACTCTCGTCCTTGCCGACCAAATGATCTGACATGCTAGGCGTTTCAACGCTAACGGCCGGAAAATTGACGAAACTGTAGCGATCGGCGCCCGGAAAGCTCGGCGTTGCGATTGTCGCGCCATTCACCGACATGAGCCA
>Ga0164296_1001152_pt1 | contig 29069 bp, 31 predicted proteins | sample GEODES057metaG_FD_113533 | JGI IMG/M metagenome (GOLD analysis project Ga0164296, IMG submission 113533) | Dystrophic lake water microbial communities from Trout Bog Lake, Wisconsin, USA - GEODES057 metaG | ecosystem: Environmental > Aquatic > Freshwater > Lake | place: USA: Trout Bog Lake...
AGAAGGCGATTTGCAAAATGTCGTTGTCGGCATCAATTGGGTATGCACCGGCACCGATGGCGCAAACACATCATCTGCATCCGGTTCGGTGAAATTGGGCGACCCTAATCCTGCCGAATTTATCCCGTATCAAGACATCACGCAGGAGATGGCGGCGAGCTGGGTGGCCTCTTTAATCAGCGTCCCTGGCGTTGAGGCACAGATTGCGGCGCAGATTGCCGTTTTGTCTCCGGCACCGATCCAACCGCAAAATCCACCGTTCTGGGTAGGTGACTAATGGACCCGTTTACCGTATTGGCTGGTGCCACTGCTATCTACAACGGGCTGAAGTCTGCCGTCAGCGCAGGTGAAGACGTCGTTGATACTGCACATCGAGTTGGCAGCCTTATGTCCGAAGTCGCCAAAGTCGTTCAGCTTGTGTCAATGCCGCGCAAGAAGAGGGTGTTTCAATCGCAAGCTGAGTTTGAAGCGCAGGCGATGAAGCTCTATGCCGCCAAAGACAAGGCCAAACAAATGGCGGCAGAGGCAAAGAATATGTTTGTCGCCATGCACGGTGTCGCAGCATGGGATAATGTCCAGCGCAAGGTCATTGAGTTGCGGAAAGAAGCCGCGCGACAGGCTAAGGAAGAGTATGAACAGGCGATGGAAACCCGCCGCGACATGATTATGGTTTCAAGCATTGTGGGCGGTCTTTTATTTGTCATGGCAGGATTTGGTATTTGGTTAACACTGACACATTGAGAGGGTAACATGGATCTTTTGAAATCTTTCGGCCCATTGTTGGGTTCTGTCGCACCGACGATCGCAACCGCCCTCGGTGGCCCGGTCGCGGGAATGGCGGTGCGTGCAATTTCGGGCGCATTGTTCGGTCATGAAAATGGAACCGAAGACGACATCATGTCGGCTTTGGCGAATCCAAACGGCGATCAGCTCGCCGCGCTGAAAAAGATCGACGCTGACTTCAAAGTGCAAATGAAGTCACTCGACATCGATCTCGAACGCATTTCTGAACAAGACCGAGATTCCGCTCGCAACATGCAAATCCAAACGCGCGACTGGATTCCTCGTGTTCTTGCGGTCGGAGTCACGGTCGGCTTTTTCGGCATCATTGCTTACATCCTTCATTTCGGTTTGCCTCCAACGGGCGGCGAAGCATTGCTGATGCTCATTGGCACACTCGGCACTGCTTGGACAAGCGTAATGGGATTTTATTTCGGGTCGTCCGCTGGTTCGAAACAGAAAACCGAAGCTCTCACCTCTGCTTTGGGGAATAAGCAATGAATACGAATTTTGAACAATGCTTGGTTTTTCTTTTCAAAGAAGAAGGAGGCTACGTGAATGACCCGCTCGATCCGGGCGGAATCACAAACCTTGGCGTCACCAAGACAACTTGGGAATCATGGGTCGGCCATGAAGTGACAGAAAATGATATGCGTTCGCTCAATCCTGGAATGGTTGCACCGCTTTATCGTGCGAATTATTGGAATGCTATTCATGGCGATAGCCTCCCTATTGGTGTGGATTATGCTGTTTTTGATTTTGCGGTCAATTCAGGAGTTCGACACGCCGCCGCAGCTCTCCAGCGGATTGTCGGAGCTGACGCAGACGGAGTGATCGGACCAGCAACTTTGTCTGCGGTTCAGGCAATCAATCCTGTTGACTTATCGTCGCAAATCTGCGATAATCGACTTGCGTATTTGCAATCTCTTCCTGGTTGGGCGCACGACGGACACGGCTGGTCAAATCGGATTGCATTTGTTCGGCAAAATGCTATGAAAATGGCTGGGTAAGGATTCACGATGTCGCTGACCTATTCAACCTACGTCCAGCAAATCGCAACGATGGCTGTTGTTCCGGTCACCGACCCCAACTTTACGATCATTATCCCTTCGATGATTGATTACGCTGAGCTTCGCATGCAGCGTGATCTTGACTTTTTGTCAACGCAAATCAGCAACACGTCATATTCTTTCACGATCGGAAACAATACGCTCACGATCCCAACATCTCAATTCGTTGTTATGGAAACATTTGAGGTGATCGATGGTTCAGGGAACTCGACGCCTTTGCTTCCGGTCGGGAAAGAATTCATTCAAAATGTTTATGGCTCAGGGTCCACGACCGGATTGCCACAATATTTTGCAGTTTATGGCGGCGATGCAGCGACAACGGGTTACACTTCGCAGAACATGATCGTTGGCCCATCGCCCAATGCGGCTTATTCTGTTCGCCTCACAGGAACGATTCGTTCCGCGCCGCTTTCGGCAACGAACACCGCGACGTTCATTTCGACCTACCTGCCAGACCTTTTCATCATGGCCTCGATGATTTATGTTTCGGCATATCAGCGAAATTTTGGTCGGCTGAACGATGACCCAGCGATGGCTCAAACATATGAAAGCCAATACCAATCTCTCTTGAAGAGCGCGATGGTCGAAGAAAACCGCAAAAAATTCGAATCTTCTGCGTGGACTTCATATTCTCCGACGCCTTTTGCCGCGCAGACGAGGTAGCCGATGGCCCACAATACCATCAAGCTCTCTCCCGGCGTCGAAACAAATACGACCCCTGCATTGAATCAGGCAGCGTATTCTTCATCGAACCTCATTCGGTTTTTGCCGGAGCGAAATGGTTTGGGCCTCGCGCAAAAGCTCGGCGGATGGGTTGCTTATTATGCTTCAGCGATTTCGTCAAAAGTCCGCGCCCTCAAAGGTTGGGCCGATCTCAATGCGATCAACCATCTCGGCATTGGCGCCGAATCATCGCTCAATGTTTTGACGAGCGGAAATCTGATTAACATCACTCCGCAAACGACGGCGACAAATCCGGGGCCAAATTTTTCGACGACCAGCGGATCGAATGTCGTTCAGGTTGTGGATTATGGGCTCATTGCTTCGACGCTCGATCAAGTCAACTATGTCACGCCAGTCACGATTGGCGGATTGATTCTCACTGGGCCATACCCAGTTTATTCTGCTTCAGTCGCAATTTCTGCTGCAACCACGGGCGCGAGCGGAACAGGCTCGACTGCAACGCTTACATTCGGGGCAGTGAGTGTCGCGGCTCCAATCGGTTCAACAATCGTTGTCAGCGGCGTCACTCCAACTGCATATAATGGAACATGGGTTGTCACGGCCTCTTCGACAACTTCTGTCTCGTTTGCAAACACAGCGACCGGGTCTCAAACTGTCGCTGGAACGGTTCAATACGGAACAGACTATTCAATTCAAGCTACGAACTTTGCAACTTCGACAGTTTCGAATGCAGGAGCATCTTATTATTTCACGACCACGAGTGGTTCCTCAATCGTTTCATGTTCGTTCGCAAATCACGGATACGCTGTAAACGATGAATTTTATGTCGGTGTTTCAACAGCAGTCGGTGGCGTAACTCTGACGGGACTTTACACGGTTTTGACTGTCGCAGACGCAAACACTTTCACGTTCTCGGCGCAAAACACCGCATCGAGCAGCGCAAGTGTTTACATAAACAGCGGCAACATCCGTTCCACATTTTACATCGCTTTGGGTCCGCAACCCACCAGCACAGGTTTCGGCGTTGGGCCATATGGCGTGGGCGGTTTCGGCGTCGGAACAACACAGCCTTCCGTCGCAGGAACTCCGATCACAGCGACCGACTGGACGCTCGACAATTTTGGGCAGGATTTGGTGGCTTGTCCGGCAGGTGGTGCGATTTATTATTGGCAGCCAAATGCTCAGCTGCAAACTGCTCAAATCGTCGGTGGCACAGGGCCGTTGGTGAACAGCGGCATTTTTGTTGCGATGCCTCAGCGTCAGATCATCGCTTATGGATCATCGTTCACGCTTTCTCCGGATCCGCTTTTGGTCCGCTGGTGCGACATCAACGACTTCACAAGTTGGAACGGGACCGCGATCAATCAGGCTGGTTATTTCCGCATCCCAACAGGCTCGCAAATCGTTGCTGGGATTCAAGGTCCACAGCAAGGTTTGCTTTGGACCGACCTCGATCTTTGGGCGATGCAATACGTTGGCCCGGAGTCGGTTTATGGGTTCAATAAAATCGGATCGAATTGCGGTGCGATTTCTCGCCATTGCGTCGGACAACTCAATGGTGCAGTTTATTGGATGTCGCAGGAGCAATTCTTCATGATGATGGGCGCTGGCCCACAGCCGATTGCTTGCCCGATTTGGGATGTCATCTTCCAAAACATCAACAAAACCTATTATTCGAAAGTTTGTTGCGCGGTCAATTCACAATTCAACGAGATCACATGGTATTATCCCTCGGCCTCTTCGACGGAGAATGATTCCTATGTCAAATATAACACTGCTCTTCAGCAATGGGATTTCGGCTCTCTTGGAAGAACTGCTTGGATTGACCAGTCTGTGCTTGGATCTCCCATTGGTGCTGGGTCTGATAATTACCTTTATCAGCACGAAGTCGGAAACGATGCTGCCAGCGGGACCCAAACCGTTGCAATGGCTTCTTCGTTCCAAACAGGCTATTTTCAGCTGAACGAAGCTGACAATCTCATATTCATTGATCAGATCTGGCCTGACATGAAATGGGGAACTTACAGCGGCAACCCTAACGCGACGGTTCAAATCACATTTTATGCGACCAATTACCCCGGCGATACGCCGATTCAATACGGTCCATATAACATGACTCAAGCGACGGAATATCTTTCCGTTCGAATCCGCGCACGTCTCATGTCGATTGCAGTTTCATCGAGCGACGTTGGTACGTTTTGGCGACTTGGTGCAATTCGCTATCGTTATCAAATCGACGGGAGATTCTGATGGCCAGTTTAGACGATATTCTCACCACGCAGAAAAACGGCGTTCAAGGCATCAACAGCGTGAACAGCACGACGCTGAACCTTGCTGGCAAATTGAATAGCTACGAGATCTCTTCATCAACGTATCTCACGACCACGCTCGGCTGGGTCGCAAAGGTCAGCGTTATTGTTGCCGGTTCAGCAACTGGCACTATTTATGACGCAAGCTCTGTTTCCGGCGCAGTCACAGGGAAGCGACTCGCCATCATCCCGAATACTGTTGGGATTTACACCATCAATATGCCGGTCAATGACGGCATTGTTGTCACCCCCGGAAGCGGCATGATCGTCGCAGTATCTTACAGTTGAGGTCAACATGCCGCTGACTCCCGGAAAATCTAAAAAAACGATTAGCCACAACATTTCGGAAATGATCCACGCCGGTCATCCACGGGATCAGGCAATTGCTGCGGCGCTGAACACCGCTCGCCACACAAAAGCCGCTGGAGGCGGATTGTACGCCAATATTCACGCGAAGCAACAGCGCATCGCCCATGGCTCGAAAGAACACATGCGCAAGCCCGGCTCAAAAGGCGCACCGACCGACGCAGCATTTGCGGCCGCAGCTCGCACCGCGAAAAAAGAAGGTGGCCCATTCGCCGAAATGAACATCGACCGTGGCGACATGTCATACACCAAATCGGACTACCCTGTTCAGCACCAAATGCATGTTGGGCCGATCCATTCCCCTGTTGCGGGGCGCACGGACCATTTGCCGATGAATGTGGAATCGGGGTCCTATGTTATTCCGGCCGACATCATCTCGTCCATGGGCGAGGGCAACACGATGGCAGGATTCAGAATCGCCAAGCGTATGTTCAGCACCGGCCCTTATTTCAACAAACAGAAACAACCCTATTCCCCCGGCGAAGCACCTTACGCCGAAGGAAAACCATACGGCGCTCGTGCCAAAGGTGGCCGAGCACCTGTCGAAATCGTTGCCGCTGGCGGAGAATATGTCATTTCACCAGAGGAAGTCACGCACTTGGGCAAAGGAGACATTGACCATGGGCATGAAATCCTCGATGAATTCGTGAAAGGCTACCGCAACCAAACGATAAAAACTCTCCAGAAACTTCCAGGACCAAAGAGGGATTGAGCCATGGAAAACGAACTGAACGTTCGGGTTGGAACACCCGAAGATGTTGACGGAATGATGCAACTCGCACTCGCGGCTTGCGAAGAAAACGGGTTGACGAACCCGAACCCGGCAAAGCTCTTGAACGAGATCTGGGCCGGGTTAACGCGCCAGCACGGAATTGTCGGCATCATTGGTCGCTCCGGCGAGCAATTTGAAGCGGCGATTCTGCTCAGAACTGAACCTTTGTGGTATTCCGATGATTTAACGATTGTCGAACGCGCAATTTTCGTTCATCCTGACTATCGCAGTGCAAAAGGCGGCAGAGCAAGAAAGCTCTGTGAATTTGCGAAACAGACCGCAGAGGTTTTGCAGATCCCGTTGGTTATTGGAATTCTCAGCTCTCAACGTGTCGAAGGCAAAGTTCGGCTTTATGAGAGACAGTTTGGCCCACAGTCGGGCGCTTATTGGATTTATGGCAAAAGAACAGGCGAGTGGGCAGAAGGATCTGCCTCCGCAGACAGTTTGACGGAGCATTGAAATGGGTGGCAAGACTGGGACGACGACCCAACAGGTATCTATTCCGCCCGAAGTATTGGCTCGATATAATTCGGTCAACGCTCAGGCTCAAACGACTGCGGCGCAGCCGTTCCAGCAATACAGCACAGACCCAAGTGCATTCGTTGCTCAAATCAACCAGCAACAGCAACAAGGCATTTCAGGCATAAATCAATATGCCAATGCCGCGCAGCCTTCTATTTCATATGCGCAAAATGCTTTCACGCCTCAAGGTTTCCAACAAGGCGTCGCAGGTTACATGAACCCATTCGTGAACCAAGCGATGGGCGCAACTGCCGCACAGCTTCAGAACGTCAATCAGCAACAGCAACAGCAATTGCTGGGCAACACAATCCAGCAAGGCGCGTTCGGTGGCGATCGTGGCAACATCGCGCAAGCGGCGCTGATGAATCAGCAGAATCTCGCTTTGGGCAATACGTTGTCAAACATGGCCTCGCAAGGCTATCAAAATGCTGCTCAGAATTACATGACTGGCATGGGCAACATCGCGAATCTCGGAATTCAAGGCCAGCAAGCTGGTCTCAGCGGCGCTCAGGCTCAAATCGGTGCTGGCACCCTTCAGCAACAAACACAGCAAGCTGGTAATACCGCACTTTACAATCAGTTCCTTCAACAGCAAGCCTATCCGTTTCAGGTGGCGCAATTCTTGGCGAATATTGCGGAAGGGACTGGGGCGCTTTCTGGCTCGACCACGACGACGCAACAGCCCATGCCGTTTTTCTCGGATCGTCGGCTCAAACATGACATCAAACGCATCGGTGAATCCGACAGCGGATTGCCGATTTATGCGTTCAAATACAAGCATGATCCGGAAGGCCACACGCATGTCGGTTTCATGGCGGATGAAGTCGAGCATGTTCATCCCGATGCAGTCGGCCTCGCCGGTGGATACAAAACGGTCGATTACGACAAAGTTGCCAACGACAATGGCCGGGCGGAAGGCGGAGCCGTTGGGCCGCAGCATGCGGGCTTAGGGTTCATGGCCGGTGGCCGAGAGCATCATGCTTATGGCAATGCAGTCGGTTCGGATTACAATCCATACGACCCAAACAACATCCAGAATCTCATCGCTCGCCAACAGGCCGCATTGTCGGCCGGGGAAGGCAGTTTCGTTCCGACAGCTCGTGCTTTGGCGAATGCAACCGGAAAAGCATCGCGCATTCCATTGGAACAAAGCGCACATTATGGATTGCTAAAAGCGGAAGGCAACCCGGCTCAACATCCGACAGGCCTCGAACAAACGATGGGCGGTTTGAAAACCGCTGAAACAATCGCTGAAATGTTCAAGAACAATCCAAAAACTGGCGACAAGGGTTTTGTCACAATGTTGATGGATAAGATGGGAATGAACAAATCCCAGAACGCGGATCAAAATACCCAACAGAATCAGTCGCAAAATCCTCCTCCGGCAGCATCTTCTGCTGCGCCAGCATCTTCTGCTGCGCCAGCATCTTCTGCTGCGCCAGCGAAAACCTCCGACGCAGGGGTGGCGGCAACTCCCATGCCGCCGATGAATCCGGAAGGTCTCGCGAGCGCAGACTTTGCTCCGGGCGACGATTTGACTGCCGCGACAGGCGGAAGGATGCACCGCGCTTTCGGCGGCGGGGACATGCCTTACGAGGATGATTCCGGCGGAAAACTCGACATTCCGGATGAAAAGAACGGCGAAAAACTTCTGACAGCGCAAACTCCTCCCGGCGCTCAATCGCAAACTGGCATGGGAATTGGCGACGCATTGGCGCTCGCGAAATTTGCAATGATGTTCGCTTCCGGCGGTCGCACAGGCTATGCCGACACTGGTGCTGTGAGCGACGACAACCTTCCGACCTATTTGGATGCGCTCGGCAAAATCGAAAGCGGCGGAAACTACGGCGCTCTTGGTCCAATGACCAAAAAGGGTGACCGAGCTTATGGCAAATATCAAGTCATGGGCTCGAACGTTGGCCCATGGACGCAAACGGCCCTCGGCAAAACGATGACTCCCGACGATTTTTTGGCTGACAAAGAAGCGCAAGATGCCGTCGCAAATCGCTATTTTGGTCAGGCTTTGAATAAATACGGCAATCCGCAAGATGCCGCTTCCGTTTGGTTCACTGGCAAACCGCTTGCGAAAAACACGCAACAAACTGCTGACATCACCGGCACAACGGTTCCGAAATACCTCCAACGCTTCAATAAAGCCGCTGGCCTCGGACAAACCGCTGGTTTGGATCAAATCGGCGGCGACGGCTCGGATGAAAAACCAGCGTGGTTCCATCCTGAAGTCGCTGACTCTTATCAGCGTCTTCCTGGCTCGAGCCAATATGCAGAGGCCGACCTTCCGACAGCAACGAAAACGGTTGGCGGAACGGAAGAAGACGCACCCACAGGCGGTCTCGCTCCGAACGCAGGTTACGAAGCCGCGAAAAAGTCTCTGAATCCGCCAAATGTTTGGAGCGACATCGGCAAAGTTCTCGGAGTTCCTGAAAAATATCAGGATTCAAATCTTTGGGTTCCGGCTTTGGCTGGGCTTGGCTCGATGCTTTCATCGCGTTCGCCTTATCTGTTGCCGGCAATCGGAGAAGGCCTCGTGGGTGGTGCGGCCGCATACACTCAACTCCAGCCTCAACAAGCTCAAACCGAGCAGACTCGCGCCGAAACGATGGCTGTCCTTCAAGGCATCCCACGCGAAAACTTCCTTCCGAACGGCGACGTTTTGGTCGAAGGGCCGGACGGCAACCCAATTCCGATGGGCGCACAAGAATATTCCATTCTCAAACTCACCCATCCGGATCAAATCAAACTCTGGAACTATGCAACAAAAGGCAAAGCAGGAACCGCAAAGGGCCTCGCTGGAGCCGCTGGCGACACCGGGACTGCGACGGGCCTCGGCGGAACAAAGACGCCTCCTGCAACCCCGCTCACGGGCGACGAAAAGGGTGTCGTGGAAGCCCCGGATCCCATGGCGCTTTCGGATGCAGAAAAACAAGCGACTGCCGCAGAAGTTATTCAGCTTGCCGGCAAATATCGTAAATCGGATGGCTCGCCAGATCTCGCCTCGCTTCAAACGGTTCGTCCGAACCTCACCAACACATATCGTCAAGCCGCTTTGGATGCGCAGCCGGTTCAAAAGAACAACGGCATTTATGCTGACATCCTGACATCGCGCGACGACCATGAATTGACGGGCGGCGGCAAATACGCTGAATGGTTCGAAGGATTGCGTTCATCGCTGGACGATATTTCCAGAAAATTTGGCGGACCCGGTTTTTATTATAAACAAGGTGCCGCCCTGGAAGAAGCGCAAAAGATCTACGCTCAAAATCTCGATGCCGCGCAAAAGGCTGGTGACAACCAGACTGTTGGCAAGCTGAATGTTCTCGCAAAAACTTATCCATGGTTGACGAACACACAGCTTGGCTCCGCGAAAAATATGGCGCAAATCATGGTCAATACGCAAGCGCCAATCGATCAAAATCGTCTCGCTCAGAACATGGTTTCGTCAACCGGGCAGGTTGGCAAATGGTTGCCGGAAAGCGAATATGTTGGTCAGAACTTTGCTGATCAATACAATCGCCGCGCTCAACCGCTTCAAGCAAGAGAGACAACGGCTCTCGAAAAAATGATGACGACGCCGCCGCAAACAAAAACGGCAGATCCAATCAACGATCCAGAAACTGGCAAACCAATGCCGACGATGTTCTCGTTCCTTCAACGCTATGGCGACAAGCTGAACGGAAAACAACTGAAAGCAATCGCGGCTGAATATGGCGCCGATCCATCGATCTTCCGTTATTTCCCACGGATCCGCATGCAATACGCAGGAGCGCAATGATGAGTGATGATCCGTTTGGCGATATTGAATTTGCTGGAAAACCGAGAGGTGTTGCACCGCCCGAAGATCCGTTCGGCTCTGTCACTTTCGGTGCGCCACAAAAGCCGTTGCCGTTCGCTCATCAAGGCGAACCCGACAATACTCCTGCGCCTTCCGCCGCCGCAGGAACGCCGAGCCTTGTGCCACCGACCCCGGCTCCTTACGAAAATTATATGGGCCGGGTGAAATCCGCAGAGACTGGTCTCGCAAACACTGCAATCAATGCGGCATACCGCATTCCGGACACGATCCAGCTTGCCAAGGACATTGGTTCGTTTGGTTACAGAAAACTGTTCGGCGAAGAAAAACCGCAGCAACCCGCTCCGACGGTTGCGCCGGGCGACGTGAATGCCTTGCCGCCGACAGCCTCGGAGGAAACTGCTTCGAAGGTTCGTCAGCGCATGGCTGAAGCTCAGCAATGGCAAGAAGAACATCCTGACGTTGCGGGGATGGCCGCTGGTTTTGGGTTCATGCCTTTGGGTGGGCCGCAAACTTCCGCCGAAGCGAAACAGCGCATGGCTCCTTATCTCTACACTCCTCAAACGGAGCAAGAGAAAAACATCGCTCGCGACATCGAGGCTGGTGGCACATGGGCCGCTTTGTCGCCGAAGTCCGCATTCGGAACACCTTTCCGGGCAGTGACCGGGGCTGGCCTCGAACAAGTTTCTCGCGGAGCCGAGGACATTATGCCAGGAGCTGCCCCTTTCATTCCTTTGGTCGGGCAAATCATCGGCGAATCAGGAGCCGGGACTTTCGCGACGTTGAATGACAGCGAATCGCGCTATGTCGAAGCATTGAAAAAAGCCTACGACGAAGATGTCCGAACAGGAAACATTGATCCGTCGAAAGTCACGCCGGACATGAAAATCACGGACATTCCGTTCAATCGTCCGGGTTCAAGTGCTTTGCGCAAACTTGCGAAACAACAGTCTCAAGTCGCATCCGACACCAGCGACTTTGCAGAATTTAATCGCACTGCAAAAGGTGCGTTGGACCATGGCGAATTGCGTTCAAAACTGGCCAATGGAATCACGAGCGATATTGAAAATATCACCGGCATTCCATCGAACAAAGCTCTCGAAGCCCAGGATGCAATCAACGCGGAATTCAATAGCAGAAAGTCTGCTGCTTACGACGCCGCGACAAACAGCGCTCCCGGTCAAGCTGTTCCGAGAGATGTGTTTGGGGCTTATGCTGATGCGCCAATCGTGAATGCGGCGGAAAAGCAGATTCAGGATGCCATTGCCAGCAACCCAAACAACCCTCGTTACAAAGGCATCGTTCCTCCGACCGACACTCAGCCGGGCAACTACGCTTATTACGAGCAAGTTTATCGTCAGCTTCGCGACGGAGCATTTTTGAAAAATGCAAATCTGCCAACGGATGAAATAAACATCAGCAATGCTCGCGATGCTGCCAATGGAATAAAAACCGCCCTCGACAAACACATGACGGTCGATGGCCAATCGCTCTCGGCCAATGCGCGTGGCATCGCTCAGGATCATTTCAACGCAAACGACATCATCGGTGTCGGCGAAAATTTCCTGAACGAAGAACCACAAACTGCGAGCGAAGCGCAAGCCTCCGAGCGTGCTTTTGATAGTTTGGACCCCGACGAGCGTGCGGCCGCAACTTATGGTGCGCTCAACCAATTCAACAAAATCTTCTCCGACGACAACAAAGGCGGATTGAATTGGGCCGCGAAAAAATTTGACACGGACGCCACGTTCAATCGCAAAATGCAAATGCTGCTTGGCAAACGCGCCGCAGACGGATCTGTCGATCTTTCGGATTACGACGCATTGCGCGGCAAAGTTCTGGCAGCTCAAGCGAGAGCGAACATCCCACCATGGGACGTGGACCTGAAAAGTGCACCGCCTTCATTTGCTCAGCGCCACCCGAACATGATGACTGCAGTTGCTGCTGGCGCAGGAACAACTTTGCCAGTTGCTGCGAGCTATCTGCAAGATTTTCTCATCAATTCAAATCTCATGACAGCAGGTGGCCTCGCCGCAACCGGCGCATTGGCAGGAATGGGTGCGGCCGCAAAATTCGTCAACGATGCAGCAGTGAAGCGTGCAGCAAATGACATTGTGTTAAAAATGTCCACCGGCAATGTGCGAGACCTCGCGGAGCTTTCGCGCTTGACGAGAACCAATCCACTTTACGGTGCAGTTTACAGGGGAATTAACTTGGGCCTCGCAAACGAACAAAACTTGAGTTCCGACGACAAAGTTCGTCGCGGATGGAAAACAGGCGGTCGTGCTTTTTTCAAGGGCGGTCGCGTCGGACGCGCTTCCGGTGGTCGCACAGGAAAAGATCCGAAATCCGAAGCACAAAAATTGATTGCGCTTGCCAATCGTGTGAAAAACGAGCAAGGTAAAGATACTCAATCTTTGCTGAATCTCGACGACACCACTGTCGCCAAAGCACTCGCTGTCGCGAACAAACACATATGAGAGGAATACCATGGACAATTTTGAAGTCGAGTTGAAACTCACCGTCGCTCACGTGAAAGCGATTCTCAAGCACCTTGGCGCAAACATTTCAACTGAATTGGAAACGATCAATCTTTTGCAGAATCAAACAAACTCGCAGCTCCAAGCTGCAACGACACCAATTGAATCCGTTCCTGCACCAGCTGCCGAAGCTCCGGTGCAAGAAACTCAGGCTGCCGAGCCTCCCGCAGCAGCCTGAGTAACCTTGGCCGGGTTGAGCTTCACTCCAGCTCCCCGGCCTTTTTTGTATCAGCTCCACATGGCAAAGTTGTCGATCGCAATTTCGCGAGTGACATAGACTTTATCTCGCATCGAAAACCGTGACAAATTAATGCGCTTAATTTGTTTTGAGCCGAGATAAAACATCACCATCCCAAGAACCATTGAGTCCCCGAAAATTGCGATGACGTCCCGCACAGGGTTGAAGTCTTTCAGACGATGGACCATGGTCCATTCATATTTCGAACGCGCCCTTTCACCGACATGGCTGTCGAGGACCGGAAAGTCGGAAATATAAATGAGCTCTTTCCCTATCTCGAGCAAAGGTTCCGTTTCGAATTTCATGTTCGGGTTCAAAGCGAACACGCGATCGTATTTTTCGCCTGATTTGATCGGGAGGTCTTTGGCATAAACCAAGGGCCGTGGTTCGGGGGCTTTTTCCACCGGAGTGAAAACAGGCTTCGCCCTCAGATCAGTTTCCGGATATTCGACGAGCTTGTATGATTTCAAATGTCTTGCGATTTCTTGGCCTCTTTCGTCTTTGAAAACAGAAAACACTTTTGAATTTTCAATCTCACAATAACGATTTGCTGCCAGCGTCGAAAGAGCTGCCGAAAGAGACGACTGATCTATTTTTGGGAAGGCACGCATGAGATCATGAATCGTCAACGAAGTCCCGAGAGGAACTTTGTGAAGCATCAATTTCACTTGTGCCAATACTGATGGATTATTAGGTAAACGCATATTAATTTTCCTTTTTTCAAGTGATCAACGTGGAGATCCTTCCGTCAATATAATAAACGGCTTTATGCCCACGACCGACTGGTGAGACCGTCACCAGATCGATTCCGTAAATCGACAGTTTGCCTCTGAGCTTGTTCAAAGAGGACATGATTGACTGTCGAAAAAACTTAGGCTTCTCACGAACACGACGGTTCATGGTTTTCATGAGATCATCAATCGTGAATTCCTGCGCAGCGTATTGCTGCATGAATTCAATCAGGAGCTTTTCACGAGTCGAAAATTTCATCGGCTTCCTCCAAGGTAATGAGCTTTCGGTATTCATCCAATGCGAGATCGGAAATAGATTTTTTGTCGCGCAAGTTTTTCAGGATCCGAGAGTCCGGAGATCCTTTTGCAACGAGATCGATATAAGTGACACTTCCAGTGGTTCCATCGCGCCAAGTTCGTCCTTCAGATTGCCATCTTGCAAGAGAATTGAAGCTGTTTGAATAATAGATGTTCGTCCGACAGAAACCCTGAAGGTTAAGTCCAGTACCCGCCGCTTCGGGTGATGCCACGAGATAAGAGACGCTGCTTCCGGGATCGAGAAATGCCGCGATATTTTTTTGTCGGTCATTGTTGGATGTCCCTCCATAATAGTCCAAAGCTGATGGGCCGAGGGCTTTCATTACGCGCTTTATGTCTTCGTTGAACCTGCACCAGATGATTGCCTTGCCTTGACGTTGCTCCAGGACATTCAGGAGCGCCTCCAGCCGGGGGTTCGGCAGATCCCTCGCAATTCCGTTCTCATCCACAGCGAAACCGCAGGAGATCTGCTGCATGCGCGTCACGAGTGCGGCCGCATTCGGCACAGAGATCGCCGCGCCGCCAGCCGTCTGAGCCATGAACGTCTGACGCAGATCTTTCATCAGCTTTTTCTGTTCATCGCTCAAGGTGAATGGCTGCTGGACATAAACCTTTGGCGGCAGATCCAAAACCTCGTCGGCGTTTATTCGGAAAATATGTGGTTCGATCTTTTTGTAAAATTCCTCGACGTTTTTGTGGCCGACGATCTCGAGGCCGAACCCATTGTCGCGGAGCTGGCAATATCGCGCCCGGAACGTGGTCACATAGCGGTGGCCGAAAATTCGTTCGTCGAGGAACTTGAATTGGCTGAACGCATCGACAAGGTTTTTGGCAAGCGGCGTACCAGTCATTATCATCCGGTATTTGCATAAATTACCATAGCGGATGGCCATCTTGGTGCGAGAGGCCGAAATGTTTTTGATATCCTGCGATTCATCAATGATCATGGTTGCCCGACCATTGGCTGCTTTCAGGAACCGCAGGATTTTGGCTTCCGCCGGGCCAGTGATCAACGCATCGATATTGATTGCGAAGATCTTCAGGCCGTCGAATTTCATCATCTCCTCGAATTCGCGCTCGCCCTTTTTGGTTTTGTTCCAGACCCAAGCCTTCCACGGCACGACGTCCGACATGTGCTTTGGGATCTGTTCGTTCACCCATTGTGCATGAACGCCATTTTTTGCGACCAAAAGAACGTGGTCGGACAAATTGTCGCACCAGCGAATTCCCATCATCGCGATCCCGGTCCAGCTTTTGCCGGTTCCGATGTCCATGAACAGCCCGAAACAGCTGGGATATTCCCGCTTGTTGAACATTTTTTCGAGAGCCGTTTTCTGGTGGGCTCTAGGCGGCGTTTTGAAGGCGAAGGTGGGTCGGGGCTGCTCGAAGGCTTGGAAGCCGCTGGTGGCCTCCGTAGGGGCCGTAGCGCCGGTTCCGTTCTCGACTTTCGCAAACGGGAAAACAGATCTCCAGACTTCGAGGTTGTAGGGCGTGTTTTCGAACGTGAACACTTTGCCCGAGGCCCATCGCTTTTGGCCTTCGAGCTTTGGCAACGCACGGATCATCCGCACGTCATATTCCGAGGTCGTCCGAACACGATTTCCATCAATGAGAATGTTCATTCCGTTTCCATTCCGAACCTTAATTCGGCCCTTTCTCTTCTCTTTTCTCTCTCTAGAAAATCTGACAGCAACAGATGAAATAAGAACTCTGGCGGAAACGGTACGTAACGATTTCAATGGGTTACCGTTCCCGCCAAAATTTTCGGTCTCAGGCGGCGAGCTGGAGGAGCTCGTCACGCACCTGGAGCTTCAACTTTGCTTTGTCGCCGAACCATGCGTTGTAGAGCCTTGTTTCGGACTTGCTACCGGCGACGTGATCGGCCCAATGGGTGACGCCGTTGAGGACACCCCATGCGGTCGCCGGGACAGCACCCGGAGCTTTTTTCACGGACCACAGGACCTCGTTGAGCCGCTTGTCCATCGCACCGGGATCGTTGATCAAGTCGTTGACCCACTCATCCTTGTCGTTCTGGGCGACGATCGTTTCCGGCATCGGCTGGAAAAACTTGCTCAGGAACCGAACTGTGTCGAATTCCGACATCTTGAGTTGGTTCAAAACCTTTGCATCGAGGCCAGCCTGAACGATCTGTTCACGAGCCAGACCAATTGTTTCCTTCGCGGCGGAGACGTTGAAGCGGGTCAGGTGGTTTTGCGAATAGTCTGCTTCCGACCCACGGAGGGCCATGGCCATGGTGTTGGCGCAGACAACCCGGACGACCGTCGTCCGGACGGTGATTGATTTGCCGACTTCATGCGGCGAGGTCAGCAGGATGTAACCTTTCGAATGATCCGTGCGGTTCACGGTGAACCCTTCTTGGATCGAGGCCAAGGCCCAAACCATCTTGCCGCCACGGAGCGAACCGGCTGTTTCGAGCTTTGCGCCACCGGCCTCTGTGTATTCACGGAAAAACTCGAGCGCGTCGCGGTTTTGGAACGGCTTCCACATGTCGCCGGTGACAGTCATAATTTTGTTGTCGGAAGAACGCACGAGGGCGCGGCGGAGCGGGAGCTTGACCATTGAACCATCCGCCGCTTGAGCGAACAGGGGACGGAGCTGCACTTCCCAATTCAGGCCAGCCGCGACGAGCATGTCGTCCACGGACACGGTTGGATCGACGCGATTGCCGAGGCCATGCCAAGGAACTTCATTCGCGAATGCCATTGTTTCGATTTCGTGTGCCATTTTACAATTTCCTTATCTAAAATTTTGGGTGAGGATGGGCCGGGCGAACCCGGCCCGTTGGGTCAGTGCTTGATCGTCACGTTGCCTTTCGCGAGATCCCAAGCGAGATCTTGGCGACGGCCACCGGCTTCAATGAATGCTTCGTAGGTCACGCCTGGATTTTCCATGATGAAAGCCATGGCCTTGTATCCGAAGCCGCCTTCGCGACGAGGGTTTTCGGTCAGCCCTTCAACCGGATAGATCTTCACGCCAGCAAATTCCGACGTGCGGCCGCGCTTGGCTTCAGTCGTTTCCTTCTTTGGGGCAGCAGCTTTGGCCTTTGCCTTTTTCAGCTCGGCCACGGTTTCCTTCACAGTTTCCTTGGTGGTTGTCATAGCAGGTGTCTCCTTTTGAATTGAAATGTGCTCAGCCTTGGCTTGAGCGAGAGTGAAAATCCGCTTCGCGGCAGTCGCCCGGTCAGCGAAGCTCTTCACTGGCTGGGTAGAGTTGTGGTGATTGTAGAACGTCACCATCTGCGACAAAGTTAAGCTCTCGTTTTTGGCGAGATCTTCTTCGTCGGAGAAGATCGTGAAGCCGTTGCCGTGTTTGCCGGCAAGGGTGCGTGATGGATAGGACAAGATTTTGCCAAAATCTTTGCCGCTGAAATAAGCAATAAAGGTTTTCATCAATTCCTCCTCAAAACCGTGCTTCATAGTTGACGACGACCGAAGGCTCTTTTTCGACCTTGCAAGCATCGGACATCTTTTTGAATTCAGCGAGGGTCACGCCGAACGTCTTCATGACTTTGTCTTCGGACAGTTCGGTATTTTTGCGGAGTGAAACCAAAACGAGGAAATCCTGACCGACGATGCGGTCGGTGCCGGTGGCGACGATTTCCTTGTGGACTTCTTTGAGCTGAAGGGTGAGTGCTTCGATCTGGGACTTCAAAGCGCCATATTGGTCAGCGAGGGGAGCAGCATTCGACATTTCAAATCTCCGTTTCAAAGGCCCGTGTTCGAATCGGCGGACCAGCCCGATGACATCCTTATGCCTGAATTGTGCAGAAAAGAAAACGATTTTTTTCACATTCCGTCATCTTTTTTATAAGTCGCTGTTTTCATTGCTTATTTTCGGTGGTTTTCTTGGGCTCTCGGCCCATTGAAAGGTTTGGCTGGAGCCGAATTTTTGAATTCGGCCACGTCCAGCACTCCCCTGTGTCGTCCTGAAAACAAACCCAGAGCAGGTGGTGCTCTGGGCCATAATCGATGACAAAATGCGCCATGGCTCGGCCTTTGGGGGTTTCCAGCGGGAGCGGCGGATCAATACGGAGCATGGAGGGGCTTCCTGCGCTTCACCAGCGCTCTTTTAATTTTCGCAAGAAACCCTTCTTTCGGCCCCGATAAGAAATCGACCACGGCAATGGATCGGGATCCATAGTGGATTGTGATCCGAGTTGGAACAGTTCGATGAGACACATCACCGTGAGCAATATCCCCGACCCGATCGCCGGAAGGAAAATTATGAAAAGCGCCCAATCCATTCATTCAACCCTCCCAATTCAATGTGCAGTCGATGAATTCCCCTGTTTGATCGAATTCGACCCAACCACCAGACTTCAAACATTGGCCTATGAGACGCATCACCTTTTTGTAGGCTTTGCTTTTCAACCAAACTTTCGTGAACACGGTCTTTTTCATATTCGCCTCCTTTTTTATCATAGCACAGAATTTGCGATGTCGCCCGGCTTTTTCATCATCTTCCGGAGATCATCAACGATATTTGCCTTGCGATGACTCACCATTTCTGGAGTGTCCTCGTTTTTCGTCAGCCCGACAACATTTTTTATCACTTTTACGCTGTGCCGGTTTTTTATCACCTCCAGAGCTTTGTTGTTCATCGCAGCAAGCTGAAGTCTTCCACCAATGAGAAAACGGTCCTCGAACCAAACCGCTCCCACCTCTTTCATTGCCTTCCTCAATTCGAGGTCGGTGTCGTAGAGCCTTCCTTGGATTGAAGAGCGAACCCACTCGACGATATCTTTCATCGTAAGCACCAAAGGGTCGTCCTGACGGTTCATCGCCTCTGCGAGCACTGCGGCTTCTTGCTGGCCCTCGGTCCGCGATGCAACGATCAGCTCCTTTTTCCTTTCCGTCATGGGCGCTGGTTGACCCTTCATAACATAATCCCCGTAGCGCTCGGCCCAATGCTTGATGATGTTCAAGCCGCCACTCTTCAGCCAGTTATGAAAGCTCTCGAATTTTTGGCGTGGCCATTTTTCTTCCGTGACTTCGGGATAAAACCAGCGACGATCGTCCTCTTCGATCTTCAGTGCTCGCATCGAGTTCGAGCAAGCGAACACATGGCACCAATTTTCGATGATGTAGGGTCGTTGGTATTTCTCATTCACCTCGACCTCGCGGTCGGTGATTGCCGACTTCAGTTTGTTGTATGCTTTCCAGCTGTGGCCTGAATAGATCTCGTTGATGACGATCAGGCGCTTGTTGGCGAGCCAACCGTTGAATTCCGACTGAACGATTTGGTTCTCTGTCGGGAACCCAACATTTTGCATCCCCACCAATGGACCGAGGATTGAAGAACCGAGCGTTGTTTTGCCGACGCCTTGGCGTTCGCTGACAAGCAGCAGTCCATATTCCATTCTTACATCAAGCCGGGCGATGAGTGTCGCGCACCAACGCAACGCCTCTTTCAACTCGCTTTCATTCGGGAACATATAGCGCATGAATTCAAGGAATGGCTCCGCATTGCCGGGCTTGCTTTTCACGTGCGTCGGAGTGTGGAGATTGATTGCGGAAGTCGTCGTGTCTGTCACGACTTTGCCTTTTATGTCTGGCCTGTAGCAAAGTTTCGCGGATCGACCGTTGTATGCTTTCACGATGAGCTGCGAAGTCTGATTGGTGTTGCTGAAGGCCGAGAGCATTTTGTTCATGATCGCTTCGGAGCGAATGATCTCTGGCATTTCAGTGCAGACAAAAAGATCGGCCTCTTCAACGTATGTCCACATTTCCTTGAAGTTTTTCCGGAGGACCGTCGAAGGTTTGCCGCGAGGGTTCGGGATGACATCCGTTGCCCACGTAGCAGGATGAAGACATGATCGAAAAGAGGGTCCGGTATAATATTCACGACCTTCCACTGTCTTGAACATAGAGCGCGGAAAATCGTCGGCGAGATCGAACCCTTGCGGCCATTCCGAAGTGAATTGGACATGAAACGTCGGAATTCGTAAATGGAACGAAATGGACGGTACTGCAGAAATTCCTGGCGCGTCATTATCAGACACAATGTAGGCACGTTTCACTCCCAATTTTTGAAGCATTGACCAGTCCGTGCGGGATGGACTCAGCGCTCCGCCGATCCACCCAATGTGTGCGGCCGCAGAAAGCTCTTCGCCCCACGGATGCGCGGCGAGCTTCTTTTTCATTTCCGGAGAAGTGCCTTCGACCATCTCGCGCATAGCGCGTGCGGCTTTCGCGCCTTCATGAATAAAAACGGTCGAATGGTTTTTCAACTGGTCGATGCCCCAAAGCGGCAACGGCCCTTCACTTTCCATCTTGCGCCATTGGCCATCGTCCCAATATGTCCAAGGAACATATTTCTTCTCGCCCTCGCCGAGATCGACGCGAGTTTGAAGCATGACAATCTCATCATTCAGATTGCGGAACTCAAAGATATTTTTCGGTGGGAGCTTTTTCACCTCATCCGGCAAATCAATGAGAGACTTCAGCGTCCGGATCTGAGGCCATGTCACACTTTGGCAATCGACCTCAATCGCGAGCTTTTCTTTTTCGGTCGGTGAGAAATTGTCCGGAGCTTTCACTGTGCCATTTTGTTCGAAGAAAATGACAGCAATGTCTTCCCAATATGGGCCTTTGTTTTCACGAACCACGGCTGTGCGCAACGAGCGCGGCTCCGCTCCAATTCTCTTCAAATATGAAGCAACCGCTGGAATATCATTCAGTGACTTGATGCGCATCTTTAACTTCCTCTAAATCGTCAGAAAAACCAATGAAACGTATTTGTGTGATTTTCACCATCCGAAAGTCCGGCGGAACCCTTCCCTTCACGGCGTAAAGTGCTTTGCCCGGTTTGCCTCGGTCGATGATCTCTTTGCCGATTTTTTCGAACGCAAAGCGATCCACCTTTCCGAAAATGACATCCGTGTCGTCCGCGAGCGTGAGGTTCAACGATTGCGTTGGCCCACTCAGCGTTTTCCCGCCGCGCTTGGCGACGTTGATTGCTTCGTTTTCGTCGCGGGGTTTGATTTGACGAGGGGTGCAGAAAATGAGAACGTCGTAGTCATATCCTTTTGTCACCACGTCAATGATTTTTGTTGGCGGCGTGAAAATATTTCGCTCCGCAGGATCCGGCATGATGCGATGAAATGCATCCTGAATTGGCCAAAGGCTGTCAATTTCCGTGTGGGCATTGCTCAAGAGCTTTTCCGCTTTCGCAGGGAGCTTTTCCCCGCGCACCCGGCAGCTCATGATTTGCTGAACCATCTTCGGGCCGATCCCTTTCACGTTTTGGATCGGACCCAACAGCGCCTTTTCGCCGTTTTTGTATGCGACGGTCCATTTGTCGAGCGAAAGATCTTTGTCCACGGGAATGTAATCAATTCCTTCGGCATTCATTTCGCGGAGGATTTTGATTTGCTTCGCGGGGTCGGGTTCATGGGTCAGTGTGGCGGCGGCAAACTCCAATGGGAAATGCGCTTTCATGTAAGCGCACCAATAGCTGATGATGCCATAAGCCACGGCATGTGAACGATTGAAACACATCGCCCCATAAGCGCAGAGATCGTCCCAAATCTTGTCGAGCATCGGGCCGTTCATTCCGCGCTTCATTGCACCGGCTTTGAATTTGTTTCCGTATTGATCGAAGAACTCTTTGCCGAGCGATTTGCTCATTGCCTTGCGGAGCGTCGAAACGTCTTCCCAACTCATGTCGCCGATTTCGCGGCAAATCTGCATCACTTGCTCTTGATAAGCGACCATGCCCAGCGTGGTTTTCAGGTATGGTTCAAACGTGGGGTGAGGATATTCGACTGCCTTGCCATTTTTCCGCTTTGTCCATTCGTTCGTTCCGCCCGAAGCCATTGGGCCGGGCCGCGCGAGCGACGTCACGGAAATGATGTCTTCGAGGTTCTCAATTTTGATTTGGTTGCAGATCGATTGCAGTGCCGGACCATTGAATTGGAAAATTCCCGAAAACTGCTTGCGGTTGATCACCTCAAAAGACGCTTTGTCATCCAAAGGAACACGCTCGAGATAATGGATGTCTTTTCCGGCCAAGAGGAGGGCATCTTCAAAAACGGAAAGTTGCGTGAGCCCAAGGGCATCGATCTTAAGTAAGTTAAGTTCTTCTGCATCTTTCTTGTCGCATTGAGTTGCTCCTGTGCGTGCATCGACAGCGACGTAAGATGTGACTGGATCTGCAGTAACAACAATTCCCGCCGCATGCTGGCTGTAGTGTCGAGGGTGTCCTTCCATTTTGGTTGCGATAAGGATTTCTGGGTATTTTTCCAAAATTTCCTTTCCTGCAGCAGTCGTCGTAAATGTGTCCTCAAGCGTATGCATTGCTCGAGAGTCTCCGGAAGATCGAATGATGAGGCTGTCAAGCACTCGAGTGCAGAGGTATTTCGGGATGCCGAGCGCTGTTCCAGCTTCATCGATTGCTGAGCGTGGGCGATATAACGCAACAGTTCCCAGTCGAGCGACTCGTTCCTTCCCATATTTATTCTCCATGTATTCAAAAACGAGGTGTCGGTTCTGATCCGAAAAGTCCAAATCAATGTCCGGCAAATCATTGCGGGTGATGTCAATGAAGCGCTCGAACAACAAATCATATTTGATTGGGTCGATCGTGGTGATCTCGAGGAGATAGCAAACAAGGCTCCCGCACGATGAACCACGGGCCGGGCCGCAGATCATCTGTTGCCGCGCCCAATGCATCACGTCTGCGATGATGTAGAAATAATCCTCGAAGTTTTTCTCGGCGATGAGCTTCAGCTCTCGGTCGAGCCGGGCGGAATAAATCTCGTCCGTCAGATCGACGCCGATCTTCTTTGCGCCTTCCTCGCACATCTGGCGGAGCGTAGCCGGGCGCGGCGGAGCCAAAAGCGTTCCGGCCTTCAGCTTCGCGTGACAGCCCTGCATGGCCTCTGCAGCGTTTCCTAGGGCCGCTTCGATTTGCTCTGGATCGGCGAGCCTTTTTACGGAGCTTCGCCACTCGTCGTCCGAGAGGATCCACTGCGGATAGGTTTGCGTCGAAGCACCCTTGCCAATAACAACCTCATAAAATCCTTCATCGTCCGGACGAGTGAATTTGTTGTCGGATGTTGCCAGAAATTTGTGCCCCAATTTGGTTGCTTCTGCGACGAAGCCTCTGGAGCAAGAGGGCGAGAGCGAAACGAAGATATCAGCTTTCGGTTCGAAGTGTTCGAATAAAGCGCGACTGCCAGTAATTTTCGTGCATCCTCGCATGCCCATTGCTTGTTCATAGGTGAGGAGCGGCTCGTAGCGGAATTGATTGGTTGCAAGATGTAGCAATTCGTTGATGACAGATATGTCATCCTGAGCAAAAAATGTCCAGTGATCGACCACTGGCTTTTTGGCATTGAGGGAGGGGGTGACAGCAATTTCAACTCCATAGATCGGTTGGAGATCCGCTTTCTTGGCGAGCTTGGTCCAACGATTAAATCCGAACGTCGAAGCGCGGTCGGAGATCGGCGCATGAGTCATTCCTATTTCTTGAATTCGCGACATAACATCTTCGATCATTCCGACCGCAGTGCGGAATGAATAGCCGGTTCTTATTCTCATTTTATTTCACACCACGCCCATTTCCCTGAGCCGCAAAAAGCAGCGAGTGGTTGCGCGGACATCTTGCTCGGCGCGGTGAGCGCCAGCAAAAGGTTCTCCGAACAAAAACTCATGCAGTGCGTTCAAGTTGAGGCGATGTCCTTTCATGTATTCAGTCGATTCAATCGTGCAAATGAGTTCCGGCCAGCGCACCTTTTTGCCGAGGCGTTTCATTTCGAAGTCGATGACTGCCTTGTCATAAGACATATTGTGTGCAACGATTTCGTCGTGAACCTCGATCAGCTCGAGGATGTGCTGAGCGATTGAGCTGAACGGCTTTTGGCCGTCCAGCATTTCTTGAGTGATCCCGGTGATCTCGGTTGTTTTTGCTTCGATCTTTATTCCGGGATTGAAGAGGTAGTGAAACGACTCAAGCTCGTCTCCCGCGCTGTCGATGGACAACGCGAAAAACTCAATGATCCGTGGTTGACGGTCGAGAGGCTGGAGCTTGTTTTTTATGAGAGCGGTTGTTTCAGTATCCAGCACAAGCGTTCTCATGATGCTTCAGCCTCGGGATGGTTTCCGAAAACTGCGATCTTCGGCAGCATCGCATCCGAAATGTCGGAAGTGATTTTGTTGTTCCGAGCTTCGACATCGAGCTCTTTCAGCATCATCGCATAAACTGCAATGTCATCGAGCGAGTCATCGTGTCCGCCATTCGCAAATGCGTTGCAATAGCGCGACATTTTCGAAAACAGCTGAACAAGAATTCCGAAACGATTGAAGTCATCCGGTGTGCGGAGGACCACGTTCGGAAAAAGTTGTTGCAGAGCGGGGCCGAATTTTTTGTAATTATCACCGTAGATTTTGTTGCGTTGTTCATAGATCCCTGCTGCGTCGCGCAGCATATCCGGCACAGGTTTTCTCGCCATTTTATTCTCCTCCATTGGCGGGTTGCAAAACAGTCAGTCCATAGTTGCGGAATGCCTCGACGACATGATCGCGATCATCGAGAGCGAACCACACATTTTTGAGAACCCCTTCCCGGCCCCCAAATCTTTTCTCGAGCAGTTCGAGTTTCACCACGTGATCCGGGCGGAAATCTCCGTCCGGCCGCATGATGAGTTCTTCATAAGACGCATCGAGCTCCGCATCCTTGAGCCAGTCCATCGTGACGTAGCGATATTTTTCATTCCGCCCGGTAAGCAGAATGATATCCTTCGATGCGGAAAGCAACCGCATGAGGTCCGCGATCCGCACGATGACGGGATCCTGCGAAGCGAGCGCATTGAATTGATCCCACTCTTTCATGTATGCCAATGGCAACCGATGATTGGCGTCCGAAAGAGTGCCATCAATGTCGAACACGACATATTTTGGAGTTTCATTCATCGGCCTCAGCTTTCCTCAAACCTTCAGAATTCGATTGAGCAGCAATCGCTTCAAAAAAATCATTGCTGTTATTTTCTTTTATTGAAGAGCTGAATTTCGTGAAAAAATCTTTGAATTCTTCCACTGAGCTGAAATGATGATCGACAGCTTGACCGAGCATCACGTTCGTTTTGCCCCCATCGAAAGCAAAAGAGAAAAGCGGAATTCCTGTGCCGTAGCCGAACCCCAATTCGAACGCTGTGCCGATGTCTTTGTCATCCAGCGACGCAACGATTATGAACGAGCGAATCATTCCTTCAATGTTGCCATTGAAAATCTCTCTGAAAAACTCCGGCGTTTTCACATGGTCGGCTGAATCGACAATGATCGGGCCGAGCTCGCGGGGATCCGCCACAGTGAGTCCGGCTTCGATGAGGATCGATTTCGCGAGGTCCATGCGAGCTTTTTGAGCGTCGTTGAAAAATGGTCCGGCGAGATAAACATCATATGTCTCAAGCATCTTCAATCACCTTCATCCAAAAATCTGTATGGGGCCGACGAGCGGCATAGTTTTTCGCTTCCCGAGCGTGAACCGGAGACATCTTTTCTTTGTCGATCTTTGCCAAAACAGGGCAAGGGGGCGATGGATCATGGCCCATCTTTCGCAAATCATTGTCGCGAATGAAACGGCATTTCCCATCGTCGCAAGGCAGCATCACCTTGTCTTTGCCGAGGATCTCGAGCAACTGAGAAACGATCGGCTCCCAAAGATCTGTTTGCGCGATCCAGCACGAACGCTTACGCACGAGATCTTCCGCGAAATCAACCGGCATGATCAGGCTGACAGCAATATTGTCCGCCATTGTCGCGGCCATCATTTCAGGTTTGAAAAGATCCCTGAGTCGATCCTTCACCATGAGTGAACGATGGCGGATGAGCTGTGCGCGAAGGTTCAACTTGATTTGAGCTTCAATGTAAACGAAGTCGCAAACCTTTGTGCTTTTGAACATCATGCTCGTCGGATACGGGTTCAAAGGAGCAGCTTTGTACCATTTCTCTTCAACGGCCGATCCCAACCATTCGGAAAGAGTTGGATATTTCCGCCATATTGCTAAGACTAATGCATCCGCGACTTCATTGAAAAGATCGAGCTCTTCTTTTCTCAACGCAATGATGAATTTCACAAAATCCCTGAAATTCATCATGAATGAGAACGTCGTCATATAAGCGAGCGGAAGATGGCGACGGAAATCGTCCTGATGCACGCCATACATTTCGTCTTCCATTCTTGCGTAGGCCGATCGGCAATGGGACATTGTTTCGTCATCAATCCCATGCCAAACCTCCCAAGTCCGCAGATCGTCCACTCGCGATGACCGCGCCCAAACATTGTGGTTCCGGAAAGAGCAAATAATTTCACGGATGAGGATCGGTGCCTTCAACTCGAAATGCAACGGCAAAAATTCATTCACCGGCACATCCATTGAAAGGATCTTTTTCATGTCCGCGTCTGTGTCGGCCGGGCGCGAAGTTTCCCATGCTCGTTTCACATCTTGAAGATCCCCGCATGAAACGAGGTTCGCTTTCACCCATTCAGATCTTAACATTTTCTGCCTCCTGCATTCGAATGAACATCATGTCCTCTTCTGTCGGGACGAATGTGTCCAATATTTCTTTGTTGAGTTCTTTCAGCTCTTTTATCTCGAGCCACACAGCGGGGTGAAACCTGAACACCTCCAACTCATCGAGGTAGCGCTGAGTTTCGACGCAAACCCGGAGGAATGAACGGTTACGCAACAGGACGACTTCCGTCCAGTTTTTGTAAACCACCGCCGCCAAATCCACGACCTTCAGGATCGAGCCTTCGAACCCTTCCTTTGCCGTCAACCAAGGCAACCGAATAAATGACCTGAGCCAAACATCCAAACGCGCGACAGTGTCTTTTTCGACCTTTTTCATTGCGCCGCGAATTTCTTCCGAAAAATATTTCGTCGTCCGGGGAATGTCCCCAAGGATTGCTTCGTCGATGTCGTGATAAGCAATCTTTCGGAAAAGCTCACCCCGATTGACATAAAGTCCTTTCGCTTCCAACCGGTCGGAAAGAAGCGCACCATAAACCAAACAAAACCCGACATGCTCGAGAACGCTTTCGGGCTTCAGGAGATGATCGCGTGAATAACGGCTCACGGATGAGAGCTGAAACGCAACAGTGAATTCTTTTTTCAACTGGTTCATTGGCGCGTCTCATCTGGCTCATTGATGATTTGATTGATCATTTCACCGAGACCTTCGATGAATGACATTTTTAAGTCGATTGGCATGTCGTAGGCTTCCGCTCGAACTCCAAACAAAAGGCCGACATGCGTTTCCGTCTCAACAATCGAGATCCGCAGGATCTCAATTCCCTCCTGGACATTTTCACTTGTCAGCCCAATGTCATTGGTCTCGACCATCTCTTCGATGGTGATTGTTTTCTTTTTCATTTGCCACGCTTTCTGGAAGCCTTCACTTTGGCAACCCGTCCAGCGTAAAGTCCGAGCATTTCGAGAGGCACCTCTTCACCATTGCGCATCTTTTCCCGCACAAATGCGAGCAAGGTTTGCGCATGGATGCCTTCGCTTTCCTCGACAAAATAGCCCTCATCCTTCAACTTCGCGGCCAAATCCTTGGCCATGTTGTGTTCAGTTTTGCCGAACGCGACAGAGATTTCGCTCTTTATCATTTCGGCCGCACCATTTTTCGCCAGCCAGTCGAGCGCAGCCTTGCGGTCTTCCTCTTTTTTCGTGAGCGAACCCGCCACGAAATCGCTGACCTCGATGACCCGGCCTGAGTCGGAGTGCGTGAATGAAGACAAACCGTTTTCTGCCATGAGGTCCGGCAACTCGATCGTCTTCAAATGGTTCAGCCGCCTTTTCAAATCCGCAAGGTTTTCTTCCAGCGCCTCAACAGTTTCTTCAGTTTCAATGATCTCAGCCGCCATGCGCATCATGCGCTGCATGGTTGAGCTGTCGGAGGGGGCAGATGCCCCCTCCTCAATGTCGAACGGATCCGACATCACTCACATAGCCCCCTCTGAGCTATGTTCGTCGCTTTCACCCACATCGCCGCGAACCTCGCCGCGCTGGATGGAATTTTTGAATTCAATCGCTTCATTGACCAAACCGTTCCAGTCGTCCGGTCCAGCAAAGTCCACGATCGTTGGCCCACGCTCAATCCGGAACCCGATCCAATCGCCTTTGCTATTGCTTTCCTCGACGGTCGAGATGGCATATGTCCGGTAATAAAGCGGTGGCGTGAAAAGTGTGCCGTCAGCACGCTTCACTTTTTCGCTGGTCGCCAAGCTGAGCCACGAACGAGCCTTTTTCAGCTGCGTCGAAGTCATCGGCAAGAACGAACGGCGATTGTCGGCGCTGAGGTTCAGCCCAAAGAATTGGGCGGTCTCGGCGATGTAGTTCCCGTTCGGGAGGATGATCTGGTTGCTTTCGTTCCGCGAGCCTTGATCCAAGATCGAGGCATCATTGTGAATGGCGACCAGACCCTTTCCAGAGCTCCGTGGAGCCCACTCCAGGTATTGCTTCATGAAAAGCACCGGCAGGAACATGAGGGGCTGCTCGAACACCTCATTCATTCCCACATCGCAAAGATCCCCGACGGAGGCTCCTTTGATGTATTCAGGCTTTTTGGGCTGGACCTGTGGGCTCAAACCCTGCAGGATGGTGATGCGGGGGACAATCAAGTCCTTCGCCGTCACATTTTCGAGGCCGTCCCCGGAGAGCCGGTCGAAATACCCTGCGCCGTCAGTGAGCGCCGGGGCAATGCTGGCGGATTTGGGAGCAACCGCCGTGCTTTCAGTCTTTTTAGCCATTTTCAACACTTTCTTGCCGACTTAGGTCTGGGACCATCCGAAACCATTTTTGCGGCTAGCCCAGCTTTGCCTGATTCGCGAGAAAAGAAAAACTGTTTTTTTAAAAAACTGAATCTTTTTTCAATTTTAGGGGTTGAAAACGGATTCAGATCA
>Ga0164296_1001153_pt1 | contig 29054 bp, 26 predicted proteins | sample GEODES057metaG_FD_113533 | JGI IMG/M metagenome (GOLD analysis project Ga0164296, IMG submission 113533) | Dystrophic lake water microbial communities from Trout Bog Lake, Wisconsin, USA - GEODES057 metaG | ecosystem: Environmental > Aquatic > Freshwater > Lake | place: USA: Trout Bog Lake...
CGATGACATTGTTGTTTTTGCTAATTCAATACTAAGAAAGGCAAGTGAGAAATGAAGTTAACTTGTGGGCATTGTGGTGAAGAATTAAAACTAATTCATGGTGCTATTCACGAATGTGAAACAACAGAAGACAGAGAATCTGATATTTACTCAACAGGTTATTGGAATGGTATTCAGAAAGCCAAAGAAAAGAATGAAACCTTAGACACAAGGTCTTACTTGATTGGTAGATATGATGGTTTGCGTGAACTAAGCGATGAGGAAATAATTAAAAATTTTTTGGATAAACAAACACAATTACCACCTGAGTTTTTAAAAGTACTTTACGATAATCTTTGGAATTTATATGAAAGCGAGTGAGAAATGAGTATTGAATTTTTATGGTTAGGAATGTTTTTAGTTGGTATTGTTCTTGGTGTTATTTTAAGGAGAATGAAATGAGTGAGATAAATGCAGGAATTGAAATAATACTAGAGCGCATTAGGACACACCCTGATGAGTTTGTGCCACCAATCGCTTACGATAGTAAATGGGGAAGTTTTCTTAGAGAGATAATGGACGCTGAATACTTTGATGAAACAGAAAAAGATGCAGTCCGTATCGCTATCCGTGAAGCAAACCGAGAGGATTTTACTGGTCGTGTGATGCAACGGTTAGCAGGAGAGGACAAAGCGAGTGACATGGGAAAGTATATATTTCATCCCCCAATAAACCCCTATTATGGTCAGGGACTGATCAGTCAGTTACAAGCTGGTCAGTTGGGACTAACACAGGCGCAACAATCTTCCCTAAGTGAGACGAAGGCAAAACTTAAATGAATCTAATAACATTAGATTTTGAGACGATGTATAGTCAAGACTACTCGCTAACGAAACTCACTACTGAGGAATACATTAGAGACAAACGCTTCGAGGTGATAGGTGTCGGAGTTAAACTCAACGATGGTGTTACTGAGTGGTTTAGTGGTTCGCATCTTGAGGTTGCTAAATACCTTTCCACCCTGCCGTGGAACGATAGTGCCTTACTCTGTCATAACACAATGTTTGATGGTGCGATCCTAAAGTGGCGATTCCAAATAAGTCCTAAGTTATATCTTGACACCTTGTGTATGGGTAGGGCTATACATGGTGTTGATGTAGGTGGGTCGTTAGCCTACCTTGCTGAAAAATATAATTTAGGGAAGAAGGGACATGAGGTAGTCGACGCTAAAGGTAAAAATATAACTGGTTTCACAAATAGCGAGTTAGCCCAATATGGCGAGTATTGTAAAAATGATGTGGAGTTAACTTTCAAACTCTTCCAAGTATTGTCTAGTGCGTTTCCTGCCGATGAGATAAACCTGATCGACATGACTTTACGTATGTTTATTCAACCTGTATTGCGAGTAGACGATGCGTTGTTGCTTGACCGACTAGAGGAATTGAAGCATGAGAAATTACAGTTATTAGGCACGCTCAAAGACAAGTTAAATTGCGAAAACGAAGAAGCTGTACGTAAACGCTTGGCGAGTAATAAGCAGTTTGCGGAGATACTTAAAGAGTTTAATATCCCAGTACCATTGAAGATAAGTCCTAGAACTAACAAGTTAACATTCGCATTAGCCAAGAACGATACAGGCTTTATTGAGTTAGTAGAACATGAAGACCCGTTCGTGCAACAACTCGCTGCGGTGCGTTTGGGGACAAAATCAACAATTGAGGAGAGTAGAATTGAACGGTTTATCGACGTTGGGGCTAGGAACAAGGGTATGCTACCAATCCCCCTTAAATATTATGGCGCACATACAGGCCGGTGGGCAGGTTCGGACAAGGTCAACTTCCAAAACTTACCGAGTAGAGACAAGAAGAAAAAGGCTCTTAAGAATGCGGTGGTTGCCCCTGAGGGATATATGGTTATCAACTGCGACTCGTCGCAAATTGAAGCTAGAGTCCTTGCGTGGTTATCAGGCCAGGAAGGGCTGGTCAATTCATTTGCCAATGGGAACGATGTTTACTCCGAGTTTGCGTCGAAGATCTATAAGAGGTCAATCAGCAAAAAAGATCCGATCGAAAGGTTCGTGGGTAAAACCTGCATCCTTGGATTGGGCTATGGGACAGGTGCGTTGAAGTTACAACATACGCTTAAGACGCAACCTCCTGGAGCTGACCTTGAGGAAGACGTGTGTAATGAGATTGTTAAGCTATACAGATCTGAGAATGATCAGATTGTGAAGCTGTGGAAGGAAGGCGACAAAGCATTGAAGGCTATGGCTGATTGGACTAAAGATAAAAAGCCTTTCTACTATGGCAACCATAAATGTGTTGAAGTGCATAGCGATGGTATACGCTTACCAAACGGACTCTATATCCGTTATCCCGAACTCCAACTTAATACTGATGAAAATATTAGTGGATACCAATACAAGTCACGAAAGGGGCCCGTTAGTTTGTGGGGTGGGTCAGTTGTGGAAAACGTAGTACAAGCACTTGCAAGAATTATTGTAGGTGAACAGATGTTAAAACTAACTGAGCGTTATCGCCCAGTGCTTACTGTACATGACGCAGCGGTGTGTGTCGTACCTGAGGATGATGTAGATGAGGCTTGTGCATGGATCGTCGAGGTCATGTCAACTGCACCAGACTGGGCTAAAGGACTACCTGTCGCTTGTGAGGCTCATTATGGACATAACTATGGAGAAATGGAAGAATGGAAACCGAAGAAAGAATAAAAGCACTTGAAGAACAAGTTAAAGATTTAAGAACCACAGTAAATAATTTAGTAATAATAAATAGAGGTTTTACAGACTGTAAAGTAGCTGATGAGGAACGTAATGAGGTCGAATATATTAAACTTAGAATTGAACGCCACGCCATGAGTTTAGTCCATCAAAGAATGATCGAGCGTAAATATTTAGAATATGCTGGTGAACTAGAAAGAATAAAAGATCATATGCGAATTATGGAACAAGATAACCTATTTCTAAAGGCAAAATATGAAAATTAAAATACCCGTATTCACCGCAATCCGTTATATGGTCTATGAACTTGATAGTCCGCTAAGAGGATTTGCAAGCAAGAAAGAGGCTGATGAGTTTGCTTCCAAAGATCCTGACTTAAGAGTTAAATTTATACCTAAAAAGTATAAAACTTATGAAGCAGAGGAAGCACCGTTTTGAAAACGAAACGAATCGGATGGATGTCTTCAGGCGCACTATATACCAAGAGCATAAAATTTTTTTGGTTTAGTAGACGCAAACGTGACGGATATGACATACCAATATATACTGATGAAAAACTTTTTAAGAAAGGCAAGAAAATGGCTAAGAAATTAGAAGTTAAAGTACCAGCTATAAAAGAGAAGTCTGGAAAAATTGTCAAAGCGCCGAGCAAGGCATGGTCGCATGATGAGTTGATCGCTAAAGAAGGTAAGAAAGCTAAAGGTGCTAAACATGAGTTTGCATTAACTGATGGTGAAGTAGTTAATCGCAAGAAGGCGGCGAAGGTAGCAGAGAAAGCAGGCGAAGTTCCTAAGTCAGTAGGTAAGAAACTTCATAGCCATGACTTACGTAAGGCAGCCCGCATTAAGAAGATCAAAGAGAGTAATATAAAATGAGATCATCTGATAGCGGAAGAATGAGTTTAGAAGAAATACTTGGTCGACAGAATCACATGACACAGCATGAGGTTGCAGAAGTGATGGGTATATCTAGATCGCAAGTAGATACCATAGAGAAAAAAGCCCTACGCAAATTAAAATTTGCATTAAGTCGCAAAAACTTTAACAAAAACGATTTCATTTAGTGTAATATGTATAGATGAACTTTACATGGTCATTCTCCTCTCTCAAAGATTATATTAACTGTCCTAAGCAGTATCAGGAAGTTAAGGTTCTTAAGCGTCACGTCAAGTTTCCGACGGAGCAAATGCGTTATGGAACGGAAGTGCATAAGGCTTGCGAGGATTACGTTGGTAGAGATATACCTCTTGCAAAGAACTATGAGAGATTTCAAACTACACTCGATGTACTACGGGCTATCCCGGGTGTAAAGTATCCTGAGCATCAGATGGCACTCTCATCAGCGAAAGAACCATGTGCGTATGGTAAAGGTTATTGGGTACGAGGGATTGTAGACTTGCTGATTGTAGATGGGGAAAATGCTTTTATTGTCGATTATAAGACTGGCAGTTCAAAATACCCTGACGTAAAACAATTAGCTTTGATGGCTCTAATGACGTTCGCTCATTTCCCTGAAGTTAATAATATAAAAGCAGGATTACTTTTTATCGTTAACAATGCGTTCGTTACAGAAGTTTATAGTCGTGAAGATATTGATAAGTTGTGGAAGATTTTTGATCCCCACCTTGAAAGATTACAGCTTTCATACGAAAATGATGTTTGGCAAGCTAATCCAACCCCGCTGTGTGGGTGGTGTCCCGTTAAGACTTGCGAATTCCATAAGGAGAGATAATGCCGTACACTAAATCACCAAGACCATACAAGCATGAATATGAATTACAAAAAGCAAGAGGCGAAGAAGACCGCCGTGCTGAACGTCAACGTGCTAGACGTGCTATAGATAAACGAGATACTGGTACAGTAACTAAAGAATCTCCCAAGCGTAAAGGCAAAGATGTGGCACACGTTAAAGCGCTAGATAAAGGTGGTTCAAATAAAGATGGCGTGCGTATTGAAAGCGCTTCTAAAAATCGTAGTTTTAAACGTGATTCAAAAGGCAATCTAGTATCAGAAATAAGTACTAAAGAACGTCGTAAGGCATGAGTGGACTTAAACCATGTCAGTTGGGCGGTGAATTGAAGACTAGTGTAACCCCATTAGCACTTCTCCTGTCACGACAGGCTTAACCGATTAACTCCCGTAAGGAGTTTTTAATTTAGTTAAAGGACAGTCGTGGAAATAGTACAAAATGAAGCCATAAAAGTTGTAATACAGTCAGATAATGTTGGGTTAATAACTAACCATATAGAAAAAAGTGAAGTTCTGACAGACAACGGGAATCATGCTGAAGTGTTAGTTTATTGGGGCATTGAAGAGATGCAACATCTAACAAAAGTCCTTCAAGAAAAAGTTCCATCACCCATAGAAAAAGATTACACATGGCCCGGAATGTACACACCTTTCCATCATCAAAAAGTTACAGCATCGTTCCTTTCCTTACATCAACGCGCCTTCTGTTTTAATGAGGCTGGTACAGGTAAAACATCTTCAGTCATTTGGGCTATCGACTATCTAATGTCTCAAGGCTTAGTTAAGCGTGTGTTAGTTATCTGTCCTTTATCAATCATGTATTCAGCATGGCAAGCAGATGTATTTAAAACAGCTATGCACCGCACAGTAGCAGTTGCTTACGGAGACGCAAGTAAACGCAAAAAAATTATCGCCGGCGCTTATGAGTTTGTAATCATTAACTATGATGGTGTGAATATTGTCCGTGAAGATATCGCTAAAGCAGACTTTGACTTGATCGTAGTTGATGAAGCCAACGCATATAAGACTGTTACTACAAAGCGCTGGAAGACTTTAGCGAAACTAATCACTCCTAATACACGCTTATGGATGCTCACAGGTACACCCGCATCTCAGTCACCAGTAGATGCCTTCGGTCTAGCAAAGCTCGTCTCGCCCGCCAATGTACCAAAATATCTTACGGCATGGAGAGATAAAGTACTGTATCAAGTTACTAAGTTTAAATACGTACCTAGACCAACTTCACGTCACGATGTATATAACGCTTTGCAACCAGCAATAAGATTTGAGAAAGCACAATGTCTAGATTTACCACCAGTCATGTATCAGACACGTGAAGTTCCGCTTAGCCATCAAGTTAATAAATATTACAACAATATAAAAAACCAAATGCTTATAGAAGCCGCAGGAGAAAAAGTTAGTGCAGTCAATGCGGCGGCGAAGCTGACAAAGCTGTTACAGATTTCGGGAGGGGCGGTCTATACAGACACCCATAACATTGTGGAGTTTGATGTATCACCACGATTGAATGCCCTAATGGAGGTGTTAGATGAGACGGAGCATAAAGTTATTATATTTGTTCCGTATGGTCACACCATTGATTTAGTTTCTAAACATTTACAAGGAGAAGGAGTTACAAATGAAATCATTAGAGGAAGCGTAAGCGCAAGAGAACGATCTGAAATCATTAACCGTTTTCAGACAACAGATTTTCCACGGGTTTTAATTATTCAACCACAATCAGCGTCACATGGTGTTACTTTAACAGCCGCCGATACTGTAGTCTTTTGGTCGCCGGTCATGAGTGTGGAAACATATTTACAATGTATTGCTCGTATTGATCGTGTAGGTCAAGTGAATAATATGACTGTAGTCCATCTACAAGGCTCAGAGGTTGAACGCAAGATGTATGCGATGCTACAAGGCAAAGTAAATAACCATGAGAAGTTGGTTGATTTATACAAGGAAGAGTTAGGAATAAAATGAGCGATATAAATTTAGATGAATTAGTAAAAATTTACTTGACAATAAGAAGTGAACGTGAAAAACTAGAGCTTCAAGACAGAGAACTGAAAAACGATTTAGATATGATAGCTCAACAAATGTTAATCAAGTGCAACGAGGCTAATGCCACAAGCATTAAAACCAACGAAGGCACTGTAGTTAAGAAGTTATCCGAAAGATTTACTTTGTCTGATAGAAGTAGTTTTGACGCATTTGTCCGTGAACACGATGCAGTAGAGTTATATGAGGCACGTATTCATCAGGGCAATTTTAAAGAATTTATTTCTGAAAGAGGAGACGAAGGTCTACCCCCAGGAGTGAATGTTATGAGAGAGTTTACAATCGTAGTTCGTAAACCAAGCTCAGATTAGTTTAATTAAGTTAAAAGGAGTTTTAAATGAGTAATGAATTATTAGATTTAAGCGCATTGGGAGCATTAACAGTTGCAGGAGAACTTGATGAAGATACACTAGCTGTTGCTGGTGGTAAGCGTGATGGTAATAAACGCATCTCTATCAAGGGTGGTGTATTTCGTAAATACGCAGGCGGTAAAGAAATCGGTTCTATTGAAGATCGTCACATGAATGTTATCTTCGTTAAGATGGCACATAAGGCATCTCGTATGTATTACGCATCGGGTTATAAAGAAGGTGAGAAGGTTAGCCCAGCTTGCTGGTCATCTGATTCAGAAGCACCTGACGCAGATGTAAAAAACCCAGTTGCAGTTAGTTGTCTAAACTGCCCTAACAGTGCTAAAGGTTCTAGCGATAATGGTACGAGCGCAAAATGCAGACTATCATGGAGAACTGCAGTTGTTCTACCGAACGATCCAGCAGGCGATGTTATGCAGTTAGTTTTACCAGCAACTTCTTCTTTCGGTAAAGAAGATAATGGAAGATGGCCGTTTAGACCGTACATTCAGCACTTAGCGTCGCACAACGTATCAGCAGGACGTGTGGTAACTAAGATGGCATTTGATACAAAATCTCCTACACCAAAGGTATTGTTTGCTCCAGTAGGTGCTGTACCCGAAGCTGACTTAGATATAATTGCTCGTCAGTCTAAGAGTGTAGAAGCTGAGAAAGCTATCAAGTTAAACGTGTATCAGATGGATGCACCTGAAGTAGCTACTTCACCCGAAGTGGATGAAACACCAGAGCCAGTCAAACGTGAGTCAAAAGCTCCTGTCGGTGAGAAGGCTTCTGATATTTCAGACACTATTAAAAAATGGTCTAAGAAGTAAGGATAGAAATGCCACGAACATATAGTAAAGAATTTATTAAAGAGTTAGGAACACTGAAACCTTTCGATACCACGGGTATTCAGTTAGCAAAAGCATGCATTAGGGCAAACATCCCCGCATTGTACGTTGCTACAGCATTAGAAGTTACTCGTATGACAGTTCATAGCTGGTTTCGTGGCAACCCTATTCGGGATAAGAAGCGACGTATGGTAGCCGTATTTACTGAATTGATTGAGGAGGACTTAGATAATGGAATATTACCAGCTAAAAGCACCGCTCACGCTAGAAAATACATAGAGGATATGATCGGTAAAAAGTTTTAAACAACGGAGTAGTGACAAAAGATCGGCACACACTAGGGGCTTGTACGAGATTGCAAATTGGATCGTACCACTACTCCACCCCAATAACCTAAGCGGAGCAATCCGCTTTTTTAAACCCTGCGCATATGTTAAAACAATTTTACGAGAAAGCATTGCCATCACAAGGAGTTTATTGCACTTGCGGTATAGACCCAAAAACAGGTAAAACCACAAACCGATTTGCAGAAACGCTTGAAGATGTATTTAAGAATATTGAATCACTAAAAACCAAAGAAGTTAATATATATGTAACACCAGCATCATACGAAGGATGGAGTAGAAAAGCTGATAACTGTGCATTTACTAGAACATTTTTCTTAGACATAGACACTCATGGAAAAAATTCTTACGGCACTAAAGAAGAAACAATAAAAGCGGTAAACTATTTAGTAGAAGCTACAGGTTTACCCGAACCAGTTTGTATAGACTCAGGTGGTGGCATCCACGCATACTGGATCATGGATAGGGATATACCCTATGAAGAATGGAAACCTCTCGCTGAGAAGTTTAAAACCCTATGCCAAAAACATATCATGATAGATCTCAGCGTTACGTCCGACGGCGCAAGGTTGATGAGATGTCCCGACACATTAAATTACAGATACGATCCACCACGTATGGCGGTTGTGACAAGCAATGCTATACACGTGTACGACCTTGATGAGTTTAAAGATTTCTTAGCGACACAAAACGTAGAGGTCCAGGGCCTAGCAAACGATGTGTTTGCAAAAGTCAAGAAGGGTTTAGATGAAGATACCCTAGCCATGAAGAAGATGGATAACTTTGAGTGGGACTTTGAGAAGTTAGCTGACCGCTCAGTAGCAGGAGACGGATGTGAGCAAGTAAAATACTGGGTAGAGAACTTAGAGTCGCTAGGCTACGAGGATTGGTTCTCCAGTATGAACATCGCATACTTTTGCAAAGACGGCGATAAATGGATACATGAACTATCTAAACCCCATCCCGAATATACATATGAAAGCGTTGAAAAGAAACGTCTCGAATATGAAAAGCTAGGCAAGCCACAAACCTGCCAGCATTTAGAAAACCAGAACCCAGAACGGTGTAAAGGATGCAAACATTATGGAAAAATCAACACGCCGATCGTACTCGGCAAAACACTTAGAAAAGCAACAGAAGCAACCCCCATTGAAATTAATACGACGGAATCAGTTCGGGAGACACCGAGTACCGAAACGATTCCAGTCTTCCCAGACTTCTTAAAACCTTTTTTCCGTGGTGAGAATGGTGGTGTATATCAAGAGTTACCGCCCACAAAAAGTAAGAAGGGTATTGAGTATCACCAACCTATAGAAATATTACCACAAGTATTATACCCAACACGTAGACTTTATAGTCCACTTGATGGCGAATGTTTATCAATGGTTTTAGTTCTACCTAATGATGGTAAAAAAGAATTCTTATTACCGCTAAAAGCTGTTACTAGTTTAGAAGAATTAAAACGCACACTATCATTTAATCAAGTAGTTCATTCACCAAAGGTGGCTACTAATATTCAAGAATACATTATTAGATGGGGTCAATATATGATTTTAATAAGTAAAGCCCAACAGATGCGTATGCAGTTTGGTTGGTCAGAAAGTCGCACTAGTGATAATTGGGATGATAGGACTTTTGTTTTTGGTAAGAATGAGGTTATATCAACTACTGAAATTATAGAGTCGCCTGTATCACCATACATCAAACAATTAGCCGAGCATTTTAAACCAATCGGCACTTTTGAAAAGTGGAAACAAAGCGCTCTCGAACTTAAAAGACCTGGGCTTGAACTACATGCTTTGATGTGTCTATCAGGATTTGGTTCACCACTTATGGAATTCATTAATCAAGGCGGCTTTACGATCGGTTTGTATGGTGGGTCTGGTAATGGTAAAACAGGTGCTATGTATGCAGCAATTAGTACGTTTGGCAATCCTAAAGCATTGAGCCTTTTTGATACTACAGATAATGCTATGACTCAGCGTTTTGTGACTTTACGTAGTTTAGTGTTTGGGATGGATGAAGTAACTAATAAAGATCCAGCAGTTGTATCTCAACTTATTCATAAGATATCGCAGGGTACAGCTAGAATCAGGATGCAAGCTTCAAGTAATGCTGAAAGAGAACATTCACTAGGCGCATCTTTGATTGGTATTCTTACTACTAACGACTCTCTTGAAGGCAAACTTGAGAAGCATAGATCAACACCACATGGTGAACGTGCTAGATATGCAGAGCTTTACATAGAGCAACCAGACATTCTTAAAGGTCCTGAAGGTGATGCATTAGGAAGAAAGATATTTGATCCTTTTAGATTTAATTATGGTCATGCAGGCCCTATGTTTATCAAAGAACTATTCAAGTTTAGTACCAATCAGATTATGGATAAGCTGGAAAAATGGGGTGAGCGTTACACAAATGATACGCAGAATGATGCATCTTATCGTTACTATAAAAACTTTATAATGTGTACGTTTACTGCCGCTGAGATTGTAGTTGATTCAGGCATCCTTGATTATGATATAGAACATATTTATAAGAAGACGATTGATACATTAAATTATATGAAACAAAACGTATCTAAAATTAATGTCACAGACTATTCAGCTATACTTACGGACTTTATTTATGAAAACATGGGTAACATCTTACGTATTAGAGATGGTAAAGTTGTTGATGAACCCCGTGGTAGGTTAGTTGCAAGGGTATCAACCGATGAGCCTACACGTATATCTAAAGAAGTGTTTAAAGATTATTTGAACAAACGCAATTTATCTACTAGGGAATTTGAAAAGGTAATGAAAGAGCAGGGCATACTTATTAAGGTGGATAGAAAGCATTTGGAAACTGGGTGGAAACCAACTACCAACTCTCAGGCATCTTATGTGTACATTATTAAAAATGATTTTCTAGATGATAAACCCGAATCAAATAATTGAACCTGAATGGTTATTGCCGTTTGAAGGCATGGGGATTGGGGATAGTTTCTTTATTCCTACCCTGCGCCCAGCGGAACTAATTTATTCCATTGACTGCGGCGCAAAGCGTGCTGGTATTAGAGTGAAATCGTACGTTGCAGAAAAGGAAGGCTACATAGGTGTACGGTGTTGGCGTACTGCTTAAGGCTTAATTCCGTACGCTCTAAACTGCTGAACTAATTCGTATTTGATTATGTTTTCTTCCTGAACAATAGACTTTAATATTGCTGTTCTATCTCTTGGCGATAGTCCTTGTACCAACCTTACCTCATTAGCTTGTTGTCTAAGTTCTTTTAATCTGCCATTAACTTCTTTGTTATAGAAATCAATTAACTCAGGAGCAAGTGGGTTTCTTTCTAGATAGTCAGCTTCTACCTCAGGTTTTAATTTAGCTTGATTATAAATACGCTCTTTCTCTTTAATTTGTTTTTCTACAGATGAAAATTCACGGCTGTCTACGTTTGGTACAGCACCAATAAATGAGCCTATTAATGGAGTACCTTTTGCTCTAGCCAGTAAATCTTTTTCTTCTGCTTGTCCTGCTGATAAATAAATACCATTAGTGATAGACTCAATAACACGTCCAGGCCCATCTGCATAACTATTAGATAAGAAATAAAGACTATTAGGCGACCAATCTATAGCACCACCTGATGCGTCAAACAATCCTCTAGCAATATTTTTATAGATCTCAGGTATGTTATCGCCACCTAAATAAGCATCGCCCATTCTACGTTGAGAGTCGTTATAAATATTTTGACCTAAACCATTTTTATTAACAACGAATTCTAAAGCTGGACGGAACATACTTGGTGTTAACGAATCGAGCGCCCACAATGCTGGATCATCTTGAATAGGCATACGTGATACTGGAATAGGTACAAAAGAATCTAAAGAAATCTGTGCAAGAATATTACCCATAGCGCCACCAAAAGACTGATGACCTGTACCAACCATAGCAAGTTGTGCGCCTGCCGCAGCAAATGAACCTAAACCAAAACCCCACGTCAATTGAATTGGATTATCACTAAATGGTGTAAAGAATCTAGCAAAACGAGTCCATTGTCCTGGGTCATCATTCTGTACTTTATTTCTACCCAAGTCATCATCACCTGCCATCATCATTGACATAGTGTATGCAAACGCACCAAGCCCCATCAAAGCAGAAGCCATATATCTAGCATTGCGTTGGCGCTCATTAAAGTTAGCGATGAAAGCTGCTTTATCAGCTGCGCTTATATTTGGTGGAAGGTCTTTGATAACGTCTTCAGCTTTTTGGAATGCAGGAGCAATAGATTCTATAGCACTAACAGCACCTGTTGCTGATGGACGGAAGAACATAAACACAGCGCCAAGTTCTTTACCATATGCACCGACTTGCTCAAAGTTAGCTAAGTTCTTAGCATACTCAACCGCCTTATTAGATGCTTCTTCTTTTGTTAAACCTTTACCTTCAAAGTTTCTTTTAGCAATAGCATAAGCAGCAGATCGACTAGATATCTCAAACATGTCAGTCCATATATCTACTAACTTATTAAGCTGCGCTATGTTACGCATTATGCCACTACGACCAACTTCTCTTTGCAGTTGTTGGAAATTAGATTTAAGTGATAGCCCTTGCAGATAACTAACCATACCGCCTTTTTCAATAAACTCGTACATATCTCTAATAACAGGATCGTTTGAATTTGCTAAGGCTTTTATCTGTTTATAATCTTTGCTTTCATATAAAGCTGCAATTTTTAATGCTTTACCTAAACTATTATGTGCCACAACTCTAGTAGCAATATCAGCAATATACCTAGCGGATTCTAACGGGCCCATTTTAGCACCGATAGCCCAAGCATTAGTCAATGTGTCACGAACAAAGTTTAAAGGCGCAAAGTTAAAGTTATAACGTGTATGCATCATACCTAGTCGGCTGGTAAGATTATTAGCCAAGTCAACTATAGGGTTTGTATCTTTAAAAGTACGACGGATTGATTCACGTAACTTAGGATCACCAAGCTCAATAATATCTATACTGCCATCTTCGTTATAGTGGAATATAGTTTTTTCACGAGGTAATTCTCTTAATATATTTTCATCTCGTTTTTCTTCAAAAGTAATACGTTTAATTACTTTAGCTAATGGCAATAATCCTTGACCATTCGGATTAAGTTTTTCATCAAACGCGGCTGCATTTTTAATAGATTGTGTTAAGTCTTTACGACCAGCGCGCATAGATGCACGTACAGCATCTGTCATAGATTGTAATATAGCATTATCAGATTCTGTAACACGACCTTCAAATGAATGCGCAACATCTTGTAGTTCACGTCCCATACGTTTACTATCAAAATCTAACATCTCATCTTCTTCAGTATTCTTAGCTAAACCAACTAAAGGTACATAGTTATCCCAACCATAAAACGCTACGTGATTAGTTACTGGCTGAGACCAATAGTTAGCCATCTTATTGAGTTCAGTAGTTACTTCATGCAATTTCTTTACTTCATTAAGCGCTTTATCAACTAAATCTTTATGCTCATATTTATGAAACTCTTCAATGCGTTGCTGTGCCGCAGCATAACTTAAAACAGACACATCATATCTATTTGAATCAATATTAGTTTCAACTCCAGCACGACCACCACCTTCTTTTGTAACTTGTTTTGGACTAGACCCAAATTCATTAACATATTTCATGTTAGGCGCTAACTCACCTTTAGAATTTCTAGTAAACACTATGGCATCTAATTCAGCACGTAACTGTCTAGCTTCAGCTTCAGTTACCGTATTATCATTTAGTTTCTTAAAAGCTAATTCACGGAAATCAGCGGCAGTAATATTTTTGCCATCATACGTAAAATCTTTTTTAGTGTCATCTAACGGAACAATTTTTAAATATTTAATGAGGCGACGTTCGTAGTCATGTTTACCGACCGCTACATTATGTAGCAACTCTAAAGTATTTTTTATATCATACCCAGTAGCTTTAGATAAATCATATATAGCCTTATCCAGTACTTGATATTTATCTTCTACTAAAGACTTATATAAATTCATACCTTGTGCTGGCGCACGTACTAATTGACCATAAATATTATTGATCTTATCTTTACCTTCATAGTAAATTTTATTACGTAAGTCATTAATATCTTGCCAGTGTTTTATATGGATACGATCATTTTGAACAGCATGACCAATCTTTCTCCAACCAGCACGTGTAAAGAATAATTTTTTAAAGTAAGCCATATTTTTAGGCTGATCTTTTTCTTTTACGCTATTTGATTTTTCATTAGGCAGTATGCTTCCATTATCTATATCTTCAGCTTTTTTAGTTTCTGAATACGATATACCTTTACCTTTTAAGTCTGCGGTAGGTAACGATATAATGCGCGCAATGTCTTCAAGAGTTTCTTTTAAAGTAACAGCAGCTGTTGGTTTATTTTTTAAATCACCTTCGCCTTTAACTTCAAACCCAAAAACACTAGCAATATTTCTAACTATCTTTTGGAAAAGACTTTCTTTAGGCATTGCATATTGTCTTTGTGGTCCAGCTACTTCACGTTCTCTTTCAGCATTATATGTAACTTCTTTAGTGCCAACTATTTGAGTTTGTTTCTCCATGACTTTTTCAGTCATAGGTTCGCCAGTTTCTAGATTAGCCAACGCTTCTTGAAACTTAGGATTAGAATAAGTTTCCGCTATGAATTCTTTAATGGTTGGAATATTAAACTTATCGCCTAACTTTCCTTTAGCGTAACGGTAATTATTATCTAACCTATTTAACGCAGCTCTAACTATCGGCTGCTTTTCTTTTGGAAGAGATTTTATATAAGCATCTTTATTATCTACAATATGATCAGTTAAATAGTGACCAACTTCATGCAGTACAGTTTCAACAATATTACGTGTACCAGTATATTTACCAGCTTCACCTTTTAAAGTAACAGTATTATTTTCTGGATTGAATTGACCATCTTCTTTAATGTTACCAAATTCAATTTTTAAATCACCAAAAGTTTTAACTAGATCTTTAAATGCAGTTGCAATACGTTTACCAAACGTAACTTCTTTATCATCAGCAATAGCACTTATTACTTTTTCAGCTTGACTTTTTATAACCCCATTTTTATCAGTGGTTTCTTTTTCGTTAATTGCTTTTTCTATATTATTCTTTACTCTAGCACTTACCTGTACTATAGGTCCTTCTTTTAAGATAGGTTTTCTACGTGCTATTTCTTTTTCAGCAGCTGCTTCAGCTTCATCTTCAGCTAACTGTTCTTTTATTTCCTGCTCAGCTTTTAACTTTCTACTTTCAAGAATAGCTTCACGGCTTTTACGCTTATCAGATGATTTAGTTGGGCCTAATGACGTTGTACCTTCAACTTCTTTTCTAAATGCTTCTTTTTCTGCAAGCTCTACTTTTTTCTTTTGTAATGGGTCAAGGCTATCTATAAATGCTTTTCTATTAGCAGCTGCACTTTTTCTTGCATCACCGCCTTCAATTTCTGGGTTTGTATTAGCCTTAGAACGATACAAATTAACTAGTTCATCTAAAGGCATAAACTCTAATGGTTTATCTGGGCTAACATCTTTAATTTGATTAGCTGCAGTTTTAGCTTCCGCATCTGTACTAGCAGAGTAGCGACCTTCTTTATTTAAAATAGCTTGACGTTCGGCTTTACGCTCTTTATTAATTGCAGCTGCTTTTTCTTTGAGTATAGGTTTTATTTCTTTTTCATAAGATATAGAATCAAAATTGTCAAAAGCCTCATCATGTCCAGCATTTTCTAAACCTTGATTAACTGTTTTAGGTGCTTCCAAACCGTAATAACTATTTTGATTTAAATAGTTTTGTGCTGACGGTTCTTCAGTCATTGGTCCTACAGCTTTAATAGGTTTAGCATTTTTAATATCTTTGACTACTACACCCTGCCCAGTGTCAGTAACAGTTCTATTTTTTTGTGTTTTCTTAGCAGCTTCTAAATCAGCAACTGATTGTTTTTGTACAGTTTCATTTTCTATAGCCTGCTGTTCAAGAGCAGATTTTAGTTTAGTTTCTTCTGCGGCTTGTTGTTCTAATGTATCACGCTGAGTTTCTTCTCTTGTTCTAGGCTGTCCTTGAGTAGTATCAGTTCCAGCCATGCTTCCTGGGATAGTTCCGGGAGTTCCTTCGGTGGTGGTATCCAATCCTTGTTGCTGAGATACTTCAGCGCCAGTTCTATCTGGTTCAACGATAGCTCCGTCATTTTTTTCTCCTTCTTCAATAGATGGTTCTTCTTTAGTTGCTTCTGGCGCTACAACAGGTTTACCATCAGGTCCAAGCAACACTGGTGCAGTAGCTACTTTTGTAGCTAAAGTAGAATGTAAATTATTATGTTCATCGCTTTGATTAGTTTCTGCAACTTTACCAGCTAAGTGCGTACGTATACCGCCAATACCAGCAGGTATAACAGACATAGCATATGAAGCGCCAATAGTATTTATATAATCTGTTAATGCTTCAGCATCAGTCAATGATATGTTTGCACCGTAACGCTGCGCAATTTCTTGTACAGTTTCTGGGACAGCTTCTTTAGTACCAGTTAATGCAACAGCTTTAGCTATGTCTTGAATCATTCGACCGGAAGATTTTCCAGCCATTTTATCTAAAGCATTTAATCCTATCTTTTCTGCAAACCAATCAGCAACGCCGTGTACAATTGCAGCAGGAACAACACGACTCATATCAATATCAGTTGGAGCACGTCCTTCTATTTCAGCTTGTTGGACAGCTTGACCAGTAACTTCACCAGCGCCATGTAAAGCAGCAGAACCAGCTATACCCAAGTTACTACCTATTGATCTAGCAGCAGCGCCTGCAGCTTTTTTAGTTTCTAATTCTGTTAATGTTTTTGCAGCTTGATCAGCTACATACTTTTCAGCTGCAAGTTTGCCAGCATCTTTAGCGGCTTCTTTAGTTGCACCTTCAAGCAAAGCTTTTTCAGTAGTTTCTTTTAATATATCTTTAGCGGCTATCTGTATACCTTTTTTAACTAAAGATTTTTCTAATGCCCCAGTTATTGCTCCTGGTACAGCTCCAATACCAGCTCCAGTTACAGCACCTACACCAGCGCCAATACCCATAAAGCCAAGCGTTTCTAATATATTACCAACACCTGCACCCATTTGATATGGAAGATAATCAGTTACAACAGTACCAATTCCTTTTTTCCAAGCTTCAGATAATTCATCAGTAGGTTTAACTTCAGTCTTAGCTTCACCGGCTTTCATGCTTTCTAAACCAGATTGCATTAAGCTTTCACTACCAAGCGCTTTACCAGCTAATACTTTAGCTCCTCCCCATACATTTTGAAGACTACCAAGTTCATTACCAAGACCACGTGAAAAGTCAGGAGCATTTTCATCTACCTGTTTAGGTCCTTCTTGTACGGCAGGTGCTGGTGTTACTGGCGCTTGTTGTTTCTGCGAGTTTATATAATTAAGAATCTTATTTTTTGCGGCGGCGTGATCATCAGTAGCAATATCATATTGCTGGCCTTGGTATTCATAGATAGGCATTTTGTACCTTAATCAAGTTTAATTACTTTTGAACTAGTATTATCCGTTTTAAATCTATCAGGCGTTAAATTATTAACAACTTTTTCTATTCTAGCTTGATTAATTTTAATTCTATTTTCAGTATCATCAATAATTTTTTGTGCCGCTGCTACTTTGTTTTTAGCAAATTGACTAGTATTATCTTTAAAAGTTACTACATCTTTTTGTGCATCAACATAAGGTTTAGAAGCACGAGCTTTTTCTGCAGAAGAATCGGCATTTTCTTGTAACCTATTAGCAGCTAAATAATTAGTATTTTCTTTAGTAGCGCCAGCTGAAATCTTATGACCTTCAATAGTAGCAGCTGCTGCTATTTTATGTCCTTCTAAACCAACATCAGCAACATATCTCTTATCTTGAGATTCAACAACAATCTTATTTGACTCCATCATATATTTAGCGGCTTCCATTGTTTCTTTATGTGATTCAGAATAAAGACCAAGTGCTTCAGCGCGCTTAGCTTTTGCTATTGCAGCTTTAGCATCTTCAACGGCATTTATAGCTTGATCACGCTTTTCATTATTAGATATTAATTGTGGTAAACCTTGTTGTACACCAGTCATGGCGGCAGTTATAAATGAACCGGGGGTTGTGGCCATTCTTGCAAACATACCTGCAAAAGTTAATTTTTCATTTTTATCAAATGTTTTTGATTCACGTTCAAGGCGTTTATCTAACTTAGCAAGTTGTGCTTCACTATCATCAGGACCTAAAAATTTACGCATTTCATTGATATGTTTATCTCGTTGAGCGCTCATTTCTTCTTCAGTAAGTGGCTTAATATAACCAGGAATATTTGGATCATTTCCGTCTTTAATTGTTTTTTCTTCAGAAGCTTTAGTCGCTAATACATGTGGGTCAACAGCGGGTTTTGGCGATACATTAGTAATAGCGCCCGGTGCAGTTTTTGCAGCTGGTGGTGGCGGCGGAGTCTGAGCTGTAGGGGCAGATGCTACATTAGCGCTCCCTTGCCAATCTTGAGTCGGATTAGTTTGTTGAGTTGGTGGCGGCACAAAAGTATTAGGATTAGCTGCTTGTTCATTTCTAGCTGAAGCTTCTCTAAATTGTTGTGCTTGTATTCTAGGATCTGTTTGACCCCAGTTTATGATTGATTTACCAGTATTAACTAAAGAATTAAATGGATTGATTATATTACTACCAGCTTCTTTAGCAAAATTACCAATGCCTTGATACATAGCTGCATCTCTTAATTGACCTGGGTACAGTTCTTTAGAATCATCTTTAACTAAGCTTTGATTGTTAGCTTCTGTAGAATCACTGAATGCAATAATTCCACCGCCAGCATATTGTGCGCCAGCACGTGCTTGAAGTATCTGTTTAATTTGATTTCTAATAGTTGGGCTTTGTGTAACGCTCATTTCTTTTTGCAAAGCGTCTGTAGGCATATCTTCTAAATCTGATTGTGTGCCGCCTATCACGCCACCAACTGCGTAACCTTTAATACCTTTTTTAAATTCAGAAGGCAAACCACCTTTTGCTCCGTACGCACTACCTAACATAGCAGCGGTACCAGCCATACCAACACCTTGAGCTAATGCAGTAGGCGCAGCTTGATATTGTTGAGTAGTAGTAGCTTGCATTGGTAAACCACGCAACATGTTAGACATAGTACCCAACTGCATAAGCGGATACTGTTGTGCTGTAGCATAGTTCTGAATACCTTGATTGATAATCTGTTGGGCATTAGCTTGTTGCGCTGCGCCTTGTTGGGCTTGAGTACCGATAATACCTTGTTGTTGAGCTAATTGTTGCCCAGCTAAAGAACCTGCTTGACCATAACCTTGCAACCCTAATTGCGCAACTTGATTCATTTGATTTTGTGCATTACCAAAAGCAGTATTGTAAGCATTACCAACCAATTGATTTTGAGCTAACATTTGGTTTTGTTGGTTAAGTCCTTGCATAACAGCTTGACGTCCGCCACCAAACGCACCTTGTTGTGTAGCTTGTGCTTGATTTTGTGCATTTAGTTGACCAAATTGTTGATTCTGTAAAGCTAAAGAAGGAGCTAAAGCATTTTGTATATACGGATTCATGTACGCATTAATTGCGTTTGGATTAGTAGATTGATTTTGTAAATTTCTACCAGCCATTAAAGAACCATAAGCTGAAGCTCCAGTAATTCCAGGCATTTGTGAGTTTGATAAATTAGCAGCGGAAGATTGAGCCTGTTGTTGAAGTGGGGAAAACCCAGCAACAGCTTGTGCAGCGTTGTTATATTCTTGTTGATTCATACCAGAATAAGGCTGGTATTGATTGAAGCCAGTTACATTACCACTTGCATCGGTATTAAATATTTGTGATTGGGTAGCATTAAGCATGTTCTGCACATACGGCTGTGCATATTCGGGTATATTTGTTTGATATACATTTGAGCTAGTTTGTTGTGGAGCTGCTGAAGTTGACCCGCCGCCACCGCCGCCACCGCCAAATAGATTAGATATAAAACTCATTTAAATCTCCTTAATATACACCGTGGCTTTTTCTTTGTATTCTAACAATACTTTACCCCAACCACGCCTACCAATAATCATTACACCAGCAAAATTAAGTTCTTTAGCTTTAGCTTCAACTTGATTTACTAAATCTTTAATTTGTTCTAAATTTCCACCACCTAAAATAATATTAATAAAGCGCTTACTATTTAATTCCATAGCTTCAATTATTAACACCGAATCTTTATTACTCCATAAAGAAAACTGCCCACGTTCTAAACCACTTTTAACATCTTCTAAACTTTGCGTACCAGCATTATAGCCAAGCGCATCTTCAATTTGCGGTTTTAATCTTTCAAATTCTTCTTGCCAACTCATACTTTTGGTATAAATTTATCCGTTTTTAATTGTGGTGCTTGTTTATTTTTACCTGTCTTAGCTACTCTAATTTTGTCCATCATACCGTGCAGTTTTTCTGCGCCAGCTTTAGTAGAACCGTTACCTAAATGACTGACTACATCTGCGGGCACAACAAACTCGCCGTCTGCTAATCTAGCTGGTTGTCTTTGACCAATTACTGCAGGGATATCATCACTCATGCCATCACCAGGACCGTGTAACAAACGAGGATTACCACCAGATGCATATCCGCCAAGACTATAACCCATGATGCCACCACTAGCTGCATTTTGTGTCTGTTGAGCTTGTTGAGCTTGTTGTTGCTGTACAGATAATGGATCTGTATTTATAGTTGCGTAAGGAGAAGTTTGTTGATTTAAACCAATTCCTGCACTTGTCGGCATCCCAGCAGCAGCCATTAATTTAGCGCGTTGATATCTAGCAGCTTCAAACGGAGATAAATTTTTAGTATTAGGGTCAGTGTCAGTAACAATTCCTATATCTTTTACCCAACTTGGATCTTGGCTACTAGATTGTTGTGGCGACACCATATTTGCAAAATATTGATATTCAGCTTGTTTATCTTTTAAATCTTGATAGTTGCTATCTTTATATCCAGCAATACCACCAGACGCATAACCTGTAGGTTGATAAGGATTTTGTAAATAGTTAGGATAAGGTGGGGTAACGCCAGGTTTAACAGGATTTACTGTTTGCGGTGGTCTACCAGGTTGGAATGTAGAAGGGTCTAGTTTATAGTAACCTGTATTCATTGGCGCAGGTTGATTAGGCGTAGTAAAAGTTGTTGGATTATTTAAACCTAAAAGATTACTTGCCCCTAAAACGCCAAGACCACCGAGCATGTATTTTTGGCCTTTAGATAAACCAGAAAGCAATCCAGATGTTTCACCAGGACTAGCGCTAGGCGTTGCTGTTGAGCCAGGTATAAAGTCTTGTGCAGGTGCAGCATTTGCTGCGTTTGTTCCTACTTCACTACCCCATGCATTAGCATTTAATTCTTGAGCTGTCGGTGTATAAGCGCTTTCAGCACCCATACCTGGATATAAAGCAGCGGCACGCATATTAGCAGGTATTGTTGAAGTAGCAGGTGTTGTTGGTGTAACAGTTTCATAAGCAGTATCAGCAGGACCAGCGCCTGTAGCACCAGCAATGTCAGCACCACCTAAATAAGCACCCCCTGCACCAAGCGCACCGCCGTATAACATATCTTTACCAATATTACCGCCAGTTAATGCGCCGTATAACCCACCAGCACCGGCTCCTAATAAACCACCACCAATTACAGTAGCAGCCCCAGCCCCAAGAGCGTCAGCACCGACTGCTGTACCAACAGCTGCAGCAACGTCAACGAATGCCATATTAGTTTCCTTCCAATGCTAGGGTATCTATAAACATATGTTCTAACTTTTCAATATCAGTTTCTTCGGTAGCAAATATATTCTGGAACACAACGGTTTCTAAAATATAAGCTACTTTTCTACCAGGTTTTGCTACAAATGTAGTTGGCGCTTTTAGCTCAACAACTTCACCATCTTCACTTTTTACTCTCATATGTCCTTGAAGCATGACACATAAATGTTCTGTCTTGTGAGGCTTACCAACAATCACTGCACCGGCTGGCATGGTTACTTCTCTTACATATAACCCGGGTCCAAAGTAATGTTTTTCTTTACAATCTAATTGTGGTAAAGCTCTAAGTTCTGGCAACATTGCTTCTAACTTAGTACGTTGAGTAGATAATATCATTTAAATAATCATTTCGCTAGTTATGTTGCTTGCGTTTGTGCAGTTAAAATACCATTAGTAAATGTCATACTCCCATTTGTACCACCAGTTGTTAGCTTAGCGGTTGTAATAGTTGCATTAATCCCCACGTTTTGTGTACTCATCGTGCCTAAACCAGAAACTTGTGTATTTGTAATCGCTATTGGAGTCTCTGATAAAGCTGTTAATTGACCTTGAGCATTAACTGTTGCACTAAGTGCTTTACTTGCAGAACCATAAGAACCTGCCGATACTGTTGTGTTTGATATGGCTACAGTTACAGGCACAGATCCGTTAAATGATGTTCCTGATAAACCCGTACCAATGGTTAACGCATTTGTTGTATTAGAAGTTACTGTTGTTGAACCGCCTAAAGATACGCTATTGCCATTAATTGTAATTGTGCTATTCGCTAATCCTGAATTTGGAATAGTAGGCGAAGCTGTCATAGCACCCGTGCCATTACCATAAACATATCCCGTTAAAGTTGTTGCGCCTGTACCGCCCGATGCTGGGTTTAAAGTACCGCTAAGAATAACAATACCTGCTGATGGAGTACTAGGTGATAACCCTGATAAAGATGTTTGGAACGAAATGACGCTACCTGTAATAATGTTGCTAATAGCATTGTCTACTTGATTGAAATATAAAGTTAAAATCTGTTCAAGTTGGTCCATGAATATTTTATTGTATTCTACTGGCGCAGTGGGCAACCTAGGGTTTTTACTAGTCTTTAAAACAACAGTACTCATCGTCTACCATCCTGTCTAATTTCTAGTCTAGGAACACCAAGCAACCACTTTACCCCCAGCCCGTCTGAAGATATAACAAACGACATTTGCCGACCACGTATCCTACAATAAGCGTATTCTGTAAATTCTTGTACTTCATAAGTGCTTTGACTAATATAATTTTGACCACTTGTTACAGACGGTAAATTTGTAAGCCCATATGCTGTACCTGGATTTTGTCTTGGGAATACAGTAAATTTAACACTTGGTGCAGTAGAATTTGAACCATTAAAACTAACATCTGGTATGATGCGCCATACAAATCCAAAATGATCTCCATCACCAATATCAAAGTCAGACGATTGTACATATGCACTAATCGGTGTTACCGGGTTACTTGTGCCGTTATCTATACCACTTTCATGATAAACAATGCCAGACTCAATTACACCAATATCTGTAACCGTAGCGCCAGCATCGTGTACAGCAGGGGTAGTTCCATCATAACCACGCTCACAACCAGTTAAAGTTGTTAATGTTGAGCCTGTATAATAAATTCTTTCCGCATCTATCTCAACAATCCCCGTGCTTGGAAAGTTAGTATTATTAGTAACATAAATTGTTGTATCTGTTAATCCTACAGCTTGGGTAGTAGTTGTAGCTGGAGCATAACTTAATGTTGTTGGAAAACCTCTTAATGGAGAATCAGCCCATGCAGTGCGGGTTAAATTACCGTAGTACCATACATTATCTAAATGGTTATAGATAACATACTTGTCAATAACATTTGAATTAGCAGAGCAATAAAACCACCATACCTCATTATATCCTTCATTAATTCCCGCAAAACATTGATATGCTTGTGATTGGTTAATGTCTTGATAGACATATTCTCTTAAGGTACATGGTAATGTTTGGACTTGACCAGAATACATAAAGAAGCGATCTTTACCCATCCAATAAGTAATATTATTTGCTGTAACTACAGCATTAGGGCCCATGATAGAGATGTTATCAGCAAGGATATTAAATCCCCAGAAATAGGGAGCACCTAAATATTGCATAGAATATACAGCAATATCTGTAAAAATTATAATCTCTTGGCGGCTTTGTACCGCACTGATAATCTGCGAGCCTTTACTTAGGGTGTAATTACCTGCTTGGTTAGTAATAGTGGGAGTCCATACTAAAAGATTTTCTTGATCTGACCAACTGACCAGCATGGGGTTTTGAACACCGTCTCCATAAGTATCTGTACCAAACGCAATCAAGAATCGACTGGCATCGGACACTATAATAAAATTAGCAATTGTTGGACAAGAAGCATCAGCTAACCAATATTGAGTTCCATTATTAACATTACCAGCTACAGTTTGTGGTCCTGTTGTAGAATTTATATAAGATACTGAACTTGTTGTACAAGCAGTTACATAGTAGGTTCCATTAAATCCTGTTGGCGTTATTCCTGAAATTACAATAATAGAACCTAAAGCAAAAGGCGGAGAAGCCTGAGTAGCAAAAGTAATTGTAGCCGTACCAGCCGAACTACTAGCGCCAGTCGTTGTTAAAGAAACCGTAGCGTTTTGTGTATTAGTGTTTGTTGCAGATAATACCTGACCAACATTATAAGTATTTGGAGATACTGAATTCGGCACCCAATAATAAATAGGTCCACCTCTAGGATTAAATACAAGGTTCTGACCGTAGTTTGACTGACTCCATAAGCGTAGTTGATTGACGATAGATTGTGAAGCTGGAGCAGCTTGACCCCAACCTATATTTGTTCCTGTATAACTGATACCACCCCAACCACCAGCACCCCAACCTACGTTTGCTGTATAAATAACTGCACCAACATGGATTTGATATTTAGCTATAGTAGACGCACCACCATTACCTGTATCGCTTGCATTGGCTACCGCAGAAACTGTGATGGAATAAGAGTTAGCATTAATATAAGTAATCTGATAGCCCGCCGCATTATTTAATATAGCAGCAGTAATATTCCCGCCTAAAGACACCGCACCACTAAATATAACGTAGTCACCATTTAAAGCACCATGAGAAGTCTCATTAACCGTAATTATTGATAAGCCGTTAGAAGCAACAAACGTAGCAGCGCCCGCCGCAGAAGTAAAGCGTATAGGAGTTACATCATAAATAAAACCGCTAATACCTGATTGAATATAAAATTTACTATTTGTACCTATACCAAGATAGTTATTTCCTGTTAACCCAATCCAGTTTTTTAACGATCTACCGACACCTAAATATGAACCTCCTGTATTAACAGAACCTGTATCTAATGTATATCCGCCAATTTTTTCAACTTGCCCATAACGAAAACGAATTTTATCGCAAGCGTAATAACCGCCTTTATTAGAAAGTGTTGTTCCTTCTCTATTAATCCCTGCGGCAAATTGTAGTTTTTGTAAAGGCATGGTTTACCCTAACATTGATTCAGATATTGTTTCTACTTTTGCTACTCTACTTTTCCATCCATCTAAATATTTAATTTGATCAGGCCTATGTTCAACAATACTATCGTAAAAACTTTTCTTTAAATTACTAAATTTTTCAATTAACTCTTTAGGGTCAGCCGCTTGAATAGCCGATAAGCTCTTGGGTCCCAGCACGCCATCCGCAGCAACTCCAGCTGCCTCTTGAATGAGCTTGGTAGCCCTAGCCACACCCAAATTAACAGCAGCATCAAATACGGCATAGTCCACGCCAGCAGGCAAGTTATCAGCATTTATTTTATCCCAATATAGTTGTTTGTATAGGTTATATACATCGCTATCAGATACTCCTTTAAGTTGTTCTTTAGTTATATATTGGTTTCTTTTCCACTCACGATAAACACTTAGAGTAATCCCTTTCATAGTAGCACCACCAGTATCGGTAGGATCATCAGACCAAAGACCTTCTGACACTAATACATCACGAAGAGCTATAACAAAATTATTTTGCATTTGTAGGCACCGAATTATATAGCATTTGATCTTTTACGTGACTAGATGCAGTACTACCAAAATAATACCCAACGACTCCCGTCCACGCTGTCCCAAGTGAACCTAACATGACTAATAATTCATTAGACGGAGTAATTGCATATGCCATCATATAGGTAAGAATACCAAAGAATCCAATAGTAATACCTAAAGCCAATGCTCCGGGTATCCAAGACTTAGTTGCAATTTGCATATTTCTAGCGGAGGAACGGTCTTCTGTCGCCAACTTTTCAAAGTTTAAACCTAGTTCTTGTGTACTCTTTTGGAATTCTATTTCAGCAATTTTTAATTGTGCTATTTGGTCAGCAGATAGCTTGCCTGCATCCATAGTTTTTTCCACATCATCTTCAGAAATACCGATTGCCTTGGAAATTGCCGTGACTGCCAAACCGCCCAATGGGCCTAATAATGCGCTCGCCAATGTAGGCGCTACTTGTTCTAACCAACTCATGATTTTAGAATCCTATAGTTCATATATACAACGTAAACATAAATAATATTAATTAAACTAATGGCAAATAGTATGTCTTTTACAAACCACATTGCCACAATTACAAATCCCTTCATTAATGCAAATCCACCTATTACTCCAATTTTGGAGAATAACCAAGCCATAACTGGATTACCTTCATGTCCTTTGTCGGCTTTTATGACGTTATAGGTTGTCCAAAAGTCTAGGAATTGGAGGATGACAAATAGTGCAAATAAGATATAGTTCATATTACACACCCAACGCAGGAATAATTGTATCAATTTGTAAAGTAGAAGATTCAATGTATTCAAAAGACCATTGGAGTTGAGAGGTTAATTCAGTTGAAGGAACTAAACCTGTAAATACTGCTGATAATGTTAATAATGTATTTGTTGCGCCTGATGCTACGCTAACAGTTAATGTGCAACCTGACGCATTGTCTAAACTTGAAAAATTATTAAGCGTACAAACCATTGTGCTAAAACCATCTGCAAGTACATTAACATGATACATCCTTGAAAATTGTTTACCAAATCCACCTGCTTCTAAACTAAAAAATTGTATAGTTAATACACCAGTTAAAAATTGTGAGTTAGAAGTAGCTCCAGAACTACCAGCTCTAGTAAAAGTAAGTAAAGTTTGACCTAAAGAAGCAGGAGTTGGAATCCATTTGGAAACCATTTTTTTAGATTGAGGAGTGTACGAAAAATATAAATTATTGTTGCCAAAAAAAGTATTAGTTGCTGTAGGGCTTTGTGTTTTATTAATACCAGATAAATAAAATCCTTTAGCACCTGCTGAAATAGTCGGTTCTAAATAAAACGTATTATTTCCAAAATTAATAATGCCATCCGTTACAAAGTTATACGCAATGCTACCTGCAGCGTAAGTAAAATGGCAATTATCAAATTTAGTTGTATTGTCTGATCCTGATTCGTAATAAGCGTTACTGCTTGTTCCTTCAATGTAGCATCCATTAAAATTTAAATTAGATGGATTTAATACGTCAATTGTTGATCGACCACTTCCACTTATACCTCCGCCTTCAAATCTACATCCATAAAAATTATTTACAGATGAATTTCCAGATGTGTGCCAATAAATACCTGACCATGAGTGATTATTAAATTCACAATTAACAAAATTGTTAAAATTAACAAACCCTGTTCCGTTACAAACTATTCCGTATTGAGCATCATTAAAAATACAATTAACAAATTTGTTTACTTCAAAATCGGTTGTATTCATGTTTTGATCGGTTTGCAAATCCATGTTGACATCTTCAAATACACAAGATTGCATCCCTGCTGAAAAATAAAATGCAGATTTACCACCTCTAAATGTCATATTACGAACGTGAAGTCCATAAATATTTGCACCGCCTGCCGCCACACATTGAGGTACAGTTAAAATTACTGTTTGATTGTTAATAATACAACCATTTGGTGTATTACCAAACATGGTAATCCAACTAGGAATTTGCAAAGAAGAAGTGATAACGTAATACCCGTCAGGAAAAAATACTCCCAATCGAGCATATCCACTACTTAATGTTCCTGCATATGTCAATGCAGCTTGAATAGCAGCGGTGTCATCTGTTGCATTATCCCCCTTAGCACCAAAATCTTTGACAGAAATTACTTCAGATAATTTATCTTGAATTGAACGATTTACCGCACCTGTTGGTGTAGAACCACCATTCATTAAATCATATTTAGGTATTAATGTTGTCATGCGACTATCCAATTCGTTCCGTTATAAAATACAGGTATGGTTACTGTTCCACCACCTACAACTGTTGCACCATAAGTAGGTGCTAAAGCATTATTTACATAAGCCCTCATTCCTGTAACACCAGTTGGCAATGTTGCTACTGTATATCCTGCCGTTCTTGTTGTTGCATTAAATATAGCTTGACCATTATTATCAAAATAACCCCTTACATTTGCTGCTCCATCACTAAATACTACATAATTAGACCCAGTTGTGGATATTGGTGCTGCACTTCCTGTATATGCACCTAAAATTACGTTTTGATTTCCTGTTGTAACTGCTTGACCAGCATTGAATCCTATAAATGTATTTTGATAACCTGTTGTATTATTTGAACCAGCACCATAATTAAATCCATAAGTACCGCCTCCAATAAACGTATTACTGTATCCTGATGTATTGGAATATCCAGCTCCATAACCAACCATTACATTAGTATCACCTGTTCCAACTGCGCCTGCTTGTGTTCCATACCCTACATAAGTATTTGCATTTCCAGTTGAATTCCCTGACCCAGAACCAGCTCCTAAAGCAGAATTATTTGCTCCAGTTGTGCTATATAAAGAAGCATTAAAAAATCCTGATACGTTATTTCCAACTGCCGTATTATTATTTGAAGTTGAATTATTATATAAAGATTGATAACCAATTCCTAAATTTCCAGAACCTGTTGAATTTGTAAATAAAGCACTTACACCATAAGCTGTGTTATTACTAACTGAACCAGAGCCTAATCCAACAGTTAAAGTTTGTATTGTTGCTTTTCCTGTCACACTTAAATTACTTGC
>Ga0164296_1001154_pt1 | contig 29029 bp, 33 predicted proteins | sample GEODES057metaG_FD_113533 | JGI IMG/M metagenome (GOLD analysis project Ga0164296, IMG submission 113533) | Dystrophic lake water microbial communities from Trout Bog Lake, Wisconsin, USA - GEODES057 metaG | ecosystem: Environmental > Aquatic > Freshwater > Lake | place: USA: Trout Bog Lake...
AATCCAGATTCAAGAACTACTCGCCAAAAGATCAGCGAAAATACCAAAGCGGCTATGCAAAATTCTGAAGTGCGCGCAAAGTATCTTGAGAGCCTAAAAACCCGTGATACTCGTTCTTCTGATCTAGAGGTTCGTGAAAAACGCAAACGGTCTATGATAGGTAAAAATGTAGGCAAAGTTCATACTGAAGAACAAAAAGAAAAAAACAGACAATGGCATCTAGGTAGAAAAGCCACAGAAGAAACTAGAAAAAAACTAGCAGCAAAATCATATTTCAAAAAATCTACTTGTCCTCATTGCGGAACAGAAGGAAATGTAGCCACACTTGCACGTTATCATAATGATAAATGCAAAAAGCTTTCTATAAATACCAGATAAGCCTATCGAGAATAAATAGTGGCAACCAATTTTTTCTTCCGCAATATTGATTACACACCGGAGCAAAATCTCCTAAGTAATCTAACTACCGAAATGATTAAAATCTTCGGTATTGATGTTTATTATATCATTAGAAATACAGGTAACCTTGATAAGTTATTTGATGAGGCGGCAGGATCATCATTTAATATTGCCATTCCCATGGAAATGTATATTAACACCTATGAAGGATTCCGTGGTGAGGGTGATCTTCTCAGCAAGTTTGGGTTGAATGTAGCAGACAAGCTTGTGCTCTCCGTAAGTCGGGAGCGTTTTGCAGAAGATATTGGCGCACCATATTCACTTATTCGACCCAATGAAGGTGATCTTGTTTACTTCCCACTTTCAAATGGTGTCTTTGAAATTAAGTTTGTTGAGCATGAGGCTGCGTTCTATCAAACCGGCGCATTGCAATTCTATGAACTACAACTTGAGAAGTTTAGTTACAATAGTGAAACCTTTAACACAGGCATTCCTGAGATTGATAACATTCAAATCAATTACTCAAATGCCGATGATAACTATTACTTGCTCACGGAAAATGGATATAATCTAGTTACTGAAGATAATTACAATATTGAATTGGAATCATTTGTACCTGATCTAATTGATCCTACGGCACAAAATGAAGAACTCCAAACTCTTTCAAATACATTCATTGACTTTAGTATCACGGATCCATTCTCAGAAAATGGACGCTATTAATAAGGATAGATTATGTTCGGTTGGAAATTTTACTTTGGCTCGTTAAGAAAATATGTCAGTTTGTTTGGCACTCTTTTCAATGACATTTATATTGATAGAGTTGATCAAGCGAATGGAAACACACTAAAAACTATTCTAGTCCCACTCTCTTATGGTCCCAAGGATCGTTATCTAACCAGACTACAACAGAATCCAGATTTGCTTCGTGAAGTCAATCAAGTTCTACCTAGAATGACTTTCGAGATTAAAAGCGTTGAGTATGATTCTGAAAGAAAGTTGAACACAATTGGCAGAAATCGCTTTGTGAGTGCAAATAATTCTTCATTGAGCTCACAATACAATCCTGTCCCTTATAATTTCAATATTGATCTGACCATTCTCACAAGAAATGCAGATGATGCTTGCCGTATTGTAGAACAAATTTTGCCATTCTTCAAACCAGAATGGACAACGTCTGTCAATTTGATTCCTGAGATGGGAATCACGATGGATATCCCTGTTGTTCTAAAGTCAATTGAATATCAAGACACCTATGAGGGTTCTTATAATGATCGCTATGCTATTGTCTGGACACTTCAGTTTGTTCTGAAAGGTTATATCTTCGGACCTATCAATACCTCAGGTGTCATTAACCAAGCGAACGTTAATCTTTATACGCCAGGCACCAATACTGCTGCTCAAGGTGTAGAGGTGACACCTTTGTCTGAAGGACTTTCAGTTATTCCAGGACAAAATTCTACTGGGTATGCCGTTAATGCCGGATCATCACAAGTAGTGTCTAATAGCTCAGGTGTGTATGTTAATGGCATTTTGACTGGTGTTCCTGTTTCCAGTATTGCGGCAAACAGTAATTATGGCTTCATCACTGATTTTTATTCTAATATAGGTTATGATAACTAATACACAAAATATAAGTACCATTCTTGGTGTGACAAATACTCCTCCTGCTCAAACAACAACCAGAAATAGTGTTGTTCTTGTACAGGACGATACCAAAGCAACCGCAGAAAACGACTTCGAGTTTGCTCGAGGCAATCTCTATGAGATTATTCAAAGTGGTCAAGAAGCACTTGATGATATGATTGGATTTGCCAAGCAAGCACAAAACCCGAGAGCCTATGAAGTCGTGGGTGCAATGGTCGCTAATCTTGTAGATGCTAATCAAAAGCTTCTTCATCTCTCAAAACAAATCAAAGAAATTCAATCGACAGATAAAGTTGATACTAGCAAAACAGTCAATAATAATTTGTTTGTAGGAAGCACGGCAGAGCTGCAAAAATTACTCAAAGGTGAATAGTGGCTAATACTATATCAAATACGGCATACTTGGGTAATAAAAATCTCAAGCGAGCAGCAGTTCCCATTCAATGGACACCAGAACTTGTTAAAGAGTTCGGCAAGTGCGCTCGTGATCAAGAGTATTTCATCAAAACCTACTGTCGTATTGTACACGTTGATAAAGGACTTGTCAACTTTGATTTGTGGCCTTTTCAGATCAATATGATCAATAAATTTGAAAGTAATCGTTTTGTTATTTGTAAAATGCCTAGACAGGTCGGAAAGACAACTACGGTAGCAGCCTACATGCTACACAAAGTTCTTTTTACTGAAAGTTATAATATAGCCATTCTAGCAAATAAAGATCGGCAGGCTCGAGAAATTCTTTCCAGAATACAATTGATGTTTGAGCATTTGCCTAAGTGGTTGCAACAGGGTGTGGTAGAATGGAACAAGGGCAATATTGAACTTGAAAATGGCTCAAAAATTCTAGCATCTGCTACATCATCATCTGCAGTTCGCGGCGGTTCATTTAATCTTGTGTATTTGGATGAGTTTGCATTCGTTCCCAATAATATTCAAGAACAATTCTTTGCCTCAGTTTATCCTACAATCTCGTCAGGTCAAACTACAAAGGTTTTGATTACGTCAACGCCGAATGGCATGAATATGTTTTATAAAATTTGGACCGAAAGTGAAAATGGAAAAAATCACTATGTTCGAGTAGACGTGCATTGGTCACAAATTCCAGGAAGAGACGATGACTGGAAAAAGTTGACTATAGATAATACTAGTGAGCGCCAATTCAAACAAGAGTATGAGTGTGTAGACGGAAATACCGAAATTACATTATTAGACATAAAAACAAATGAATCCAAAAAAGTCGCAATCAAAGATATTATAAACAGGTAAGCGCAATGTTTGTAAATAAAAAATATAAAGTTTTATCAAAAGATGGGTTTAAATCTTTTTCTGGGATTCAAAAAATAAAAAAAACAGAAAGAATTACAATACAATTTCATGATGGGTCTGAAATAAAATGTTCTTTATCACATCGTTTATTATGTTCTTTTGGATGGAAAGAAGCTAAAGACATTTATGATAACGATTTAATAGCTTGTGATAAAGGCTTTAAAAAGGTTTTTCACATTGAATATGAAAAAGGAGAATTTGAATTTTTTGACTTATTGAATGTGGAAAATCATGCATATTATACTAATGATATAATATCACATAACTGTAATTTTTTAGGTAGTTCTGATACGTTGATCAGCGGCGAAAAACTAGCACAACTTACATATATCAACCCTATTCTTTCTTCTGGTGACGTTGATGTCTATGAGCATCCTATAGAAAATCATGTGTACATGAGCGTCGTTGATACCTCTCGAGGATCGGGTATTGATTATTCTGCATTCATTGTATTTGACATTACTCAAGTTCCTTATAAGGTTGTCGCCAAGTATAGAAACAATGATGTAGCCGCGCTTGTTTATCCTACCATAATTTATAATGTATCAAAACACTATAATATGGCATATGCTCTCATAGAAACAAATGATGTAGGACAACAAATCGCAGATATTTTACACTATGATCTAGAATACGATGAAGTCATCACTACAAGAACCAAGGGTCGTGCAGGACAAAAAATCAATTCTGGCATGGGAATGACCAGAATATCTTTGGGAGTTAGAACAACTGTCCAGGTCAAGAGGATTGGTTGTGCTAACTTCAAGAGCCTCGTTGAAAGCGACAAATTGATAATTAATGACTATGACCTCTTGTATGAACTGTATCGATTCATAGAACACAACGGCAAATATCAAGCCGAAGAAGGAGAGCATGACGATCTAGTAATGTGCTGCGTACTATTTTCGTGGCTTGTGAATCAGGAATACTTCAAAGAGCTGAGTAACAACGATGCAAGGCTTGAGGTACTAGCAAACAATCAAAAGACAATAGAAGAAGATCTTTCACCATTTGGCTTTATAGATGATGTCTGGCGTTCTGAACCCGAAGAAGAAGAATCGGAGCAGCCGTTTAATAATTGGCTTTTATAAATATAACAGAATAAGATATTCTATCTATTTCGGCATAAAGGGAGAAAAAAATGGGATTCCAAGTCAGCCCAGGTATTAATGTAAGCGAAGTCGATTTGACCACCATTGTTCCTGCAGTATCAACCACTGCTGGCGCAATCGCTGGTCTATTCCGTTGGGGTCCAATTGGTCAGCTCGTTCTAGTTGATTCAGAAAAGACTCTAGCCACTCGCTATGGTGCACCTACCAACTACAATGCAGAAACCTTTTTTACTGCAAAGAATTTTCTTTCTTATGGCAATCAGCTATTTGTAAGCCGTGCAGCAAACACAACCGACACAACTTCATGGGTCGGAACGTCAAATAGCACATTTACTGCCGTTGCAAATGCATCTGCTGTATATGGCTCAAACAGCACAACATCAAATGTGATTTACAATATCACAAATAGCGATGCTTATAACGCTGCCATTGCAACAGGTACACTTACAACAACTGCTCAAGGTGCAGGTATTTACTGGATTGCAAAGTATCCAGGTGCAATTGGAAACAGCCTTCGCATTTCTCAAGTCGATAGTGCAACCCAGTTTTCATCAAACATTGCAAATGTCGCCTCAACTACATTTGCACTAGGTTCAAATACCGCAACATTCTCCTTTGTTGATAATAGTTATGTTGCAGCAAACGCAGCTTATCAAGCACTCACAGTTGGTGACTGGATCACAGTTGGTAATTCAACTGTTGGGTTCCAAAATCTTCAACTCTCAGCTAAGCCTGCAACAACACCTTCTGCTAACACACTAGCATTAAATTTCTATAACAACTACACACTGGGCGCTACGGTAAACATGGGTACAACTACCCCGGGTGCGAATGTGGGTCGTCTATGGGAATTTTATAACTCAGTCAATGGCGCTCCAGGTACATCATATTACCAAAATTCCTATGGCAACAGTAGTGTAACCGATCAGGTTCACGTTGTAGTAGAAGATTATAACGGCACATTCTCAGGCACACCAGGTCAAATTCTTGAAGTTTGGCAAGGATTGTCTCGTGCAACAGATTCAATGACACAAGATGGTTCTTCAAATTACTATCAAACAGTTATTAGTCAAAATTCAAGCTATGTTTGGTGGTCAGCACATCGTGGCTCATCAGCATATGCAAACACTGCAAATAATCTTGTAAATGTAACAACGGGCAACCTTCCGCTCTCAACACTATTCAATGGTGGTCAAGACGGGTTCGGTGAAGCGAATGTAACCACAGCAACAGTATCAACATTGTTGCAAGCTTGGTCACTATTCATCTCTACAGAAAATTCAAATCCATCACTACTCATCACAGGTAAGGCACCAGATACAACAACCGGTGTTGCACCTTTGATTCAGCAGTATGTCATTGACAACATTGCAACAATTCGTAAGGATTGTGTTGCATTCTGCTCACCTCCAAAAAATACAGTAGTGAACAATGTCGGTAATGAGTACTCAAGTGTTATTACCTACACTTCAAATACTCTAAACCGTAGCACCTCTTATGCTGTAATGGATTCTGGGTATAAGTATCAGTACGATAAGTACAATGATGTCTATCGTTATATCCCACTCAATGGCGACATTGCTGGGCTTTGCGTATACACAGACACCACTCGTGATCCGTGGTGGTCACCTGCTGGGTTCAATCGTGGACAGATCAAGAATATCGTCAAGCTTGCTTACAATCCTAAGAAGGCAGAACGCGATCTTCTATATCCTGCCGGTATCAATCCTGTGGTTACATTCCCAGGACAGGGTACAGTTCTTTATGGTGACAAGACTCTACTTCAGCAGTCTTCAGCGTTTAGCCATATCAATGTTCGTAGACTCTTTATTGTTCTTGAGAAGGCAATTTCTGCCGCTGCTCAGACAACATTATTTGAGTTCAACGACTCATTTACACAGGCACAATTTATTTCATTGGTCACTCCATTCCTCAAGGATGTACAAGGACGCCGTGGTATTTCTGATTTCTACGTTGTTTGCGACGCTACTAACAACACTCCACAAGTTGTCAATAGCAACCAATTCGTAGGAGACATTTATATCAAGCCTGCATACTCAATTAACTTCATTCAACTTAATTTTACTGCAGTTCGAACTGGAGTCAGTTTCTCCGAGATCGTAGGTAAGTTCTAATAAATACTAACTAAGGAATAGGAGAATATAAATGGCTTTTAATATCAATGACATTAAGGCACAATTGACTGGTGGCGGTGCTCGCCAGTCATTGTTCTTGGTTCAGTTCAACAACCCAGCGAATGCTGCGGGTAATGCAAAGCTACGTTTCATGGTCAAGGCTGCTTCAATTCCAGAAGCGCGTTTGGGCAATATTGACGTTCCGTACTTTGGTCGTAAGCTTAAGCTTGCTGGCGACCGTGTATTCGAACCCTGGAATGTAACCGTCATCAATGATGAGGATTTCCTCGTTCGTAATGCTCTTGAAAACTGGTCAAATGCTATCAACTCACTTGAAGGCAATCTTCGTAGCTTCCCAACAGCATCACCTACAGCATATAAGTCAAATGCCACAGTACAACAGTACGGCAAGACAGGCACAATGCTTCGTGAGTATACATTTTATGGAATCTATCCTGCAGATGTATCAACCATTGCACTAGATTGGAATGCAACAGACCAGATCGAAGAATTTACGGTTCAGTTTCAATATGACTACTGGCTAGTCAGCAACGGAACAACAGGTGATGCTGGCGGCGCCTAAAACGAATACTTTATCGCAAGCATAATCGATATGGATTTGTTTATATCTGGCGGGTTAGGAAAATAATATGAAATTATTTGGCTTTGAAATACGAAAAAACCTAGAAGATGAACAACAAAGTATTCCGTCATTTGCTCCTCGAGAGACAGATGACGGAGCTTTGGTCGTTTCTGCAGGTGGAACATTCGGCACATATCTCGACTTGGAAGGATCTGCTAAAACAGAAGCAGAGCTTGTCGCCAAGTATCGTGAGATGGCTATTCAACCCGAAGTCGAAATTGCAATCAATGACATTGTAGATGAGGCTATCGTAAAAGAAGGCAAGCAACAAATTGTTGAAATTGACCTTGATGACCTAGATGTTACCGATAACATCAAAGAAGCAATCAAAACACAATGGGATAAGGTTTGCGACCTACTTGATTTCAATAACTCAGGTTACGACATCTTTCGCCGTTGGTATGTAGACGGTCGTATCTATTATCACATCATGATTGATGTAAACGACCCGCGCCAAGGTATTAAAGAACTACGTTATGTAGATCCACGCAAAATTCGTAAAGTGCGTGCTGTCAAGCGTGTGCGTAAAGATAATGTTTATGTCAACGTAGTAGACAGTGAGTTCTACATGTTCAATGAGCGCGGATTCAAAGGCGCCTCAGCAACAGGTATGGACAACCAAGGTCTGCACATCGCCAAAGATTCTGTAATTCATATCACATCAGGCATGGTGGACAAGGACAATAAGATGGTCCTTGGTTATCTACACAAAGCCATCAAGCCATTAAACCAACTTCGTATTCTAGAAGATGCTACAGTTATCTATCGCATCTCTCGTGCTCCTGAGCGTCGTATTTTTTCTATTGACGTTGGCAACCTTCCCAAGATGAAGGCCGAGCAATACGTTAAGGATGTGATGACCAAGCACAAAAATCGTCTCATCTATGACGCCACTACAGGTGCTATTCGAGATGATCGTAAGTTCATGACAATGCTTGAAGACTATTGGTTTCCTCGCCGTGAAGGCGGTGGCGGTACAACAGTCACCACACTTCCTGCAGGACAGAATCTTGGACAGATGGATGACGTTGAATACTTCCAAAAGAAATTATTCCAATCACTCAATGTTCCAGTTTCTAGACTTAACAGCGAGCAGGGATTCAATCTAGGTCGCTCATCAGAAATTTCACGGGATGAATTAAAATTCCAAAAGTTCATTCTTCGTATGCGTATCAAGTTTGCCAATCTATTCATGAAGGCACTCGAAAAGCAACTAGTCCTCACAGGTGTTATTGCCTCTGAAGATTGGGAGAGCATGAAAAATAATATTCACTTCAATTACCAAGAAGATAATTACTTCTCAGAATTGAAAAAAGAAGAAATTGTCCGTGAGCGTATCAATACTCTTTCAATGGTTGATCCATATGTTGGCAAGTATTACTCCGAGGAATGGGTCAAGAAAAATATTCTGCAATTGACTGATGATGATATTGAAGTGATGGATGAGCAAATGGAAGCTGAGGCAAAGATCAATGTTGAAAAGCAAGCACAACTTGCACAGCAACAAGCAGAACTAATGCCACAACAACCCGGCGAACAACTTGGTCAGCAACAAGCTCAACCTGGCGCGCCTCAAGAGCCGCAATTAAGTCCACAATAAATATAAATAGAATGTAATATTGGAGAGATCTATGGAAAATGAATATACCACATCAGACGTTATTGACTATAGTCTTGATGGCGACATGACCAATCTACAAGCTGCTGTTAACGGCATCATGGGTGCTAAGGTTGCTGAAATTCTCTCTGCACGAAAGATTGAAGTTGCCAAAAACTTATTTAGTCAAGAGGATTAACATGCCTACGGAAAAAGAAATCAGTTCAGCGGTTGGTGTACGCCAAGCGAAGAAGCTCGCACAGAAGCTTGTTAGCCTCGATAAGGTACCTGAGTACTTTGTGGGGAAAAATAAGGACGGCATCAAAAAGTTTGTTGCCAAGCATCCTACTCTCAAGACAGATGAACCTTATGAACAAGATGAAGTATTCACCGGTAGTAACAAAAAGAAAGATATGACTACTATGAACGCCGATCTTGATCTCGGTGCAGACGAATACGTCTATGATGTTAAGGAAACTTGTAGTCCTGCCATCAAAAAGATTCTAGAAAATATTCATCACCTTGGCGTGGGTGCTCATGAACTTGTATTGCATAGTGACAATGATCCCAAGCAATATAAGTCAAGCAAAGCACCTATTGAAAAGAATCTCACCAAGAAGTTTAAGAAAGGTCAATATGACCATGACCTGGCACACAAGCTTTGGATGCATCATGCTAACAGAGCTGCTCAGGCATATCACAAAGAACATGGTGACAAGAATCTTCCATGGCATCACATGTTCTCAGTTGATGATCGTAAGCAAGCTGCTCATCATTGGGCAGATTCATGGCACGATGAAATGAAGTCAGGCAACATGCATGAGTCAACAGATGACTTGTACGATGAAACATTGCTAGAAGCTGGCGAACCCATGTCACCATCACCCGCCACATCAGACAATCCTGCTCCTGGCGGCGCTGATTCACCAACTATTGGACAGAATAGTCAAGACGATGGTGAATCAAAAGAACACAATGATGAGGATGAGAGCGAAACTTCAAAGGACGCCAAGGATCATCTTGAAGCCATTGCAATGGCTGCTGCAGAAGCATACGAAAGCGTCGGCGGCGAAGAAATCCCAGGTTGGGTGCTCGAGAAACTAAAGCTTGCTCAGGACTTCGTTGAATCAGCGCTCAAGCACATCAGCGACAGCGCCGGCGAAGAAACTGATGAGGATGAAGAGCAACCAGGCAAGAATGAAGAACCTGCTCCTACCACAAAGCCTGATGCCAACGAAGGCGGCAAGGCTGCTATGGCAAAAGAAGAAAAGGAACATCCATCAGCGGGTCTTTCTGCAAAAAAGAAAGCAGCTGTTGTAAAGAAAGCGAAGAAGGGCGAGAACATCGGTCATGGCGGTTTTGCTAGACTCGCTGCTAAGGCTGCAGAAAAGTATGGCTCAAAAGAGTCAGGCGAGAAGGTCGCAGCAGCTGCCATGTGGAAACATCTCAAGAGGTAGTACGATGAAGCTCTTATGCGAAATTACAGATCAGAAAATTAATCTGATCAAAGAAACCCGAGAAGATGGTAATAAGAACCATTATATTCAGGGTGTCTTTCTCATGGGCGAGGACGTTAATCAAAACGGTCGTCGTTATCGCCTACCCATTCTAGAAAAAGAAGTTGAGCGCTATAATAAGGCACTCATTGAAAACAATCGTGCCTGGGGTGAACTCAATCATCCATCAGGTCCATCAATTAACCTAGATCGTGTTTGCATTCGTACAGTATCACTACAACGCGAAGGTAAGGACTTTGTAGGTAAAGCAATCATTACAGAAACTCCTCACGGCGAAATTGTAAAAGGTCTTCTCAATAGTGGCGGCAACCTTGGCGTATCATCACGCGGTATGGGCACACTAAAAGAAGTCAATGGTATTATGGAAGTACAGGATGACTTCAAACTTGCTACATGCGCTGACGTTGTTGCAGATCCTTCTGCTCATCGTGCATTCGTTCGTAGCGTAATGGAGAACGTTGATTGGGTTTATGATGCTGTTTCAGATTCCTGGCGTGCTGCTGAGAAGCTTGAAGAGCAAAAGAAAGCAATGAAAAAGATGAGTGTCAAACAACTTGATGAAAGTGCGCTTAATCTTTTTCAAAAATACATGAATTCCCTTGTTACAAAATAAGAAAACATAAATAAAAGCACACCTCAAAGGAGATTGACATGGCAGAACCAAATCTATCAAGTGAGCTAAAGAAGGTAGCTGTTAAGGCTGCTCTCGATGCTCATAAAGAAGGAATGAGCGAAAAAGAAGCTCATAAGCACATCTATGATGAGGTGCTTGATGCGAACGAAGGCAAGCCACACAAGGCAGCTGTCGAGCATGGTAAGGCACATTATGAAAAGCTTTCCAGCATGGAAGAAGAGACCATCAACGAGTTCACCGCAAGTGACGATCAGTCAATGGTTCCTGATCCTATGGCTAAGGACTCAAAGCGTTCCGCTGACAAGACAACTGGCGGCGAAAATGCTATTCCTCAATTCGCCACAAAGATCGAAGGCCTCAATGCCATTATGACTCATCTTTCTGAGCTACCCAAGCAAAAGATTGCTGACATTTTCAAGGGTCTCACAGATGAGCAAGGCTTCAATCATGATGCGAGCAAGGCTAAGGCCACTCGTCGCATTGGTGGTACAGCTTCAGATTCAACAGAAGGCGAAACACTTGCTGCAACACATCGCTCACCCACATCAGCAAAGGGTTCATCAGCCTCATCAATCGCTGCTGAAGACATGGATGTAATATTTGCAGGTGCTGATCTTTCAGAAGAAGTTCGTGAAAAGGCAAAGACAATTTTCGAAGCAGCCGTCAATGCACGTCTAGTTTCAGAAGTTGCTCGTCTTGAAGAAGAATTCGAAACCGCTCTAGTTGAAGCACTAGAAGAAAAGGTTGAACAGCTTTCAGAAAATGTAGATAAGTATCTCTCATATGCTGTAGAGCAATGGGTTGAAGAAAACGAAATTGCTATTGAGTCGGGCCTCAAGACAGAAGTCCTTGAAGGATTCCTCTCAGGTCTCAAGACATTGTTCCAAGAGAGCTATGTTGAAATTCCAGACGATAAGGTTGACGTTGTTGCCGAACTATCAGCACATGTTGCTGAGCTTGAAGGCAAGTTCAATTCTGTCGTTAAGGAAAATGTAGACCTTAAGGATTATGTCGATTCACTAGAAGTAGAAAAGATTTTTGCTGAGGCAGTAGATGCATTGCCAATGACACAGCAAGAAAAGCTTCGTTCTCTTTGCGAAGGCATTGAATATGCCGACGTTGAAGAGTTCACAAAGAAGCTCAACATCATCAAGGAGAGTTTCTTCGCTGAAGGGAAGAAGGAAGTAAAGTCTCTAACTGAAGAAGTTGAGTATGATTCTGATGAAGGAGCCCCGAAGGTTACATCCGGACCAATGGCTCAGTATGTAACTGCAATTTCAAAATCTGCAAAAAAGTAATTTTATAAATAACTATAACCCAAATAGGTAAAGGGAGAATTTAAATGCTACTCAATGAAGAAATCCAAGCAAAGTGGGCTCCGGTACTAGAGCACAGCGATCTTCCAAAGATCGCCGATTCACACAAGCGCTCAGTCGTAGCTCAGCTACTCGAAAACACAGAAACCGCACTACGCGAAGGTTCAGCCTACAGCCCACAGTCTCTAATCGAGGCCGACGGCGCAGGTCCAACCAACGTCTCAGGTGGTTCACTCAATTATGATCCAGTGCTCATCTCACTAGTTCGCCGTGCAATGCCTAACCTCATTGCTTATGACATCTGCGGCGTTCAGCCAATGACAGGCCCAACAGGCTTGATCTTTGCTCTACGTCCACAGTATTCAACACAGTCAGGCACTGATGCATTCTACTACGAGCCAAACACTGGTTACTCATCATACTATGGTGCCAATGCTAACTACACAACAACAACCAACCCAGGCGGTGCTGCTAACAACGTTGGTGGTATGTACCTCGGTGGTTCAAACACCACAGTCGTTTCAGGCAATGGTTCAACATACAACTTCGCTGGTGGTATGCAGACATCATATGCAGAACAGCTCGGCAGCCAGTCTGCTAACGTTGACTTTGCCCAGATGGCATTCAGCATCGACAAGGTCACAGTAACAGCTCAGAGCCGTGCACTCAAGGCCGAGTATTCAATTGAACTCGCTCAGGACCTCAAGGCCATTCATGGTCTCGATGCTGAGACAGAGCTATCAACAATCCTTTCTGCAGAAATTCTTGCAGAAATCAACCGTGAAGTTGTCCGTACAATTGTACTAACATCTTCAGCAGGTGCTGTTGATACAACCAACCCAGGCGTATTCGATCTAGACGTCGATTCAAATGGTCGTTGGTCAGTTGAAAAGTTCAAGGGTCTAATGTTCCAGATCGAGCGTGAAGCCAATGCAATTGCAAAGGCAACTCGTCGCGGTAAGGGTAACATCCTCATCTGTTCATCAGACGTTGCGTCTGCTCTACAGATGGCCGGTGTTCTCGACTACGCACCTGCTCTAAACAGCAACAACCTACAGGTTGATGACACAGGCAACACCTTCGCTGGTGTTCTCAATGGTCGCATCCGTGTATACATCGATCCATATGCTGGTGGTAACTATGCCGTAGTAGGCTACAAGGGCGCAAGTGCATTTGACGCCGGTGTATTCTACTGCCCATATGTTCCTCTCCAGATGGTTCGTGCAGTGGGTCAGGATACATTCCAGCCAAAAATCGGGTTCAAGACTCGTTACGGCATGGTTGCAAATCCGTTCTCACTCGGTGCAATCAACACAGCGGCAAACACAACTTCTGGTGTACTTACCCAGAATAGCAACGTGTTCTATCGTCGCTTCGTAGTCGCCAACATCATCTAATAAGAAGAATAGTTGGAAGGCGAAACTTGGGGGGACTCGAAAGGGTCCCCCTTTTTTATGAGTAACTTTTAGGATTGTATAAATAGTATATCGCATTAATGTGAATGAATCGGAGAACAATCTATGACATTTAAGTACCCAGCAAATAATACTGTTATCCAGCCTGTAGCAATTTCAATGAATGCTAGGGAAGGCTCCATGGATAATCTTGGTCGTCTAAGAACATCACGCCATCAAAATATCTATGAGGCTGACTTTGAATATGGCACACAGCCAATGCGCTGGGAAAATTATATTGTATCTCCTAATGTTCAAATTACTGCCACAGGCACAACAGGCAATGTAATCTCTACATCATCTGCTACAGGTTTAATTCAGTTGGGTATGCCTGTTTCAAGTGCAATTGCAGGCATTTATCCTGGATCATCGGTCGTTGCTGTCAATACAACTCCAGGTTCAAACTCAATCACTTTAAGTTATGCACCATCAGTTGCTGTATCATCAGGTACAATTACTCTTGGCGCTGCATCATCAGTTGCTCAACTTCCTGGATCAGGCGGCGTTCGTATGCGCCTATCTGGAGCTAATAACGATGTTACAATTCGCCAGACACGCCCATATCATCGTTATCAGCCCGGCAAGACGATGGTTATGTCAACTGCAATGAATTTTGGTGCGGCGCAAGTTGGCCAACGTCAGCGCGTAGGATTTTTTGATGACGGCAATGGTGTATTCCTAGAACAGGCTGATCCAGTATATACTGCGTCAACTCTTTCACTATCAGGTAATGCAATTGTCGGCAACAACATCATCACAGGTCTTTCAAGCACGGCAAATTGTTATATTGGTATGCCTGTATCAGGTCCTGGAATCAATCCTAGTGTTTCAAAGGTTGATCCTAATGGCGTTATTGCAATTCCATATACGACAACAGTAACACAGATCGTCAACAGCTCAGCTGTTGCAATTAGTGCAGCTGTTGTATCAACAACTGTTGGTAACACATATAGCTTTACTGTTCAAGCAAATCCATTTGGTATGTATGCTGTAGTTCGTTCAGATGTACAACAGACATCAGTGACTGCACAAGGTGCTTCAGGTGGTCTAGTCACAGATACTCGTATGCCTCTTCCTACATGGAATGGCGATCCTGCAACAATTGCATCAATTGACTGGACTCGTATTCAAATGATTTGGATCGAGTATTCATGGTATGGCGCAGGTATGACTCGCTGGGGTGTAGTCATTAATGGCGAGTGGGTTGTGCTTCACTATGTAGGGTATGGTAATAGAGGATCGTATAACTCAAGTAATCTAGTATCAAGCTCTTCTGTTCCTGTATATCCTTCTCAGCAAGGCCCATGGTCACGCACGGGAAATCTTCCTGTACGATATGAGCAACGTAATGTTGGTGCTACATACATACAAAATGACATGTATCACTACGGCGTGTCAGTCATTGTAGAAGGTGGTCAGGACGATCAACGCGGGTTTACATACTCATATGGTATGGCTCCTGCAACACCAAGAAGGAATGTTCCTACGGCTACTACTCGTTATCCCGTTCTTTCAATTCAAGGCCGTCAAATGGGTACGATTGAAATGTCGGGCAACGGTGCACTTAATACAATTAATTCTACCAGCACAAACTCAGTAATTTATTTTACTACACCGAATACAACATTTGATAATGTACAAACATCAACAGTTGCAGGTACACTGGTAAGCGGCAATTCAATTATTGTTATTACTTCAGGAACAACTGCTAACGTTGTAGTTGGACAAGCACTCACATCTAATGTCACCTCGGGTATTCCTGCAGGTGCGAGTGTGGCGTCTGTTAATTCAACAGCTATTATTATGTCTGCTGTTGCTGGCGCCTCAGGCTCTGCTCAAGTTAATTCATACACACAGAATTTCTTTACAGGCCGTCATATTTACTTCCCTCAACAGGGTGGTACAGCAAATACAGGTATTGCTGCTCGTATTACAGCAAGCAATACATCATCAATTACATTTGGTGATGTTGTAACAGGCAAGCCGATTGCAAACACATCATCACTAGCCGGCACACCTTTTCAAATCGGGTTGATTAACCGTGGACAGCTTTTACCTAAGACGCTATTCATTTCATCAGATGCACTATGTGACGTTGAATTGATTACAAGTACAACTGCTTCTCCAATCCTACTAACAAATGCAAACTTTGTTACGATGGCAAACCTCTCAACAACCAACACAGTCTATGGAGCATTGACTCAAGCAAGCGGCATGACAAGTGCTAATGGTTCATTATTGACTATCACAGGTCTTGGATCAAATAACTCATTTGCAATGCGAGATGTGTCTGCTAATGCAATCTCTGGTGGCGAAGTTGTATTTGCTTTCGTGGCACCTGCAGGTGGATCCGGTCTACAAGTTATCGATTTATCATACTTCTTCCCGCTATACAATACAGTATCAGGTAACTTGACTGACATTTTAACTGTTGCTGTCACTACACCTACAGGAGTAACGGCAAACGTGGGTGTACACCTTGTCGCACAGGAAGCAATGTCCTAATGAATAGGAAGTATGGATGGATCAAAGACACAGCAGATCATCGGGATCTGCTGTTTAAAGAAGTTCATCCTTATAAGGATGCTACGCCACTACCTGCACAAGTAAGTTTAAGATCTCAATTTAAATTTGCTCCATGGGATCAAGGTCATCTAGGTAGTTGTAGTGCACATGCTGTGCTTGCTTGTTATACCTATGAGCGCGGTGATGGGCCATGGTCACGTCTTGAGTTGTATTATCAAGAACGCGCTATTGAAGGCAGAACAGAAGAAGATAGTGGTGCAATGTTGCGAGACGGCATCAAAGTGCTCAATTCAATTGGCGTAGGTCTTGAAAAAGATTGGCCATATGATACTAGCAAGTTTACTCATGAGCCGCCTGCAAAAGAAATGCAAGAAGCTGCTGAGAATAAAATCACCGTATATTCATCATTGCAAAGTGCAAATGATTATAGATCTTGTCTTGCAGCAAACTATCCTTTTATGATTGGCATTCAAATTTTTGAAAGCTTTGAATCTGATGATGTTGCTCGTACAGGCATCGTCCCCATGCCTCATGAAGATGAAAATTGTCTTGGCGGGCATGCTGTAACTGTAATTGGATATGATATTAATTTTAGATCTTCCGGGAAGACATACTATGAGCTTCGTAACTCATGGGGAACTGAGTGGGGCGATCATGGGCATTTTTGGATGCCTGCTGAATATATTGAAAATCCAGATCTTTCTACAGACGCCTGGACCATTCGTAGATAGAAATAAATACTGAGTCAGTAGTTAGAGGACGAATTATGATCCGAATAACCAGCACTCACCTAACTAGAACTGATTCTCTTTTAATAAAAAAATTCTGTAAATTTGTATTGAATAAGTTTGTCAAAAGACCAATACAAAGAGCAGCTTTAATAAACATCAATGTTCTTCGTGCAAGTGACTTATCTGATTCTGCAGATAAGGATGATCTTAGAAAGTATAACGCTTGGTGTATCTACGAAACCAAAGGTGAAAAAAAAACATTCAAAATTGTATTGAATGCATCTTTAATAAACAAGAATTCTAGAACACCTATCATACGTTTAAAAAAATTACTTCTTGATCTGGCACACGAACTTACACATGTCAAACAATATCTAAACAAAGAAATGTTTGATTATGTTGATGGAGGAGTCAGATACAAGGGTGCATACTTTGAAAAAGAATATCATGAGTCAGAAGAATTATATTATGATTCACCTTGGGAAATTGAAGCGCATGGTAGAGAGTGGGGTCTCTATAAAATGTTCAGAACTCATTTGAATAATATAGCCGAAAAAAAAGAGTGAGATTTCTCTCACTCTTTTGAATCAATAAAAAAGTTTATTGATTAGACCAGCGGGTTCTGACCCTGCTCGGCAAGCGCACGGATGCCGGCGGCAACGATAGCGCGAGTTGGCGTACCAAGACGGTACTTGCTGGTGACCCGACCCTTCGTGTCTACGCGGTCGTTGCTGTAAATGCAGAAGCCTTCATTGCGAAGGTTAGCAATCACGCCTCGAACAGCGTTTGTGCTTGAAAAGCCAAAGCGAGCACGAAGCTGTGCTGCAGTGAGCTCGTCACCAACTGAAAGAGCGTCAATAACGCGGTCGGTCTTTGTAACATTAGCAGTCATATATAATCTCCAAGTTAAAATCAAGTCACATGTGATGCATCAACATCACACAATCAATATACGATATAACAGGTTATTCTGTCAACCGTATTTTCAAACTATTTTTTATAATAGTTTAAAACTGGTGGGCTTTATGCCACAGACTTTCTAGAATCACCTTCTAGATAAGAATCAGCCCAATCGAGCCAGTCGAGCTCTTCGTTATCAAGACGAAACCCATGGCGATACTTTTGCAAAAGTTCTGCTCGCTTCCTCTCAATGGTGTGAGTACCTTGAGTCGGTAGTGAGTATTGCTTGACGGTAAGCATAGTCATCATCTCCAAAATTATATCAACTATTTATAAGAAAAACAGTAAGTATACGATCAGCCAAAAACCCGCAGAAATAATACAGGCCAGTATCATTCCTCTAGAAGTTCCGAGGTCGTCATTGTCGTTTAACTTCATAACTACCAGCTCTACGGGTTTAGCGAGGAGCGCGACCATCTAGTCGGTCTATTTCCTGCTGAAGGCGCTGCTGCAAAACTAGAAGGCGCTCAAGGATGGGATCCACCTTTTTGGACTCATCATCCTCGAACATCCATCGGTACCGATTATCACTCTCACGATGCATCATAGTGATCATGACGCAGTTGCTGAGATCGCCGAGATCTTCTCGAGAAAGTTTCATCACGCTGCCCTCTGAGCAACTAGGAACTGCTTGTAGCCTTCTTGCGTGACAGGATATCCACCCTCCTTCAACCACTTCTTGATATGAGGAAGAATGTAGCCCTTGCTTTCAAGCACCGTCAGCGGAGCTTCTCCAGCACTGAGCCGACCAAAGTACTCCTCGACCGTGAAGTTCTTGATCAGGAAGGTCTGGAACGTACCAGCAGCACCGGGCTGATGCTTGAAGCGAGCCACGAACTCTCCATGGTACTTGTTTGGGTTGTACATGCCGTGACTCGAGTCCAGCTTATACATGAGGTACATTCCATCCTTAAGGAAGTTTTCTTTCTTGAAACTAGCCATCTGCTTTACCCTTTCGTTCATCATGTAAACATTATGAGGGATAGCGGATTTAATTGCAACAACTAAATTTCCTTATGAATCAATAAGTTACAAAAAACACGCTAAATGCTTGATTTTTAACCGGATAAATACTACAATAGCATATGAGGTAAAACTATGGGTGCTCCTGTTACACAACCTACTGATCTTAATTTCTTATCGCCGCTTGGGTTTAAATTCACCATCGGCAAGTTGCCGAACTTCGATTACTTCGTGCAGGCATTCGATTTTCCGGCGCTATACTTAAATGAAACGTCAGATCTACAGACACCTTTTGAGAAAGTAATCATTCCGGGTGATCACGTTACTTGGGATCATTTCAGAGTCACTTTTAAAATTGATGAGAACATGAAAGGATACTTTGAATTGTATAACTGGATTACGGGTGTAGGATTTCCAGACAGCTTTGATCAATATGCTGCAGTCGCCAATACTGCGCCAGGAACAGGTCAAGGTGTGTTGGTAGACGCTGATCTTATTATTCTTGATAGCGTCATGCGTCCCAACATTCGAGTTACGTTTTCTGACGTTCTTCCTGTATCACTTTCCGGATTTAATTTTGATAGCACTAACGTTGACGTAAAGTATTTGACTGCAACTGCTGAATTCAAATATCGTGAGTACACCTACGTTATGTTGCCTCGAGGCTCAACATAGTAAGGATGTTTATAATGAAACTTGATGAAATTTTTGAAACATGGAAAGAAGATGCTGAAATTAACACTGCTGTGATTGATAAAGAAGCTGTAAAGATTCCTAGATTGCATCACAAGTATTATCAAATGTTTTCTGCAGAACGTCTTGCACTACGCAAACTAGAAGCAGAATATAAGCAATTGCAGTTACTCAAGTACGACTATTTCTTGGGTGCTCTAGATCAAGAGACGTTACAAGAGAAAGGTTGGCGACCTAATCCTCGCGCTATTCTTAAGTCAGATATTCCTATGCACATTGATGCTGATCAGGATATTGTCAATCTAACACTCAAGATTGCTCTACAAAAAGAAAAGTGTAATGTGCTTGAATCGATTATCAAAAATATTGGTGAGCGTGGATACATTGTAAAAAATTTCATCGATTGGCAAAGATTTACTAATGGTGCTACATGAGTATACATGGCAAAGATGATCTTATAGAAGAATACAGATTCCATGCACAACTTTTGGTAGAAAAAGGATATGTTAGTCAGCAAAGTATTGACGATCTTGCTGAGAAGTTATATGAACTAAAAAAGAGAAAAAATGAGCGATACTCTAAGAATATCGAAAATAAGTGAAGCACACATCAAGATAGATTGTGAAGCATCGGTAGCTTACGAGCTTGCCGATCATTTCACGTTTATGGTGCCTAATGCCAAGTTTCATCCTTTATTTCGCAATAAGGTTTGGGATGGTCGGATAAAACTTTACAACGTTATGACTCGGCAAATTTATGCAGGATTGCTCATGAATGTTCTTGCATTCGCTCGAGCTCGAGAATATCATGTTGAGTTTCTTTCTGAATTTAATGACACAGAATTTTCATTGCAAGAAGCAAAGGAGTTTATAAGCACGCTGAGTATTCCTATGGAACCTCGTGATTATCAAATCGAAGCACTTGCTCATGCAGTTCGCAAAAGTCGTGCTATGTTGTTATCACCTACAGCATCGGGTAAGTCATTAATCATCTATACTATCATGCGCTATTATAATATGCGTACGCTCATCATTGTGCCTACAGTTTCTTTGGTCAGTCAAATGGCATCAGACTTTGAACAGTATGGATACAAAGGTAGCATATACAAAATCACTTCGGGTGTCGAAAAACCTGTAGAAGAAGATCTTGTGATTTCTACATGGCAATCTATATACAAAATGCCTAAAGCATGGTTTCAACAATTTAAAGTAGTCATTGGCGATGAGGCACATCTGTTCAAAGCAAAAAGTCTATCGTCAATCATGGAAAAATTGACTGCTTGCAAATATCGCTTTGGATTTACAGGCACACTAGACGGCACCGAAACTAATAGACTTGTTCTAGAAGGTTTATTTGGTCCTGTCAAGCGAGTTGCATCAACTGCAGATCTCATGGAACAAAAACATCTTGCTGACTTGCAAATCAAAGTATTGTTACTAAAATATCCTGATGACACTCGCAAGCAAAACAAAGGTAATGACTATCCTGCTGAAATGGACTTCATTGTACGCAATGCGGCACGCAACAAATTTATCAAAAATTTGTCTTTGAGTTTAACGGGAAATGTGTTATTATTGTTCCAATACGTTGAAAAGCATGGCAAGGAGCTCTATGCCATGATAAACGATGCTGCAAAAGAACGCAAGGTATTTTTTATACATGGCGGAGTTGATGGTGATGAACGTGAGGATATTCGTAAGCTAGTCGAATCAGAAAAGGATGCGATCATCATTGCATCTTCGGGCACATTTTCGACAGGCGTAAATATTAAGAATTTACATAATATCATATTTGCTTCTCCCAGTAAATCTAAGATCAAAACATTACAATCAATTGGTCGTGGATTACGCAAGTCTGAAACTAAAGAAAAAGTAACATTGTTTGATATTGCCGATGATCTTTCTTGGAAATCAAAAAATAATTACACACTTGAGCATTTCAAAGAAAGAATGAAAATATACGCTGAAGAGGGATTCGATTACAAGATATACAATATTGACTTAAAGGGCTAATCTATGTACGAATACATTCTGCTTAAACTAGTGACTGCTGAAGTCATTATAGGGCGTATTGATTCGTTGTCCGAAACTGAAGTCACGTTGGAATATCCTATGCTAGTCAACTTCGTTGACAATCCCTTGTCAGGGACAACTCAAGTGTATGTTTCTGTATACAATCCATTCTTTAAAGAGAATCAATACCTGGTGTTCAAAAGAAAGTTTATCATATTTGATTCTCCGGTTGATGAAGAATATTCTGAATTTTATGAGAGGTTCGTTGCCAGAACCCTTAAAACTCGTGATCAAATTAATTCAGAAGATGAAATTGATGAAGAAATCGCATATCTAGAAAATCTGTCCATGGATGCAAATACTAGTATTAACTGAAACCGAACAAGTCGATTATACAGACGAAGTTTAAAATGTCAAGCGAAAGGTGAAGAAATGAATACAAAAAAACATTATGTTGATAACAAAAGCTTCTATGCCGCACTGGTAGCATATAAAAATAAAAAGAAAGAAGCAGAAGCAGTAGGTTTGCCGACCCCTAAAATCCCTGAGGATATTGGCAGATGCATTTTTCAGATTGCAACTCGTTTGGCATCAAAAGGAAATTTTGTAAATTATTCTTATAAAGATGAAATGATTTCTGATGGAATTGAAAATTGTATTAACTACATGCACAACTTTGATCCTGAAAAATCAAAAAATCCATTTGCATATTTTACCAGAATCATCTATAATGCTTTCATTCTGCGTATTCAAAAAGAGAAAAGGCAGACATATATCAAGTACAAAACGCTTGAGAATACAATGTTGACAGGTGATGCCTATGAATATGTAGACACCGACAATCCTATTCTTCAAGATGTTAACGTCAATGACAACATGAATAGTTTTGTAAAAGAATATGAAAAAAAATTGAGCGAAAAGAAGCCGCCCAAAAAAACTGTAATTGAATTGCTTGTAGAGAGTGATGATAATTTATAAATTGTATAAGAAATATTATATGAATGGTGTTGATCCAACAACTAGAATAGGTTCTAATGGGCCTATTCCTAACACCCAGCATAGCTTGGGAAAGGAGGGGTAGTTATTATGCGTATTGCAATTATAACTGACCAACATTTTCGGCGTTAGAAATGACAGTCCTGTATTTCATGATTACTTTGAAAAGTTTTACAGCACGTTCTTTTTTCCATATTTAAAACTAAATGGAATTACCAACATTCTTGATCTTGGTGATACGTTTGATAGGCGTAAGTATATTAATTTTTATTCGCTTCACCGCAGTCGTAAGTATTGGTATGATGCTATTGTAGAGAATCACATGCAGTTGACCTCGCTGGTAGGCAATCATGTTATTCCATATAAGAATACGCTATCTATCAACGCACTTGATCTATTACTTAATGAGTATCAACTCAACGTGACTAATGTATCTGGGCCTGAGCATATCTATTTTGATGATTGTAAAATTCTTTTGCTTCCTTGGATCTGTGAAGATAATCATGAACAAACAATGAGAATGATCAAAGAGACAGATGCACAGATCGCATTTGGACACCTAGAACTAGGCGGATTTGAGATGTACAAAGGTGCCGTACAGCATGAGGGCATGGAGTCCTCTGTATTTTCAAAATTTGATATGGTATGTTCAGGACATTATCACCATCGTTCTTCCAGAGGTAACATTCACTATCTAGGATGCCCATATGAGATGACTTGGTCAGATTATAATGATCCTAAAGGATTTCATATCTTTGATACAAAAACTAGACACTTGACATTTATAGAAAATCCGTATAGAATGTTTCACAAGATTGTCTATGACGATGGCAACAAGACATTGCCTGATATCATTGACCAAGATTTTTCCAAGTATAAAAATACTTTCATAAAGGTTATTGTTAAAACAAAAAATAATCCTTATTGGTTTGACTTGTTTATTGACAAACTCGAGAAGTCAGATATTGTGAATATTCAAGTTGTCGATGACAATTTAAATCTCAACCTCGAAACAGATGATAGCATTATTGACGAGGCAGAGGATACTTTGACGATCCTCCATAAGTATGTGGAAAATCTAGATTTACAAACCAACAAAGCAGAGCTGGATGTGCTGCTGCGTTCGTTGTACGAAGAGGCGCTTAGCGTAGAATGATATTATTCAAGAAAGTTAGATGGAAAAACCTACTTAGCACGGGAAATAGTTTTACTGAAGTTACTCTCAACCAAGCACCTTCCACTCTTATTATTGGTGAAAACGGTTCTGGGAAGTCAACATTCATTGAAGCTATTTCCTTTGCTTTGTATGGTAAGCCTTTTAGAAAAATCAACAAGCCGCAGTTGGTTAATACGATCAACAATAAAGGCATGTTGGTCGAGATTGAATTTTCTATTGGCAAGAAAGAATACCTAGTTCGCCGTGGATTAAAACCTTCGGTATTTGAAATTCACGTTGATAGCGTGATGCTCAACCAAGAAGCAGCAGCAAGAGACTATCAAGAAGTTCTAGAAAAAAATATTTTGCGACTAACGCATAAGTCGTTCTGTCAGATCATTACGCTGGGATCATCTACCTTTATTCCTTTCATGCAACTACCTGCACAATCTCGCAGAGAGTTCATTGAAGATTTGCTTGATATTCAAATCTTTTCTACAATGAACGTATTGCTCAAGAATCGTATTCAAGAGAACAAAGACGCGCTTGTCGAATGCACAAGCAAAATCGCTTTGTGTCAGCAGCGTATTGATCTCAATAAAAAGCACATCGAGTCACTCAAACAAAATAATGATGATATGATTGAAGTCAAGCAAAGACTCATTGATGAACACACCACAATGATTACAGATGCCAAGACAAAAGCAGAAACCTTGCAAGTCAACGTCACTGCATTGTATGAGCAACTAGTCGACCATAATAAGCATATCAAGCGTGGTAGTAAGATTGGTCAGTTGATGAGCCAACTTCAATATAGTTTGAGCGATACAGATAAGCATATTGAATTCTTTGAAAATCATGATAACTGTCCTACATGCACTCAACAAATTGATTTTGAGTTCAAGGAAGAAACGTTAAACAAGCGAAAAATTAAAAAACAAGAACTTGATGAGGCAATCATAAAACTTGAAGAAGAACATGTTGCTATTCAAGAAAAGATTGATGCTTGCAATGCAGTCAATGATCAAATTACTGATCTAAAGGCAAGTATTACAGATTGTCAAAATAAAATTAAAATGTATACTGAGTATAATGAGACAGTTCAAAAAGAAATCGATACGTTAAAGACGCAGGCAAAACAAATTGAGGCAGATGCATCTGACTTGAATGCTGCTCGTATTGAACTCAAACAACTTGAAAAAGATCAAGAATCATTGACAAATGCTCGCACGTTGCTAGGTACGGCTGCGACATTGCTCAAAGATGGTGGTATCAAGACAAAGATCATCAAGCAGTACGTTCCGATCATGAATAAATTGATCAATAAGTATTTGGCGGCAATGGATTTCTTTGTACAGTTTGAGCTCGATGAAAATTTTGATGAGAAAATCAAATCTAGATTCCGTGACGAGTTTACTTATGCATCATTCTCAGAGGGTGAGAAAATGCGTATTGACCTATCATTACTATTTACTTGGCGTGCAGTATCCAAGTTGCGTAATAGCGCAAGCACTAATCTATTAATCATGGATGAGGTATTTGACAGTTCGCTTGATGCGTCAGGTACAGAAGAATTCTTTAAAATTCTTAGTGGAATTACTGCAGACACTAACGTGTTTATCATATCACATAAGGGCGATCAGTTATTTGATAAGTTCGCAAATGTCATTCGGTTCGAAAAAGTTAAAAACTTTAGTCAAATTGCAGCGTAGGAGATAGTATGGCAATTTTAAATCTAGTACATCATGACAATCCCATTCTTAGACAAGAACTTCAGGAGTTTGATTTTAGCAATCCTCCTACTGATCCTGTACAGCTTGCAAAAGATCTAGCAGAGACAATGATTCACAATAAAGGCTTGGGTCTTGCTGCAAACCAAGCAGGATTGCCATACCGCGTGTTTGTTTTGACAGGTGAGCAAGTGCTTGCTTGTTTTAATCCAAAGATTGTATCAGTATCACAAGAAACTGTGTTGCTTGACGAGGGCTGCCTTAGCTATCCTGGACTCATGGTAAAAATTAAGCGCCCAGCAGCAGTTCGTGCCAGATTCACAATGCCTAATGGAGAAACAACCACAATGCGCTTTGAAGGCATAACAGCGAGATGCTTCTTACATGAACTTGATCATTTGAATGGCGTGCTACACATTAGCCGTGCAAATCCTTATCACAAAGAAAAGGCAATGAAAATGCAAAAAGCATACCAACGCATCATGAAAAAGAATATTTCAGCAAAGGTTGCTAGAATTGCAGAGGCATACGAAAAGGCTCTTGAGCAAAAGGAAACAGCATGAATTTTTTAAGCGCAATACAATGTATACACCGTCCTGTCATTTTCTTATTTTTATTAATGATGGTAGGGCAAATTGTAAGATTTTTTCTTACATAAGTAGTTGACAATCATACGATTTAATTGTATGATATCTGAAATGCCAGTGGTCTAAAAGCATTCAACCCACTTTAAATATTCTGCATGCTATCAAACTTACTCACATGGAGGCAAGAGATGGCTAAATATATCTCAACCAAAACATACCGACATATCGGTCCCGTAGCATATCGTCAATGGCGCGCTAATAGTCATTGTAATCTCGTCCACGGATATGCACTATCATTTCACTTTGAATTCGAGTGTGATACACTTGATGCACGAAATTGGTGCATGGATTTCGGCGGATTAGGTCCACTTAAGGATAATCTGCAAGAGTGGTTTGATCACACACTACTTGTCGCTCAAGATGATCCTCATCGTGACGCACTACTTCATCTTGGTCAGCTGGGCATTGCTAAGATCACAGAAGTCGAAAAGACGGGGTGTGAAGGCATTGCTGACTTCTTATATGAATATATCAACACTATCTTCTTGAAGCAATACGGCGAGCAAGATCGTATTTGGTGCTGTAAGGTTGAAGTTCGTGAAACTGACAGCAACATGGCAATGCGCGTAGGTCATCGTGAAGATGGTGAATTCAATGAGTAAAATCAAAGTCTCTGAATTATTTTACTCATTGCAAGGTGAGGGTATGTTCGTTGGTGTGCCTTCAATTTTTCTACGCACCTTTGGTTGCAACTTCACTTGTGGCGGATTTGGTATGCCTAAGGGTGAAGTATCCAAGGAGCGAGACATTATCGCTATTGCCCATGAGCAAACTCCATATAGAGATTATAAAAATCTTCCGCTTGTTAGTACGGGTTGTGACTCTTATGCATCATGGGATACTCGTTTCAAGAACTTGTCTCCTGTAATGACCACAAATGAAATTGCAGATAAGATACTTGACATACTTCCTGTTGATGACATATTCTTTGGAACTAATAGACATCTTGTCATAACAGGCGGCGAACCGCTTTTGGGTTGGCAACGGTCCTATCCAGATTTGATTGATGCGTTAATGAATTATGGATTGACTGATATTACTTTCGAAACAAATGGCACACAGCCTCTACAACATGAGTTCGGTGCCTACTTGACAAGTATTTCAAATTCTGTTACTGTAACGTTTTCGGTATCACCTAAACTACCTGTCTCAGGTGAATCATGGGATTCTGCTATCAAACCTGAAGTTGTCGCTCAATACAAAAATGTGCCTGGGTGCAATCTTTACTTAAAGTTTGTGGTTGCAAATTCTGAAGATGTTGAGGATGTTAGCAAGGCAGTATTTGAATATAATTCTATGCCTGCATTGTGGCGAATTCCTGTATACTTAATGCCAGTCGGCGGCACCAGTGACGGATATCAATTGAATGAGCGCAATGTCGCTGATTATTGCCGTGACAACGGATATAGATTTAGTCCTCGACTTCAGGTGCCACTTTACAAAAATGCTTGGGGGACTTGAAAAACATACTTTTATAAATACTCTAAAGATAATATCAAAGGAGTTTTTGTATGGAAAAATATGGTTTCGTTTATATTTGGTATGATCGTAAACATAAAAGATATTACATCGGATCACACTGGGGATCTATAGATGATGGGTATATTTGTTCTTCTACCTGGATGCGTGATGCATATAAAAGAAGACCAGATGATTTCAAAAGAAGAATTATTGAAATCATCTGGTCGTCAAAAATAGATACATTATTGCGAGAACAACATTATCTGTCTTTTATCAAACCTCATGAAAAGAAAACTAGGTATTATAATATACAAACATCAGTTAAAGCTTATATTGATTCTTTAGAAAAAGACAATAGAAAAAGTGTCAGGCAGAAAATATCAGATACTAAGAAAAAGTATTGGGATTCATCTGAATCTGATGAAAACAGAAAAAAAATTAGTGAATACAATAAAATGAATGGCATAATTCCGCCATCCCGTAAAGGTAAACCTAGCTGGAACAAGGGTTTAACTAAAGAAACTGATGATAGAGTTTTAAAAAACGCTATAGCAGTCAGTAAACCTAAAAAGAAGAAACCTAAGGAGGAACTTAAATTATGATCTCAGAAATTATTAGAAAACGACTCGAAGAGAACAAAGTTCGTTATTTTGCCAACGATAATATCTCTGATTGGATTAGCGAAGAGGAAAAGAGTCTTCTTGTTGACGAGCTTGCTTTAAAGTTTGAAGATGTGCTGCAGACGCTCATCATTGATACAGCAAATGATCCCAACTCACAAGATACAGCACGGCGTCTTGCTAAGATGTATGTGTGGGAGATCATGAGTGGTCGTTATGAGCCGCGACCTGATGCAACCGCTTTTCCCAATACAGGCAAGATGGGACAGCGTACATATAAAGGCATGCTTGTAGTTCGATCAGAAATTCGTTCTATATGCAGTCACCATCATCAACCAGTCAATGGCGTTGCTTATATTGGAATTCTACCTCATGATAAAGTTATCGGACTTTCCAAATACACACGTTTGGCGCAATGGTGTGCTCGCCGTGGAACACTGCAAGAAGAGCTATGCAATGATATTGCAGACACTATACTCAAAGCAGCGCAATCAGATGATGTAGGTGTTTATCTCAAACTTAAGCACGGATGTTGTGAGAATCGAGGTATCATGGCTTGCGATAGCACAACACAGACAACTGTATTGCATGGTGAATTTCATACACCCGATGTTAAAAAGGAATTCTTTGATAATATTCAAATTCAGGAGATGGGCAAATGAATGAAGAATTGCACAAAAGTTATGGATTTGCTTTAAAGCAATGGGATGCTTTGAAAGCAGAAAATGCCCGCCTTAGAAAATACCTTGAACTC
>Ga0164296_1001156_pt1 | contig 28992 bp, 23 predicted proteins | sample GEODES057metaG_FD_113533 | JGI IMG/M metagenome (GOLD analysis project Ga0164296, IMG submission 113533) | Dystrophic lake water microbial communities from Trout Bog Lake, Wisconsin, USA - GEODES057 metaG | ecosystem: Environmental > Aquatic > Freshwater > Lake | place: USA: Trout Bog Lake...
CACAACGCCCACCAAACTTCCGAAGTCTAGCGAGCGCATCCTTGAGACCATCGATCGCTCCCAGCGCATCGAGTTCATCCACCACGAACCAGAGCCGTTGATCGCCGACATCACCGCTCATCGTTGCAAAAATCGCGATCCTCATCCAGGTGGATATGACTGAACGCAGGGAGGCAATCTGATCGGCACGATAGGGCAGAAACAATACGCCTCGCCCTTCGTTGACCCAACGCCGTATGGAAAAGCGTGCAACACCCGCACCTCGAAGGTGTCCCAAGGCCGATAATTGAGTCACGAGCACCGAACGGATCGAGGCGAACATTCGTTCGTTACCCGATACCAGAAATGGTGCTGCCACGGACTCGGACAACAGCGCTTCCAGTTCCTCGATGGAGGCCGATCTCACCAGGCGCATGAGCTCACCGATATCTGTGATACCCGCCTCGTGGGTCCGCTGGATCAACGCACTGAGGAACACCCTCGCATAGCGGTTCCAACTGCCGTCCTCGGCGCCGCCGTCCGACACCAGCGACCGCGCCATCTGGTCGTAGTCGTAGGGACGCCCAAGCTCGCCGTACAGATCCCAGTCGCGCGACCGCGCATCGAACGGGTTGAGGATCACATCACCACGGGAAGCGCTGAAGAACCGCTCCAGGTAGCCGCCATCAGGATCGGCAAACACTGCACGATCGCCACGGGCGAGCGCTGCCGACATCAATTCGGCAATCGCCGTACTTTTGCCGGTACCGGTGGTACCGATCATCTTGAAGTGCTTGGTCTCATCGAGCGGCGCGACCGGCAGTCCCGCGATCCCAAGACCGCCGGCCAACGAGTCCTTCGGTCGACGGCGAACCGCCGGGCGCGTGTTCAGCAGACGCGTGCCACGCATCCATTGCACGGCCCGTGCGTCACCGCGTTGTACCGCGCCGACCGCGAGGCCAAGCAGCGGAGCGGCCGGCAGCGCCCACAAACCGGCCACCCAGACGCCTAGACCTGCGAGGGCAAGACATCTCTGGATGACGGCGAGCAGCAGACAACCGATGGGGAGAAGGATCAGTCCGAGGAACGGCACGCTTAGATAGACTCGCAGCTGCGCTCCCCTGAGCATCAGACCTGCGACCAGCCCGGAACTGATCCCGAGATAGATGACGATCAGCGAACCCAGGCCATTCACCAGCACCGCAGGACCAATGTCAAAGAAGTCCACGCTCGGCAAAAGAGGCGTACTCCCCTCCGGCGACGACGATGTGATCAAGCACCCGGATATCCACCAACGCGAGCGCGCTCACCAGCCGTCGCGTGATCAACTCATCCGCGCTGCTCGCCTCGGCCACACCGGATGGATGCGGGTGGCAGAAGATCACGGCGGCCGCATTCTTGGCGAGCGCCAGCTTCACCACCTCGCGCGGATGCACGCTCGCACTATCGATCGTGCCCCGAAAGAGCTCTGTCAGCTCGATCAGCCGATGCCGCGAGTCGAGCAGGAGCACGGCAAACACCTCGTGCTCAAGATCACCAAGACGCAGCGCAAGATAATCACGCACCACTTTGGGATCGGTGAGGGTGGCGCCACGTCGCACGCGGTGTGAGAGCGCCAACCGGGCAGCCTCGATGAGCTCAGTCGCCGACGCGGGCTCATATCCGCCATCATGGATCGCCTTGTAGAACATGTCGCCCCCCGTTGGTCGCGCGTCCCCGTGACGCCGAGCGACTCGGCACGACCGCGCATCGGCTACCCTAACGGCGGACCCGGCGATGGCGTAGTCGTATAATTGGGGCGATCACGCAGAAATGCGTGGATCAGAGGTCAGCAAAGCAGTCGCCACGAGCGCCCGGAAATACCGGCACCTCGCCCGTGTTGTGCCCGGCGGCTGTGCGCCGCCTCGGCCTTCGCAGCGATCAGAGTACTGACTTCAACAACTTGCCCATATCGGCGGGATTTCGCGTCACCTTGATGCCGCACTCCTCCATGACGGCAAGCTTTTCCTGAGCGGTTCCCTTACCACCTGAGATGATCGCGCCTGCATGACCCATGCGCTTTCCGGGAGGCGCCGTGACACCTGCGATGAAGCCGACAACCGGCTTTTTCATGTTGGTCTTAATCCAGCGCGCGCAGGTTTCCTCATCGTCGCCGCCGATCTCACCCACCATGATGACGGCATCCGTCTCCGGATCCGCGTTGAAAAGCTTCATCACGTCGATGTGCTTGAAGCCATTGACCGGGTCACCGCCGATGCCGACACAGGTGGATTGGCCGAGACCGAGATCCATCAACTGGCCAACCGCCTCATAGGTCAGCGTACCCGAACGAGACACGACGCCGATGCGTCCCTTCTTGTGGATGTGCCCCGGCATGATGCCGATCTTGATCTCGTCCGGCGTGATGACCCCCGGACAGTTCGGCCCGATCAAGATCGTGCTTTTACCCTTCATGCGATCGCGCGTATTGATCATGTCTCTGACCGGCACGCCTTCGGTGATGCAGATGACAAGTTCTAGCCCGGCATCGACCGCTTCGTCGATCGCAGCTGCTGCGAACGGTGGTGGGACATAGATCACCGAAGCCGTTGCACCGGTCTGGGCTTTTGCTTCCTTGACGGTGCCGTAAATAGGAATGCCTTCGAAATTCTCGCCGGCCTTGTTGGGGTTCACCCCGGCCACGAAGCAGTTCTTGCCATTGGCGTAGTCGCGACACATGCGCGTGTGGAACTGTCCCGTCTTGCCGGTGATGCCCTGCGTGATCACCTTGGTGTTCTTGTCGATCAGAATGCTCATGGGAATACTCTCGCTTAGGCGCTGACGGCGGCAACAATCTTCTGGGCGGCATCCGCCATATTGTCCGCGGAAATGATCGGAAGACCCGAGTTCTTGAGAAGCTCCTTACCGAGATCCTCGTTGGTCCCCTTCATGCGAACCACCAGCGGCACCTTCAGGTTGACCTCGCGGACGGCCGCAATCACTCCCTCCGCAATCGTGTCGCATCTCATGATGCCGCCGAAGATATTGACGAGGATGCCCTTCACCGCCGGGTTCTTCAGCATCAGCTTGAAGGCTTCGGTGACTTTCTGCGCCGTGGCACCACCGCCGACATCGAGAAAGTTCGCAGGCTCTGCGCCGAAGAGCTTGATGGTGTCCATCGTCGCCATCGCAAGACCGGCGCCGTTCACGAGGCAGCCGATGTTGCCGCCGAGCGAAATGTAGGAAAGATCGAACTTGGAGGCCTCGATCTCAGCAGGATCCTCCTCGTCGAGATCGCGCATGGCGACGATTTCGGGATGCCGGAAGAGCGCGTTGGAGTCAAAGTTGAGCTTGGCATCGAGCGCCAGCACACGGCCATCGCCCGTGAGGATCAGCGGATTGATTTCAGCGAGCGACGCATCACATTCGGTGAAGGCCTGATACAGGCCCTGCATGAACCTGCGAGCCTCGATCACCGATGCCTCCGGGACGCCGATCTTCGCTGCGATGTCGTCCGCGTCCCGATCAGTCAGGCCCGTCCTCGGATCAATCGCCACCTTGTGAATCTTTTCCGGCGAATGTGCAGCGACCTCCTCGATCTCCATACCGCCTTCGGAACTTGCCATCAGCGTGACCCGCTGAGTTGCACGATCGACGACCATACCGACATACAGCTCCTTGCGGATGTCGGCGCCTTCCTCAACCAAGAGGCGCCGCACCAAGCGACCCTCGGGGCCTGTCTGGTGCGTGATGAGCGTCATGCCGAGAATGCGCTCGGCCTCGGTGCGCAGCTCATCGATGGACTTCACCACCTTGACGCCACCGCCCTTGCCACGACCACCCGCGTGAATCTGGGCTTTGACCACCCAGACCTTGCCGCCGAGCTCCTTGGCGGCCTGCACGGCCTCGTTGACGGAAAAGCACGCCACACCGCGCGGCGTCGCCACTCCGTACTTACGAAGAATTTCCTTGCCCTGATACTCGTGAATATTCATGGTCTCATTCCATCCGTCGGTGTTTGTTCAGCGGCCCATGGTCGCGGAGCAGTTTGATACGTCACACGCCCTAAACCCAGCGGTCTGCGTCAGGCGCCAAGCACGGTACCCACAGCAAGACCCGCTTCGGCACAGAACTGCGCGGCCGATACCTTCTTGCCATCACCATACTTCACCTTCGAGATCTCGATCTGACCGCCCTGAGCGGTCACCAGGATATTCTCCTGACCGATGTCGGTAATCGCACCGATCTGGCCTTTGACCTGCCCGAACGTCCGTACGGGATGCTTTCTCGCATCGAAAATCTGCAGCTTCTTGCCGGCGCACATTGTCCAGGCACCCGGCGCCGGGTTGCACCCGCGGATCAGGTTGTAGATCTGATCGACGTGATTGTGCCAATTGATCAAGGACTCGCCAGCGCGGCACCAGCCCTCGTAGCTTGCCTTCGACTCATCCTGGATCGTTTCGGTCGCACGGCCGCTGACGACGAGATCGGCAGCCTCCAAGAGGGCGGCCACACCCATCGGGAAGAGCCTGTCGAAGTACACCGTCCCGAGCGTATCGTCGGCACTGATCGGTGTTTCCTTTTGCAAAACGACCGGGCCTTCGTCCAGCCCGTCGGTGGGTCTGAAAATAGTGAGACCCGTCTTGGTATCGCCACGGATAATCGGCCAGTTGATCGAACTCGGGCCACGGTAGAGCGGTAGGAGCGAGGGGTGATACTGAATCATCCCGTGCTTTGGAATCTGCGCGAATTCCTGCGGGACGAATTGCAGCACGAAGGCCATCACGCCGATCTCGACGTCCAGCGAACGCAGGGTATCCGCGGCTTCCTTGGTCTTGAGCGACGGCAACTGGTAAAGGGGGACCTTGTGTTCCTCCGCCGCGACCCGGAGCGCATCGGGGCGACCGCCGGGCTTTTCGGGCGCACAAAACACCGCCGCGACGGTATCCCCGCGCTTCAAAAACGCCTCTAGGGCCGCCTTGCCGAAATCCTGTTGACCGATGATCGCAATCCGCATACGTCGAACTCCCACCGTCGCGCATCACTCGCGACATTGACAGATGTAGCTTAACTCACCCCGTCGTGTGTGCGCTGATGGTCATCCACTCTGGGGGTCGTTAAATATCTGCGATCGCTCGCCGAGGGTGCGCTCGAGCCGATCGCCGTGCTTGTTACGAGATCGGCCGCCGACCTTTCGATCGGCGGCCGATGCATCCTCTCAACATCAGCCTCGTACGGTCAGAACTTGTAGTTCACGCCCGTCGAGAAGCCGATCGGATGACAGCCACCCCAGGTGGTGTTACCCGCGCTGCTTTGGTCGATATAAGTCGCATTGGTACCGTCGTGACAATCGGTCGTGAGTCCACGTCCGCCTGCACCGATGTCGTAATGCGCATTGCCATGATTGATGGTCGTGGCAAAGTCGACATACCAGTACAGTTGCTTGTCCAAGCGATGTTTCCAAGCGGCAGTGTACATATCCGCCGTATCAGCACCCGCCGCTGGGTTGTAGTTGTGCTGTCCGCCCGGATCCCCGGGCGTGGCACCCGCATGCGCCCAGCCGATACTGACGTTGTCCTTTTCGGTCAGATCCTGGCTCAGCGCGATCCATGAGCCATTGCGCTGCCGCTCGTTCTGGAACTCGAGAATCTGCGGCAAGCTGCGCGTCATGCGCTCCCAGATACCACTGACCGTCAGGCCGAACCCGAACTTGTACTGCACACCGAACTTGTAAGCAGCTTCGTCGCCGATGTCATTAAGATACGCGGGCGAGCCATAGTTACCCCAGAGCGGATACTCCGCAAGGTAATTATTGAAGCTCGCGCAATCCAAGACGCCGGTGGTGTCGGTACAGCCCGTAATCAGGTTAGATATCGGATCAGTCGTGTACGTACCGAACGAGCCATAGGTCGGATTGTTGGCACCGATACCATCGCTGTTACGGTTGACGTTCTTGTGCAACTCGTAAGCTGCCGTGGCGTAGAAGCCCTCGTACTCGAACTCTATGTTCGCAGAAAAGGCGTCGCTGAAGCCGCCGTCATCGCAGTTCAGGAACAAGTTGCCACTGCCCGGCATATTGCCGCCGTTGCAATCCGGCGACCCGGAGGACTGCACCACGTTGTTGTAGGTGCGGTTCTGTCCGGGCGAGATCAGCACGTTGACCTTCCACATATCCGCCAGGAGCGGCGACTCCCAGGCAAAGGAGTGGTCAAGACGCGTACCAAACTCAACTCGGTTGTCGCCGCCCGAATTTCCCATGACCACGGCGTAGTCGCCGAGCATGCCCGAGAACGGATTCATGCGATCGGTGGATTTCTTGTAAGGCGAGTAGAAGGTACCAAACTTGACGCGACCCCAATCCTTGTTCTGGAAACCGATGAAGGTATCGCCAAGGCCGATCCCGCCGTTGACGACATTGGACTGCTGATACTGCGAGGTCTTGAGGCCCGGTGACGAGGTGATCGCCAGCGACGTTTCGACCTGATAGACGAAATTCGTATCCGAGTCGCCGATCTTGTGCGAACCGCGATAGCCGATCTGCGACTTGTTGGTCGAGAGCGCGGGCATGTAGCCCACGCGACCCACCGGGAACGCCGCACCCTTGGGATTGGTAGGATCGATGCCTGAATTATCAGGCAGCAAGTGGAAGGCTTCCATCCCACCCATGCCCTTGCTGGTGGCATCGAACGACACGTCGAGCGTGCCGTAGAACCCCTTCAGGAACGCGTCGAACTTGGGCTCGGCAGAGGCCGTGCTGGCCGCCGGTGCGGGGCCGGACGCGACTTTCGCGCTGGCCGCGGGCGCTGCCGCCGGCTGCCCCTTCAAGGCCTGAACCTGATTGGTCAGATCCTCGACTTTCTTCATGAGCAGCTTGACCTGCTCGGCGAGCGCCTGGTCATCGGCGCTGGCAGTGCCGGCGTAGCCGACTCCCGCCACCATCGACGCCATCGCGATCGCAACGGCCAGCGGCCTGGCCTTTTGTTGGATACGCATGCAATTACCCCCTACCTGAATATATGTTGACCTGAATAACAGACCGCCACGTTCCGAGCAGATTGTTGTTTTGAAAAATACTGACCTGCTCTGTCAGCATACATCGACACCTTAGGGCTGTAAGCCCCATCTCAAATCACCTTGGACGTCCGAAGATCCGCGATCTCTTCGGCGGCAAGACCCAGTTCGACGAGCACCTCGTCCGTGTGCTCACCAAGCAACGGCGAACGCGTTACTTCCGTGACACTGTCCGACAGCTTGATCGGATTACCGACGCTCAGATACTTGCCACGTGTCGGGTGATCCACCTCCACGATGGTGCCGGTCGCCCGCAGCGAGGGCTCCGCCATGATCTCCTGCATCGAGAGGATCGGCCCACAGGGAATGTCGAGCCTGTTGAGCTCCTCCATCGCCTCGAACTTGGTCTTGGTCATCGTCCAAGCCTCGATGGTCGCGAAGATCTCCTTGAGCCTCGGCAAGCGCGCGCCAGGAGTCGCGTAGTCGGGATCGGTAATCCATGCGTCCTTGCCGATCACCTGGCAAATCTGCTTCCAGACCGGCGCCTGCGCGATGAAGTACAGGTAGGCGTTCGGATCTGTTTCCCAACCCTTGCACTTCACGATCGAGCCGGGCTGACCGCCACCGGAGGCATTGCCGGCCCGTGGAACGGCAGAACCAAACTTGCCGTCCGGGTATTGCGGATATTCCTTCATGACGCCCGTGCGCTCCAGACGCTGCTGGTCACGCAATTTGACGCGACACAGGTTCAAGACGCCATCCTGCATCGCGGCGAGCACTTTCTGACCGCGTCCAGTGGTCTTCCGCTGATAGAGCGCGGTCACAATACCCAGCGCCAGGGGCAAACCCGTGCCACTATCGCCAATCTGTGCGCCCGTCACGAGCGGCGGACCATCGTCGAATCCCGTCGTCGACGCCGCGCCACCGGTGCACTGAGCGACGTTCTCATAAACCTTGCAGTCCTCGTAGGGGCCGGGTCCGAAGCCTTTGACCGAGGCCACGATCATTGCAGGGTTGAGCTCCTGAATGCGCTCCCAGGTAAAGCCCATCCGATCCAGCGCGCCGGGCGCGAAGTTCTCGACCAATACGTCGCAACGCTTGATCAGACGCTCCAACACCGCCTTGCCTTTCGGGTTCTTGGTGTCGAGCGTGATCGAGCGCTTATTGTGATTGAGCATCGTGAAATAAAGGCTATCGACATCCGGGATGTCTCGCAGCTGCTCACGCGTCACATCCCCAGCGCCGGCCTTCTCGACCTTGATGACATCCGCGCCAAACCATGCCAACAGCTGTGTGCAGGTGGGGCCCGACTGCACGTGCGTGAAGTCGAGGATTCGAACGCCATCCAATGCCTTACTCATGCGCGATGCTCCTGCCCTTACTTGTACATCGTCTGGTTCTTGGTTCCCGGCGCGTACTCGCGCGGATCCACCCAGATATTGACGACCGCACAGCGCTTCAACTTGTGTACCGACTCGCGCGCGCGCTGCAAGGCACCCGCAATCCCGTTCGGATCACGCACTTCCTCGCCGTACCCACCAAGCATCTGCGCGAACTTGCTGAACTCAACGTCGCTCAACAGATTGCCGACGTTGCCTCGTTCGTCGCCATACTTGGCAAGCTGACCGTAGCGAATCTGGTTCATCGCCGAGTTGTTGCCAATCACGGCGATATACGGCACACCGAAGCGGTTGGCCGTTTCCATGTCGAAGGCGGTCATGCCGAAAGAGCCATCACCGTAGTAGCAGAGGACTTCCTTCTGCGGCTGGGCGAGTCCTGCAGCGATCGCAAAGCCCGTACCGACACCCAGCGATCCGAGTGCACCCGGATCCATCCACTGACCCGGCGCACGTGGCCGGACAGCCTGCGCGGAGATCGTCACAACGTCGCCGCCGTCACCGATGTAAATCGTGTTGTCGGCAAGGAACTCGTTGAGTTCGTACGCCACTCGATAAGGATGAATCGGCGTGTTGTTCGACTTGAAGAGCGGCATCAACTTTTCGGTTGCGATGTCTTCGGCCGCCGACAGCTTCTTCATCCACTCCTTGCGCGCCTGGCGCTTGTCGTTCTTGAGGCGACCGGATGCCGCGGCCAGCACCGCTCCGAGAATCGCGCCCGGGTCACCGACAAGGCCGAGCGCCACGTCGCGGTTCTTACCGACCGTACGATAGTCCATGTCGATCTGCACGAGGGTCGCCTTGTTGCTGATACGCCGGCCGTATCCCATGCGGAAGTCGAAGGGCGTACCCACGATCACGATCACATCCGCATCCGCAAAGGCGCCACCACGAGTGCGGTCGAAATGATGCGGATCACCGGGCGGCAGCAGACCACGGCTACCGCCATTGAAATAACCCGGGATGTCGAGGCCACGCAGCAACGCGATGGCTTGCTCGTGACCACGCGCAGCCCATACCTGCTGCCCATAGAGAATCGCCGGTCGCTCGGAGTTGACTAGGATATCGGCCAATTTCTCGATATCGGCCGGATCACCGATCGAACGCGTCGAGGCTCGGTAGCTGCCGGGTTTTGGAATCACCGCCTTGGCGATGTCGACCTCGCGATCCAACACATCACGCGGGATCTCGAGATAAGCGGGCCCCGGCGCGCCGTTGAAAGCCTCACGAGCGGCCATCGACACCATGTCGGCAACACGCTCGGTCGACGAGACCGAGGCCGCGAACTTGGTGATCGGCGTCATCATGTCGACGTGCGGCAAGTCCTGTAACGAACCCATCTTGTGCTGTGTAAGCGCACCCTGGCCGCCAATATGCAGAATCGGGCTTTCCGAGCGAAATGCGGTGGCCACACCGGTGACCGCATTCGTGCAGCCGGGGCCGGCAGTCGTGACCACGCAACCGAGCTTGCCGGTCTGACGGGCGTAGCCGTCAGCCGCATGCGCTGCCACCTGCTCGTGACGGACGTCGATGATGCGGATGCCTTCATCCACGCAACCGTCGTAGATATCAATGATATGGCCGCCGCAGAGCGTGAAGATCGTGTCGACCCCCTCGTTCTTCAGAGCCTTGGCAACGAGATGCCCGCCAGAGACCACCCCGGCGTCGCGACTCTTGCGCTGCAGGGTATCTTCGGCGGTGGATGACTTAGGTGCGGAAGCGGGTGAACCGGCTGACATGGAAACTCCCAACGTTTCAGATGACGGTAAACACAACATCCGGTGAACACAGGGCGAGACCTCTGGGGAGGTCTCGCCCTGCGACTTCAGCCGGAAGCCTGAGCGACGTTGCCGGAACCCTCAAGTTCCGCGCGCACATCGGCGAAGTGACGTTTGCGCATCGGCTTCAATACAAAAAGACCGAGGCCGGCGGCACACAGGTTGAAGGCAGTCGCGATCGCGAACACAGCGCCCCACCCGCTGCTCGCGGCGATGGCTGCCGCCATCGGCACGACGAGCGCCGCCGTTCCCTTGGCGGTGTACAGCATCCCGGCATTGGCGGCGGCAAACTTCGAGCCGAACGTGTCGCCTTGAGTGGCCGGGAACAAACTGTAGATCTCGCCACTGACCAGAAAGTACAGCGCCGTGACCAGCACGAACACCGACGGATTGCTACCCGATTGACTCAAGGTGTAGAGGGAGATGGCACCGAGAGTGAAGGCGATACCCATGGTGTTCTCGCGACCAATCTTGTCGGAGATCCAACCAAAGAAGGGCCGACCGAAGCCGTCGAAATAGCGGTTCAAGGTGAGCGCGAAGGTGAGCGCCGGCATCGCGAGACCAAACATCTCCACCGTCACCTTCTCGACGTGCAAGTCCTTGGCGAGCGGCGCCATGGAGGCCGCCATCATCAGAACGCCCGATGCCACCAGCGTGAACATCAGATACAGCACCCAGAAGACCGGCTTTTTGATGACTTCCATCGGCGCGAAGCTGCGGGCCGACTGGTTGGCTTTGACCACCGCCTTACCGACCGCGGGCGGAGCGACCCGCAGACCCCAGGCGACCACGAACACCAACAAGCCCTGACCAATGCCGAAGGTGAGGAATGCATGCTCGTAGCCTGCGGCATCGATCATATTCTTGATCGGAACGATGCTGAGCGCAGCACCGGCACCGAAGCCCGCGGCGGTGAAGCCTGCTGCGAGTCCTCGACGACCCGGGAACCACTTGAGCGCATTGCCGACGCAGGTTCCGTAGACCGAGCCCACGCCGATGCCGCCGATGGCTGCCGCGACATAAAGCATGGCAAGCGAGTCGGCCATCGAGTTCATGATCCAAGCGGCGCCGACCAGGATCGATCCGCCGAGGACCACGATCCGTGGGCCATATTTATCAACGAGGTACCCTTCGACCGGCACCAACCAGGTCTCGATCAGCACAAACAGCGTGAACGCCACCTGAATCGCCGCCCGACCCCAGTGGTACTTGGCATCGATCGGATTAACGAACAGCGTCCAGCCGTACTGCAAGTTGGCGACCGCCGCCATGCAGATCACGCCGAGTAGCAACTGAATCCAAGGGTTATTGATCGCGGAAGTGTTTTTGGAAGCATCCGAAGCGCTGGACATCTGTGGTGTCTCCATCTTTTATATTTGGTGATCCGAGAGGATCGCGCCACGGCGACGGTACGCGGCTCATACCGCGGACCCACCTTGCGCTCTCCCCAGTTCGGCTACCGCGGGCCCGAAAGCTCCGCTAAGCCCCCCCCTCAAGCCGTCAACAAAATCTACCAAACGAACGCCGACACCTGACCCTAGGTGATATATCTCAGGTTGTCAATCCGATCGAATTTGTGTGCGTGACCGCGAAAAATCGCGCCGCAGCACAATTTTAAAAAAATTAACTCATCTGATATTAGATATATCTTGAAATATATTGCAGTGCAGTATAATCTTTGATTCAGAATTTTTTAATCGCCATTGAGGTGCACCATGTCTTTAGACGTCTATTTCCTTCTCTTTGTGATCGCGAGCACCATGCTGGGACTCACGCTCGCCGCGCTCGTACAGAGCGTTCCGCTCAACGTGCTCGCCCAGGCGGAGTCGAACGGTCGCTACACCTGGCTTGGCGCCGCGGAACAGAATCCGTCCTCAACACCGCGCGCAGGATTGCGGGTCGGCGCCCTGGATCTCGAGGTGCCGAGCCGTCTCGCCGCCTGAGGCAGCACCCCCCACCGCCGGCGATCCTTTGAAATGAGCCGCCGCTCTGTGAGATCGTTAGCAACTCTCGGTCAGCACTGAAGCTGCCGAGAGCAAGACACAGTCAAAGAGTCGGCTTGTCGCCGGTCGGTTTGGGGGTAGACGGATGAGTTCAGTGGTTTCACTGCAGGGGTCGGCGCAGGCGCTCACACCACTGTCGCTCGCGCCTCTCAATTCAATGAGTTTGCGCGATCAGGCGTATGAGCACCTTAAGAACGCGATCGCAACCACCGACATTTACGGCCATACCGACACACTCCGTCTCGACGAGCGCGAGATCATCAAAGCGCTCGGCGTCAGCCGTACACCCGTGCGGGAAGCGCTCACGCTGCTCGAGCAGGAAGGCTTCGTTCGTACCATCCCGCGGCGCGGCATCTTCATCGTTCGCAAGTCCAAGCGCGAAATCCTCGAGATGATCCAGATGTGGGCAGCGCTCGAGAGCATGTCGGCCCGTCTCGCCACCATTCATGCATCAGACGCCGACATTGCAAAACTTCGTCATCTGTTCGACGAGTTCCAAAGCTCGCCCCCCTCCGAGCATCTTGACGAATACTCGGATGCCAACATCGCTTTTCATCAGATGATCATTACGCTCGGCGGCTCGAAACTCATTGTGGATGCCACTGAAAATCTGTTCATCCATGTCCGTGGTATTCGCCGTGCGACGATCACGCAAAATGATCGAGCCGCACGATCCATCATTGATCACTTGAATATCACCGAGGCGCTAGAGGCAAGAAATACGGAGCTCGCCGAACGGCTGACGCGCGAACACACCCTGGACCTCGCGACACACGTCGAACGACACTGTGATTTTCTGGAATAAGTCGTGCTAGCGACGATGCTTGATTGCTGATCTTCGGGGCGCCGAAAACCCGAACTGCACCAAGCGATCAATCAGCTCAGCCCCCTCACTGAGCAGAAACGCCTTGAACGCTTGCGCCACCGGCGTCAGCCGCTTCGCGCGGTGATGGACAAGGTACCAGTTCAGCATTCCGGGAAAACCCTGCACATCGAGCACAGCAAGACGCCCGGTCTGCAACTCGAGCCCGATGGTGTGCGCCGACAGGAACGCGATCCCCATACCGGCGATCACCGCCTGCTTGATCGTTTCCATGCTCTGCAGCTCCATCGCAACCGATAGCTTCGGAAACTGCTTGCCGAACACCTCCTTCATCGAGTTCCAGGTGTCCGAACCCCGCTCGCGAACAATGAACCGTTCCTTGTTGAGCAACGTCCGTGGAATCTGTCGCACACCAACGAGCGGATGATCCGGCGGCGCCACGATCACGTACGGATGCGGCGCAAACGACTGCGCAAGCAACTCAGGATCGGCCGGCGGTCGAACCATCACGGCAAGATCGGTGCGATTGTCGAGAAGCTCGCGCAGTAATCCGTCCCGATTGTGCACGGTCAGGTTCAGCGTCACGCCGGGATGCATGGCGGTGAACGCCGACAAGAGCCTTGGGAAGAAATAGTCACCGGCGCTGATCACCGCAACGTTGAGTCGCCCGCCGGTGATGCCCTTCAGTTGCGCGATCGCATCCCGCGCCTCGTGCAAGCGCTCCGTAATGGCCGTCGTGCACTGCAACAGTTCCCGACCCGCTGGCGTCAGGTAGGTCTTGCGTCCGAGCCGCTCGAAGAGCGGCAACCCAACCTCCATCGCCAGCGTCTTGAGCTGCGTGGAGATCGCGGGCTGCGACAAATGGAGCTCCTCCGCAGCCCTCGAAAAGTTGAGACAGCGCGCCGCCACCTCGAAGACCTGCAATTGACGAAGCGTCACGTGCTTCACCGCCGAATCCCCAAACTGCCTATGTATAAATAATATTGTATGTTAAGAATCGGAAACTTTCATTTTAATTAAGGACAGATGCGAGGCAGACTCGTGCCGTGGGTAAACCCGTGACGTACGGGACCCAGCGACGGAGATCTCTCGTGAACAGCGCCAAAGACACGACGACCGGGACCCACGTCCGGGACACCCTGACCGCCGAACTGCACGCGTACAACCGTGCGTTCTCCGAGCTCGAGTTACCGTGGCGCTGGGACGCAGACACCTATCGCTCCCTGCGAGACTCTGCACCGGACAACGATTGCGTCAGCGCCTATATCGAGCGCAGCCACGCTCACTTGCTCCGGGTCTACGACCGGGAGTTCCTACGTAACCTGGTTCTTGCGACCAAGGCCCGCTTCCACGACAGCCACTTGGCCTGAACGCATCGGGGCACGCTGTCACCCTACCGGGATCCTGCGGTATTCTGGCGCCCCCTCGCGGAGTACCCGCGTCGCGACCGGCGTCAGCGCCACCTCGCCGACGCGGCACGCCAAGCGACGGGCTTGAGAACCACAAGAACGACGATAAATTTTAGAAAGAATCGATTTGAAGGGGTCTATCGATGAAGATTGCGATCATTGGCGCGGGCGCCATCGGGGCCTACGTCGGCGCGAAGCTTGCGCTCGCCGGCGAGCAGGTCACCTTCATGGCGCGGGGAGCAAACCTGAAGGCGCTCAATGCCGACGGTGTCCGGCTGGTGCTTCCGGATCATTCAACACTCGGACCCGCCGACGTGGTCGCATCGGATGATTACGTCGGTACCGGCCCTCAGGATGTTGTCATCCTGGCCGTCAAGGCGCATCAGCTCGAGTCGGTAGCCCACCAGGTACCCCATCTCCTGGGTCCCGAGACCGTGGTGATACCCATGCAGAATGGCATCCCCTATTGGTACTTCCATCAGCATGGCGGCGACCTCGCCGGTAGCACCGTCGCCTCGGTGGATCCACGCGGTGTCATCGCAAGCCTGATTCCCGCACATCGGGTGATCGGTTGCGTGGTGTATCCCGCAACAGAACTGATCGCACCCGGTGTGGTCCGCCTGATCGAAGGCGATCGCTTTCCGGTAGGCGAACTCGATGGCTCGCGTAGCGAACGCGTCACCAGAATCTCCGAGTGCTTGGAGCGGGCGGGTCTCAAGGCACCGATCCTCGACAATATCCGCGCAGAAATCTGGCTCAAGCTCTGGGGCAATCTGACTTTCAACCCCATCAGCGCACTCACGCGCGCCACGCTCGTCGATATCTGCGAAGACTCCGGCACGCGTGAACTCGCTGTGGCCATGATGACCGAAGCACAGGCGGTCGCGAACACCCTCGGTATCACCTTCCGGGTGCCACTGGAAAAACGTATCGCTGGGGCAGCCAAGGTGGGCAAGCACAAGACGTCGATGCTTCAGGACCTGGAGGCCGCGCGGGAACTCGAGATCGACGCACTGCTAGGTTCCGTGGTGGAGCTCGGTCGAAAGACAAAGACACCGACCCCCCATCTCGATGCCGTATACGCACTCTCACATCTGTTGGGAAGAACGGTCATCGCGGACGCGCGAGCGCTGGAGATTGCACGAGCGGGCGGCTGACGCCGCCGTTCGTTCAAACGATCAGCAGCGCACGAAAGTCGTTCACATTGGTGCGGGTAGGGCCTGTCATGACGAGATCATCGAGTCCCGCGAAGAACGTATAGGCATCGTTACGAGCAAGATGGTCACGAGCATCGAGATTGAGCATCCTGGCACGCGCGAGTGTGTCGGGTGTGGCGATTGCACCGGCGTTATCCTGCGTGCCATCAATGCCATCGGTATCGCACGCCAGTGCATAGACGCCCGCCAAGCCTTCGAGCGCCAACACCGCGCCAAGAAGAAACTCCACATTACGTCCGCCACGGCCCTTTCCTCGGACGGTCACGGTCGTCTCCCCACCGGACAAGATCACGCAGGGCGGCCGCAAAGGCTGGCCGTGCATGACGACCTGCCTTGCGATCGCGGCATGCACGTAACCCACATCGCGCGCCTCGCCTTCAAGGCTGTCGCCGAGAATCAATGGCGCAATGCCGCGCCGCTGAGCAAGCTCGGCCGCAGCCTCGAGGGATACCTGAGGAGAAGCGATCAGTCGGTTCTCGACTCGGGCGAGTCTCGGGTCACCGGGCTTGATCGTCTCGTCAGCACCCTGCTCGAGGTGCCTTCGGACCGCCAAAGGCAGTTCGATGGCGTATCGCTCGAGAATCGCGAGCGCGTCCGACGCCATGGTGGGGTCCGCCACCGTCGGACCCGAGGCGATGATCGCGGGGTCATCACCCGGCACATCCGATATCAACAGCGCCACTACACGGGCAGGCGCACACCGTGCGGCAAGCTTGCCGCCTTGCAGCCGAGACAAATGCTTGCGCACACAGTTCATGTCGCTGATGGTGGCCCCGGAGGTCAGGAGACCTCGGCCAACCACCTGAAGGTCTTCAAGCGAAATCCCCTCGACCGGCAATGCGAGCAACGCGGATCCGCCCCCCGAAATCAAACAGATCACAAGATCGTCAGCGGTAAGGTCGGCCGTGAGCGCCGCGATACGAGAAGCCGCGGCCTGCCCTGCCGCGTCCGGCACGGGATGCGCGGCTTCCAACACCTCGATACGCGAGGTCGGCACGGAGTGGCCATAGCGCGTCACGACAACACCCTCAAGCGGATGCGGCCAGTGCTGCTCGAGGGCCGCCGCCATGGCGGCCGACGCCTTGCCAGCGCCGACCACGATCGTTCGACCGGGCGGCGGCTCAGGCAACGCCGTGATCAGGGACCGTGCGGGATCGGCGGCGGCAACCGCAGCATCGAAAAGCTCTCGCAGCAGCAAGCTTTCGGCGCAACGCATAACACCCCCATGATCATCGGACATCACCGTTCGTGCAATCTTAGCGGCAGGACCCGCGCAAAGCGAACCACGAAGCACACCAACGCCAGCTTTTCATAAACTCGTCAATCATCACCGTCACCTTTCAGGAATATCCCATGCCAGGCAAAAATTTTCTGTTCGTACCCGGTCCCACCAATGTCCCGGAACGCGTCCTGCGTGCCATGGTCGTGGCCCAGGAGGACCATCGTTCCGCCAAATTCCCGGAACTGTCGCTCGCGTGTATCGCAGGGCTGAAGAAGATCTTTCGGACCGAGACGGGCCTGCCGATCATGTTCCCCTCTTCGGGAACCGGGTGCTGGGAAGCCGCGCTGACCAATTGCCTGAATCCCGGCGACAAGATCCTGGCCGCTCGCTTTGGTCAGTTCAGTCATCTCTGGATCGATATGTGTCATCGACTTGGCTTCGAGGTCGAGGTGATCGATGAGGAATGGGGAACCGGCGCCGAGCCCGAGCACTACCGTGCGGCACTGACTGCCGACAAGGCACACAAGATCAAGGCGGTGCTCGTTTGCCAGAACGAGACCGCCACCGGCGTGCAAAGCGATGTTGCGGCGATTCGAAAGACCCTCAACGACACCGGTCATCCGGCACTCCTGTTCGTAGACGCCGTGAGTGCGCTGGGAAGCGTTGACTTTCGGATGGACGACTGGGGGGTCGATGTGTGCGTCAGCGGCTCCCAGAAAGGACTGATGCTGCCGGCCGGCATGGGCATCACCTGTGTCAGCGAAAAAGCCATGGCGGTTGCAAAGACCGCCACGAGCCGCCGCTGCTATTTCGACTATAACGACATGGCTCAGGTCGAAAAGTCGGGCTACTTTCCGTACACGCCTTCGATCCCGATGCTTTATGGCTTGCGCGAATCACTGGCGATGCTGCTCGAAGAAGGCATCGATCAAGTGATCGAGCGCCACGTCTATCTGGCAGGCGGGGTACGCGCCGCAGTTCAGCAGGGGTGGCAGCTCGAGCTATGCGCGAAAAGCCCGCGCTGGTACTCGAATACGGTCTCCGCGATCCTGCTACCTGCAGGCTTTGACGGCGCCAAGGTGATCGCTCATGCCTACAAGCGCTACAACCTGGCGCTCGGTGCCGGCCTCAACAAAGTTGCCGGCAAACTCTTTCGCATCGGTCACCTTGGAGATCTGAACGAACTGATGCTGATGGGCGCCATCGCAGGCGCTGAAATGGCCATGTTGGATGTCGGCGTCAAGGTCGAGCCCGGCAGTGGTGTCGCGGCGGCCAGCAACTATTGGCGCTCGACCAAGGCGCCGGCGAGCCTTGCATCATGAGTGGCAAGACTGTGTTTCTCGACCGCGCGTCACTGCCGGTGCGGTTTCGAACCCCCGCCAGTGCCAGCGAATTTTTGGAATACGCCGAGACCGGCCCCGAGGAGGTCGTCGCGCGCCTACAAGGCGCGACTGTCGCGATCACCAACAAAGTGGCACTGCGTGGGCCTACGCTTGCTCAGTTGCCGAGCGTCAAACTGATTGCCGTCGCCGCGACCGGCTACGATTGTGTAGACATACCCTACTGCAAGGAACACAACATCGCGGTCGTCAACATCAGGAACTATGCCGTGCACACCGTGCCGGAGCATGTGTTCGCACTGCTCCTGGCCCTACGCCGCAACCTGATGGGTTATCGAAGCGCAGTCGCCAGAGGCGAGTGGCAGAAAGCCAAGGCGTTCTGTGTATTCAACGGTGAAATTCGCGACCTACACGGTTCGGTGCTCGGCCTTGTCGGTCGGGGCTCGATTGGCAATGCAGTGGCCAAGATCGCCGAAGGCTTCGGCATGAAGGTAATCTACTTCGATCCGGCCGGCTCTCAAGAGGATCCGGCGAACCGGCCTCTCGATGAACTCATCAAGACATCGGACGTAATCTCGGTGCACTGCCCACTCACACCATCAACGCGTGGAATGATTGGAGAAGCGCAACTTCGATCCATGAAGAAAGGCGCAATCCTCATCAATACCGCGCGTGGCGGCCTAGTGGATGAACCCGCACTGCTACGCGCCTTGACCGAGGGTTGGATCGGCGGCGCGGGCTTCGATGTGCTAGCCGTTGAGCCACCCCGCGAGGGACACGCCCTCCTTGATCTTGATCTACCGAACTTCATATTGACACCCCATGTCGCCTGGGCGTCGATCGAAGCCATGGAAGGACTCGCCGATCAGCTGACGGAGAACATTGAACTCTGGGCCGCGGGCACACCAAGGCATCTGGTCACTTGATGAACGGGATCGGTGTGCGCCAAGCACCCCGATGTTACACCTCAGCTGACCGGGCACCCGCAGGCGACAGCAACCGCGGGAGGTCGGTCAGCGTCTCGACGAGCAGATCGCACGGTAGTGAGTCCGCCGCAACGCCTTCGTTGTAGCCGTAAGGCACACAAATCACCGGCATACCCGCTGCGCGCGCCGCCAGTACGTCGTTCATTGAATCACCAACCATCAAGGCGTTTGCCGGCAGTATATCGAGGACGGAACAGGCGTACAGAATGGGAGCAGGCGCCGGCTTTCGCGCGGCACAGGTATCGCCACCGACGACCACACTGAAAAACCCCATCAGACCGGTATGCTGAAGCGCTTCGGCGGCGAGCGCACGGTGCTTGTTGGTCACCACGCCGAGCTTGAACCCTGAAGCCGCAAGCTGCTGGAGTGTGTCGCTGGTCCCCGCGTAGGGTGTTGCCATACTCTCCCCACCGCGGTACAGCGCATCGTAATGCTTGAGAAAACCAGAGAAGACCATTGCGATGTCTGCATCAGTACCGGATCTGCCAGCCGTCGTCAGCGCACGCGCTACCAACACCCGCGCACCTTTGCCGATCAACCCGCGCACCGTCGCGGTAGACAGGGGCTCGATCCCGATCTCCTCCAGAGACCGGTTGAGAGCCAAGGCGATATCGCCTACCGTGTCGAGGAGGGTGCCATCCAAATCAAACAGCACCGCTTGTTTGGGAGATAATCGCAGGGGTGACGCAGCAGGCTTAGGTGTCATCCCGGTATTGTGGGCGAGCGAGGCGCTACCGCCAACAGGAACTCGCTAGGTCGAGCGCAGGCCTACCGGCCATTGGTGAATGGGCGTCGCGCCCCGACGGATGCGCGATCAAAAAGCAGCTTAGGAGTCCGCCATGAAGTCGTCCTTGATCCCTACATCGGCCTGGTGTCTTATTGGACTGATGCTACTGGGTCTCCCGGGAACCGCCATGGCCATTGAAGAACCGCGCTTCGAAACCCTGAAGGTGTCGCAAGACTTTTCCGTGCGCCGCTATGAGGCACGCATTGTTGCCGAAACCGAGGTCGACGGTACGCTGTCGTCGGCGTCCAGCACGGGCTTCAGGCGTATCGCCGGCTATATCTTCGGCAAAAACAAGAGCGCTTCGGGCAGCAGCACGATCGCGATGACGGCACCGGTATCGGTCGAAGCCCCCGGCGGTCGATGGTCAGATGGCACCGCGGTGACGACAACGCACGCAAACCGATGGCGCATCGAATTTACGATGCCCAAGCAATACACCCTAGCGACCCTACCCGCACCGGTTGATCCTTCGGTCAAGCTTCGCGAAATCCCCCCAAGGACCGTTGCTGTGCTGCGCTTTTCGGGGTGGACCAGCGCCGAAAAAACCGCCGCCAAGACAGCCGAATTGCGCAACTGGATGACGGCACAAGGGCTTCGGGCGGTCGGTACAGCGGAACTCGCCCGTTACAACCCACCTTGGACCTTGCCGTTTCTTCGTCGTAACGAAATCCTGATACCGTGTGAATGACCGTGAAACCCCTAAGGCAAGGCCAAGGCACTTATCTCGCTGATCTAGTTGCTGCTTGGCGAGCCCCGTGAACGGGGCGCCATCCTTTAGAAAAGCGCTTTGATACCGCCATTCTTTAATCGTCGAGACCCGCATGGATACGCCCTGTCACCCGACGTCGAAGCTGCCCGACGTTGGCACCACCATCTTCACAGTCATTGCCGATCTGGCGGCAAAGCACGGCGCACTTAACCTCTCGCAAGGCGCTCCAAGCTTTCCCTGTGACCCGAACCTCGTCGAGAGCGCAGCACGGGCGATGCGCGCGGGTTTGAACCAGTATGCCCCGATGACGGGTGTGCAGCACTTACGACAAGCCATCGCCGACAAAACCGAATCGCTTTACGGCGCGCAATACGACGTAGACACTGAAATCACGGTCATGGCGAGCGCCAGCCAGGGGCTCTACGCGGCGATCACAGGGCTTGTTCAGGCAGGCGATGAAGTCATCTATTTCGAGCCGGCATTCGATAGCTACGCGCCGATTGTCAGGCTACAAGGCGCCATACCGGTGGCCATCGCCCTGACACCCGACACGTTCAAGATCAACTGGCCGGAAGTGGCCTCGCGGATCACGTCACGTACGCGAATGATCATCATCAATAGCCCGCACAACCCCACCTCAACGACCTTTGATGCCACCGACCTCGAAGAACTCGCGGCTCTGACGCGCGACACGGGAATCGTCATCCTGTCCGATGAAGTGTACGAACACGTCATTTTTGATGGGGCCATGCATCAAGGCATGGCCCGCCACGCGGAACTCGCCTCACGCAGCGTCGTGGTTGCCTCGTTCGGTAAGACCTTTCATGTCACGGGCTGGCGGGTTGGCTATTGTCTTGCACCGGAAAAGCTGACCGCCGAGATCCGCAAGATCCATCAGTTCATGATGTTCGCGGCGGACACGCCGATGCAGCATGCGTTTGCTGAGCTGCTGTCACATCCGGACGCTTACCTGGGTCTTGCCACGTTCTACCAGCGAAAACGAGACCTGCTGCGGGAGGCGCTCGCCGGATCTCGTCTTGAGCTCCTGCCGAGCGCCGGCAGCTTCTTCATGCTGGCACGATTCCGTCACTTCTCGAAGGAATCCGACAGCGAGTTCGTGCTGCGACTGATTCGCGACTTCAAGGTGGCCACGATACCCCTGTCGGCTTTCTACAGCGATGGGACGGACCACGGCATCATCCGGCTGAGTTTTTCGAAAGACGACGAGACCTTACGTGAGGGCGCGAGGCGTCTCTGCGCCATCTGACCGCAGGCCAATGGCGGACTCCGCAGCAACCTCGCACCCCCACTCGGCAACAACGTCTCGGCGCTATGGCATGATGATCCCGTAAAGTCTAGAGATCACGGTCATCACATGCCCTCGACCACCGACCCTTATCGCTGGATCAGTGACCAAGTCAGCCGCGACCCGACGCGTGTCGTGATCCGCGGTACTGCTGGTGGCGACATTTCGTACGGCACACTCGACGCGGTCGTTGGCCGCATGGCGGCGGCGCTGGCCGAACTCGGCGTGACCGCAGGCGACCGCGTCGCGACGCAAGTAGACAAGTCGGTGGCATCGATCTACCTCTACCTGGCATGCCTGCGTATCGGCGCGGTCTACGTGCCAATCAACACCGCTAACACGGCTGCGGAAGTGGAATATTTCCTCGGCGATTCCAGCCCGAAGATCGCGATCGTTCGCCCACAAGATCACGCCGCCTTGGCGCCTGCCGCGCTGGCGGCGGGAGTCTCCCACCTGCTCACACTCGATGCCGCAGGTCAGGGTTCATTCGCGGACTACCTCAGCGTTTGCGCCACCTCCGCCTTCGCGCCGGCGCCTGTCGACTTGCCGGCAGGGGCGCTCGCCTCGATCGTCTATACCTCGGGAACCACGGGGCGCTCCAAGGGCGCCATGCTGACGCGGGGCAATCTCGCATCGAACTCGGTAACCCTCGCAGCCGCCTGGCATTTCAGCGCGGATGACGTACTGCTCCACACGCTGCCGTTGTTTCACGTGCACGGACTGTTCGCCGCACTCAATACCGTACTCGCAGCCGGTGCGAGCCTGATTGTGCTTCCCGGGTTTGACGCACCGACGGCACTCGGCCTCTTGCCTAGCGCGACCGTCTTCATGGGCGTGCCCACCTACTACACGCGCTTTTTGCAGCTGCCGGAGCTCTCACGTGAGCGCACCGCGTCGATCCGACTGTTCGTCTCGGGATCCGCGCCGTTGCTGGCAGAGACACATCGGGAGTTCGAGGCACGCACCGGTCATGTGATCCTCGAACGCTACGGCATGACCGAGACGCTGATGAATGCCTCGAATCCCTACGAGGGGAGACGTTTGCCGGGAGCGGTAGGCCCTGCGCTTCCCGGCGTTGAGATCCGCATCGTCAAGCCGGATACCGATCAACCCGAGGTAACGCCAGAAACGGTCGGCGCCATCGAGGTCCGTGGACCGAACGTGTGCGCGGGCTACTGGGGAGCGCCCGAGAAGACCCGGTTGGAGTTTCGCGAGGACGGTTGGTTCAAGACGGGTGATGTCGGCCGTATTGATGTGGACGGCTATCTGCATATTGTCGGCCGGGCCAAAGATCTTGTCATTACCGGGGGCTACAACGTCTATCCCAAGGAAGTGGAAACTGAAATCGATGCGATTCCCGGCGTGATCGAGAGCGCGGTGATCGGCGTCCCTCACCCGGATTTCGGCGAAGGCGTCACGGCGGTCGTGGTATTGGGCGATAGCGCACTGGATGAACGAACGCTGATCGCGAGCCTACAGACGCGACTTGCGCGCTACAAGGTGCCAAAGCGCGTGCTGATCGTTGCCGAGCTGCCTCGTAACGCGATGGGCAAGGTGCAAAAAAACGTGCTGCGCGCGCGCTTTGCAAAGCTCTACGAAGACCCGTGACTAGCCATCGAGCAGACGCGCCTCGTCATCACTGATCGTAGTCGAAGGCCGGTGCTTTTGGCTTCTTGGTGCCACCGACCGCGTACACGGCACCGAGGTAGAAAATTCGTCCCTTGACATGACGCTGATACACATCGGTGAAGGTGGACGTCTCGGCCGTTCGACGATAAGTCTGACTGTTAAAAAGATCAGACACGGTTGCAACCAATGTCAGGCCTGCCGCCAACTGGCGTCGGTAGCCGGCATTGACCTGATAGATGGCATCGACAAAACCCTGTGGCGTCAATCGCTTGTCGGAACGGGTGAGATAGATCTGCGCGGTATCGGCAGCGCTCAGATGATCATCGAGGCTCGCCTTCAGGTTGATGCCAGAGGTCGATCTCAGCCCGACAAAACCCAACGGGCTCGCGTCGATCTCCGCGTGAAAGACGTTCGCATTCAGGCTGTAAGCCAGGCTCGTCGTGAGGTGCCCATTCGAGGACAGCTCGAGACCACTCGAGTTATTGCGCGGAAGGTTGGCTTTCGTGGTCAGTGTCACGTCCGGGCCGATGTACTGAGTGACATCGGTAACACTGTCACGATTTCGTCGCAAATACGCCGTGGCACCAAAATTTGTACCGGCCATCTCACGCGCGAAGCTCACCTCGTAAGACCGGGTGTCCTGCGGCAAGAGATTTGGATTCCCGGCGCGTAGGTTCTGGATGTCCTGGCGGTCAACGTAGGGATCGAAGGCGCTCGGCTCGGGACGCGCTATACGACGGCTCGCCGAAAAAGACAGGGTGGCATCATCACCGATCACCCGATCCAGATGGAGGCTCGGATAGACATGGAAATAGCGATGCTCGAAAGTCCGCGCGTCCGTCAGTTGCCGTGCATCGGTGCGTGTATATTCCACGCGCGTTCCAATCAAAGCGGTCCACGGCGCAAAGCGTTGTTGCCAGGATCCATAAGCTGCATCGACGACCTGCCGAAAGAAGAAGTCGTCGGTAATGGCCGGATTCGGTGTCGGCACCCCGAACGCATCAACGGAATCACCCGCATAGCCAAAGGTGTTGTTACTCTGCTCCGAGCTGTAACCGAGCCTGAGCAGTCGATCGTTATCGACTGGAAGCACATAATCGACGCCGAAATCCACGGTATCATGATCTTCGCTGAGTCGGAGATCATCTGCCGTCGGCGTCGCGACTGGAATCAAGCTGGTCGTGAGATAGGTATAGCGCTCTCGCTCGTAGAACGTTGAGCGATGCAACATCACCGTCAGCAACTCGCCTTTACGGTCAAAGCGCTGCTCGAAACTCAATCGTTGATCCGAGTCCATCGACCATTCGCTCCCCAAACTTTGCCGTGACGACAGTGCGTCAGGTGCAGCATTGGGTTCGCCGCTCGCGCTGTCGGCGATGAAGTTTCGCGCGCCGCTGCGCCCTCCTCGAGTGACCGACAACTCCAAGGTCCGGTCCTCGTCTAAGGCGTAGCTTGCACCCAACTTGCCGAGCGGGATTCGCCGCCGAATGTCTTCCGTGAGGGTATTGCGACTTGCCGTCACCAGACCAGACACCGGATCGGTGACAACCGGCGATGAGGTGATCACACGCTGCTTGTCGTCCTGACGCAGGTTGAAGGATCCGAATACCGATAGGGCGTCGGTCTGATAGCCGATCCGCGAGCCCGCCACGGAACGGCCGTTGTTGCCGAGGCTTGCCTGGACCGTCTCCGACCATCCCGGCTGGTGCTTGCGGCGGGTGATGATGTTGATCACACCAGCAGCCCCCTCGGCGCGGTACTGAGCAGGCGGCGTTGTCAGCACCTCGATGCGTTCGATATCACCCGCCGGAATCTGCTGGAGATTGTCTCCGGCGGAAGCGCCGGAGAGCTGCGCCAACGGTTTTCCGTCCAACAAAATCACGACACTGGTGTCGCCACGCAGCGCGACCACCCCATCGGCATCCACCTCGACCGAGGGAATCGCCGTCAGAACATCCGTCACAGTCCCGAAGGTACTCTGCAAATCGGCAGAAATCGTGTAGATCTTTCGGTCGATCAAGGTCTCGACAGGCAGGCGATCACCGGAGACCACGACCGCGGGTAACCCGGCCTGCGAAGCCGGCGCCACGGGATCAGCGACAGCCACGCTCGTGGCGGTCACGGCGAGGCCAATGAGCGCCCTGAGCCGACGCCAGCTCCCTTGGCGATCGAGGTACCCCCTGATCAAGCGCTTTGAAGGTATCATCTCGGTGAGTTTTTCAATGAGTGGCGTCGCTACTATTCCGGTAATGTACCCAACGCCCGTGACATTAAAGCGTCATATCCCAAAAAGCGATCCCGACCGATGACGAACGTCAACCGACCAGAGTCACAGGACATCGGGTTTGCCGACCAGGACCTGGCCCGACAGACGAAGCGCAGCACCTGGGTGAGCGTTGCCGTCAATCTCGTCATGTGCAGCGGCCAGATCATCATCGGGTGGGTCACGCACTCACAAGGCCTCATTGCCGACGGCATTCATTCCCTGTCGGACCTCGCCTCCGACTTCATCGTACTGGGCGCTTCCCACTTTTCGGGCAAGGACGCCGATGAGGATCACCCATACGGGCATCACCGCTTTGAAACGGGCGCCTCGTTGGCGCTTGGATTGTTGCTCCTTGCAGTTTCCGTGGGAATGCTGATGAGCGCCGTGGCAAAGCTGCAAGCGCCCGCGTTGATTCCCAGGGTGCACGAGCCGGCACTTTGGGTCGCGCTTGGCGCGATTCTCGCAAAAGAGTCGCTGTTCCGTTACATGCTAGCCGTCGCCAAACGCGCAAGATCGAGCCTACTTGCGGCCAACGCCTGGCACGCGCGGTCAGATGCGGCCTCATCTCTTGTGGTCACCATAGGCATCGGCGGAAATTTGTTGGGCTACCCGATTCTGGATCCGATTGCCGCCGTCGTCGTCAGTCTGCTGATCGCACGTATCGGCTGGCGCTTCGGGTGGCGGGCGTTTCACGACCTCATGGATGGGGCCGCTGATGCCGCGGAGGTCGACGCGATTCGCAAAACGCTCGAGGACACCCCTGGCGTCCTCGGCGTTCATGATCTGCGCACCCGCAAGCTCGGCGATCTGATCGCCGTGGATGCCCACCTGGAAGTCGACGCCACCATCACGGTCGAGGCGGGCCATGACATCACGGTGGATGCCCAGCGACGCGTTCTGGAACGGCACCGGGTGATCGATCTGATGACCCACCTTGACCCGCACACACGCCCGGACCGGGACCACGAGCACGGCAACCCCCGCTCCCCATGATGAATGGGCTTTGACCCACACTGAAATCCACGTCTACTGATCTGTCGAGCCCATGCACCACATTTACTTGAGTTCTGAAAATGTGCGCCGCGCGATGTCCGCATGCGCTGCACTCGTCATGCTAATGCTTTCCGCCATCGCACATGCGCAGGGCGGCCCGCCATTGGTCACCGACGACCCCGACACCCCAGGTGACAATCACTGGGAGATCAATATCGCGAGCATCGTGAGCCACGATCATCAACGCCTCACCCGGCTAAGCGCACCGGACATGGACATCAACTATGGCTGGGGCGATCGGATTCAACTCAAACTCGATCTGCCGATCAGCCTCTCGCACGACTCCGACGCGGGTTGGGCAATGGGTGTCGGCAGCACGGAATTCGGCATCAAGTGGCGGTTCATTGATGGCGGTGAGGACGGTTGGTCGGTATCCACTTATCCTCAGTACATCACCGGCTGGACCCATGCCACTCTTCGGCATGCTCTTGCCGACAATCTGCACGAATATTTTCTACCGGTCGAAGCGTCGAAAAGTTTCGGCAGCTTCAAGATCGATGGTGAACTTGGCCGCGACTTTGTCCCGAACGGCGAGAGCGTGTGGATGACCGGTATCGTTCTGGCGCACGATGTTCTTGAAGGCACCGAAGGACTTTTTGAGATTCACGAGACCATCGGACCGAGCGGTACGGCGACCCTCTTGAACCTCGGACTCCATCACGAGTTCTCCAAGGACCTCGGACTCATTACCGCGGTCGGTCATGAATTCGGCCCTGCACTCACCAATCCACGTGGCTTGCTCGTCTATCTCGGCGTACAGGTAAAACGTTAGTCGAGCACCGACGACCCTGGCGTCCGACAGACGGACGACGCAACCGCCACGACCCCCAACGTGATCAACACCGTCTACAACGGAGGGTGAAGCTCATCCGAATTGCACAGGCTCAACCACCAAAAAAAACGCCGCGGGCTCTTGCCACGCGGCGTAGAGGGTTATCTCCTCGATCCAACCCAGCCTCCTCCATGAAGGCTGAGTTGCCTCGATGACGTCAGAACTTCGCCTTCGCCGTCACCATGAACGAACGCGGCGCCTGGTAGTTGAGCTCCGTCGGACCGGTCGTGATGAGGACGAGGTTACGCTTGTCCATGACGTTGTAGACGCTGATCCCAAGCTTGAGCGACTTCAGCGCACCAATGTTGGTGAACGTGTAGCTGGCGTTGAAATCAACGTTGTCGAACGCCGGAATCTGGTTCGAGTAGCCCAATGAACTGCTCGCCGAATTCTCGCCCGGCACCGCGTACTGACTGCCGGTACGGACATAATTGAGCGTCGCATTGATCGGACCGGCGTGATAAATCACACCGAAGGCCAACGTCGACTCCGGCGCATACGGGATTGAGCCATCGGTCGGCGCGCCACCGTTGTAGGTGATCGCGCTGGACACGCCACCGTTGTTCTGATCGGTCGCCACCAGCGCGTCGTTGATGTTGACGAACTTCGCGCTGTTGAAAGATCCGTTCGCGAATACCGACCAACCGCCACCGACGAGATAGGCGATCTCGCCTTCGAAACCCTCGTAGCGGGCGCCGCCCGCCGAGATGAAGTTGGTCACGCCGCCGCTGCCTGGCTCGGTCAATTGCAGGTTCTTGAAGTCGATCAGGTAGGCATCGACGTCCCATGTGAGGCGCGCGTCCTTGTGCACGAAGCCCAACTGATAGTTGGTCGTCGTCTGAGGCGTGGCTCCCGGGGGATTCGTGATTCCGGCCGGTACCGGGAAATACGTGTAATCGAGCGTCGGGATCTGCATGCCCTGCGCGTACTGGAAGTACACCGAGTCATCCTTGCCGAGACGCTGGTTGATCGTCAGGAAAGGCAAGGTCTTGGTGAAGATGTAATCGCCATAGAACGGACCGTTGCCGTTGTTCTGGATTGCATCCAGACGACGATCAAAGTGGACGTACTTCACGCCCGGGGTGATGGTGAGCCCGTCGTTCGCTTTCCACTCGAACTCGGCGAAAGGCTGATAGTTCGTCCAGCTGGAGCCCTGATCATTCTTGACCTTGCCAGTGAAGGTATCGGTCGTGAGATCCATGTAGTACTTATGACGATGGGTATGCGAGCTCTCGAGCCACGCGCCCAGACGCAGCAAGCCCACAG
>Ga0164296_1001157_pt1 | contig 28991 bp, 10 predicted proteins | sample GEODES057metaG_FD_113533 | JGI IMG/M metagenome (GOLD analysis project Ga0164296, IMG submission 113533) | Dystrophic lake water microbial communities from Trout Bog Lake, Wisconsin, USA - GEODES057 metaG | ecosystem: Environmental > Aquatic > Freshwater > Lake | place: USA: Trout Bog Lake...
CTAACAGATCGTCACGGATGTTTTGATTTTTCTTTTCTAGATTTAATACTCTAGTAAACGAGTTAGTAACTGCGGCTGTATAGTAGGCAAATGGATTTTCTGATTTTGATTCATCAAACTGCAAACCAATCTGGCTCAGTTGTAAAATGGCCTGTCCACGCATCTCTTCTACATAGGTGTAACCTCTCCAGTTGCTACGCTGTGCGTAACGTTCTGAAAGTTTGATAAACATTTTACCTAAGTTTTCTGTAATGCGTCCGTGATCTTTATTGAACTTTCCAGTCTTCATTCCGCCCTTCCAATGGCTTTTGCCCACACAGATTAATTCTTCTTCGTTATTAAACTTCCAATGTTGGAAAGGAGGAAAATTAACTTTATCATGAGCATCGGCTACAGTTTTGGTAGTTTTTTTACGTCCGGGGGATAGTGGGATATGATCAAACGTCATGATTCTAATAATAAGATCAGTTTTTTTGATAGTTTTATAATCTGGAACAAACTCTGCTAGCTTGCTCTTTTTATCTCCGCTAGCACGGGCTTTCATAAAAGCTTCTAGGCCTAATCTTTTGGCTCTAGCACGTTTAGCATCTGCTAGCGTTCGAATATTAATTTTGTCTAAGTGTGTGAGTATTATGTCATGCTGACTGTATTCGGGTTTGGTAAAAGTTGAAAAACTACATTTGCTTCTGTGTATTTCTGCTAACAAATCTCTATTGTTAAGATATTTTACTCTTCGCCCTGTGGGTGATATTATATTGGTCATTTATTATGACTTCTCCTTTTTATATAGTATAGACTGTTCGAACTATACTTGTCAACCGGATTAAATACGCAGTTTATTTTTAAGGTAAATACTGCTAAGGAATAGATATTTATATGGCTCGTAATCCCAAACCGAAATCCCCTACCCCTATAGTTAACTGGGCAGGAACAGATCAGATTGATAACAGGGTAATACTTAAAGTACCTAGTATGTATATTTCTTCTCCGTTAACACAGGGACCAAATAAAGAATTATCTTCCAATCAAGGAATAGTATTTCCTTATACTCCTAATATAACTCTTGAAAACAGTGCGGCATATACTCCTATGTCTTTAGTTCATTCTAACTATAATTTTAATGCTTATAAAAATAGTGCTGTCAGCGCAATAAATCTAACAGCAAAATTCACTGTGCAGAATGATGCTGATGCAGGGGTATACCTAAGTGTAATACATGTTTTAAGAGCTTTGACAAAAATGCCATATGGCACTGATTCGAACGCTGGCAGTCCTCCTCCTATATGTAGATTATTTGCATATGGTAACTACATGTTTAATAATGTTCCTGTTACAGTTACTAGTTTTAGACTCGATCTTCCAGAAGCTGTTGATTATTATTCAACATCTCCAATTAATAATAGTGCTACTCTTCCACCAGGTAATAACCCCAGTTGGGAAGTATTTGGTTATAGAGAAAATATGGTACCTGTTTCCAGTCAAATATCATTAGTATTAACTCCTCAATATTCTAGATATGAACAAGGACAGTTTAATGTTACAGATTGGTTAAGTGGTAATCTAACACAAACTGGTAATGGCGCAGGATATCTATAATGAGTATAACCTATTCTAAAACCAGTCCTTACTATGCAACACCTATTACTAATGGGCACCTAGACATACTTACACTTAGGACTATTCCAGCAACAACAGATGATCTTTCGTTTGTTTTAGATGCCAAATATCAAAACCGACCAGATCTATTGGCCTATGACATTTACGGTGATTCCAATCTATGGTGGGTGTTTGCCGCAAGGAATCCTTCTGTAATAAAAGATCCTGTATACGATATGGTAGCAGGCACAATAATCTTTTTACCACAAGCATCTACAATTAAATCTAGTTTAGGAACATAATATGTCAACCAATCTAGATTTTAAGGCGATATCAGCGTCTGGCAATGTCCTTACTCGTTTTAGATCTTACAATCCTATTTTTACACTATCGGCTGTTAGGGCCTCTACGCTATCACCAGGGCCAGACGGAGGACTTGACACTAACTTACTTGATCAAGATGTAGAAAAGTTTATGATAGCAAAATCAGGAGGCAAGGGAGATTCTTCTGTAAACGCTGATTCACTTAATCCCGGAGAATATGATTTTTATTTTGATAATGTAGAAATACAAACACTTCCTGGATTTAATAAAAAAACAAACTATAGTAAAGCCACTAGTATTAAATTTTCATTATTTGAACCTTATAGTGTAGGAGGATTGTTTGAAGCATTGAGTAATATGTCTCAGCAAGTAGGTAGCACCGGTTTTCAAAATACAGTTTATGTACTTAGATTACAGTTTAGTGGATATACAGATTCAGACGATACTACAATAGTAACTCCTGACAATACCACTAGATATTTTACCATGCGATTTACAGGAATAGATGTTAAGGTAGATATATCTGGCACTACCTATGAATGTCATGCTGTACCTTCTAACGAACTGGCATTTGCTGATTCAAACAAACTGCCCACTAATATAAATGTTGTAGGAAATACAGTAGGAGAAATGATTACTGATTTCTTTAACAAAATAAATTCAACAATAGTTCAACAATATACAAAATCATTGGGTTTAAATATTGAACAGGACGATCACAATCACGACACCTATCAATGTTTCTTTCCTTCAGTAGACGATAATGGATTTGTTGATTACACAAATCTAAACTCTAGCAATAATAAACTTTGGAGTTCAAATGTTATTCCAGATTCTGGAAAAGATATATTTGACACTGACAATATCAAACCTACAGACACATCAATAAGTCCAAACGGTACATTGGTTCAAAAAGGCACAGTATTATCTACAGTTAAATCTCAAGATCCTAGATTCAGCGGATATACTCCTCCTACATCGAGTACTCCTCCTAAACCAGGAATACAATTCAGTCAAGGAGCAAATATACACGATTGTATATCTGCTATATTAAGAGACTGTGATTATATAAGAAATAATGTTGCTCAACTGCCAAACGGTGGGCTTGATTCTAATGGTATGTTTCAGTATTTTTATGTTCAAATACAGACAGTTCCAAATAACGCAGGTAAATTTGATTTTAAAAACGCGGTTGGTGTAAGCACAATAACATATATTGTTTTTCCTTACAAAATGCACATCAGTAGATTGCCTTTGTATCAGTCAGACCCTATTACTGCGGGAACGCTAACAAAGAGAATAAGAAGAACATACAACTATCTTTATACAGGAAAAAATACTGAAATAATAAATTTTGATTTAAAGTTTAATAATTTATATTTTCAGACCAGATCTATCAATCAAGGAAATAATTCTACCTATCGAAATACTATCGGTGCTATGATACCGTCTAGCCCTAGTACTACTGGTGCTTTAACTTATTCAGTTGATCAAAATTCTGTTAAAAAATCAGAAGGCATAGTTGCGGTACCTGTAAGGACACACTATAAGTCCTCAGAAAATATCTATTATGGACAGGGGACCGCTCCTCCCCCGGCTAATCCAGCAGGCTCTTTGGCTCAAAATGTGCATCAAGCTATATTAGAAGATGTTAATATGATACAAGTTGACCTTGAAATAGTAGGAGATCCGTTTTATCTAGTTCAGGGCGGTATAGGAAATATAATATCTAAACCTTATAAAGATAGTTCGGGAAACACATTGATAGGCATTACAGATAAGGGCGATGCAGATCATCAAAGCTCTGATATATATGTACAAGTTAATGTAAACAGTATAACAGATGTAGCACAAGCAGGAGGATCGGGAAATAATAATACCCCGTATCCTTTATTCAGCGGTATATACAGAGTAATGTCTATGGTAAGTTCCTTCCAAGGAGGATTTTTTAAACAGAAACTAGAACTAATAAGAATTAACAGTGAACCTGTTGATGAAACTAGCTCTGTACCTACATATACTCAGCAAGGAAAATAATAAATGGCAATATTAGAAAGAACAGGCTATAGACTTAAACATCCTGGACCGTATTTGGCCATAGTTAAGAATCACCTAGATACAGGATTTAACGGTGCGTTAGAAGTATCTCTTATAAAAGGTTATACAGACGACACTGATGCTGTATTAGGTCAATACGTAAAAGTAAAACACCTCAGTCCTTTTGCGGGAAACACTTCGCAACAGTTCAACGGACCTACTAATACATTTAACGACACACAAAAAAGCTACGGGATGTGGATGGTACCGCCCGATGTTAACAGTGTGGTCATGTGTTTTTTCATAGACGGATTTATCAGTGACGGTTATTGGTTTGGCTGTATAACAGATAAGTTTACTAATCAAATGGTTCCGGGAATAGGATCAATCTCCTTACCTAAGACATCAGTTTCTACTTTATTATCTTCGGACCAACAGCAGTTTTTCGGTGACGATCCCGGACCGGATCCAAAAAATCCAGATCCTCAGTATCCTTACAACTATCTGCCTGTAGCAGAGATTAATAAAAATCTCGTTACAGATTCAAATACTCCTCCATTGCCTCCGGTTCATATACCTTTTGCAACACAGCTAGCCAATCAAGGATTATTATACGATAGAGTACGAGGAGGTACTAGCAGTAGTGCTAGACGAGAAGCCCCTAGTGCTGTATTTGGTATTTCAACACCCGGCCCATTTGATACCAATACCAATTATCCTACAGGTTATCAACATAGAACTGATAGCTATGGAGGCAAAGGATTCGAGAAAAGTATTCCTACCAGTCGATTGGGCGGAAATCAATTTGTTATGGATGATGGAGACATCAACGGAGATAACGAGTTAATAAGATTGCGAACTAGAACCGGTATACAGATACTACTTCACACCACAAAAGATTTAGTTTATATTTCTAACAGTCAGGGAACTTCTTGGATAGAAATGACCAGCCAGGGCAAGTTAGATATATTTTGTCAGGACAGTGTCAGTATACACAGTGAAGCAGATTTTAATCTACGTGCCGATAGAAACTTTAATATAGAAGCGGGTCAAGACGTTAATATTAAGGCATTTAATAATCTTAATATAGATGTCAGTATAGATCTTAATGCGTTAATAACAGGAAATGCTAAACTAACAGGAAACGGTGGAATATTTCTTAACAGCAAAGGTAGTATATTATCTACAGCCGCTAAAGAAGTTGGAGTAACAGGTAGTATTATAAACTTTAGCGGACCTGTACAAGGAACTAGTGCTGATTGGTTAGTACCTAATCCTGCAACTTCTGCGGCAAGTAAAACAGCAACAGCTATTCCTATAAACAATCTTCCATATAACCAAGTTGGCGCAGGGTGGGGAAATAACGCTCAATATAAAGCTGGAACATTTGATACTATTGTAAAACGCATGCCGGTTCATGAACCTTGGTCACAGCATGAAGATATTGACCCTGTAGCATTTAGTTCTGTTAATATAGATAATACACAAGGTGTAACTCCTATAACAGGAACAAGTCCTCAACCTCTAACAGTTGAACTGGCTCCAACTAATCCCGGACAATGGAGTCCTGCAAATAATGCGGCTACTAATGCTATATCATTTACTAATGGATTGGGAGACCTAGCACATTTCTTAAAAACACAACCGGAATTACAAAAAGCAGTACAACAGGCAGCCGATACATACAAACAGGCTACTGGTCTTCCTCTAGTTTTAACTAGTTCTTACAGAAGTAAACAAGAACAACAGGCATTGTATGATAGATGGAAAGCAGCCGGTGGTGGTCCAGGAGTTCCTACAGCTGCCGGAATAACAACGCCTGTCAATCCTGCAGTTAGTACCAGTGCTCATATGCAAGGAATAGCAATAGATACTCCTCAAGCACAATGGTTATATCAACATGGTGTACTGCCAGCGTGTGGACTTCAATGGCCATTGGGCCTCAAAGACAAAGTACATATTACATTAGTAAATGCTCCTTCACCCAATGATTCTTAACGAGTAAATAAAATATGCCATACGTAAACCTAACTATCAATCCCACCCAATACAGCGCTGGATATACTAATCAGCAGACACAAATATACAAGGGATTTAGTACTATTAATAATACCTCTAATAGTGCGTTGTATGACTATGATTTGATCAAACAAGACATCATAAATCAGTTCAACGTCAGTAGAGGTGAGCGTGTGATGAGACCGGATTATGGAACTGTTATTTGGTCCTTGCTTTTTGAACCCTTTACGTCAGCCATAAAAGATCAAATTATAGCCGATGTAACAAGAATAGCAAACAGCGATCCTAGGGCAAATGCTTTACAGATCGATATTATAGAACAAGAATACGGAATATTATTAGAAGTTACATTAGAATATTCCGGAAGCGACCAAACCGATGTGCTTAAATTATCCTTTGATAATAACATTGGGTTGGTATCAAAACAATAAAATGCGTGGATAATGCCTTCCATAAATACGTAATAACACAATCAACCAGCCATGATACCATCAACAACTAACCAATATCTAACTACAGAAGATTGGAAAAAAATATATCAGAGTTATCCTAACGCTGAATTTCAAAGTTATGATTTTGAAACATTACGTAGGGTTATGATATCTTATCTTCAAGAAAACTATCCAGAAGATTTTAACGATTACATTGACAGTAGTGAATATTTGGCATTAGTTGATCTCATAGCATTTATGGGACAAAATTTAAGTTTCCGTGTTGACCTAAACGCACGTGAAAACTTTTTAGAAACAGCACAACGTAGAGATAGTATATTAAGATTAGCAAAATTGATAGGATATAATCCCAGCAGAAATGTCCCAGCTAATGGTTTTTTAAAAATAGTCAGCGTTAGTACAAGTGACATAGTATTAGATTCAAATGGCGTAAATTTAGCCAATAGATCTATAGGATGGAATGATCCTACAAATGCTAACTGGTATGATCAATTTGTTTCGATATTAAACAGTACTATGCCTAGCGGATTTATATTTGGTCGTCCTTACGACGAGGCAACAATCAATGGCATAGATACACAACAGTACAGAATAAACAGTAGCAATACAGATGTATCGGTGTTTTCTTTTAACAGCAATGTCAATGGAAACACAATGGCATTTGAAATAGTCAGTAGTCTATTTGCGGGACAAAACTACGTATATGAAGAGCCCCCTAAACCAGGTACACAATTTAGTTTCTTATATAAAAATGACAATCAAGGAAACAGTTCTGCTAACACAGGATTTTTTGTACATTTTAAACAAGGAACTCTTTCGTCTACAAACTTTTCTGTTACTAATCCTACTCCCGACGAGCTAATAAGCATCAATGCTAGCGGAACAAACCAAAGCGATATTTGGTTATGGCAACTGAACTTAAATGGCAACTATCAAACACTATGGACACAAGTTCCTAATCTTGTAGGTAACAATGTTATATACAACAGCATAGCCAATCAAATTAAAACAGTCTATAGTGTATTAACTAGAGATCAAGACCAGTTTGATTTAAGTTTTGCAGATGGAAGTTTTGGTCAGTTACCGCAAGGAAACTTTAATCTATTTTATAGACAAAGTAATGGTTTAACATATACCATAAGACCGGATCAGTTATCTAACATCACTGTTAATATTCCCTATACAAATAAAAATGGTCAGTCTAACTCTCTTAAAATAGTTTTAAGTTTACAAGAAACAGTTAGTAATAGTCAGGCTACTGAATCTAATGCCAGTATACAGTTAAAAGCGCCTCAATCATACTATGTACAAAATAGAATGATTACTGCTGAAGATTATAATATTGCTCCCTTAACAGCAGGAACAGACATTGTTAAGATACACAGTGTCAATCGTACAGCTAGTGGTATTAGTCGCTATTTTGAATTGAGTGATGTTAGTGGAGAATATAGTAGTACAAACATTTTTGCCACTGACGGAATCATTTACAAAAAAAGAACCGAACAGAATTTTAACTTTACCTTTGTAAATCAAAATGAAATAACAGGAGTTATAGATAATCAGCTTGGTCCTATAATTTCTAGTCCTGAAGTTTTTAACTTTTATCTTGATTTATATCCTAGAGTTTCTGCTATTAACTTGTTTGCTGTTTGGACACAAAATACAAAATCGACAAATCAATCAACCGGGTATTTCAGTATTCTTGGAAACCCAGTAAGTGTTGGATCTTATAGTGGAACTGAACTACAATATTGTAGTCCTAATGCCTTAATAAAATTTGTGGCCCCAACTGGCAGTTATTTTACACCTAATGATTTATTAACAACAACTCCAGATGAAACTACTAAAAATTATATTTGGGCCAAAGTTATATCCATTACCGGTGATGGGTCAAATGGAGGACAAGGAGCATTATCAAATGGAAATGGTCCTATATTAATCAGTAAACAAATACCATCCGGATCTATTATTGAAGAAATTATTCCTGCTTTTGAAAGTATATTACCAATAGCTATACAAAGTGAAATGGTAGATATTATAACAGCAACAAGAAATATGGGTCTAGGATTTGACTCTACAACAAGAGAGTGGTATATTATTGAAGATAGTAATCTTGATTTAATAAATGATTTTGGTCTTAGTTTCCAGAAAGATACTAGTAACATAGGAAAAGATAATGGATGGATTATCAGTTTACAATGGAATGGGATTAACTATCAAGTAAGATATAGAACACTAGAATATGTATTTGAAAGTGAAAGACAAACAGCATTTTTTGTTGATAATACTGTCAAAAATTATGACTTTGTCGCTGACACAGTTATTAAAGATCAAATATCAGTATTAGCTATTAATCAATCCATTACACCAACAACTGTTACTATTAATACTTCTACACCCCTAACATTAATATCTACTACTACAGTGCAATCTTCTTTAGTTGGATCTTCTGCTATATACCTAAATAGAACCTGGGTAAACTCTAGTCAACTAGGATCAGTAAAATATTATGCTGTTCATCCTGCTATTTTAGGAGGAAGTTCATTGGTTACTGGATTTAGTACTAGCGGTACAGTATATCTACAGTCGGCGATTTCAAATGTAGCAGGATTGCCTTCGGGAGATACTATTACATTTATTCCTACTACGGTTAATCTTGTAAGTACGGCGTCAATAACTCCAGCCGAAGTAAATCAATATATCAGCTTATCGACAGACTATCAATGGGAAATAAACAGTGCGGTAGTTGAGCCAGATGGGTTTGTTGATCCTAAGAAAGTATTAATCAGCTTTTTTGATCACGACGAAAATGGACAAATAGATGATCCTGATGCGTTTAATAATATAGTGGTGCCCTACGATGTATCTGCACAAACAGGATATCTGCATAACTTTGTTTATTTTAAATATCTTGCTGATGGAACATCATACCAGCTAGCAGATCCGAGTCTATTTACAGCATATCCTACACAAAATGATGTAGCTATGCCTTCTACTTCTACAATATATTATTTTTACGATCCGTCGGTTAATGTTATACAAACCTGGTCAGATGTTGAACAGGCCTTTATATTAAACACACAATATTTTGCCTATACAGGCCGTAGTGGTTTAAAGTTTCATTATCTACATAATAGTGGTAGAGATCGTAGAATAGATCCTAGCAAAACTAATCTAATAGACATTTACCTATTGACAACTTCTTATGATACTGAATATAGAGCATGGTTAGCCGCAGGGACAGGAGTAGAACCACTACCTCCCACAAGCAGTGAGTTAGCCGACCAATACCAATCAGTGTTAGATCCTATTAAAAGCATAAGTGATGAACTGGTATTTCAACCCGCTGTATATAAAGTTTTATTTGGATCACAAGCCGCTCCTGCACTACAGGCAACATTTAAGGCTGTACAAAATCCAAATATTTTTAATAGTACAAACAGTTTAAAGACAAGAATATTAACAGCCATTGAAAACTTTTTTGCTTTAGAAAACTGGAACTTTGGAGACACATTTAACTTTAGTGAATTAGTAACTTATGTTATGAATGTTATGACTCCTGATATTACTAACTTTGTCATAGTTCCTGTTTCAAGCGGAGCATTTGGTAGTCTATTTGAAATAACAAGTCAAAGTAACGAAATCTTTATAAATGGGGCCACAGTGGATAACATTGAGATTATAGATGCTATAACAGCATCCCAACTACAGGCAAGCGGTTCTGTTGTAACTAGCACAACGAGAGGTTAAACACGATGGCAAGACAATCGGTTAACTTACTACCTACCTACTACCAAACAGATAAAAATAGTAAATTTCTATCTAGCACATTAGATCAGCTTATACAACCGCCTAACATAGAACGATTAAACGGATTTGTTGGTAGTAAGTTAAGTCCTAACTATAATCCATCAACAGACAATTATATAAGTGATCCGCAGCCTTTAAGAAACAACTATCAACTATTGCCAGCCCTGGTAATAAAAAATAATGATGGTTCGCCTATTAAAGCCTTCGGATATGACGACCTTATCAATCAACTAAGTTTTTACGGTAGTGATACTGGTAATCTTGATAGAATATTCAGGCCTGATTTTTATAGTTATGATCCAAAAATAGATTGGGATAAGTTTGTTAACTATGATCAATATTATTGGTTACCGACAGGTCCTCAGCCTATTCTTGTAACAGGAATACAAAGAGAAGTAACTAGTACATATACAGTCACTGACAGTTCTGATAATAACTTTTTTGTTTTTACTCCCGACGGATTAACTCCTGATCCTTTACTTACATTGTACAGGGGAGTAACTTATGTTTTTAATATAACTAGCAAATATCATTTATATATTAAAACATCTCAAGTTCCTGGTCCTAATGATCTTTATAGCGTTGATATACAAAATAATGGTATCAACAAAGGTCAAATAATAATCAGTGTTACAGATACTACTCCTGATTTATTATATTATGATTCAGACGACGGTAGGGTCGCTGGTGGACAGATAGTAATTAAACAGGCTATTGAAAATAGTTCTATAAATGTAGACGATGAAATAGTAGGAAAAGCAAACTATGTAACCTATAATGGAATACAGTTTATTAATGGAATGGTAGTACGTTTTGGGGGAGATGTTATTCCTAAAACTTATGCTAATAATACCTACATTGTTGAAGGCGTCGGCGATAGTATTACATTGGTAAACTTTGCTAATCTAAAAACTCCAGAGAATACAGCCAGTCAGTATGATGACGGATTTGATGATAAACCATTTGATGAATATCCCTTTGATGATTTTGAAACACTTCCTTTAGTTCCTGAATATATTACCATCAATCGTGCCAGCAGAGATTTAAATCCCTGGACTAGATATAATAGATGGTTTCATAGAAATGTTATAGAAGCTGCCGCAACTGCTAATGGTTCAGTTTTTGTATTACCTAATAGCAGTGTAGCATCTCGACCTATTATTGAATTTAAACCTAATATTAAGTTATTCAACTTTGGTACCGTTGGCGTAGCACCTGTTGATTACATTGATACAGTAACACATGACGCTTTTAACAGTGTAGAAAAAAGTTCAGGATATTGGATAGACGGTAACGAGTTACAGGAAGGCGATAGAATTATTTTTAACGCCGACACAGATCCGTTAACCAGAGGAAAAATATTCCGTGTACATTTTGTTAGTATAAAAGATCTATCTCACGATCCTTTTCAATCAGCCAACATGGTTATTAGTCTTATACCTACAGACGACCACGAGCCTGTTACGGGGTCTGTTCTTGTTGTTAAACAAGGCGCATCGTATGCTGGAACTAGTTGGCATCTTACAGTGCAGAATGGACTTGATACGTGGATAGAAGCACAGCAACACAACATAAGAAATCAAGCACCTTATTTTGATGTAGTCGACGATAGCGGAAATAGTTTTAGTTCTTACAGTAGTAATTTTATAGGTACCAAAATATTTGGATATCAGATTGGTACAGGCATTTCAGATTCTGTATTAGGCTTTCCATTAAACTATCAAAGTTCGGGTTTAGAAAGTACATATCTTTTTGAAAACTATTTCATGACAGATACTGTGATCAATATCGGTCCTAAATCTAACGCAACTATACCTGTTAGTTCTGGTTATCTGTTACACGACAATCAATATATAAATGTTTGGACACCGGCCGCCGAATATAAACTAGCAGTGCAACAGTTTCAGGTAATACACGATCAAACATCTGCTATTAATATAACTGTGTTTGATAATCCAGGGTATCTAACTGATCTAAATGCTACAGTATTTGTTAACGATAAAAAATATCTCAGTACAGAATTTTCTATTACTACTTCAACAACAGGCACGGCAGTTGTTAACTTTACGTCTCCATTGACTGCGTCTGTTACTGGACATAGAGTTTTATTTAATTTCTATACAACTGCTGTACCAAATAGTACAGGTATCTACGAAACACCCATAAACCTTTCCAATAATCCTTTAAACGGTCCTATCAGTCAGTTTACATTAAGTGAAGTTATAGATCACGTTAGGGACATGACAAATAGAGATCCTGCGTTTGTAGGATCTTTTCCTGGTGCTAGTAACTTAGGAATACTGCCCAATATAAGTCACTACGGTTCTAGATTTATCAGTAACAAAAATAGTTTTTCTTTTGCTCAATATTTTATCAGCGATCAAGAACACAGTTTAGTAAACTCAATAAGGTTAGCAGGCGACGACTATAATCAGTTTAAATTAAACTTTATTAAAACTATTTCTCAATATCCTCTTGATGGATACACGCCCGCAGATGCGGTTGATTATGTTTTAACAACATTAAACGAAAACAAAAATACTTCTTCTCCTTATCTGTATAGTGATATGGTTCCTTACGGAACAGATAAGAAGGTAAGAACTTACAAAGTTACAGATAGTAGAAATGTTTCTTATGCTATTACTAATGTATTTGATAAGACAGTATTATCTAATCAAGCAATTATCGTTTATCTAAATGAAACTCAATTAGTTTATGGAACAGATTATACATTTGACAGTATCGATCCTGCTGTTAATATTTCTACTCCATTAAATCCTTATGATGTTATTGTTATAAATGAATACATTAATACAGACGGTTGTTATGTAGCACCTACTCCTACTAAGTTAGGAATGTATCCTAGTTTTACTCCAATGTTATATGCTGACCACAGTTATATTAAAGGCCCGACAAATGTAATACAATGTCATGATGGTAGCATAATAGTAGCATTTGATGACTACAGAGATAACATTATATTAGAACTAGAAACAAGGATTTATAATAATTTAAAAACTAGTTATGATCCTAACTTGTTTGATATTAACTCTATATTGCCTGGTGTATTTAGAAACAATGAATACAGTTATAGCGAAGTTTATAAATTAATACAAGATCTATTTGTTAAATGGTCAGTTACATATAATGTTACCTATGACAAAAATCTAACGTATAATATAGACGAACATAAAACTTACAATTATAAATCTGCTACTGATTATATCTTTGGTGGAAATTTTGTGGGTAGCTGGCGTGCTATTTACAAATATTATTTTGATACAGATCGTCCTGATTTATGTCCTTGGGAAATGTTAGGATTCTATATTAAACCAGATTGGTGGGACGAGTATTATGGTCCATATCCGTATACTGCAGGTAATGCTCGTCTATGGGCTGATTTAGAAGCAGGTTATATAGCTCAAGGCACTAGACAGGGATTTGATACATTATATGCTCGCCCCGGTCTATCAAAGATAATACCCGTTGATGACAGCGGAAACCTATATGATATTAGAGAATGGGCTGGTCTAGCACAAAATGATAATATCCCTCAGCCTGGCCAAAACTGGGCGTTTGGTGATTGGGGACCTGCTGAAAACGCTTGGCGCAGAAGTAGTAACTGGCCATTTGCTGTTCAAATATTATTAGCATTATCAAAACCATTAGACTATGCTAACAAAATGTTTGATACTAGTAGAATGACATTAAACAAAGCAGGCCAGTATACATTTAGTGCCGCTAATGAATTTATAAGTCCTAATATAGTTAGTATACACAGCGATGTAGTTAATAATCAAGTAGTTCGAGCCGCAGGATACGGGGTATATGTTGTAGAGATAGGAAAGAAACGTAGAAATGATTATGTATCCTATTTGAAAGATCAACTAGCTAACGGTAATTTTAATCTGTTCCTTAAGATGGGAGGTTTTGTAAGCCAGAACCAATTATTAGTAACAGTTGATGCTTACAATCTAGCCACACAAGAACCGACTCCGTTTCTACCTAATGAAAACTATAAAGTATTTTTTAATACAAGTAATCCTGTTTTCTCAATAGGAATATCAGGTGTTATAATAATTAAATCTGAAGGAACATATCTTATAAGAGGATATGATAAAAAAGATTTATATTTTACAATCTTTAATCCTATTCATCAGCTTACTGATGTTAGTTTAACAGTTGGTGGAAAACCAGAATCCTATCTAACATGGACTTCTGGACAATCATATCAATCTGGACAAATAGTATTCTATCAAAGTGCATACTATAGAGTAACTACTAATCACGTTGCTGGTACTACATTTAACATAAAATATTATCAACAACTATCAAGTTTACCTGTTATTGATGGAATATCAGTAACTAAGGCCAGCAAGTTTGAAACTACCGAAACTGTAATAGAATACGGTACAACTATGAATTCCATTCAAGAAGTCTACGATTTCTTAAGCGGTTACGGGCACTGGTTAGAAAGTCAAGGATTTGTGTTTAACGAATACAGTGATCAGTTTAATCAAAATATTAACTGGGATTTTAGTGCTAGCGAGTTTATATATTGGACAGCACAAAACTGGTCTAATAACAGTGTCATTACATTAAGTCCATTTGCTGATGTTTTAAAATTTAAATATCAAGAAGGTGTTGTAGATAATGTTCTAGATAGTTTTTATGAATATGCTCTTTATCAAGCAGACGGAACTCCTTTCCCTGCACAGAACTTTAATATAACTAGATCCTCTGGCATTATAGAAATTAATTCACAAGCAGTACCACAAGGAATATTTTATGCTAGATTAAATCTAGTACAAAAAGAACATGCAATAATATTTGATAATAGTACTGTATTTGGCGATATTATCTATGATGAAGAATCAGGATATAGACAGTTACGAATGAACATAGTGGGATTTAGAACAGCAGACTGGAATGGTGATTTCTTTAGTCCTGGGTTTATCTATGATAACGCATCTATAAGCCAATGGACTCCATATGCTAACTACATGCCTGCTGATGTTGTTCAGTATGTAGGAAAATATTATTCGGCTATTAATAAAATAACAGGAACAGAAACATTTAATTTCAGTCAATGGTATCTGTTACCTGCGGCACCTACTGCTCAATTATTACCTAACTTTGATTATAAGATAAGTCAGTTTGAAGATTTTTACAGTCTAGATACTGATAACTTTGATGCTAGCCAACAAAAGATGTCACAACATCTAACCGGTTATAGTCCAAGACCCTACATGGATAATATATTTGCCGATGCAACAGCACAATATAAGTTTTATCAAGGATATATTAAAGAAAAAGGTACATTAAACTCTATTATTAAACTAGAAAAATCTTCTACTGCTAATATGCTGGGCACTATATCTATTAATGAAGAATGGGCATTTAGAGCAGGTGCATACGGAAGTTATTCTAGTTATCAAGAAATAGAGTTACCTTTAAGGGAAGGAGACTTTGTTGAAAATAATCAAGCCATACAGTTTGTTGATTCTAAACCAGTTAATCCTTTTGATGTTGTTAGTTATATAACCCCAACAGATTTATTAATTACTCCTTCCAACTATCATTCAAATTCTACTTTTATAGTTTCAAGCTCAACATACAAAATTAATAATCTAGTATATCCTACTGCAGGTTATGTACGTCTCGACGATGCTACATATACCTTTACTACAACAAACGCTATTATACAATCAACAAATAATAGCAAGTGGAATGATGGAGATATATTCTGGGTAGGATTTGATAATAATACAGGCTGGGATGTATTTAGATATACTCACAAGACTGCTTATATAACCACAGCCACTGCCTCTGGACCAAATATTATATTTTACACGAATGCTAATCATGGATTACAAATCGGCGAGATAATATCAATCAATAATTTTTACAGTACATTAAATGGAGTTTATGTAGTAACAGCCGTGCCACTATCGACACAGTTTGTAGTAGAATCTACTAATTTTGTTCCACAAAACTTTAAGGGTGAGGGATTAATATTTGCCTTTGCTTCTGTTAGATTTAGCAATGTTGATGATATCGCAGGATTTCCATATGCCGCCAAAATACAATCCGGAGAAATGTTCTGGGTAGATGATAACGGTACTGGAAAGTGGGCAGTTTATCGTAAGACAAATAATTATTCGTCTGAAATAATAAACGCACCTATCTATCAACCAACAGCAGAGTTTGGATATAATATAGTTAAACAGGCCACTAGTTCAACTGTTGTTATATCGGCTGCACATTATTATTATAGTCAAGAACATTATGGAAGAATATATGTATTCAACGCCGACCCTGCAACAGGATCATTAACTAAGATATTCGATTACGGATTAGATACAACTGATCAGCGACTAATAACTGATCAAACACCATTTGGTGATGCTTTATTCTATGATGAAGAAGATGATGTAATATTTGCGGCAGCATCGTATGCTACTACATCTACTACCGATGCCTATAGATCTTCGGGAATAGTAAAAATTTCAGGAATCATAAGAAGCGAATTAGGTAAAGAAGTAACATATGCTAACATGTTCGGTCATGCACAGGGTGAACGATTTGGATCTAGCATTTATGTACAAAGAACAAAAACTAATAAACGTGTTTTAATAGGTGGACCTGGAGAAGTATTAAGTACAGCGACTAAGGGTATTGTCTATGTTTATGATATGTTTATTTCTCCAAATGGATATACATATCACAGTCAAACTGGAACTGATGTTATAAACGGGGGTTCAGGGGCATCTTTTGATGTTACCCCTGTCAATGAAAAATATGTAGTTTCGTTAACTACTTCAACAGGTACAGCATATGCTGTCAATAGTGAAATAGTCATACGTGGCGATAGTCTGGGCGGTTTATACCCAGACAATAATTTAAATATTAAAGTTAGAGCAGTTAATAGTAACGGGTCGATTGTCGGCATAAGCACTACGTCAACTAATGGTATCGCTAGATACAAATCATTTACTATAGCATCAACAGCATCTATAACCGCACCTGCTGTGGCTACAACTGGTTCGGAGTTTGGTTATACTATAGTAGGAAATCAAGATGGCAGTCTAATAGCTATATCAGCTCCTGGCCTACATCATTCGACTGGCGGTGTATTTGTATACACATACGACAATACCACTAACCAGTATGTCGAATTAGAACAACTTGATCCTACAATACCAATAGTACCTGGAAATAGATTTGGTACTAAAATGGTTATGAATGATCTAGGAACACATTTAGTAGTTGCCACTAGTTTAATATCTGATGGTAGAACAGAACCAGGTAAACTAGTAGTGTATGAATGGACCGGCACACAGTTTAGTTACATACAGACTATTGACAATCCTGCTACATCTCCAATAAACTTTGGATCAGCATTAAGTATAACACCTGCAGGAGATACTCTAGCGGTAACAGGTCAAGGATCTCCGTATTTTAATGATATAATCTTTGATGGTGGCGCAACAACTTTTGATAATTTAAGCTGTCTATTCGGAGAAACAGTTAGAGAATCTGGTAGTGCTTATATCTATCAAAGATATAATAAGAAATTTATATTTGCTCAAGAACTAATAAATGGATCTATCGATGCAGGCGGAAATTATGGATTTAATATTGCTCTCGATAATAACTTTGCCTATGTCGGTAACCCAGACTTTACATCTGGAAAATCTGGATCAGTGTATCTATGGAACAAAGTAGATAGATCAAATATAGGATTAGGTCAATATAGAATACAAGACGATTTGATTGATTTATCCTTGATTGATAATGCTTATACATTAGACACACTAAAAGATACAGTATTAGATTATCTTGACATAGTTGATCCTGTTAAAGATAGATTGCCCGGTCTTGCTGAACAAGAGTTAACTTATAAAACATCATTTGATCCTGCTATATATTCCATAGGTGGAGACACAGTTGTTGTAGATACTACAAAGTCTTGGGAAGAAGAACATGTAGGCGAACTATGGTGGGATATTTCTGCTGTAAAATATGTTTGGTATGAACAGGGTGATATAGCATACAGAAAAAATGCATGGGGTAAAATATTTCCCGGATCAAGTATTGATGTATATGAATGGGTTGAGTCAACATATCTACCTAGTAAATGGGCATCTTTAGCAGATACTCCTACTGGGCTGACACTGAATATTAGCGGACAGCCAAAAAATAATGACGACAGCATATATTCATCTAGACAAATTTTTGATAAAAGTACAGGACAGTTTACAACTTTATACTATTACTGGGTTAAAAATAAAACCATAATACCTAATGGTCGAGCCAGAAGATTGAGTTCTTATGATGTAGCTTCTTTAATAAATGATCCTAGAGGATATGGATTAAAATATATTTCTCTTATTTCATCCAATGGACTTGCAATAAACAACTATAAAAATAAATTAATATCTAACAGGATTGATCTTAATATTGCCTACAATGTTGTAGATACAACAGTTAATAAACATACTGAGTGGATTTTGTTACAAGAAGGTGATGAAAATAATCAACCAACTCCGGCATTAAATCAAAAGTTATTTGATAGTTTATTAGGTCATGATGTATTGGGTAATAAAGTTCCTGATCCAAGCCTTAGTTTTAGACAGGCATACGGAATACAAATACGTCCTAGACAAAGCATGTTTATTAATAGAATAGAAGCATTAAGAAACTTAATCAACTATGCTAATCTAACAATGCAGGATATGAGGATAACAGGATTTATTAGTTTTAAAAATCTTAACCTCAAAGATGAGATTCCTAATATATTGTTAGGCGAATATGATCAAGTAGTTGAAGATTCTATAGCACTAGATATTATAGGAACAACAAATTTTAAAACTGCTAGATTATCTTCTGAAGTATTAAACGGTCGTTTAATAAGAATAAAAGTAGAAGACCCAGGCTATGGATATTTAATAGCACCTACAGTTACTGTAGGAGACGGAACTTCGATTGCTAAAATACAAACAATATTAGATGATCAAGGCAGGGTTATTGATGCTGTCATAATAAATGCTGGATCTGGTTTTGTATCTGCCCCTGACTTATTAGTCAGACCATATACAGTGATATTAAAAGTCGACCCTATATATAATACTAGATGGAGCAAATATGTCTGGACAGGCATTAACTGGTTGCGTGCATATACTCAGACGTATGATACAACACAGTATTGGAAATATGTAGATTGGCAAGACGCTACGTATAATCTGTATAAGTCTATTTCTTATGCTGTAGATTCTGTTTACGAAGCACAAGAATTATCTTTAAATGTAGGCGACTATATTAAAGTACAAAATGGTGGTGACGGTAACTATGTGATATTAAGAAAAACCGATGGAACAGTTGGAACATTTGATGACAACTTTGACATTGTTTACAGTCAAAATGGCACTATACAAATATTAGACAAAGTATGGAATGTTAGTGCAAGTGATTTTGGATTTGATGAAATAACACCATTTGATCAATCTTTATATGATCAAACTCCTGATACAGAGTTAATGAATATTTTAACAGCTTTACATAAAGATGTGTTTGCTGGTGTTAATAGGATCAACTGGAATACATTCTTTTTTACCGCTGTAAAATATGCTTTAATAGAACAACCATTCTTGGATTGGGCATTTAAAACAAGTTTTATAGATGTTAAAAATCTAGCTGGTGTATTAGATCAACGTGCGACTTATAGATATCAAGATCCAACATGGTATAATGATTATATAAATGAAATAAAACCCTATCATACACAGGTAAGAAACTATCAAGTTAACTATCAGATAGGAGAATCTAATAGTGCTCCATGGGAACCAACTGCTACATATACAACAGACTTTGACTTACCTTCGTATTATGATGAAGTTACAGGCAAGTTTACCGTAGTTACAACATCAAGCAGTTTAATAAATCAGTATCCATATGCTGGATGGTACAATAATTATTCACTTAGCGTTGGCAGTATTATATTAGAAAACGGGGGATCAGGATATCGTGTAGTTCCTAAAGTTGATATAATACCAGCACTTGGTGATACAGGTCATGGCGCTACTGCCCAAGCCTATATTGCCAACGGTTCGATTAGTAAAATACTAGTTACAAATCCTGGAAAGGGTTATACAATACAACCTACTGTTATGATTAGCGGTGGTGGTAATCTAGCATTAACGACTGCTACAGCATATGCGTTACTTGAAAACAATCTTGTTAGAACAAACTTTGTGCGAATGAAGTTTGACAGGATCAGTGTAAGTACACCAATAAACAGAGATATAGGTGTTTCTAGTATAGTAACTGCTACTATTATATCCGATGGATCTCATAACTCTTTTGAACTTCCCTGGGCCGCAAGTCCATTAAAGTTAGATACAACAGTTACATTAGATAACATACTAGTATTAAAATCTACGTTTACAGTCACTAACTATACAAAAGCGTTTACTACTGGTAATAATTTAACCAGTTATGAAAAACAATATAGTAATATCGATCTAAACTTTGTTCCAAAGAAAGGACAAGTTCTTGTCGTAACATTTAAAAAGAATATAGAATTATACAACGCATCAGAGCGTATACAAGATTATTACAATCCAAATGTAAATATGCCTGGCAAACAACTAAATCAGGTCATGCAGGGTGCAGAATATGCTGGAATAAATGTAGAAGGATTGCCGTTTGATTATGATCGAGGTTTTGGCGATATAGGATTTGGCTCATCCGACTGGGGTGATGTAATTCCTGATGTCTACTACTACACAGTGACTACATCGACTCATTCTCAAGCATTTACTGTACCTTCAGTTAGTACAGGTACTTTACTAAATGTATATGTTGAATCTTGGGGCCCATTGAACTCAAATACAACAACAAACATTTTGCTTAACTCTATAAGAGTTGATGGAACAAATACATATGGAGTTACAGTTAATACTGGAACTGGTGGTCCTATAGTAGTTCAAATTGCGTCTAATGCTTTTACTTCAACTAGCGTCTATAGTAAAGTTGTATTTAGAACACCTGAACAGAACTCGTCTATATTATCAACTAACATAGATACTGTTATTGACGGTGGCAAGTTATCTACATTCTCCGATAACACATTTAATACAGCGTTAGGATATCGTCCTAGTGATATTATTATTGATGGAGATGCTTTTATTACTCCTAAAACAAGTTATGGTCCAGAAGAATTGTTATCAGGACAGGTCCAAGACACGTTGGCCATTAACGTTTTTACAGAAGTTCCTTCAGGTTCGCCGTTAATTGTTACACAAAATGCCTACATTACTGCTACTGGTGTAACAACTATAGTTCCATTAAAACTCCTTCCTGTATCTACAGGAAGTATAATGGTATCGTTTAACCAGAAATATCTAGCTTACGGTATAGACTACACTGTTGATTATTCCTTTAATAGATTGATCTTAAATGCTCAATCACAAACTGGTGTGTTAGGTATAACTGTAGTAGAAGTGGGAGGAATAGATTTACTATCTAGTTATTCTCAAACTACATTTGCCACAGACACAGCTACCATTAGTAGTAGAAATCCTTTTAAAAATATAGGTAGTATCTATGTAACAGTAAACGGAGTAACTGCGGTAGAAAACGGGCCCGGATTAGGATACACATTTACTGCTAATAAGAAAAATATAGGAGTTGTTAATCTATATGGAATGGGGATCGGAGTACATGCTATACAATGTTGGTTCTTTAAACCTACATATAAAGCCTATAGCGAAGTTAAAGAACAACTAATATCTATTACTAATACTACATCGACATTTAATCTAATACAGGTACCCGGAAATCAAGGACCTTATGAAGCACAGGCAATAGTTACAGTAAATGGATTAAGACTAGCTCCTCCGCATACTACCTACTATGAAGTATCGGGTAATCAAACAGAGTTTATAATACATCCTTTAGAATCATATCCTCCTGGAATCTTTAGTCTATCAGCAATGAAAGTATTCCGAAATGGTGTACAGTTGAATAATGTATTAGATTTTGAACTAGTCAGAGAAACAAATACAATAGTATTTGAGACCAACGCTCTTAATGAGGGTGATGTACTGGCCATTGAAACGTTCAATGATGCCGCATATGATATAGATGAAACGACAGGTATATTAACTTTATTAAATCCTGTTAACTCCGGTGATCTAGTTAGCATAACAACATTTACCAACGGAGATGCTAGCCAAATACGTACAGAACAGTTTGATTCTAATCTATCAAACCAATACACAATGTCAAGAGCTGTGCTAGATGATAGTTATGTTTGGGTATCAGTAGACGGAAAACCATTGGTGGCTAACATTGATTATGTTGTTTTAGATGACCATATCACTGTTGAAATATCTAATAACTATTCTTATAGTCTAGGATCTACGGTTCTTATAACTAGTATTAGTACTCAGGTTATTAATACCAGTATAGGTTATAGACAGTTTAAAGATATTTTAGGTAGAACACAATTTAAGAGAATCAGCGAATCAAACTCGACAGTTCTTACCAGAGATTTATTATTAACTGATACAGAAATCTATGTTAAAGATGCTAGTGTATTAACAATACCTAGTCCGTCTACAAATATTCCTGGAGTTATTTTTATTAACTCTGAAAGAATAGAATATATGTCCATAAATGGTAATATATTAAGTATAATAAAAAGATCAACATTAGGAACAGGTGCTGGCCTAGACTATCCTGCAAATACAATAGTCGTAGATGCCGGATTTATACAATCAGTTCCGGACAGAAGTTTTACATTTATACAAAATCTTATAACTACTAATACGTCGACTTATACAATATCTACATCAACTACAAAACAAACAGGTGACGGAATAACATTAACTGCTAACATATCTGGTAAAGACCAAATTGAAGTATGGTATGCAGGCCGTCAGTTGTCTAAAACAGAACAAATATCTCATAATAATAATATAGGATTTGACAGCGGAGAAAATAATAGCGATACAGTAATACCTCCAGAGTTTACTGTAGATGTAGCGTCTCAGACTTTAACTTTAATGCCCATCGATGGGTTAAATCAAGGAATGCGACTAACAATAATACAAAGAAAAGATGGTGTTTGGCAATACCCTGGACAGAGTTTACTAGATGGTACTACAGCACAATCAAACTTCTTACTACAGAGGCAGTCTGGAATACCGGATAAATATCAATATGAATCAAACTGAGACTAATAAAATGCAAGAAATATCACGCAAACCCGACGAATATGGCAATATTGCCATAAGAGGACACATCAAAATCTCTGATGTAACTGAAAAAACTCCTGTTGTTTTAATAGATAAGTTTAATGCTATACATTATGAAAACTTTAGTATGGCACTAGCTCAAAGTATTGGAGATCAAACACAGGGTTGGATTTCAGAAATGGCATTTGGTAATGGGGGAAGCAATATAGACCCTACAGGAATTATTACCTATCTTACACCTAACACCGTTGGAGTAAATGCAGGATTATATAATCAAACTTATTATAAAAATGTCGACGGTAATAGTATTTTAAATAAAGATCCTAGCAGGAATTTTATGGAGGTTAGACATATAACAGGTGCGTATTATACAGATGTTTTAGTTACCTGTTTATTAGATTTTGGAGAACCTAGTGATCAAAGTGCTTTTGATAATAGCACACAGGCGCAAGGAATGTATGTTTTTGATGAATTAGGATTAAGAGCCTACAGTCCTAATGGACCAGGAACTGGTCCTTTACTGACACATGTTATTTTTCATCCTGTACAAAAATCTCTTAACAGGCTTATACAAATTGATTATACAGTAAGGATCCAAAGCCTATCAACTGGAATGTAAACATGGGAAATAACTATACAGCATATCACGCCGATCAATCAATACCTTCTATATCTATTCCCGAACAACAATCGGTTACAGTAAGTGAAGGTGAAAATGGTAGTGCCCTAACATTAGTTGGAAGAAACTATCCTAGTTATGCTCAGGCTTTCAATCAAAACTTTTTATCTTTATTAGAAAACTTTGCTTCTGGAACAGCGCCATTGTTGGCTCCTACTGGACAGTTATGGTATGATACAACTAACAGAGTTTTAAAAGTCAACGATCCTGGCTACGGTTGGATCCCTGTTAACGGAGTGTGGAGCGATAATGGAGATCCTACTTCCTTAAATCTACAGACAAACATCGGTGATATATATGTCGATAAGGCAACTGGCATTGTATACATTTATACAGGCACATGGGTATCTTTAAATTCAAATACAAATACAGGTGCAAAGTCTGGTCCGTACCCTACTGAAATCTTAGACAAATCAGGTAACACTCATAATGTTATAATAATGTATCTAGATGATATAGCTTTAGAAATAATAGCTAAAGAATCATTTACGCCTGCTCAGGTTATAGATGGATTTGTAAATTTAATTCCGGGTATTAACATAAGCACGAAGGCATTTAACGGAGTAACTCCTTTAATAAACGGAGTATCATCTGTTGCTCTATCACTAAAACAAATTAACAACAACGGCACTTCTCAAGTAGTTGCTGGTAATTATTTTATGAGAAATAATACTGCACAGGAGGGAATGAATGGGCAGTTGATTATTAATAATGATGGTGGTATTAAAATAGGAGCAACAACTTCTACGTTCTTATTACAAAAAAATGGAGCAAAGGCAGTATTTCAAAATACATTAGCTGGTGGAAGTTTTAACTTTTTAACTTATAATAATGGGATTCCTAATTATATTTTAACTCTAGACGGAAGTACAAATAGAGTAGGAGTAGGTGCTAACTTAAATAATTCTTATCCTGCCGTTGAGCTAGATGTATTTGGCAGTTTAAGGGCGTCTAATAATCTTTATGTAAACACCTCGACTAATAGTGTCATAAGTCCAGCAACCGCAAATATTAATGGTAATGTTTTTATAACAAGTAACCTGCAAATAGGATACCCTGTAACTCCAAATCCTGCTAGCGGCCAGTCGTTGATAGTTAACAATCAATCAACATTTATCAGTACAGCTACTTTTTCTAGTGGAATACAAACTTCAAATACGATTACAAACTCGCAGGCTGTTTTCAATGACATTGGTTCGAGAACTGTGCCCTTTAATGCTGTATATGCTAGAATATTTGGATCTTCTAATCTGTCATCCCAGTTTTATGGAAACTTTAACGGACCGGCACAGACTTTAAGTAATAAAAAGACTATTGGAATGTCTGGAGTTATTAATTCTGATTCCAAAATATTTGATGGAAATAGTAATGTAACATTAGATACCACAGTTAGTCCCAGTATTATAACTAGTTCTACAAACTATCCAGGATTAGCAGGAGCAGAACTAACTGCAGACCCAACTGATCAAATATTAGTTTATTCTAGCGTTCAGTTAGCTAACGGAAACGGAAATGGTCTTTTTAATATTACAAAAGAAGCATTTTTAGCAGATTTATATACAAGTATATTAGTTACAGGTATGATAATACCCTATGCTGGAACTGTTGCGCCAAATGGTTGGTTATTCTGCGATGGAACTCCACAGGACAGATATGGTCCAATCACTAGCAACTTATACAGCGTTATTGGTACACAATACGGAGCAAGAAATGCTAATGAATTTTTATTACCTAACTTAAACGGACCAAGTAGTAACGGTCCGTTCACATTGTATACAAATTCTAGTACATACCTAACATCGCAAGGTCCTGTGGGCGTACGATATATTATAAGGCTATAAGATGGCATACACGATTTATAACACAGATGGTAGTATATTATTAACTTTAGCAGACGGTGAAACTGATTCTGTTACAACTAGCCTTACTCTTATTGGTAGGAATGTAAATTCATACGGTCAGTATTTTAATAATAACTTAATTAAACTAATGGCCAGTTTCTCTGGCCCCAACGAACCGATTAATCCTATAGTTGGACAACTATGGTATGATACTTCAACAGGCAGAGTAAAAGTTTATGATGCTAATCAAGTGTTTAGTCCTATTACAGGTATTTTACCTGGCACTTCAGTTCCTGTTGATTTAGTATCAAACGATTTATGGTATGATACAGTTAACAAACAACTGTATTATCAAGAGCTTGGATTAAATCAACCTACACTGATTGGACCTGTTGATACTGCGTTGTATGGCAGTACCGGATTAAAAACTGAAACAGTTTTAGGTTCTGATGCTAACTATTATAATATTACTAAACTATATACAGCTGGTAACTTAATTGGTATTTTATCTACCAGTAGTTTTACTCTTGCCGTTAGTACAGCAGGAATGACCACTGTAGGTATAGGATTAAACTTAAACACAACTATACCCGGTGTACGTTTTATAGGAACTGCTACAAGTGCCGATGCTATACAGGGCATATCTGTTGGTAACTTCCTTCGTAGTGATATTAATACTACTACGTTTGGTGCATTCACTATTGATAATAACATTGGTTTAAATATTATTAACAGTGCGTTAGATAATATCAACATATACACTGATCCAGGTACACACGAAGCAACTATACAGTATGGAACTAGAAATGCTCCATTAAGAATACAGGTAACATCTAGTTCTTCTGGATTGGTAAACGTAGTCTATGCTACTCCTAACTATGTTGGTATATGGAATTCTACTCCTCAATATCCTTTGGATGTAGTAGGTGATACTAGAATACAGGGAAATCTTTTAGTTGCAGGCACAGTTACTAGTATTATTTCATATAACTTAGAAGTCAACGAGCCGACTATAACATTGGGGTACGGACAGTTATCTCCGTCTGACAGTTTTGTTAATGGTGGGGGAGTTATTGTTACCGGTACTACCGCACATACATTGTTATGGATGAATGACGGCACTGGATGGAATAGTAATGATAACTTCAATCTTACCAGCGGTGCATCAGTTTATCAAATTGGCGGACAAACTGTATTAACACAAAATCAGTTAGGATCATCAATAACCAGCGCACCTGGATTAGTTAGTTTAGGTGCCTTGACTAGTTTAACAGTGGCTGATATAACTGTCTCTGGAAATACTGTAGCATCAACTAGCGATTTAATATTAAATCCATCTAGCTCAGTTATCAATGCTAGTAGCAGTACAATTATAAATGTAGCAGATCCTGTAAATCCTACCGATGCTGCCAACAGAGAATTTGTCTTAAACACTTTTCAACTATCACATGCTAACGCATTGTCGATGACATTAGATGTTACTGAGTTTTCAACTTTGTTCCCTAGTGTTAACGCAGGAGTTAAGACCTATTTAGATTTAATGTTCCCTGTAACAAATACAGGCACAGATGTAGTATTCAACTTACCTAACGGATCTAGAGCTAAAGTATTATGCGGTACAACATCAGTACCTGCTACTACAACCACTGTGGTAGTTAACTACTCAACTCAACTAGTTGATCAAAACGGAGTACAAAGTAGTGCATTGGTTGTAGATGGTAGAGCTGGTGCTATAGCGGCACATACAGATCCTAATACATTTATTCCTGTCACTACATATACTGTACAGACATGGAAAGTTGAAGGTAGTGTATGGACATTTATAGCTTAAGGAATATTGAATGACATATACAATTAAAAATTACGATCAAAGCACGCTATTGACTATACCAGACGGTACTACTGATCACAGTACTAGCCTTTCACTGGTAGGTAAAAATGTCAGTAACTTTGGTGTTTTACAAAATGAAAATTTTTTATATCTGTTACAGAATTTTGCCAATAGTTCAGCTCCAGCTAACCCTGTAGCAGGCCAACTGTGGTATGATACAAGCAACATACAACTAAAGTTTTTTGATAGTGCCAACTGGCAAATATTACCGGTATTAAGTCCTAATAATACATCTGGAAGTAGTGGATCTTTATATATTGATCCTACAACTAATCAGTTACTTATAAACACAGCATTTTCTGGAACAGCTACTTACGCTGTTATTGGTCCAGAGGCTGTAGCAGGTTTTGGAACTACAAGATTATTATCAACATCTTTAACTGCTGTATCCGATCCTAGAACACGTTCTGTGATTGAAGTTATAGTTGACGGAGAGATAGTGGCAGTTATTAGCACAAGCAGTTTCTTTGTAGATTCTAGTAACAGCATTCCTGGTATATCTCAAATCAACAGAGGAATAACATTTAAAAATTATTCTACAAACGATTTTACACTTTATGGAAGAAGTCAACTGAGTAATCTAGCAACTACAGCAACTAATATTGTTGGAGGATCTACTGGGGCTTTAATTGTTCAATCCGGACCTGGTCTTAGTACAACATTGGCTGTAGGTGCTAATGGTAATATATTATTATCTAACGGGACTACCCCTACATGGGCATCTACTACAACACTGTTAGTTAATCATGCCATTAAGACAGATAATATAACAGGTGGCGGACAAGGTTCTATTCCTTATCAAGCGAGTAATGGTTCAACAACTTATGTAGATTTAGGTAATGTAGGATACATGTTAACAGCTGGCGCATCAAGACCTGTTTGGTCTGATCCTAGTCAACTATCAGTATCTCTAGCAACAACTGCCACATACGCACAATCATTTAATACAAGTACATTAGTAACACATGCTACATTGGCTGATACAGCTACTAATGCTAATAGTGCTAATAATGCTTCTAATGTTCCATGGACAGGGGTACAAAATCCTCCTGCATTTTTAACAACATCAACGGCACTACC
>Ga0164296_1001158_pt1 | contig 28971 bp, 28 predicted proteins | sample GEODES057metaG_FD_113533 | JGI IMG/M metagenome (GOLD analysis project Ga0164296, IMG submission 113533) | Dystrophic lake water microbial communities from Trout Bog Lake, Wisconsin, USA - GEODES057 metaG | ecosystem: Environmental > Aquatic > Freshwater > Lake | place: USA: Trout Bog Lake...
AGACTCGTCTAATTTCAAAACCGTCATGACGTTGGTCACGGCTTCCGGATCCGTCGAAATGATTGCGTTTGAATTTTTAGCGACAGATCGATTAGAGCGTTTCATTATTAAGACGGCACTACTTAACGACTTTGCCTGAATTCATCAGGTTAAGTGGATCAATAGCGACTTTTAATTTTTTCATTAATTCCAGTGCGACTGGGTCTTCATAACGTTCTAATTCCTTAACCTTTAATTGCCCAATGCCGTGCTCGGCACTGAAGCTGCCACCCAGACTTGCAGCCAAGTCGTGAATCTTTTTGGTGATGGCGGATTGATTCGATAGAAATTGCCGTTCAGCCTCACTGCCTTTTGTTGTGCCGCAGGGTGGGCTCAAGTTGTAGTGCAAATTCCCGTCACCGACGTGGCCGTAGTTGATGATGCGTGCGCCCGGGATGGTGGCCTGCACCACCCGCGCAGCCTCACTGACAAATGTCGCGAGTTGTCCGATGGGCAAAGAAATGTCGTGTTTAATCGAAGCGCCTTCCAGGGTTTGAGCCTCTGGAATGCGTTCTCGAATGCTCCAAAAATGGTCACGTTCCCGATCGGAATTCGCCATTGCCACATCCAGCACCAGGCCAGATTCAATAAGCTTCATTAGTACATGTGCGAGCCGTTCGGGCAATTCAGGCCAGGCCCTGGGCTGAGCGCATTCCAGCAGCACGCGCGCGGGAGGCGGTGAGGTTTCAAAAGGGTCGCGCAGCTTCAGGTGTTGTCGGGCCAATTCCGTAGCGCTTTCGGGTAGAAACTCAAACGATTCGATGACGTCACCAAAATGCTCGCGTAAGCGGCTGAGTAGATCGACTGCTGCTCCAATGTGAGCGACGCCAATCATCGCTGTGCTGTATTGGGTCGGCTTAGGAAATAATTTTAAAGTCGCGGCGCTGATGATGCCCAGTGTTCCTTCAGCGCCGATAAACCACTGTTTGACATCAAAGCCCGTATTGTCTTTCCTCAGGCCGTTCAACTGGTTAAGCAAGCGACCGTCCGGCAAAACCACTTCTAATCCGAGTACCAGATCCCGCATCATTCCATAGCGTAAAACCGAGGTGCCTCCAGCGTTAGTCGAAAGATTGCCGCCCAATTGGCAACTGCCTTGCGAACCGAGCGCGAGTGGAAAATAGCGCTCCACGCTCTCCGCGGCCTCCTGAACCGAGGCCAAGGTACAGCCGGCTTCGGCGGTGAGGGTGTATCCCAGTGGATCCTTACTTCGAATCTTGTTCAGGCGCTTGAGGCTAATAATGAGGTTATTCCCCGACTTGTCGGGGGCTGCGCCGCCGCAATAACTGGTATTGCCTCCCGCGGGAACCATGACCAGACGATGATCGGACGCAAAGCGAACCATGGATTGAAGCTCGGTGACGCTGCTGGGTTGCAAAATCGCCAGGGCTTCGCCGTGAAACAGTTTTCGAAAGTCGGTTTCAAATGGGGCTCGATCGATGGCCTCCGTTAAGCATGCGCCATCTCCCCATTGACTTGTTAATCGTTGACGGAGTTCAGATTGGTTATTCATGGGTACCGAACACGACTTAATGTATTTACCGACGGATCCTCATCATAGCGCAGTTGACGGTCGCAGAATTTTAATTGTTGCGTCAATCACTTGGGCTGTTTTTCGGGAGGGGACGCTCATCAAAATAGCCCACGATGCGCGCTTTTTAGGGGTCGCGGTGATGGGGCTTTATAAACGTAATCTGTAAATCACCCAGTTGGCGCTCTAAAAAGCCACCTTCGCAATAACACAAATAATACTCCCATAAGCGCAAAAATCGATCGTCGTAACCTAAGGTATGGAGCTCCTCGCGCTGGGCAAACACGTTCTTGCGCCACACCTTCAAGGTTTTGGCGTAATCCAATCCAATATCACGGATGCCAATGATTCTACAGTCGGTATAGTGCGTGAGCGCATTTTGGAAAGCCGTTAGTGATGGGATAAACGAGCCCGGAAAAATGAACTTTTGTATAAAGTCGACTGATCGCAGTGCTTGTTCATAAAACTGATCTTGGATTGCAATCATTTGTATGACTGCACGACCGTGGGGATTGAGTAGGTTCGAAAGGCGCTCCACATAAGTGCCTAAAAATTCTGCCCCGACCGCCTCGATCATTTCGATCGATACCACTCGATCAAACGTTCCCTGCAGATCTCGATAATCACACAATTGAAAATTGACTTTGTCACCGACACCCAGTTGCTGAGCTTTTGCCTTTGCGTATTCCAGTTGTGACGGTGAAAGCGTAATGGATGTCACGTGGCAACCGTACTGTTGAGCGATGTAGATTGCGAGCCCGCCCCAGCCGCTGCCGATCTCAGCGACTTTTAAGTCTGAGCGCAACGCCAATTGGTCAGCGATTAACTTAAATTTATGCAGTTGAGCGGCTTCGAGGTCGGCGCTTGGCGTCGGAAACACCGCTGAGGAATAAGCCATGGTTGAATCGAGCATTAGGCTGAAAAAATCATTGCCAAGGTCATAATGAGCCTTGATGTTTTCTGCCGCGCCCTCGCGTACATTTCGATTGCGGCGATGAAACCACTGACGAAACAGCTCAGAGAATATTGCTAAACCGCCCTCCAGAGCATTGAGGGAGGATCGATTGAGTATCATTAATCTGACCAAAGCGGTTAGATTGTCTGCTTTCCAATGACCAAAAATATAGCTTTCGGCGGCACCAACGGACCCTTGAAGCATGAGATTAGGCCAAAATTGCTCGTCAAGTACCTCAATGGTGGCGCGGATATCACTCGACGCGCGCGTTCCAAACACGAGTGGTGATTGACCGCTTGAATGATCCGTAACCAACAGTTCCCCCACAGCGATACTATTCAGACGCGACACGACGACTCGGCGAGCGAGGTTAATCATGAAACGTGGGTAACGTGTTGGAGAAGTGAGGTTGCGTATCGACGTCATGAAGATGGGTGTGAATAGAAAGGAATGGATTTTAACTTAAGCAATAAGGCCTGCCAGTATATACCCCAGATTACTTGCATGGTCATCAATGGGTAGCGCCATAATAATTGATTTAGCCGTTTTGGGGTGAGTTCTTGGCGAGTCAGATTGAGTGTGGCATCAAACAGTAGGTCTCGATTATCGTAATTTTGCATGTGCACCAATAGCTTGTCCGCAGGCCTGGAAAAAGACCAGCTATAACGTAAGTTCATGGGCATAAAAGGCGAAACGTGAAATTTCTTATCAAATTCAAAATGGTAAGGAGCGGATTGATTGCGCGTGTCCAAGACATAACGATGCCGTTCATTCCAAGGCGTGTTGGTGATTTCCGCGACAATGGCCTGTAAATTGTCATAAAGGTCATAGCAATAGTAAAAAACCACTGGATTGAATTGGACGCCCAGAATTCGGACCTGCGCCAATAACCGAATAGGCCCCTCCGGTCGAAAGCCCAAATGGTCCGAAACGCTGTCTCGTGCAATGGTGGCTAAATCGAGGTTGGTGGGTCGAAGGTAGTCTTGCCTACGAAACCATCCAAGTGCCCAGTGACGCGTTGACCAAAACGGAGTGCCGTCAAATACGCGGTCTATTTCCGACAGATCAAGCCATAATAGATATAACGGGTAGCGAAACCGATGCGCGCGGGGCTGCCGGCGGTGATGCCGCAAAAAGCCTTCATACAATGCGCTGTGCATGAATTTTTTTCCACTGCTTGGCTTGGTCGACCACGGTCAGTCCACTCACGACGCCGTCTTCATGAAAACCATTGCCCCAGTACGCTCCGCAATAAAACGTATTTTGAACGCCGCTAATTTCGTGATGTCGTGCTTGCGCCTCAACTCCAGCGGGGGTGTACTGCGGATGCGCGTAGTTGTACTCGGCGTGAATTAAATTTGGATCGATTGCCGATGTGTGATTAAGCGTCACCAAGAAAGGCGTTGAAGTTTGCAAGTTTTGCAGCTTGTTCATGTCGTAAGTTAAAGTGCTGGGGCCATCGCGATCTGTAAGCAGATGATAATTCCATGCGCCCCGAGCCAGAGGGGTTTTCGGGAGTATGCTCGTATCGCTGTGCAGTACGACGTGATTGTCTTCGTAGGGAAAGCATTTTAATATTTGCCGCTCGGCGTCCGATGGGTTTGCCAGCAGCTGAAGTGCGGTGTCAGAATGGGTGGCGATAACCACGGCATCAAAAGAGTGATGTTGTTGGTTTTTGGTGGTTATGATGGCCTGATGGGCGGTGCGTTCAATTTGAATGACTGGGCACGTCGTTTGAATCGTGGCTTTCAGTTTTTGGACTAAGGCCTTAACGTATTCCTGTGATCCGCCTTGGACAGTCTGCCAAATGGGACGATCAATCAGGTTCAAAAAACCATGCTTTTCAAAAAAGCGCGCATAAAATTGTGCAGGAAATTTTAGCATTTGGCTTCGAGACGCCGACCAAATTGAGCGTCCTAATGGCAGCAGATAGTAATCTACTAAATGCTCCGAAAAGCGTTCATGAGCGAGCCATTCTTGCATGGTCAGTGAAGAGTCGGCAGCCCTGGCGAGAGTTCGTGCTTTGCCGTTAAAGCGAACAATGTCTAAGAGTAGGCTCCAAAATTTACCGGAGAATAGATTCTTTCGTTGAGCAAATAGCGCGTTGATGCTGGTGCCGTTGTATTCCAGGCCAGTGCGCTCGCAGCTTAGTGAAAAGCTCATATCCGAGGGTTGGTAGGGTACCCCTAATTCAGTGAGCAGTTTGATGAAGCGGGGATAAGTCCAATGGTTGAACACAATAAATCCGGTGTCGACCCAGACGCTTTTGGATTCGTCCCGAACTTCAACCGTGTGGGTGTGACCCCCAATCCAGGATTCCGATTCAAAAATAGTGATTTCAAACTCGTTCTGAAGATAATAAGCGGCGGTCAAACCCGAGATGCCGCTGCCAACGATCGCCAGCCGCGGTCTGGTTAGAACAGTGTTCATGTGGTCCCTAAATGGGCAGTTATCGGGATTGGCGAGTCACAACCGGTGCAGGTTTGAGGTCCCATACAATTCCTAATAGCGATAGCAGTTTTAACGTGTAATACGTTAAATCCACCTCCCACCACGTAAACCCTTGGCGAGCGGAGTTGGGATAGTAGTGGTGATTGTTGTGCCAACCCTCGCCAAAGGTGAGGAGTGCTAAGAGCCAATTGTTCCGGCTGTCGTCTCGGGTTTCATAGCGGCGACGGCCAAACACGTGGGCCAGAGAGTTGATCGTATAGGTTGCGTGATAACACAAGACGGTTGATACAAAGAATCCCCAAATCAACATTTGGGCGCCGTTGGTGTGCCATTGCGGATTGGAGTAGTAAAAATGATGTCCCAAAAAGAACAACCCCGTTGCCAAAGACACCGGGACGACCAAGTCAAAACGATCTATAAAGCGTAATTCCCAAAATTGCGACAGGTCTTTTACGCGATTTCGATCGGAGTGGAAATGTTGGCGTGATAAAAACCATCCCATATGAGCCCACCAAAATCCTTGTTGGCGAGGGGAGTGTACGTCGTTGGGTTGATCAGAATGTGCGTGATGATGGCGATGATGTGCGGCCCACCACAACGGTCCCCGCTGTACAGCGGCGGCGCCTAAAACGGCAAAGATAAACTGGGCAATCCGGGACGTTTTAAACGAACGGTGGGAAAAGTATCGATGATAAAAGCCAGTGATGGCAAACATTCGGATAGAATACATAATCGCGCACACGATGACCGCGACCCAACTGACGGACACCCAAATGATCGCAAGGCACGCGAGGTGCATACCGAGGAAGGGGAGGATTCGAAACCAATCGAGTTGATCGGATTCGGAATTGAGTGGCTTTTGAGTATCAAACCATTGTGCCACAACAGAAACGACGCGACGAAGGTTCATCCGTTAACCATCCTAGCTATATTTACGACGCTAATGATACCGTGTGAAGGTACAAAATCAAACAGATATGCCCTTCGCTTGTCTAGAAATAGTACAGTTTTCACCAAATAATCCTTGACTATTGTTCGCTACGCGCGGCTTTCCAAAGACCCAAAGCGCGGTCGCGGCTTTCTTTCAAGTCCACAATGGGAAGCGGGTAGGTTTTGCCCAAACTCACGCCCGCCGCTTTCAGGACGTCGGTTGGTGCTTCATAGGGCTTTAAGATCCACGCGTCTGGCAACTGGGCTATTTCTGGCACGAATCGACGGATGTAGGCGCGATCGGGATCAAAGCGCTCTGTCTGCAAAATGGGGTTGAAAATTCGATAGTACGGTGCGGCGTCCGCGCCGCAGCCCGCGGCCCATTGCCAGCCCAAGCTGTTGGCGGCGAGATCAGCGTCGACCAAGGTGTCGTGAAACCATTGGGCTCCGTGGAGCCACGACAGCCCCAGATTCTTGGTTAGAAAGGACGCCACGATCATCCGCACGCGATTGTGCATCCAGCCGGTTTGCCACAATTCGCGCATGCCGGCGTCAATAATGGGATAGCCGGTTTGTCCGCGTTGCCAGGCCCGCAGAGCTTTCGAGTCTTTGCGCCAAGCAAATTGATTAAAACGCTCATCCAACGGCTTAGAATGGGTGTGCGGAAAGTGATACAGCACGTGTATTGCAAATTCACGCCAACCCACCTCCCGGATAAAATTCTCCGCGCCATACTCTTTTTGAAAAACCTCTTCGCCGTGTTGTTTGACCGTTTCGGCCAAAACTTGACGAGGACTAATTTCTCCAAAATGCAGATGCGGCGACAACTTCGACGTGCCCAATTGATCGGGAAAATTGCGCCGTTCGCCATAGTCGCGAACTGAATTGGATAAAAACTTTTTGAGTTTTTTGTGCGCTTGCTCTTCACCTGGGATGAAATGGTCCTCAAACTGGTCGGCCCACGCGAGCTTGGGCAACAACATTAAATCGTTGAGCTTCCGACTGGAGACGCCCTTAGGGCACGGAGGTACGTGGCGGGGGGCGCTCAATGGTGGGGGGGAGTTTGAGAGTTCACGTACACAGACCCGCCAAAATGGCGTAAACACCTTAAACGGATTGCCCTGACCATTTTGTATGGCCCAAGGCTCGTGTAACACGTCGCCGATGAAGCTTTCCACGTCGATTTGATTTCGTCTGAGCGTTGCTTTGATTTCAGAATCGTTTTTAACTCGCACGGGAGTGTAGTCGCGATTCCAATAGACCGCGGAAACGTTGTGATCCGCGATAAGCTGCGTTAAGACTTTTAATGGCTCACCGACCGCTAATATCAACTGCGATCTTTTTGCCTGTAAGGAATCGGACAGTGATTTCAAAGAGTGATGCAGCCACCACTGACTTGCGCCACCGAGGGGCCAGCTGCTGTCGTCGTCGTGATGTATGAATAAGGGAATGACGCAATCGTGTTTAGCGCACGCTTCCTTCAACGCGCGGTGATCCGTCAGTCGTAAATCGCGACGAAACCAAACGATGGCGGTGCTCATGGGTCACTCCTTGAATTTCGTCCTGTACAATCCGTTCAGTCGACGCCTCATCTGGCAATTATGACACGCACAATAAGCTCTCAAACAACTAATTTAAGCGCTATGCCGTTGTCAGTTGTTGCCGTAGTTTTTTTGCCTGATCTTTAATCGATCGCTGCTCCGTGGCGCTGCGATTATTCCAGTGCCGTACCTGTTGGGCTAGGCGAGGATTTTTTGCCAATAGCGTCGCGTGTTGGTCAATAAAATTCCAGTACAACGTTGTGAATGGGCACGCGTTTGGTCCCGTTGCTAATTTCGGCGAGTATGGGCACTGGTCACAATGATTGCTCATTCGATCGATGTACTGCCCAGACGCGATGTAGGGTTTTGAGGCCAGTAGTCCGCCATCCGCATATTGACTCATTCCGACGACATTGGGCAGCTCAACCCATTCCACCGCATCAACGTACATGCTCAAAAACCAAGATTGAATCTCTTCAGGATCAGTTCCCCACAGCAAACTGAATAGCCCAGTGACCATCAAACGCTCGATGTGGTGCGAGTAGCCCGTTTGTAAGGTGTGACCAATAACGTCTTTTAAACAAGCAAAATCGGTTTCGCCAGTCCAATAAAAAGCAGGTAATGGATGATGGGCTTTGAGATGATTGGACTGTTTGTAATGGGGCATTTTCAGATAATAAATGCCGCGCACATATTCTCGCCAACCTAAAATTTGTCGGATAAACCCTTCCACTGCAGCCAAAGGCGCTCTTTTCTGACGCGCGGCTTTTTCGGCAGCGGCGACAACCTCACGCGGATTTAACAATTTCAAATTGAGCGCGGCGGATAAGCGTGAGTGATATAAAACGTCTTCACCAGCCCACATGGCGTCTTGATAGCGTCCAAATTCCGGTAGTCGGTGTTCGATAAAATCGCGCAATGCCAAGAGGGCGTCTTGGCGCGTGACAGGCCAATCAAAGCCGTTTAAATCGCCGGGGTTGTTGGTGAGTTTTTTACTCACCAACGCAATGACTTCCGTTGTGATGGCGTCTGGCTTAAAGCCCCGAGGACGCGCTCTTAAACCGGGGCCGCGTTTATCGAAACTGTGGCGATTGTCGTGATCGTAGTTCCATTCGCCGCCCATGGGTTCGTCGCCGTCCATTAAAACGCCGGTTTGTCGCCGCCAATGTCGGTAAAAATGCTCCAATCGAAATACCTTTCGGCCTTTCGCCCAAAGCGTAAATTCCTCCGGCGTTACCCAGAAGTGAGGGTCGTTGCATTCGATCGCTTCAATTTCAGTGGATTTGAATAAGGCTCGCAATCCCGATACCAGTCTCCAATCGCCCGGTAAGGTGTAACGCACGGATTGGGGCCTTAATACTTTCAAATCTGCAGCTAAACGATCAACGATGCTTAAGGATTGCAGCTCGTGATAAACCACCTTAATGCCGCGTTTAATCAACTGATCGCGAAAGTGGCGCATGGCGCTTAAAAATAATACGCTGCGAACCTTGTGGCTGGGGACGTGTGTGCTTTCGTCGATGGACTCACACATCCAAACGGCGTCGGTGGATTCTAATTCTTCCAGAAACGACGCCGCGGGATCCAATTGATCCCCCAGCACCACCGCTAAGCGTTTGACCCGATCCTTGGGCACTGGGGGATTGACGGCTTATGCCGTCGCGTTGCGAAGCGCTGCGATGCGCTCTTCAAGTGGCGGATGGCTCATGAACAAGCGACTCATGCCACCGTTGCCGGCAATGCCCATGGCTTGCATTCCTTCCGGCAATCCTTCGGATTGAACCGCCTGTAAGGCTTGCAGTGCCGAAATCATGGACTGACGTCCCGCCAAGTGCGCGCCGCCAGCATCGGCTCTAAATTCCCTGCGACGTGAGAACCACATGACGATCATCGATGCCAGTATGCCTAGAAAAATTTGCGCCACCATGGTGGCGATCCATTGACCCATGCCGCGGCCATCTTCGTCCTTCAGAATCACTCGGTCCACAAAACGACCAACAACGTGTGACAGTACGAACACAAAGGTGTTCAGCACGCCCTGAAGCAAGGTCATGGTGACCATGTCGCCATTCGCAATGTGGCTGACTTCATGACCTAAAACCGCTTCGACTTGTTGACGGTTCATGCGCTCTAACAGGCTAGTGCTCACCGCCACCAACGCGCTATCTCTAAACGCACCCGTAGCAAAAGCGTTCGGATCTTCCGCTTCAAAAATGCCGACTTCAGGCTTGCCGATACCGGCCGCAAGGCTTAAGCGTTCCACCGTCGTCACTAACCATTGTTGTTGCTCGGTGGCCGGATGCACGATGACTTCCACACCCATGGTGTTTTTCGCCATCCATTTGGAAATTAATAAACTGAATATGGCGCCGGTGAACCCGACAATCGCGCCAATCACAAACAAGGGACCTAAGGCGATGCCTCTGCTGTAGAGGTAGGGCTCCAGACCGAATAAGTGGATTAAGATGTTGATCAACAACAGCACGGCTAAGTTGGTCGCGATGAATAACAAAATTCGCATCATGAGGGCAGTCCTTTTTCAGAAAAGCAAAGATCCCGAGTGGCTATTATGGAGCACCCTTCAATGAATTCAAGGTGTCCTCACGTCGTCTGACCACGTCCGCCCCCGTGCGGTTCCAAACGAGGCCCAGCCGTCTTGGCAATAAACCAAAAAATTGATACGAATCATTAATTTACGTTGTCATTGGGGGCCAGTGTTCGAGCAAGGGGCGGCGCCGAAGCGACGCGATTGGGCGCTAGGCTTGAACGGCCAATAAGCCACTTCGATTGGCAACCACGCCCCATTCCATGGTGTGCACTGGGAGGGTGCTTTTCGTGATGGTTTTGGCGGCATTGGCCATGGTTAAGATCTCAACGCCGCGTTGGCGCCAGGTGTCGATCAAGCGCAGAAACGGTTCCAGAAACTGTTGACCTTCGAGCTCGGCGTGTAAGGTGAACACTTGCAACGTTGGCAAGGTGCGATCCAGCGTGAGGTCTAATAAATGATCGATTGCGCCATCCACCGTCATGCCGTCCACGCCAATGAGTTCGTCCAGCGTGGGCAGGGTGGTCGGCAATTGAGGGCACTGGTACGTTTTGCCGTTGATTTTAGGCAAAAACGGCTCTCGGCCGCGGGAGTCGCTCGCATACTCCAATTGCAGTTCATCCTCCAGCGCCAGCAAGTGTTCGTTGAACTGCCAGCCGGCGGCGCAATGGCCTTTGGCTTTGAATCCCAGAATGGATTCAAAGGTGTCAAACGCCAACTGCACTTGACGGCGCGTCCAAGGTTCGTCGCGGTTCATGACGTTGTCTTGCCACAGAACATGATCGTAACAATGCACGCCGGTTTCATGGCCAGCCTTGGCCACGCTTTGCAGAATCGGCGCCAGGCCTCGGCCGATGTGCGGTCCAGGCCATAACACGCCATAAATGAGCGTTGGAAAGCCGTAGTGGCTCACCACCGAGGTGCGGGATACTTTGGCTAAAAACCCTTTTCGAAACACCCGCTTCAGCGCCCAACCGGTGTGATCCGGACCCAAACTGAAATAAAAGCTCGCGGGCAATCGTCGTGCGATTAACGCATCTCGTAAGCGCGGCACCCCTTCCTTGGTGCCGCGGTAGGTGTCGACATCAATCTTCAATGCAACGCTTAAACTCATGGCTTGTGGGACGCGGTGTGCGGTCGACGTTGCAACGAGGCTTAAGGATGGTCGTTGAGCATGGCCGCCGCGGTGACTTCGTCCGCGTAGGCATCAAAGACGCTCTTTAAAATGGTCGGTACGTCCGCTTTTGGCTCCCAACCCAAGTCGTTGCGAGTGTTTTCAATCCACGGTCGACGCGCTTGCACGTCTTCGTAGCCCTTGCCGTAGAAATGATCAGAGGTGACTTCCTTGATCTTCACCAACGCGGCTTTGGTTTTATACGCGGGATGCTGTTTGCCAATCGCGATCATGGCTTCCGCGAGCTCTCGAACCGACAAATCATTGGCTGGGTTGCCGATGTTGTAGATTTTACGGCTGGCGACGCCATTTTTATTTTCAATCACGCGCATCAATGCATCGATGCCGTCATCAATGTGCGTAAAGCAGCGCCGCTGAGCGCCGCCGTCAACGAGTTTGATTTCTTCGCCGGCAGCGATGTGCGCTAAAAATTGCGTCGCGACCCGAGACGATCCTTCTTTGGCGGTTGCCAAGGAGTCTAATCCGGATCCGACCCAATTGAACGGACGAATGAGGGTGTAATCCAAACCATCGCGAACGCCGTGCGCGTAAATCACGCGGTCCAGCAGTTGCTTGATGCAGGAATAAATCCAACGTTGCTTTTCAATGGGCCCTAACACCAATGGCGATTCATCCGGATGGAACGCCGAATCGGTGCACATGCCATACACCTCACTGGTGGAGGGGAAGATGACTCGTTTTTTGTATTTTACGCAGCTGCGGATGAGTGGCAAATTGGCTTCGAAATCCAATTCGAATACCCGCAATGGATCGCGAACGTAGGTGGCCGGTGTCGCGATGGCGACCAAGGGCAAAATGACGTCACATTTCTTGATGTGGTACTCGACCCACTCGTGATTGATGGTGATGTCGCCTTCAAAGAAATGAAAATTCGGGTGATTCAGGAATGGTTTGACGCGATCGGATTGCATGTCCATGCCCCAAATTTGCCAATCGGTGTTGGCCAAAATGGTTCGGCTTAAATGGTGGCCTATAAAGCCGTTTACACCCAATATGAGGATCTTTTTCACCAACGCACTCCCTATTATCCAGCGATCGACAACTCAATTCGATCGGTTCCAAATATCGACTCAAACGTTTGACTGTTTAAAACCCGATCTTCAAAGCGAGCATCTTGAAGGATCAAAATCTCACCGTCTGATGCACGCCATTGTACCTTGTCCGCACGCTTGAAAAGGCAAGGAATGGTGGGGTGGAGGGGGTCAGAACCCGTGTGGGGAACCCTTTGGGTCTTAAAAACGCGCAATGTTCCCGATCCGATCTGGGCAAAGGCTCCCGGAAACGGCGGGGCAACGGCGCGGACCAGGTCGTGGATGCGCTTGGCGGGCCAGTCTGGAAAGAACTCGCCATCGGCGGGTTTGCGGCCACCGAAGTAACTGCCCTCCTTCAGATTCAAGGGCGTGCCTTTTAAGGACCCCTCTAACAACCCGGGCAGGGCGCGTTTGAGGGTGATTTCCGCGGCGGCTGCAACGCGTTTGGCGACCTCAATCGCGGTGTCGTCCTCGCCAATGGGAACCGCCTCACAATCCATCAGATCGCCCGCATCCGGTTTGGCGGTCATGCGGTGCAAACTGGCGCCCGTTTGGGTCTCGCCGTGCAAAATGGCCCAATTGACGGGGGCGCGGCCACGGTATTTGGGCAAGAGCGAACCGTGCATATTAAACGCGCCCCGACGGGCCGCCGAGAGCACGCTTGGCGCGAGCATGCGGCGGTAGTAAAAGGAAAATATAAACTCGGGAGCCTTGGCCTTGACCCGCGCCTCAATGGATTCAGGCGAGGCCTGATCGTCCGTCATGACGTCAAGATTGGCGCGATTGGCCACATCGTAAACGGACGAAAACCAGCGCTCTTCATTGGGATCGTCCTCGTGCGTAATCACCAACGCGATGTCCCAGCCCGCCTCAATGAGCGCCTGTAAGCAACGACTGCCCACTTCCGAGTAGGCAAAGACCACGCATCGAGTCGATGGATTCACGAGTGATCGGCCTGCGAGGAGTCGCCGCTCGATTGTTCAAGCACGCGGGCAATAATGTAGCGTGGACGTTGCCGCACCTGAATGTAAATGCGACCGATGTACTCGCCCAACAGTCCAATACCAAATAACGCAATGCCCAATAGAAAAAACACAATCGCGAATAACGTAAATACCCCGTCCACTTCTGGTCCCAAATAGATCCGACGACCCAACAGGACCAACACCAGCGCGCCCGACAGTCCCGATAAGACCAAGCCCACCAAGGAAAACGCTTGCAGTGGCACGGTCGAAAACCCAGTCAGCAAATCAAAGGTCAAGCGAATCAGTCGATACAGCGAATATTTGGATTCGCCCGCCAAACGCTCGTCGTGCCGAACTTCAATTTCGGTAGGGTTGGCCGAATACATGGCCGCGAGCGCTGGTATGAAGGTGATGTTTTCATGAGTGGTGTTGATCGCGTTCACCACCGCTCGCGCGTAGCCGCGCAGCATACACCCATGATCGGCCATTTTAATCGGGGTGGTGCGTTCGCGAATGAGATTGATGAAGCGTGATCCAATGCGACGCCACGCCAGATCTTGTCGATTGGCGCGCCAGGTACCGACGTAGTCGTGTCCTTGATCCAATTCGTGAACGAGTTTGGCGATTTCCTCTGGGGGGTTTTGTAAATCCGCATCGATCGTCACAATGTACTCGCCGCGCGCTTCCGCAAATCCCGCCAATATGGCGGCGTGCTGTCCAAAATTAACTTGCAACAAAATCACGCGCGTGACGTCGGGGCGCTTTTCATACTGCGCGGCGAGCATTGGCACGCTTCGATCGCGACTGCCGTCATTGATGAAAATCACCTCGTAACTGCAATGCAGTGCATCCAGCGCCGGATACAGGCGCTCGAACAGCGCGTCTAAGACCGCCTCTTCATTGTAGACGGGGATGACGACGGATAACTTGGGATGACTCACGGGCGATCCTTCATGACTGAATGGCGGGCAACAAGGGCAGCATGGCGTCAACCACGCGATCCACGTCGGCCACGCTCATGGCTGGAAACAACGGCAAGGTTACGGTCTCTTGCCCAATCTGATTGGCCATGGGGTAATCATCGGGACGGTACCCCAGTTGGCGATAGAAGCTTAACGAGGGAATCGACGGGTAGTGCACGCCGATGCCAATGTTGTGGGTTTTCATGTGTTGAATGAATTGCACTCGGCTCATGCCCATGGCGTCCAAGGGCAATAACGGCGCGAACATGTGAAAACTGTGCCCCTCGTCGCCCATCTCCGGCAAGCGTTCTAAGGGCAGGTGGTCTTTGAGACGCTTAAAATAGTGGTGGGCGAGGGATTGCCGCTGGTGATTGAATTGGCTCAACCGTCGCAATTGACCCAGGCCCACCGCGGCCGCCACATCGGTCAGATTGGCTTTGCCGCCGGCGCTGACCACGTCAATCATGCCGTCGGCGTCTTTTTGAATGCCGTGAAAGCGTTCCAGTTCAATGGCTTTGATAACCGCGGCGTCCGTTGTGACCAGTGCGCCACCCTCGACCGTGGTCATGTTTTTATTGGCGTGAAAGGAAAACGACGTGATGTCGCCAAAACTGCCAATCGCCTTGCCGCGGTAGGCGCTGCCGATGGCGTGTGCGGCGTCTTCTAAAACGCGGATTTGGTGCGCGTGCGCAATGGCCATGAGCGCGTCCATATCCACACTCAAGCCCGCAAAATGCACGGGCATGATGACTTTGGTGCGCGGTGTGATGGCGGCTTTGACGTGATCCAGGTTCAGGTTGCGCGAGCGTCGATCCACGTCCACAAACACCACGCGGGCGCCCAAACGAACCACGACGTTCGCAGAACACGCAAAACTCATCGCCGGCACAATGACTTCATCGCCCGGGCCGACGTTCAGGGCCTTGAGCGCCATCTCCAAACCGGCCGTGGCGGAGGTCATGACGCGGACGGGACGTTGGCCGAGTGAGTCGCTTAAGGTTTTCTCCAACTCGGCCACTTTCGGCCCGGAGGTAATCCAGCCGCCGCGCAACACGTTCGCGACGTCGGCGATGGTTTCGTCGTCGATGGAGGGGCGGGTGAAGGGGAGAAAGGAGGGCGTTGTCATATCGTTCGTTCTACCGTCGGCTGACCCAAACATTATCGAAATCATAGGCTTGGACCGTCATGGGCAAGCCCGATTGCTGCAACTGATTATGCACGTCCCGAGGCAGTAATGCGTAGCCTTGGTCTAAATTTTTCCACTCCTCCGTGAACTCGGACAGCCGTTCGCGGCCTTTTTGTGGCTCGAAATTTAATCCATAGTCCAATTCACCGCGCCAGCCCACGGGTATGGCGCTGTGTCGGAGGTAAAAAGGCAGGGTCCAATCAAACGTGTGCACGGTGTAGATGGGCTCGGAGGCGGGAATGGCGTGTTGAGTCGCCAATAGTGGTTTGGCCGAATACCGATAGGACAGGTCACTGGCCACCCCATGAAACAAGCCAATGCCGGTGATCAAAAACCCAGACGCCAAGGTGGTCGCGGCGATCAGTGGGCGCGGCGTGGATAGTCGGAAGGTGACTAATCCAATCGCCACCAGCCACAAACCAAAGCCGCCAAGCCAAGGCTGTAGGGTGCTTGCCATTTTGGCGTGATCCAGTGCCGCGAGGGAGGCATTGGGCTCCAAGTTCACGCCCTGCAGCGATGCGATGACCATCAACGCGCCCAGCACCGCCACGACTGCGGAATTGAGCTTGAGATCCAAACGCCACTGGGCCTCGGTGTGCCGCGACGCTAAGACGGCCAGGAGCGGCATCATGGGCAGGATGTACGGGGGCAATTTGGAGTCCGAGAGTGAAAAGAACACCAAGGTCACCACCGCCAACGACCACAGTAATCGTTCGGCGTCAAAGCGCGTGGTCTTGGTGAGCAGCTGGCGCCGCCACAAGGCGCGGCCGCCGCTCAGACTGAAGGGCAAGAGCGAGGGCAGCAGTAAGGCTAAAAAGTACCAGGCGGGATGATAGCGCTCGTGTACCGTGGTCAAATAGCGTTGAAAATGCTCGTGAATGATTAAAAATTGCAACGCCCCAGGGTGGTGCTGCTCGACCAAACCAAACCAAGGGGCAACGATTGCCGCGTACAGCACGAGGCCTTTCACGAGGTGCAAATGGCGCCACAAGGCGCCATCCCGAGTGAGGGCGGAATACACCAGCAGACTCAGTCCCGGCAACGCCAACCCAATGAGTCCTTTTGTCAGCGTGGCCATGGCCATGGCGGCGTAACAGACCATCATCCAAAGGGCCGTGCGCTTGGCGTCTGTGTCGCGTTTTAACTGCGCTTCGCACAAGCTCACACACGCCAAGGTGAACCAAAACGTTAAACTCAAATCCAAGGTCAACAGCGTCGCCATCAGTTGCATCAGAAGCCCCGACGCGCTCATGAAGACGGCGACGGTGGCCGCACGCTCACCGCTCAAGGTGCGCGCTAATCGAAACACCAACCATTGAATTCCCAGAAAACCAAGAGCAAGGACCATTCGCGCCGACCATTCGTTGATCGGAAAAAGCCGATAGCCCAAAGCGGTGATCCAATACTGCAAAGGGGGTTTTTCCAAATAAACCACGCCATTGAGATGCGGCACAATAAAATCGTGCGTCTGAAGCATTTCCAGCGGGATGTCGGCGTAGCGCCCCTCGTCCGGGTTAAAGAGCGGCCGCCATCCCAGGGTTGCGACCCAAACGAGGGCAAGGGCAGTGGCAAACCACCACAGAGGTCGTAAATTCACGGCGGGTTTCATGCGAACCGAATGATGGCGGAAACCTAAATTTTAGCAGAGGCGCGGCCGCTCTTGCGACTTTGATCTTAGAGGCCGTGGGGATCGCCAAGCAGTTTGTAGGCGAGGCGCACGAGGCTTGAGGAGATGCGCGATTTCTCAAGGCAATCCGCGCTGCCGGCTTGAAGTGCGCGCACTGCGTTTTGAATGTCGCCGTCCGCGGTGAGCACCACCGTGGGCAGGGCGTTGAAGCCGTGCAGCAGCGCGGGCTCGTCGGCCGATCGGTGTTCTAAGAGCAGCGCCTCATCCACAATGACGAGATCGGGCTCCAAGGCGCCGCACAGGGCTTTGCCGGTGGCGAGATCGTCGGCCAGGCAGGTTGTGAACGCGCTGCCCTCCAGCGCCTTGCTGCACAGCGCTTGAAGCGGTGTGGGAACCACAACCAGGACGACCCACGAGGGCATATCGGACTCGACTTTTGTAATCCTAAGGGGCGGCTACTGTGCCCCGAGCCGAATCCGTTTTAAATCGGGAGAATTACCTACCCCACGTGAGCCAGGACCCTCACGGTTTGAGCGCATTCCCCGCAGGTCGGTCGGCTTCCAAGGCGATGACCATGCGCACCAAGTGGGCCAATGATTTGGCGTGCATTTTTTCCATGACCCGAGCGCGGTGAATCTCGACGGTGCGCTGTGACAAATCCAAGTCACCGGCAATGACTTTATTGGCGCGCCCTTCCGTGACCAGCTTTAATACTTCCCGCTCGCGCGGGGTGAGGTCGTTTAATCGCCCTCGAATGACTTCCCGTTCGGTGAGTTCGCGGCGCATGTGGAGATCGCGCGCCAACGCCGCTTGGAGGCGATTCAACAGATCCTGATCTTTGAAGGGTTTTTGAATGAAATCCACCGCGCCCATTTGCATCACCTCCACGGCCATGGGCACATCGCCATGGCCCGTGATGAAAATAATGGGCGTGATCACGTTCATGTCGTTGAGTTTTTCTTGCAGTTCCAAGCCGTTCAATCTGGGCATTCGGACATCCAAAACGATGCAGCCGTGCGTCTCGGGATCAAAGTGGCTTAGAAATTCGTCTGCAGACCCATAGGCTTCGACCATTAAATTGGCTGAGCGCAGCAACAATCGGATGGCCGTTCGGACCGCGGCATCGTCGTCAACGACGTAAATCAATGGGTGGGCATTGCTCATGGTGACGGATCTCTGTGGGCGGGCAAATGAAAATAAAACGTCGCCCCACCCCCAGGGTTCGTTCGGTAGGCCAGTGTGCCGCCATGCGCCCGCAGGATGGAGCGAGAGATGGGCAAGCCTAAGCCGGTGCCCGCTGATTTGGTGGTGAAAAACGGATCAAAGATTTGTTCGAGGTTCCACGGGTCGACGCCCGGGCCGTGGTCGCTGACCGCCACTTCCACCATGCCATCGTAGTTTTGGGTGCTGATGCTGATGAGCGCCGGTTGGGCTTTAAATTCCACGGTCGCATCGATGGCGTTGCGCACCAGATTCAACAACACCTGTTGAATTTGAATGGGGTCGGCCAGGACGCTGTTGAGCGGTTCGGTGAGATTGAGTGCAATGCGTATGCCGCTGTTAGTGGCATCGGCGCGCGCCAGCGTTAACAACTCGGTCGTCAGGGTGTTGAGGTTAATCACCTGCGTTTCGGTGTTTTGATTTTTCACCAAATTGCGCAGACGCTTAATCACTTCGCTGGCGCGAAGGGCTTGGGTGGAAATTTGCGAAATGGTGTCAATGAGTTCGGCTTGGGATAAGCCGTTGGGTTGTTCCAGTAGGCGCAGCAGCGCTTGGGCGTAGGTGGCGATCGCGGTCAGCGGTTGATTGATTTCATGCGCAAGGCCCGTCGCCATTTCGCCCATGGTTGACAAACGAGCGACGTGCGCGAGGCGATCGACTTGAGTGCGCGATTCCAACTCCAGTTGCTTTTGCTCGGTGATGTCGTGGAGCGTGCCGCTGATCTCAAAACCCCCGCCCAAATCGGGCGTGGGCGTGCATTGCGCTTTGAGTCGGATGACGCGCATTCCCAAACTGGGGTGCGCCATGGCAAATTCTTCGTCGAGTGGCTGGAGAGTGGATTGGCATTCTTTTAAGGCCTTACGCAGTTTGGGGCGATCCGCTTCGCTGACCAGGCGTTCGATAAACTCCTCAAACCGCACCGGCCCCACGTGTGACGGTCTGCCCACCAAGGCATACATTTGGCGTGACCATTCGATTCGCTTGGAATGGGCGTGTTCACGAAAACTGCCCAGATTGGCCAAGGTCTCCGCATCCGACAGCAGCGCTTGGCTGCGCGTTAACGCTTGAGTGGCTTCGTAGCGGGCGCTGATGTCTTGAATGAACGCCAAGTAGCGCGGCGGCGTCGACTGTCGGATTGCGCCGACGGCGAGCGAGGCGGGAAACATGTCGCCGTTGGCGCGCCGTGCAAAAATTTCACGGCCTCGACCGATGATGCGGGCCTGGCCTGTTTGTTCGTAACGCTGGATATAGCCGTCGTGATGGGTGGCGTCGGCGACATTCATCAATCGAGTGACGGACGAGCCGAGGATCTCTTGGGCTCGGTAACCAAACATTTTCTCAGCCGCCGGGTTAAAAATTTCAATGGTGCCGCGATTGTCGATCACAATCACGGCGTCTACTGCGGCATTGAGTAGGGCTTGGAGCTCGTTTTCAGCACGCGAAGCCAATGGCGGCATACGTCCCCTGAGGGGCGTTGATGCGGATCAAAAACGCCCTAAATTCAAAAAGGACGAGGGCTAATCCTCGTAATCGTCGTCCTCGTCGTCCCAATCGTCATCGTCATCGTCATCGTCGTCGTCGTCGTCTTCATCCTCGTCGTCATCCTCATCCTCGTCATCCCAGTCCTCGTCGTCGTCCTCGTCTTCATCGCCATCTTCCGGCGACCAGCCCTCGGGTTCATCCGACTCTTCGAGGTCCAGTTCCGCCCACGCGTCGACATCGATTTCTTCAATATCCCCGTCTTCGTATTGAATCTCAATGACGTCATCGTCCTCATTGACGGACAGGACTTGGAACATTTCTTCTTCATCCAAGTCTTGATACCACTGACCAACGGTTGGTTCGAAATCTCTGCCCACAGTGAACGTCCTCTTAAAAAGTGTGCGTGCGATGGCGCTTATTCTACAGCAAAAATATTTGGCGTTTTGGTGGGGTCTGGCAATTGTCGGGGGCGCAAATGAGCGCCGTCACGCGGTTTAAATATTACATTGTCTCTGGCGTCCAATGGCCGAGCAGGGCCAGATTCCAAAGGGCCAGCAGGACGATGGCGACGGCCGCGAGTTGGCGCATCCGTGGCTGCGCGAGGATCCGTGACCAGTGACGGGCCAGGCCGGCGCTGGCAACGCTCGTTAAGAGCATGGCGGGCAGCGTACCCAACCCAAACCACAGCAGTGCCCAAGCGCCTTGAGCGGATGAACCGGTGGCGAGCGCCAATAACAACATGGAATACACCATGCCGCAGGGCAGGAGCGCCCACACCATTCCCGTGCTGAGCCACGAAAAAGGGGCGGGTAAGGCACGCAGCGGCTCCAGCAGGCGTCGCGCCACGCTCCAGATTTTTAAGCCAATCCAGCGACTTATCTGATCGTCGCGGTTTCGCCACACGCGAACGGCCAGCAACAACAAGGCCCCCACCACCAAGGCTCTGACGAATTGAGCAATCCAGAGCAGCGGGCCGATGCCCCACAACATCTGGGCGCTCCAGCCGATGGCGGCGCCCCAGGCCACGTAGCCCATCAGTCGACCCAGGTTCAGCCCCACTCCCTGCGCCCAGCCGTGGGCGGAGCCCGGCGACATCAATGCCGGCGCGAGCGGCCCACACATGCTCAGGCAATGCCCGGCGCTCGACAGTCCAGCCAGCAGCGCCGCCAGCCACAGTGGTCCGCAGTTCATGGGGGGGGATCCGTAGGCGAGGGCGGATCCAAAATGTCCGCGCCATGACGCTCCAAATCATCAAACTGATCATGGTCGGTCGCCCAAAAGAATGCCCACACCGCCAGGCCCGTCAGGATGAGCCCTAAAGGAATGAGGATTAATAAAATCATCATGGCCGCACCGCTCGCTGGGTTTGAGAAGGTGAGTATAAGCGCAAGCGCAAGCGCAAGGCGTTGAGCGTCACGCCAATCGAGCTTGCGGTCATGCCAATGGCCGCCATCCAGGGTGGGATCCACGTCAGTGCGGCTAAGGGGATGGCGATGAGGTTGTAGGCCAAGGCCCAGGTCAGATTCTGTTGAATAATGCGCCGCGTGCGCTTGGCCAGCCCAATCGCATCGGCCAGTTCGTGCAGGGATTCGGGTCGTTGAATCAGTTCGGCGGCCGCCTGGGTCAGTGATGCGCCGGTTGCAATCGCCATGGAGGTGTCAGCGGCCTGCAATAAGGGCGCGTCGTTGATGCCGTCGCCGACGGCTAAGACGCACCGTCCTTGGGCACGAAGGCGTTTGAGCAGCGCCAGTTTGTCCTCGGGGTTGAATCTGGCGCGATGGTCGGTGATGCCCAGCGTGCGCGCCACCGCCTCAACCGATGTGGGGTGATCGCCACTTAAAATCATCAGGTGTAGGCCTTGGCGCTGCAGTTGGTCGACCATCGCGGGCATGCCGGCGCGAAGGGCATCGTCGACGACAAACTGCGCGCACAGGGTGTCGGCGCATCCGAGGTAAACGTTTGCCGCATCGTCTGGGAGAGCGGTGGGCAGAGTAGTTGGTTGCACAAACTGCCGTCGTCCCAATCGGTACGTCACGCCGTTAATCGTGCCTTGAATGCCAAGGCCGGGGTGCAGGACGACGTCGCTTGCCGACAGCGCGGTTGGGGCGTTGAACGCCTGCTGCAAGGGATGGTGATGGCCCCGTTCTAAGGCGCTGGCGATTTCAAGGCATTGCGATGGCGTGAAACGATCGTCGACCAGCGTCACCGCTTTGAGGCGTGGCTCGCCCAGCGTTAAGGTGCCGGTTTTATCGAAAACCACGGTGTCGATTTTTGCCAAGGTATTGATCGCTTCACCGGTCGTCACGAACAAGCCGCGTTTGGCCAGTTGTTGACTGGTCACGGCGATGGCGACGGGGGTGGCCAGTGACAACGCGCACGGACAACTGATGACCAACACGGCAATGACGGCGTCAATGAGGCGCGTGGGGTCTACCCAGGCCCACGCCAATCCAACGATCCCAGTTGCGATCAGGACGATGGTTACAAAGCCCCGCGCCCATTGATCCGCCATCCAGGTGGACCGCGGTCGGTCCGATTGCGATCGCAAGAGCAAACGGACGATCTGCGCGAGCAGGGTTGTGCTGCCGGTATTGGTGAGACGGATCGTTAATTGCCCGGCCTGCAGCGTGCTGGCGCCTAAGACCGGCTCGCCCACCGTTTTGGAGATCACCAACGATTCCCCCGTCAGCCACGATTCATTGATCGATGCCTCGCCCGCTTCGATGATCCCATCGGCGGGTATGATTTCGGGCGCGCTGACCACAATGCGATCGCCGGGAACCAACGCCGCCAGCGCAACCCGCTCGGTGGTGGTCTGCGCGTTGGGATCCGAGATCGACTCCGGGTGCGCATCGCTGTCCTTGCGCACTAGGCGCGTGGCCTGCGCCGGCAATAATTGCGCCAACGCCGCCGCCATGGATCCCGCTTGATGGCGTGAGCGCATTTCAATGAGTCGACTCAACAGCAAAAAGAAGATGAACATCAACGAGGACTCAAAGTAAATTTCTCCCTGATGACGCAAGGCATTGATCGCGCTGAGGCCAAAGGCCAGCAAAACGCCTAAGCTGACCGATAAGTCCATGCCGATCACGCCGGCGCGGACGCCCAACCAAGCGCCTTCAAAAAAAGTGCGGCCGGAATAAAAAATCACGGGCGCGGTCACCACCATGCAGGTTAAGCGCATATAGTCCGAGATCACCGGATCCATGCCGTCGCTGCGCGAAAAATACAGCGCGATGGAGATCATCATGATCTGCATCATGCCGAAGCCGGCGACGGTGAGGCGTTTGAGCATCCGGCGTTGTTCGCCTTTGTGAATGCGGTTCTGATCGACGTGGCCAATCACGTGCGGGTGGTATCCCAGTTCGGCAATCCGAGCGAGCAGGCTGCTCAAGCGAACGGTTTTGGGCTGAAACACCAGTCGCGCGTGGCCCGTGGCGGCGTTCACGTTGATGACCGATACCCCTGGAATGGCTTTGAGCCGTTCTTCGATGAGCCAAACACACGCGCTGCAGCGAATGTTTTCCAAGAGTAAAAACACATCCCACTCGCCGTGCGCGGTGACCTGAGCTAGGCTTTGAAGGACGTCGGTGCGATCAAAATGGCGATGGGCACGCGCCTCGCTGGGCTGCGGCGCTGCGCTGAACTGGGTGCGCGTTTGATAGTAGCGAGCGAGGCCGCTGGATTCAATAATGGCGCACGCCGCTTGGCAGCCGGCGCAACAAAAAAAGCGAGGTTGAGGGGGGTCGCCCGTGGTCTCCGTGATCGGTAGCCGGTCGATCACGGGCGCATTGCAGTGCCAACAGCGCGCGGTGGTGTTCAAGGGGAATGAATGCGTGCGTTTCCGTCAATAACATCGGCCATCAATCGCCAGCTGTGATCGATCGGGGCGATTTCGAGCCTGATGGCCGCGTTGCTGTCGGCCTCTCCCGCTCGATTCCAAACGCCTTTGGGTTTGGCGCCGACGTAGTCGCGGCCGAGGCTGCGTTCATAGGTCAGGCGTTGGTCGTTTTGGGGTTGGGTGGCATCAAACACGGTCACGATGAGCTGGTCCGGCAGGGGCCCACTGCCCGGATTCAAATGCACAACCCATTGGCTGCCGTGGGTGTCCACGGTCGCGTTGACGCCGAGCTCGTGGGCGAGCGCATCGGCCTTGGCGTCGAGGCGAATGCTGGATTCATCGCGGCGGACGCTTTGGTCCAACACCACATCGGCGTGTCGAAACGCCAGCGTCACGCTCACCGCGCAGGCCAAGACCGCGATCGCCGGCAGCCCCACAATTAACCACATTAAGGGCTCGCGATGCCAGCGCGTGGACTGGTCAGACGCTTGGGCGTTGGGCGGCGAAAGTGAACGTGGGTTCATAGGTGAATCTTACACTTAAGGGGCGAAAAATTTGGCGCGGGTGGTGACTTGGCGGGAGGGGTCCGCTTGATCGGTCACCGTGAAGAAAATCGCGTGGGACTGATGCAGGCTGCCTTCCGCAATGCTGACCCGAACGGGAACTTGCAAGACCTCGCCACCCTCAACCGCCCAATCGGCATCGGCCACCGAGGAGTCGAGTGTGTCCAAGCCCGAGACGGCGATGCGAAAGTGGCGGGGATTGGGATCCTTGTTGAGGATTTTAAGGTTATAGACGTTTTCGATGCGCTCGCCACGGACCTCGCGATAGAGCGCGTTGCGATCTCGAATCACGTCCACGCCGAGTGGCTTGCGCATCGACAAGGCGACGACGCCGGCCACCAATAGCCCGCCCAATAGGGTGGCGTACACCACCATTCGTGGCCGAATCACGTGAGTCGTTCGGCCATCAATGGCGTGCTGGGTGGTGTAGCGGATTAAGCCGCGCGGATAGTTCATTTTGTCCATGACGTCGTCGCAGGCATCGATGCACGCCGCGCACCCGATGCACTGATACTGGAGGCCGTTGCGAATGTCGATTCCGGTTGGGCACACTTGGACGCAAATCGTGCAGTCCACGCAGTGTCCGAGCTTTTGGGTTTCCAGATCTGTTCCACGACTGCGTTTGCCGCGCGGTTCGCCGCGATGCGGATCGTAGGTGATGATCAAGGTGTCGCGGTCGAACATCGCGCTTTGAAACCGCGCGTAGGGGCACATATAGGTGCACACCTGTTCGCGCAAATAGCCGGCATTGCCATAGGTGGCAAAGCCGTAAAACAAGACCCAAAACAGCGGCCAGCCGCTGAGCGAGCCTGCGATGATCTGCGCCCACAACTCACGCACCGGAACAAAGAAGCCGACAAAACTGAGTCCGGTCCACAGCGCAAAGGTTACCCACAGCGTTTGTTTTAACGCTTTGCGGGATAATTTGTGGGCGGTCCAAGGGCTCTGATCGAGCTTGATGCGTTTGGCGCGATCTCCTTCAACCCATTGTTCCATGAGGACGAACACTTCGGTCCAGACGGTTTGCGGGCAGGCGAATCCGCACCACAATCGGCCCGCGAGTGCGGTGAAGAAGAACAGACTCAGCCCCGCCATCACCAGCAGCCAGGTCAGAAAAATAAAATCTTGTGGCCACAGCACCCAAGGCCCCAACCAAAATTTACGCGCCGGCAGATCAAACAACACCAACGGACGACCGTGAAGCCGCAGCCATGGAATGACGTAGAACAACCCCAGCAGCACCCCCACCGCGAGCTTTCGCAGACGCGTGAATCGACCGTGGGCTTCGCGGGGATATACTTTTTGGTGTTTTTGGTAAAACGAATCGCCGCTCGCGGTGGCCGCGGGGGCATGGGCCGAAGGGTCAGTCATGGTCTCGAGTCACCTGTGCGTGTTGCTCCGCTTCGGTGCGGGCTAAATATAACGTGAGCGCGGAGGAGAGCGTCGTGAATCCCCAAAAGGAAAAAAAACCGAGGGCGTAGCCGGCGTGCGCGTCCGTAAACCACTCGGCCATGACCGTGTCTTGACCAATTTGCGTAGGGTCAAAAATGGCGTAGAAAAATAAGCACGCCACAGAGGCCGCTAAGAAGCTCGGCCACAACACCATGGCGACGTCGCGGCCCAGTCGGCTCCACAGGCGCGGTGGCGTGGCGTGGGGGTCCGTCACGGCGTGCTCGGCGTCGCCTCGAGGCGACTTGGGTTCAGACTCACGACGTAGGCGGATAACAACCGCACGCGTCGTTCCCCTAAGCGCTCCAAATGGGCCGGCATTTGGTTGTTGCGGCCGTGACGGATGGTGTCCAGCAAGGCCTCGTAATTGCCGCCGTAGATCCAGAATTCGTCGGTGAGGTTGGGGGCGCCCAACAGTTCATTGCCGGTGCCGGCCGCGCCGTGGCACGCCGCGCAAATGGTCTCGAAGGTGGTTTTGCCGGCGGGCACCAAGGCGGGGTCATGGGCGGGGCGATGGGACAACACTAAAACGTAGTTTGCCACCGCTTTGACGCCTTGATCTCCGAGCGCGTCTTGCCACGCAGGCATGACGCCCATGCGGCCATTTGAAATGGTGGCTTGGATTTGTTCGGGCGTGTGTCCCCAGGTTAAATTGGGTGAGGTGAGATTTGGAAATCCCTTGGCGCCTTGGGCGTCGGAGCCGTGGCAGGCGGCGCAGTTGGCGGCGAATAAATTGTGCGCAATCTTCATCGCCTCTGGGTTCTTGGCTAAGCTCACCAAATCTTGGCCATCGAACTGGCCTAAGGTTTTGGCCAGCGTGGCTTCGGCTTCGCGGTCTTGCACGGCGTATTGCTGCTGAGCGCTCCACCCCAAGGTGCCTTCATAAGAGCCGAGGCCCGGATACAGCGCCAGATACATTCCAGAAAACAACACCGAGAGATAAAACCCGTAGAGCCACCAACGGGGCAAGGGGTTGTTGTACTCGGCCAAGTCGCCGTCCCAGACGTGTCCGGTGGTTTGAACATCGTCCGGATGGGTGGGCGTTGGAACTTTGCGCGAGGAGCTGTACATGAGCCACACGGCAAAGGCGACGTTGGCCAATACCAGACCGATGATCCACAGATTCCAAAAAACACTCATGATTGGGCTCCCGTTTGATCCTCTTCCAGTGGCAGACGAGCGGCGTCGTCAAAGTCGCGTTGACGTTGGCGACTCAATGCCCAAATCACCACCACGATGAACAACGTCATGGACACGACGGTGGAAATCCCTGCAACCAAACCGACCATAGAGGTGTCCATGTTATTGCTTCCACGTTTTGGAGGCGATGCCCAGATTTTGCAGATAGGCGATGAGCGCCTCTTCCTCCGTATGATTGACAACGTCGTCGTGCGCGCTGGCGATTTCGGCGTCGCTGTACGGCACGCCGACGCTGCGCAAGGCGCGCATTTTGCGCGCCGTTAAGTCTGCATCAATGAGGTTGTGCTTGAGCCATGGGAATCCGGGCATATTGGATTCCGGCACGACGTCCCGCGGATTATTCAGATGAACGCGATGCCATTCATCCGAATACCGACCCCCGACGCGCGCCAAATCCGGTCCAGTTCGCTTGGAGCCAAATTGAAACGGGTGGTCGTAGACCGATTCGCCCGCCAGCGAGTAGTGTCCGTAGCGCTCCGTTTCCGCCTTAAAGGGCCGAATCATTTGCGAGTGGCAGTTGTAGCAGCCTTCGCGAATGTAGACGTCGCGTCCTTCGAGTTGCAAGGCCGTATAGGGGACCACGCCGGGCGCGGGTTCGGCGGTTTGGCCAGTTAAATACAGCGGCACAATTTCCACCAATCCGGCCACGCTGATGACGATGGCGATCAGAACGCCCATCAGGGCAATGTTTTTTTCAATGGTTTCGTGATTCATGTGAATTCCTGCCGAGCTTAGTGCCGAGCCGCCGCGATGGGGACGGGATGGGTGTTGGCATCGGATGCCGTGATGGTTTTGATGACGTTGTAAGCCATCAAGAACATTCCCGACAACACCAACAGGCCACCGACCAAGCGGCCTTCGTAAAACGGATAGGTGGCGTTTAAGGACTCGACAAAGGTGTAGGTCAGCGTGCCATCCGGATTGGTGGCTCGCCACATGAGGCCTTGCATCACGCCGGCGATCCACATCGAACAGACGTAGACGACGATGCCGATGGTGGTGGTCCAAAAATGAATGTCGATCAGTTTGGTGCTGTGCATCGCGGTTTTGCCATAGAGGCGGGGAATCAGCGCGTACATCGAACCGATGGTGATCATCGCCACCCAACCCAAGGCGCCGGAGTGGACGTGACCAATGGTCCAATCGGTGTAATGCGACAGCGCGTTGACGGTTTTGATGGACATCATCGGACCTTCAAAGGTCGACATGCCATAAAACGATAAGCTGACGATCATGAATTTCAGAATGGGATCGGTGCGCAATTTGTGCCAGGCGCCAGACAGCGTCATGATGCCGTTGATCATGCCGCCCCAGGACGGCGCGATGAGCATCAACGAAAACACCATGCCTAAGGACTGCGCCCAGTCGGGCAAGCTTGTGTAGATCAAGTGGTGCGGACCCGCCCACATGTAGATCGAAATCAGTGCCCAGAAGTGGACGACCGATAAGCGGTAGGAATACACCGGTCGACCCGCTTGTTTGGGAATGAAGTAATACATGATGCCCAAAAAGCCCGCGGTTAAGAAAAACCCAACCGCGTTGTGGCCGTACCACCATTGCACCATGGCGTCCACGGTTCCGGCGTAGACCGAATAGGATTTCCAGAGCGTCACCGGAACCTCAGCGGAGTTCACAATGTGCAACACCGCCACCGTGATGATGAACGCCGCAAAAAACCAATTGGCGACGTAGATGTGCTTCACCTGACGCTTGGCGATGGTGCCCAAAAATACGATCGCGTAAGCCACCCAAACCACCGCGATGGCCAAGTCGATGGGCCATTCGAGCTCGGCGTATTCTTTGGCGGTGGTGTACCCCAGTGGCAAGGTGATGGCGGCGGCGACAATGATGGCTTGCCAGCCCCAAAAGGTAAACATGGCTAAGGCGGGCGCAAACAATCGGGTGTGACAGGTGCGCTGTACCACATAATACGAGGTGGTGAACAACGCGCTTCCGCCGAACGCAAAGATGACGGCGTTGGTGTGCAGGGGACGCAAGCGACCATAGCTCAACCACGGCGTGTCAAAGTTGAGAGCGGGCCAAATGAGTTGAGCGGCGATCAGCGCGCCAACCGTCATGCCAACGATGCCCCAGACGACGGTCATGAGTGCAAAGCGGCGAACGACGGTATCGCAATAGGTGGATTGGTCGGACATGTCAGAGGGTCTCTCGTTGGCCTAGTGAGGATTCTTAAAGCGTAAAGTTAGAGGGCTTTTCTTCCCATACGCAGTTACCGCAAATTGCTAAAAAAACAGAG